>Ga0075418_10007526_pt1 | contig 12269 bp, 13 predicted proteins | sample SoiMetdeltSBSDD2_FD_81776 | JGI IMG/M metagenome (GOLD analysis project Ga0075418, IMG submission 81776) | Bulk soil microbial communities from a Populus tree surrounding site in Tennessee, USA - Soil MetaG P. deltoides SBSDD2 | ecosystem: Environmental > Terrestrial > Soil > Tree plantation...
TCCAACGCCAAGGTGACGCGCTGCTCGGAGGCAAGATGAGCCAACGGCTCGGCCGCCCGGCGCACGACGACGGCTGCATCCAGGCGTTCCATCCCGCTTCCATTGGGGCCCTCCAACCGTGCGAGGCTCAAGAGTTGACCGACAATGCGGCCCATGCGCTCGATTTCCTTGCGCAGAACAGTCACGTCGTTGCTTGTCGGCAATCTCTCGAGACCTGCCTGGACCACGGCGGCGGGTGTCCTGAGCTCGTGGGCAGCATTGGCTGTGAAACGCCGCTGCACCTCGACGGCTTCGACCAGTCGTCGGAAGCCCGTATTCACGGAAGTTACCAGCGGCTGCACCTCGCTGGGCGCTTGCTCGACGGGAAGGGCGGTGTGTTTGTCCCCCGGCGCGATCCGCGCGGCTTGTTCCGAAAGCTGCCTTAATGGCTGCAGATGGCGTTTCATGCCGGCCGTGCAAACGATGAAGGTGGTGATGCCAATAATGGGGGTGGTCCAGGCGACGTCTTTGAAGAAGTCGAGCAGCTCATCGATCAATCCGGCGTCAGCATAACCGGCCTCGACGCCGCGAAAATGCACGAACAGCCAGGCCACCTGCAGCACGGTGCCTATCGAAAGAACGATCGCCAATCGCCAGCCGAGTTGCGTCACAAGCGAATTGCGGTCGAACATCACCGCATCTCCTTCGGCACGAGCAAGAGGTAGCCTAATCCTCGGTGCGTCTCGATCTCGACGGTTGCCTGAAGCGCAGCCAGCTGCTTCCTCAAATGGTGCACGTGCACGGGAATCGTATTGGTCTCCGGCAACGCATCAGCACCGTAGACATTGTCAAAAAGCACATCCTTCGGCACCAGTCGGCCCTGCCGTCGCATCAGCTGTTCCAGAATCGCCATTTCGTGGCGCGAGAGATTCAGCGGAGTATCAGCTACGGCGGCATTGCGGGCCACGGTATCGAGGGTGACGTTGCCGGCGGTCAAGACCGCCCCCAGTACCTGGCCCGGCCGACGTAGTAGTGCGCGGATGCGAGCCAGCAGTTCTTCCATGGCAAAAGGTTTGACCAGATAATCATCGGCGCCGGTGTCGAGCCCCCTGACGCGATCTTTGACGCTGTCGCGCGCGGTCAAGACCAGAACGGGCAGACCACCGCGGGTGCGGCGGATGGTTTGGATCAGAGTTAGGCCGTCGCCGTCGGGCAACCCAAGATCGAGGACAACCGCATCATAGGGAACGTTTTCGACATGCGCGATTGCGTCATCAAGGCAAGCGGCTTCGTCGATGCTGAAACCGCCATCCTCGAGAGCAGCACGCACGTAGCGCCGCAGACCCTCTTCGTCCTCGACAATAAGTATCCGCATCCGGAACTCCTCGTCTCGTCACCGAAAACTACCTTAATGGAACGCCGCTAGCATTCCTGGTGACGGGAGTTCCTACCTTCCTGTCTCGCCTCATCCCTATAGGCGTGCGATTGACACTAAGATAGAACAAAGCCGGACCTGTGTTAATGCGCGCGTTCAACACCTCGTGAGAGGGAGTAAGAAACATGCGGACTAACTTGCGCACCGTATTTGCCATCGTCGGAGTAATCATTGGCTCTTCAGCCGCAGCGGCGCAGAGCATCGATACGACTGAATCGCGATGTCCTGCCGGGTATTGGCGAATGGACACACTTTGCTTCAATCAATCCACTGGCGACGTCGTGTTGGCCACTCCGCCGGCGCCCTCCAGATGAGGCTCGCGGGCCTCGGCGCAATGAATAGAATCAATAGATCGTGGAAAGGCCTGTGGCCGTGCAACGTAGTTGCGCGGCCACAGGACGTCCCGCGCTCGTGCTGACGTCGCACGCTCGAGGTTCGACTAGGAAGTCGTTTCTGGAGAAAAGGCGGCAGATGACGTCACGTTCAACAGGCGTAAAATGTCCTTGCTTGTTGCGGCGACCTATTTCGTCTCGCCGAAGCCAAAGGCATTGAATGCCGTAACGCTGTCGGCCTTAGTCCAAAGGCCCACCATGCCCGGCCCAGCAAACGTCGCGTCCTCGACCTCGAATAGCGCCTTTTCGTTGAAGATGACCTTAAAGCGCGTGCCGGCAAACTCGACCCTCAAGGTGTGCCACTGATTGGCAGGCACGGCCGTCTTGACGCCGTAGCTACCCTTGCGTCCGACGATATCAAGCGAGTTGCGAACCCCATTCACTGTCTTGTATAGGACGACGTTGTCCTCAAGGGCGTTGGCCCGGACCACGTAGTAGTTGTTCGCATCCTGAGCGCGCCATACGAGCCCACCTGCGCGATCCTCAGAACCGGAGATCGGCTTAAACTTCACTTCGACAAAGCCATCCTTGATGCTGGTGCCGTCTTTGAGCGCGAGCGGAAAGGTGGCCGTGCCGGACTGCTTGAGCACCAGTCCCTTCGACGAGGCCGTATCGTCACGTTCGACGGTCCACTTCGGGGTCCCTCTGCCCGTCATGGTGAGTGTCCAGCCTTTTGGGGCTGCACCGACAGGGTCGGTATCGAAACTGACAGCTTGTGCCAAGACGGGCAGGCAGGCAGCAAGAATTAAAACCGAGGTGGCGGCGACGATCCATAGCATGGGAACTCCTCCTCTCTGGCGTTGTAGAACACACGAGCATTTCGCATTTCGCCCGCCAGACATCCGATCTTGCACACCACTTACTCATCACTGAGCCGTGCTGAAGCAGCGGCGGGCAAGAGACCAAAATAGGCCGCACCTACAAAGAGCAGCGGATTGCTCACCTTCCAGCGGAATAGGACCGCAAGTGCGGCGATGCCGATCAGCGCCGTCAGCACAACCGCCGTGGGAGCTCCGGCCAGAAGCGTGGCGGTCAGCGGCCGCCGGGATGCCCCATTGCGGCAAATTGTCGATCCCGAGCTTGCCAGCCGCCGTGTCCGCGCCACGCACGATCGCGCCTGCAGAAGACCTATCAGTCTTGAAAGCTGGGGGGTGGCGATGAGGCTGTCGGATGACATAGCGTCCCCTTTCCCTGGTGGGAGCGTGGACGCGATCTTTCGGCCGCAGCCTCAAGGGGTAGTCGCGGATAACCCCTTGAGGCGATGATAGTCACCGCGCCTGCGGTCCCGCAAGAGGCCTTCTCACGATCACTTAGCGGCGAGACCTCGGCTCTTAAAACTACCTTAAAGGAGCGCCGCCAGCATCCATCTACCGATCTGCCCGCACTCAAAATCTGACGGGAGGGTATCCCGTTGCGTTCGATCGTCTTGGTTGTCGCCTTGATAACTACCTCGGGGGCCGGGTTGGCTGAGCGCGTGATGGGCCAATTGCCAGCACCCGCTGTAACTGAACCGGAGCCGCCACACGACCAACCGCCAGCGATCCCGGCAGCGCTGCTGAAGGATACGGCGATGATCACGCAAGGGGAAAAACTGGCATGACCAGTGCACGCATTGCCATGGCGCCAGGGCTTACCCGGGGAAGGCGCCGAAGCTCCAGCCGCGAACTTACAAGCCCGAGTTCGTTTGGGACCGGGTTCACAACGGATTTCGCGCCATGCCGTCTTGGAAGGACGTCTACAAGCCCGAGGAAGTGCTCGCTGGTCGCTTACGTGCTGAGCGACGATTTCTTTCCCTAATCGTTGATTTGCACCTAAGTTCCTCCGGCCGGTTTCGGAGCTCGATAGCAAGGAATCCGACGTCTTCGGGCGTTTGAGCACGATTGCACTCGGCCGGGAACTTGTTGTGCTCGCTAGGGCTGGTGGGCGGCATAATACGACAGTTCTTGTATGTCTTGTCACTGAGGGGTTGGACAACATTTGCCATCGAAGCATCCCGGTCTGGTATTGCTCTTATATTCCCGCATTGTCTTGAGCAGGTAGTCCTGCCGTTGGCCGGCAATGCGAGGAACATTCTCGCGCCCGGAAAGATCAGAGTTGTGGCAGAAATCGCGGCGGTGCTGATGCACGAGGGCCCGACCATGCTGCATTAGAGCGGGGTCGGTGGGCTCAGTCGCTGGGAGTGGGGGCAAGGTGGAGAGAAGCCCGGCAAGTTTGGCGAGTTCGTCATCACCAATGCCTTTCATGGCTTCATTCATCACCTCGATGGAGCGCATCTCTTCCCGAAAGAGGTAGAGCTGAATTTCCATGTAGGGTGCCGCTTGCCCGCCGAGGGATGGGACTTCCGGGTTGACCGAGGTCCCGTTCTCGCCATCGCAGGCAAGACACGTCTGGAGACGCTGCTCCAACGCCGCTGACCAACATGAGGGCGTGCTAGCAGTGAGGAGCGCAAGCATCATGAAGCAGGTGAGCACCGCCGGTTTGCGTGGCAGCACAAGCTGTCCAACGACGAGCATTGATCGGGCCTCACCGATTTTCAATTTGAGCCGGTGTGCGCCTGACTTGTGCCAGAGGTCTGCATCGTGGCGCTCTCGTCATGGCCCCTATCTGCTGCGTGGCCTTATTCGCGAACGCTGAGCCGCTACACAGCTGGTGCTCGGTGCGACACAGGCTAGCGCGTTCACTTTAAGGCAGGTTTAAGAGATCAGCGGCTGCCGGAAAGACAGATCGCCGCGGCAAGTGCAGCACTGCCATTGCTGATCGCCCGACGTCTCCACGGGTGGCTAACGGAGACGATCCTTAGGCTTTGCAGGACCGGTGAAGGTGACGGACTGCTCAAAGCCCGGGAGAGTGCACTCATAACCAGGCCATATCGCCCATACGGTCGCAAACGAAACCACCGACACTTGTCTGCAGCCAAAGTGAAAGACCAAGCCGCTCTGGGTCGACGTCAAGAAGTCCTAACGTCCAGCGTGCGACAGTTAGCTTTTGTGTTCGTGTCCCTCCCAGAGACACAGGGGCCGCTGATCGTCCGGCAGAATCCCTATTCTGTCGAAACGCCGGACAAATTGAACCGCTCACCGACGCCGGCGCGACTGGCCTCCAGGTAGGCAGCCCAGGCCGCCGCCACGTCTTGCACACCGCTGCCACTGGAATCGAAAATCACCAGTTCTTCCTCCGTCATTCTGGCGTGTTTTCGGCCGGCAGCGAGGTCGGCTAAGTCCGCGTGGACTTGGTCTTTCGTCAGCACGCCCGCGCGCAGCGCATGGCTGAGATCACCGCCGGAAGCGCAGGCGTCAATGTCGTCGACCAGAATGCGCGCGCGACCCATGAGCGTGGGGGCTATCTCGTGTTTTTCGGGATTGTCCGCGCCGACGGCGGCAACGAAGCATCCCCCAAGATCCAAGTCTTCGGTCAGCACGGGCAATTTCGACGTTGTGCAGGTGATGCAGATATTGGCCTGCGCCACGGCCTCACGAACGCTGGGTGCTACTCTGACGGGGCTGCTCGCCGTCGAACAGGCGGATGCGAAAGCCTCAGCGCGCGCGACGTCAATGTCAAAGACACGCACGATCTCAAGAGGAAACAGGGCTCGAAGGGTTTCGAGTTGATACTTCGCCTGGGCTCCACAGCCAATGATAGCTGCGCTCTTGGAATCGTTGCGGGCACCAAATTGAGCCGCCAGCGCTGCTGTGGCCGCGGTTCTGATGCCTGTCAGGGTGATGGATTCCATGACTGCGAGCGGTCGGCCGTCCTTTGCGTCGGAGACGACGACCACGCCCTGAATGGTCGGCAGCTTTCGAGAGTTCCAGTTGTCGGGCAGGTTGACGTTCACTTTCGAAGCGAACGCGAGATGCGAGCCCGGCAACAATCCAGATTTGACGTGAATGGATCCGCCTTGGATCATGAAGCCAACCGATCGCCCCTGGTCCGCACGGTTGTCTGCGAGGGCGGCATAGGTCTCCCGCAAGGCTTCGATCGCCACGCGTGGGCTTAACAGTCGCCGCAGATCATGCCCCGACAGCAGCACGATGTCTGACCTAGGGGCTGCAGGTATTGGCATGGGAAAGCCCCCTTGCCTTCTCACCAATCAGTATTTCGGTCGATGTGATATCGCCCATTCTCTGGCATGTTCGATCGGAGTACGCGGCGGCAAAGCCGCGCGCAACTTCCTGACACTCGGCAATGCCTCCATCATCTCGCGCCAACGGCTGAAGAGAGGGTACTTCGGATACATGGTCTTGCCTTCCTCCGTGAGGCCCAAGGCAAAGGTGCTTGGCAGCAGGTAAAAATCTGCAAGCGTAAGCTCAGAGCCGAGGAGGTAATCCTTCCCATGCCCAAGCTGGCGTTCAACCACTCGTAAGCCGAGTTCTACCTTGGGAAGAGCATGCGCCACCACCTTTTCGTCCGAGGCAATGCCAAGTTCCGGAAAGACCAGTCGCTCGTGTGTAACGTGATAAATCATATACGGGTAGTAGTAGGAATTGATCGAGCTGATCCACTGGTTCATCCGAGCGCGATCGCGAATGTCCTTGGGCTGTAGCGCCGGTTTGGGAAAGGTATCCTCGAGATAGCCGACGATGGCGCTCGTCTCGTAAACCGTGAAATCGTCGTGCCGCAGGATCGGCACGCGATTGAACGGATGCAGCGCCAGGTGACTTGGTTTGCCCATTTCCGGTTCCAGGTCATGGAACGTGTAGGGCACTTCCTTGTGGGTAAGCACCAGGCGCACGATGTTGACGAAGGTGCTGCGCGGAAAGCCGTAGACGATTGGATCGGACATTTGGTTTCCTTGGTGCCTGTGCGTTAAGCGGAGGCTTGTGAACTACCGGCGCCAAAACGGTTTGATTGCTTCGCGGAGCGCCTCATCGCGCGTGAGGCCAATGTCGCTGAGGAGATGGCCATCACGAGCCAGCTCATGTAGCGCCCTTCTCTGGCTGCTGCGGACAAACCACGCTGCGACAGTCCTGAGTGGTCTAATGAAAATTGCTTGTGTGTCAGGGAGAATGCTTTCTTCCGCTGATCGGCCCACGCTATGGATCGATCGCTCTGCCAGTTGGGTTGGCATGCGTTGGTACTCCGGTTCGGCCATCGTTCACTATGAGCGTTGGCAATGGAGCACACAGATAGAACCAGGAAACGGTTGCCCGCAAAGCATCGTTTCTCTACCCTGCCAGAGTTTTCCTCATGAAGTTGGCCGATGCTTCGCCGCCTTCCACCGTTGAACGCGCTCAAGGCCTTCGAGGCCGCGGCCCGCCACGAGAGCTTCACGCGGGCTGCGGAGGAGCTCTTTGTCACCCAGGGTGCCGTGAGCCACCAGGTCAAGGCCTTGGAGTCGGAGCTTGGTGTCAAGCTCTTCAACCGCGAACGGCAACGTCTCATCATTACCCAGGCGGGACGCGAGTACCTCACGATCCTGCGCGATGCCTTCGACCGCATCGCCGTGGGCACGGAAAGCCTGCTTCAACGTCAGAGCTCCGGTGTTATTACCGTTAGTACCTCACCGGACTTTGCCGCCAAGTGGCTGGTGAATCGCCTTGGGCGTTTTGCCGAAAAACATCCGAACATCGATCTTCGCGTGTCGGCGACCTTGCATCACGTCGACTTCGCTCGCGAGGATGTCGACCTTGCCGTGCGTCACGGCGACGGCAATTGGCCGGGCTTGGAGGTCGTGCGCTTGAGCGCAGAGCAACTGTTCCCGGTTTGCAGTCCAAAACTGCTTGTGGGACGGCGCCGACTGACAAGACCAGTCGACGTGTTGAAGTTTCCGCTCATCCACGTCGATGACCGCAAAGATTGGGCCAGATGGCTGGAGGCGGCCGGCGTTGATGGCGCCGAACTCTCCCACGGCCCGGTACTCAATCGCGTGAGCATGGCCATCGACGCCGCCCTCGACGGCCAGGGCATCACACTTGCGCGTACGACGCTGGCGGCTACCGATCTGATCAATGGTCGCTTGCTGCGCCCATTTGCGGAGGAGCTGCGGCTAGCAAAGACCTACTGGATCATCTGTCCGAAAGTGACGACGACGCTGCCCAAGATAGTAACATTCCGAGACTGGTTGCTCGCCGAGGCGGCCAACGACCTGCGACAGTTGAAGAAGTTGGGCACGCGACGCAGCTCTTGAAGAGTTGGTCGGCGTCGGTGCTGGACATCATTGCGCGTGGGCTCCGGTGTGACGCCCTTGATTGTTGCCTGCCTCTCGAGGCCTGTGCACCAAACCGCTGTGTTGCTTTGCTCCGCGCGCAACCTTGCATCGTGGTAGCCGCCCAAAGCAGACAGTTGACATCCCCTGAGAAGTCATATGGACTTGTCGTCAGGGGGTCGACCGCGATTGCCCCGTGAGGCCTCGGCTGAAACATCGCGTCCATGTCCTCTCCTGAGGTGGACGCTGCCATGCCCGCTCCAACGGAAATCACAGTCCCGCAGCTGTCACGGCTAATCGGTCTTCCCGGCGCACCGGCCCTTATCGATGTGCGCTCGGATGGCGAATACCGAGCAGATCCCCGCCTGGTTCCCGCCGCCGGGCGCCATTGCTCTCAGAATGTGTCGCACTGGTGCAAGCAATACGCTGGCCGAGCTAGCGTAGTCGTCTGCCAAAACGGCGGCACCCTAAGCCAAGCCACCGCAGCTGCCCTTCGGCACGAAGGCATCGGTGCTCAGGCGCTCGTTGGTGGCTACGAGGCATGGCGCGCGGAACACCAACCCTTGGTTCGGGGTGATCGGGTCCCTCTCCGCGATTGCGACGGGCGAACCGTCTGGGTAACGCGAGCGCGCCCCAAGGTGGTCCGCGTGGCCTGTCCGTGGCTCATTCGCCGCTTCATCGACCCGAACGCGGTATTCCTTTTCGTCCCACCGGCGGAAGTTGCCGGCGTCGCAGAGCACGCTAAAGCCGCGACCTTCGATGTTGAGGGCGCGTTCTGGAGCGACCGCGGAGAGCGCACCACGTTCGACGTCATGCTCGAGGAGTTCGGACTGGAGACCGAGCCGCTCGCCCACCTAGCGCTGATCGTTCGCGGGGCGGACACCGGCAGGCTTGATCTGACGCCGCAATCGGCTGGGCTGCTCGCGGCCTGTCTCGGATATTCCCGCATGTACCGCGACGACCTCGAGCAACTCAACGCCACGACGGCGCACTTTGACGCCGTTTACCGTTGGGCGCGCGACGCGACCGATGAGCGGCACGGTTAAGCTACGCCATCCTCAATTCCCAATCCGGAATACTCACCATGACCGACGCAGTTCCATTGCACCTGGTCGTCTTCGTCTTTGCCACCTTTCTTGGCGCGCTCATTGCCGGAGTTGCCGGTTTCGCATTTGGCCTGATCGCCTCGGCCATCTGGCTTCATGTCATCACGCCCGCCCAGAGTGCCGCCTTGATATCCGGATATGCCATCCTCATTCAAGGCTTTGCCATCTGGAAGTTGCGCAATGCGTTCCAGGTCGCACGCTTGCTCCCCTTCGTAGCCGGCGGTGCTGCCGGCATTCCGCTTGGTGCTCTCCTGTTGCGCACTGCCTCAGCGGATCATTTACGCGCGTCGATAGGTTTTCTGCTCGTCGTGTTCAGTGTCTACAGCTTAGCGCGCCCAAAGTTCCGACTGGGCTTCGGCGGCCGCATCGGCGATGGCTTGGTGGGTCTTGCGAGTGGCATTGTCGGTGCAAGTACAGGGTTGGCGGGCCTTCCAGTCATCATTTGGTCGACGAGTCGCGGCTGGTCCAAAGATGAACAACGTGCAGTCTTTCAGCCCGTCGTCGTGGCAATTTTTGCCATGACCCTTCTGTGGTTTGGCGGAAGCGGCATGGTTACCAGCGACATCTTGCAATTGTTCTTCATGGGCCTGCCCGCTGCACTCCTTGGCACCTGGCTCGGGTTGAAGCTTTACGGGACCCTCGATGAGGTGCGTTTCCGCCGGATCGTCCTGTTTCTGCTCTTGATATCAGGATTGACCTTGCTGCCCGCCGCCTTCGCTGCAAGCTAGGACCGATGCTAGTGCTGCCATCGGCCAGCAGCACCTGCAGATTAAGGCCGACCGATCGCATCTCGACTTGTGTCGCCATCACGACCGTGTGGTCACCTACTAGCGCTCGCCGTCTTATCCAATGCCTCGCGCAGCCCCTTGGCGAGCTTCAGAGCGTCGTCATTCGCCCAGAAGTGCATGAAGAACAGCCGGGGTTGCTCGGTCAGCATGTGGCTGTGGATCGCCGTCACCTCGATGCCGTTCGTCCGCAAAGCCTTGATCACCGGGTTTACCTCCTCACCAAGGAGCACGAAGTCGCCGGTGATCGCAGCCTTGCCGCCGCCGCTCGGTTGGAAGTTGATCGCCGTGGCGACGCCGGTAGGCCCCGGCGGAATGAGCGATGCTCCATGCTCGGTAATGGGATCGCGCCGCGGTACTGCGAACTGGTAGACTCCACCATTCGCCTGACCTTTGGCGCCAATGATCTGGTCGAGCTGGCCGGTATCGAGATCGACAGCGGGCGCAGGGGAAGCGGCGGCAGGGGCTTCCAGCGGCGTCTTGCTCGCGGCCAAGGCTGCATGGATCGCGTTGGCGACTTTGACCGGGTCACCGTGCCCGCCGACGTGCATGTAGAAGGTTGCGGGGTTGGCGCGGAGAAGATGATTGTGGACCGCGGTGACGTCGAGGCCACCTTCGATCAACTTGCTCATCACCGGATTGATCTCGGTTTCCAACAGCACCAGATCGCCCATCGCCATGGCGCCGCCCTGCACCGGCTTCATCGCTATCCAGCCGCCCAGGGCGAAGGCCGGTTTAATGGCGACCCCGTCCACGCTGACCTGGAGGTCCGTGCGCGGGAAGCCATAGCGATGAACATCACCCGACACCGCAGGTTTTCGGCCGAAGGCGGCGTCGACCTTCTGCCAATCGATCTCCTGGGCATGGGCGGCGGTCGCAAGCGTTGAGACGGCGCCGCCGAATAACAGCGCAAGAATGACACGCATTTATGGTCTCCTTCCTATAGGGAATGTACGCCTATCGACGCTCGCACCCCCTCAAACGCTGGACATTTGCTTTGACCCGCCATCAGATTTGCCCAACCACCTCAGGCGAGCGTACGCCGCGCGCGCTGCAGTGCCCTAGTGGAACTCGCCTAGTTTAAGGCAGTTTTACGCAAAGCGAATTATCCAACTCTTTGTCCTTCCGCGCGACACGCAACCGCGCCCTCTAAGGGCTTTAGGCCTGCCAGGAAACCCATGGCAAATGAAAGCTCATGTGTGCGTGGGACAGATTGGTAAGGGCCGCACCGACGACAACGCTGAAGCCCAAGGCGCTCTGAGCTCTTTCCCTTACGCAGTGAGAAGCAGCGCTAGCCTTCCCGAGCGTGATGCTCTTTGCGGCGAACTGACTTGAGCGCTCCCGCTGAAGCACGTGAATGTGAACATAGGCGCTCCGGAGCGCTGGATAATATTCACCCCTATTGCGGGACATGTTTGGATCGGCAACCGTATCGGAGCCACGCGCCATGGTGAAGTTGAATGTGAATGGGAACACCGTCGACGTAAACGCCGACGGGGATATGCCGTTGCTCTGGGTGTTGCGTGAACAGCTCGGATTGACCGGCACCAAGTACGGTTGCGGGATTGCCCAGTGTGGCGCCTGCTCGGTCCACATTGACGGAGAGGTGCAGCGCTCATGCTCCGTTCCCATAAGTTCGCTGAAGAGCACAGATAAGATCATCACCATCGAAGGACTTTCGTCGAACGGGGATCATCCCGTGCAAAAGGCCTGGTTGGCGCTTGACGTACCCCAATGCGGCTACTGCCAGTCAGGGCAGATCATGGCTGCCGCAGCATTGCTCCAGACCAAGCCTAAACCTACCGATGCCGACATCGACGCGGCCATGACCAACGTCTGTCGCTGCGGCACCTATCAGCGCATTCGCGCCGCGGTCCATAGCGCCGCGGGCTCCAACGGCAATCAGGGTTGAGGAGGCGACTCATGACCCTTAGGAAGACCACAACAAACGTCTCTCGCCGCCGCTTTTTGATCTCGACCGCTGCTGCCGGTGGCGGACTTGCGCTCGGTCTCTACGCGCCTTGGCCCAAGAAAGCGCTTGCACAAACGCCGCTCGCCGCGGACGGCAGCGAAGTCGGCGCCTGGGTCTTCATTAGGCCAAATGATGACGTGGTGATCCGCATCGCCCGTTCAGAAATGGGGCAGGGCACGTTGACGGGTCTCGCGCAACTCGTGGCCGAAGAGCTTGAATGTGATTGGAAGAAGGTCAGGACCGAGTATCCCACACCAGGACAAAACCTCGCCCGCAAGCGCATTTGGGGCGACATGTCGACCGGGGGAAGTCGTGGTATTCGCGGCTCGCAAGAGTACGTTCGCAAGGGCGGCGCGGCCGCCCGCGAAATGCTAATCCAGGCCGCAGCCAATCAGTGGAAGGTGCCTGCCGCCGAGTGCAAGGCCGAGGCAAGCGTCATCACCCATGTCCCCAGCGGA
>Ga0075418_10007527_pt1 | contig 12268 bp, 12 predicted proteins | sample SoiMetdeltSBSDD2_FD_81776 | JGI IMG/M metagenome (GOLD analysis project Ga0075418, IMG submission 81776) | Bulk soil microbial communities from a Populus tree surrounding site in Tennessee, USA - Soil MetaG P. deltoides SBSDD2 | ecosystem: Environmental > Terrestrial > Soil > Tree plantation...
CGTGCACAACGAAGACCCTCGACCCTTCATTTGGACGGCCGAGGCAGACAAGATCCTCGAGAAAGTCGGCCGCGCTCGCACCGCCCTCATAAGTCAACAACAGCTTGAGACACTACACTAGCGTTCGCGGTTACTTTGAAGCTAACCTAGGATTTTCGCTTGACATGGATTCATGACGCGCGCGGATGAGGGCTGTCCGAATCGTAGCGGCGCACCACCGCAACGTTTCCGTCGCCGGGCTCGTTCTCCAGCGCCTTTCGCCGCTGCGCCTTGACACCGGACCCAGGCGCCGCGCGTGAGTGCCGAGGGGCGGGGCGGGGTGCGGGTGGTTCGTGAGGGCGCAAGCCTACGGGCCGCTCTCGCTCTCACCTTCCGCCCGATAGGTCAAATCGTCGTAAACATCCCACTCCACGCTGCGACTCATGTCAGCAAAGGTGAATTCCTCGTCCGAAACGACGGCGCAGACGTCGACCAGTGTCACGCCCTCGCACTTTCTGAAGAGAGTAGTCAACCGGTCCGCGCGTCTTTGGAGGTCCTGCGCCGCGACTGCGTCGAGCAAGGTAGCCTCACGCGCCACGAGCCGAACGACGAGCGAGTCCATCTCCCCCCTCTGATCGTTCGTCATTCGGGACGATCGTCAGAAAGATTGCATCGACCAGGTCACCATCCTTCTTCAGCGTCTCGCGAATCTTGCCTTGCACCGGTCGGATCCGTTCGTTGAACGCGTCTGGGAGGGCCGTGCGGGCGTATAGCTTTCAAGCCATTGCGGCAGCGTGCGAGCCGTCGCTTCGTCAAGAGCAAGCGCTGGATCCGGATCGTATTCGGCGAGCATTTGCCGAGGGACGCTCATGCGGCTGATCGCCTGCACTTCATACGTCTCGGACGTCGACGGCAGATCGAACTGCAGACGTCGGGGGTTCTTGCCAGACAGACAGTTGCCGTCTCGCGTGGCGACGCAGCGAGCGAGCAAAATCTCGGCGTACGGTTCATCGCACGTACAGAGTTACTAGTTGAACATCGCAACGACCACTACCAACTCCGCCGCTGCACGCTGTGGTACTTCATTTCAAGAACATCACGTTTCGCACCGCACGAACACTCGTGAATATCCTTCACACCGCTCGTGTGCCGCTTGTGTATCCGCAAAAGCCCAAGCGCGCTGGACGCGGCACATACGAGACATGTCACCCAAACATCAAATTTTGATGCATGCGGATGGTTAATGACATCACGCACACTTCCGATATCTTTTGAAATACCCATCGCATCCTTGGCATCGTCCATCACCGTCTCAAATTTGCTACCGACCGTCATATTTTCCTCTCTTTCGCATCGTTCCTCATCGGCGACGCCTCTCAAACGTTGTTGAACCCCCAGCGTGCCAATGACTTCGCGGTCAGGGCCCCCACGGTTGTTCATGAATACCTATAGTCTGGAGCTAGTTGGTGTGTTTCGATCTTTCCTTCTTACCACACTGGAGTCGCTAACGGTTATGCAAAACGTGGTGAATCGGGCGACAGTGCCAAGATTGGTGTTTTCAACATCGCCGCGAGCACAAGCCATTCTTCGACACCAACATACGCCGGTTGCAGAAGGGAATCGCGAAGCCAAGAGTAGATCCGTCGCATGTGATCGGGAGGGCCCGGTCCGATGCTCGGGGCTCACGTGATCTCTTATCCACTCGCAAGCGTGAGGTGCGGAATTGTCGCCCAGCGGCACTGAGTCCGAAGCCTTTGAGTCGCGACATGATGAGCGAGCCGCTCGAGCCAGGCAATGTCCCCGATATCGTTAGGCCTCCGCGATCCAGGATGGCGTCTGTATCCTATCGCTCGGCCGGCAGGTACCGGCGCAGCAGATACCTGGCAATTCCATGCGACACCTGAACCAGGAGCAGCCGGATTCCGCAGCAGGAGCCGATTCCGTGAAGCGATTCTGTTTCACCTCGGCAAGCTCGAGCTCTATCCAATGTTTTCCATCTGCTGCCTACTCGAAATGGTGAAGCGCGTGTTGTCATTCTGCGAATACCGTCTCGGCATTCCAGCGTTCGCGTAAAGATCGGCGAGCTGGATTCCCGGCGGGTTCGAGGGTCCAGGATCGAGCAGAGAAGCTGGTATTCTCCGTCACGGCCCTCTCGGTCAGCTGGTGCGCAGAGCGCCGTCCGCTGCAAATGGTAGTTCGGCGGCAGCTGTCGCAGCGTTTAAGTCTCGCGGCGTCGGCGACGAGTCCCGGACTCGATACCTCTTGGGCGCCGCAAAGAAACCCTGAACCGATGGCTTCCTCCGATATTCGTAATACATATCGGTGGCGAATTGCTTCATCAGGGTAAAGGTCTCAGGCGTGACAAGATCGAGCGTGATGTAGCGAGCCTGCTCTCTACTGATCACCGCGCTTGGAACGCGAGTGTACGTGATCGGAACGATTTTCCACTGCTGCGTCAAACCTAAGAAAATATCGGTGAACTCGCTCTGCGCAATTAGGCTGAGGTCGAAGAGGTCGGGTGCCCATCGCAGAAAGCTTCTGTGGCGCTTCAGGAGCGGCGGCTTACCCGCACTAAAATTCAAGCTCGACACAGAAAGCAGATTTAAGTGATCGAATGCCTTCCCAGGACCTACGAAATGCGACATCGCTTCTGTCAAGCCGACGAGTGATGGGTTGTTAGCCCAAACACCGCCGTCGACGTACTGAGTGTTGTTCTCTTTTTCGATCTGCGCCAAGGGGAAAAATGTGGGCGCGGCGGATGTTGCCAAAGCGACGTCAACCATTGACAACTTGTTGTGTCGGGAAAGCCCTCCCTCCTTGTGATCAAACTTAAAAACCTCGTAAGTACCGTGCGTAAAGTCATAAGTTGGAATACAAATCAGGCACTCGCTCTCTGCCATGGTTCGCTCTTCAAACATCTCCTGCAGCGCGTCGCGCAGTGCCTTGTCCGAAAACTTTCCACCCCACAGCGTCTGCCGAAGACGAGCCAGAACTCCCTGCGACCCTTTGAAGATCTTCGGACCTTTAGTTTCGTAGAACTCGCAGATCGTTTCTGCTGGAATGCGCAAGGCTAGGGCTAATGCGATGAGGCCGCCTGTCGAAGTGCCGCAAATCAGGTCGGCGTAATCGACGATGCGTACAGCGTCGCCGTGCTCGCGCCGCAGGTCTGCTTCGAAAAGGCTCAGGATCTTGGCCGAGTAGAGGCCCTTGATGCCGCCGCCGTCAACTGCAAGAACTTTGAACTCCTTCATGTGTTCCTCCTCTACTCTGCAGTTTGAGGATTTCGGAAAGAGGACCGCGGTCGCCGCCGGCAGAGCGGTCCAAGAATACTTTCAACAGCGTCCCGTTCGATGAGACCGGACGGCGCAGATACATTCTCTGCTTGCGATGCACGAGAAGGCTTGAGTCCACACCATCGTCCTTTCCCAAAACACCGGCGGGTTCTGGCTGTATCTGCGATCGAGCATGTCGTAATCGGCGCTTCGGCTCTGCCCCTCCAAGGCAACAATTCCATCGAACGGCAGATGAACGACACGCGAATCTGCTAAAGCCATTCGTTCGGAAGTGTCGCTACACTTAGAATCGGAAGTACATTGTGCTCCAAGACACAATCGCTCCGCCTGCAAGAGCTCATCGCGATACAGATGCGGCGGCTCGTGCGTGGCGCGCCCATTGCCCCGACACGTCACAGGCACTCGTACCAGCTCCTCATCGATAAAAGAACGGCCAGAGAAACCGCGTATGCAATTCCTTAACATTCATAAGGTCAGTCGAATTGCGAAGTCGGGACGTGCATATGCCGATCCGTGGGCTGGTCGATATGGGGAATTATCGGCCAGCGGCACTGGGTACGAAGACGCTGAGTCGCGACACGATAAGCGAGCCGCTCGAGCCAAGCGATGTCCACGATACCGTACGCTTCCGCGATCCAGGATGGCGCCCGGTTTTCGGTTTGAAGTAGGTGAAGGAGCGGATCGATGACGTTGTAGCCGACGCCCAAGACCTCGTCGTCGTACCAGTAGTCCTCGCAGCCCGGCCGTCGATCCACCAGCGTGTCGGTCAGTTCGAGGGCGTTCGCGATGTCGATCACTTCGGATTTGTAAAGCGATCCAAGCGGCTCGACTTGTCCATAGAATGCCTCGGTCTGCCGTCCCATCAGCTTCTCGCTCAGGTCGCTCGTAGAAACGACGCTCGACCGATGGCGATCGGCGACTCCAAAGACGAGATCCTGGATGAGTCGCGTGTCGGTGTTGATGCCGCTCCAGGGTCCGGACGCAGGACACGCTTCGAGCATGGCGCGCCGGAGATCGGACGCGTCGATGACCAGATGCTCAACGCCCATCCGCCGTGCGCATTTCTGGTATGCCGCGGTTCGCTCCGCGTCTCCGGGTCTGCCGAGATTCACCGTAATGGCACGCAAGGGCCGAAAGCCACCCGATGCCATCTGACAGAGTCGGATCGCAACGACCGAGTCCAGCCCACCCGAGAGTCCGATGACTGCTCCGTGGAGCCCGATTGTCTCGAGGGCGTTCCATTCGTTCGCGAGGAAGGGAACGATGGCGTCGACCGACGTCTGGGCCGTCGCGTGCCGGAAGTTCACCGCGGCTAGCGCTTGTGGATTCACCGGGCGCTGGGGTGCCCCCGGGAACGACTCCAAGACCTCAGGCGGGACACGAGACGTTGACATCATCATCCTATCGCTCGGCCGGCAGGTACCGGCGCAGCAGATACCGGGCAATTCCATGCGACACCTGAACCAGGAGCAGCCCGGCCAGCGCGCTGACGACCACCACACCGAAGACCCGGACCATATCGGTGGGTTGCCGGGCCTGAGAGATCACGAACGCACCCAGACCCTTAGTGGCGCCGGAGTACTCCACGACGATTGCGCCGATGAACGCGAACCCGGCTGCGGCGCGCATTCCCGCCAGCACGGTCCCGGTGCAATTCGGCACGCGCAGCTTCCAGAAGACGTCGCTTCGGCTGGCGCCGTACGTCGCGAAGAGTGCATAGTGCTCCGGCTCGACGTGCAGGAGTCCATGGGTTGCGCTCACCACCAGCGGAAACCAGCACAACCACGCCGTGATGAAGATGCGCGAGAAAAAACCATCGCCGATAATCGTTGCGAGCACGGGTGCGATCGCGACGAGCGGGATCCCCTGCGATGCAATTACGAGGGGGAAGAACGCCCGGCGAACAGGCGCCCAGTATGCGAATAGAGACGCCGTCAAGTACGCGATCACGATGGCAAGCAGCAATCCACCGACTGCCTCGAGCATCGTCGCGCCGGTGTTCTCCAGATAGAAACGGGAATCGGTTGCAAGTGAATACAGGATCTGCGTCGGAACCGGGGTGCTCGCGTGGGTCACACGCCCGGCGACCTCCCACACGGCAAGAAGTCCTGCCAGCGCAACGGTCGGCGAGATCCATTGACGAAGCCTGGCGAGAGTCATGACTGGCCCCTCCGCATACACTGACGGACGTCGCGAACGCAGTTGGCAAAGGATGGTTCGCCCAGAAATTCTCTCCTCCGCGGCCGCGGTCGCTTCACATCGATGATCCCGGCGACCTTCGTCGGGCGCGGCGAGAGCACCACGACGCGATCCGAGAGAAACACCGCCTGTTCGACATTGTGGGTGACGAATACCGAGGTGGAACCGCACTCCATCAGGACGTCCTCCAGCACCAGCATCACCGATTCAGCCGTCACCTCGTCGAGACTGCCGAACGGCTCGTCGAGCAGGAGGATCTCCGGGTCCGTCACGAGCGCCCGCGCGATAGAGGCGCGATACGCGAGACCTCCCGACAGTTGGCCGGGCAGGAAGTTGCCGAATTCCGCGACGGCGGCGCGCTCCAGGGCTTGGTCGATCCGCTCTCTCCGGCCATCTTTGATACGCAGGAGCTCGAGGGGCAGCTCGACGTTCTCGCGCACGGTTCGCCACGGGAGCAGCGCGCGGTCCTGATAGACCCGCGCCATGCGGCCGCTCGCCGCACCCGGGGAGCAGTAGACCTCACCGCGCCTCGGAGGAAAACGTCCCTCGAGCAGGTCGAGCAGTGTCGACTTGCCGCTCCCGGAAGGGCCGACCAGGGCCACGACCTCGCCCTGTCCCACCTCCAGGTCAATCCTATCGAGGACCGGCGTCGGCACGCCGGAGTTCGTTCCGTAGGAATGGCCTACGCCAGTGAGGCGAATTCGGCTGGCGCTCATGATTGCTCCCGATCGAGCCATCCATCCGGAGGCTGTTTGAATGATAAGAGACCGATAGTGCGACAGTGTTGATCGACCACAACGGAAGGCCGTCCTGCGTCCTCAATCCAAGCGTTCATCATGTCGCATCTCACGAAGTTCATCCGGTTTCCACCTCCAAACGTGACCTTCCCGATTTTCGCGAAACGAAGCAGGCACTCAGTGAACTCCATCAGACTTCCAGGTTGCATCTTACAGCGCGCAAAATCGACGCCGGTCATATCGCTCATCATCTCGCGATCGGAACTTTCCCCAAGCTTCGGAAGGAGCCCGCCAAACTTGACCTCGGCGAAGTCGCAGTCAAGAAACGCCGCTGATTGCAACTTGCAATTTTCAAATGTGACATTTGCCAGCGTACATCCGATCATAATTGCGCCCGGCATTGTGCAACGTACAAATACTACGCTCTCCAGAATGCAATCAGTAAGACTGAGCCCGGGGAACTTGCAATCCTCAAACCTGACTTTCGTAAGTCTCGTTTTTCCTCTCGCCTTCAGCGAGCATCCGGTCCAAGTCTTGTTCGCAATCGTGAATCCCTCCCTACCGCCCAGTTCTCGCCATGCGAAGCGCTCACCGACCACGTCGACAGGAGACCCCAGAAGGGTCTCAGGGCTCTTTGGGAGATCCTCGGACCACTTCCGCACATGCTGGGAAAGACCATCATGAACCAACTCGCACGACTCGTCCCTCCCGCTACCCGACATCTTGAGTATTCTTTTCTCCTCTAGGCTGTTTATCGTCGCCCTGAAGTCTACGATGCAGTGCCGGATCAGATTTCGCGTGTCCTCGAGCGCCTTTGCGCGCTCGGCGGCGGTTTGCGTTGAACCGTCGGCACCTTGTTGCTTCAGATCCCTCAGGTCCATGGCCTCCAGAGTGAGTTCCGACTCGCCACCATTGTGCAGCCACGACTCCACGCGACGTTTGACAGTCTCGAGCTTACCCCATCCATCAGACAGCCGATCCGCGAGGTCAAGACAGAGGTCCAGCAACGGCAGGTGTTGTTTGTAACCCCCTTGCGTCGAAAGACGAGGAAGCACGGGCAGAAGCATCCAGCGGGCTCGTTGACCACCGTCGGACCGCGAATCGCCGACCGCGAGCTCAAGTTGGTTCTCCACCCAGAACTTCAGGGCCGTGCGGCCCACACCTGCCGCCATCGGGCCTCCGAAACTACGACTTGACGTCCAGACCGGGAGCCCGTCGGACGCCGGTTCTTTCGTGAGATACTCCACGTACTCATCCCATAAATTCAGTGGGAAGTCCGAGGACCCTCGCGTCATCGTGCACCATGCGTCATAACCATTGAGGAGTGCTTGCGCTTCAAGGACTGACACATTCGAGCCCTCGTCCCCCTTCGTCGCGCCGCTTGCCAGCGCCACCTTCTCTGCAAACTCCTCAATCTCCCCATTCGGCTTGTTATCACCGGAAACACCCTTGACAATTTGGACAATCGATCTAGACGGCAGAGGCGACAGATCGATCACACGGCGATCCAAGTTGGGAACAAAGAAGTTCAAGTACCGCTGGAGAGTCCGACAATACTCGGTCCGCAGCGCAATAAGGATCCTGATCTTCGGCACATCGCGAAAGAGCCGGCCAACCGCTTGGGTCACCCTTTCCGCATTCCTCTGGTCGCCTCCCGCGTCCGCAGATGCGCTTCCCATGAACTCCTCAAATTGATCGAGAATGAGGATCAGGCCCTCTTCATCGCTCAGCGCGCCCAGCACCTCCGTCATGCTCGGACCACGGGGCTTCCTCTTGAAGTCGAACTGCCCGAGGACCTCAGTCAACTTCCGATGATCCCCGGCGATGCTCGACGCGATGTCCTCCGCTCGCTTTCGGAGAGTTATGTCAGATAAGGCGGGCGCCCGCTTCGCCCACATTTCGGACCGAGCGGGAAGTTGGCCGACGGCCTCTATCGCCCCGTCACGAATTCGGTCCTCGGCCTCCGACGCGCGGCCACCCCATGCCCGCAGGAGGAGGACCGGTGGCACCCCCCTCTTCGTCGCTCGAAGCCGCCGCAATTCTGGAATGTATCCGGCGGCGAGGAGAGAACTTTTCCCAGCGCCGCTCTCCGCACTCAAGACGCCGAGCCGCTCGAAGGTTGCATTGATCATCCGCTCGACTTCGCGCTCGCGCCCGAAGAACAAGTGATGCTGATCCTCTTCGTAAGGCTTCGGTCCTGGAAATCTGTCTGAAGGTTGTGCGGTCATGGCTTCGCTCCATCAGGCTCGTACTGTCTGAGGCTCAACGCCAAGTCCTTCATCGCTCTGCCCAACGATATTTTCTCTTTCTTGAATCCGGCTCGCTCGAGATAGTGGTAAACAAAGCCGGCAGGAGCCGGAGACGGCTGCGAAAGGTACCGAGGTTTATTCTTGGGATCTTGGCCATCGTCGCTCGCCGGACGCACATCCGCCACAATGCGAGCCCTGCGCCCGTGTTCCTCGATCGCGTAGCCCAGAAAAAACAGCTCAAATGGCTTTTCAGCACTGTTGTGAATGGCATTGCGGAATCCCGGAGGCATGGAGTCCTGCTTCTGAACCATGTCTTTGAGAATTGAAACATCGTCAAACAGGAACCTTCGCGTTATGGGGTAGAACTTCCCTCGGCGATCCACATCTACGGGAAAGTTGCGGAGCTCTTCCTGTGCTCGCAGGACAGCCTGCTCGATCGGCTCGGTCGGCTCGAGCGGAGCTCCGTATGGTTTGATGATCAGGATGCGAGGGACATCCTGCCAGTCGATGGTTCGACCACAGTCGTCCCACAGGACTGAGTATTCGAGGTCTGCTTTGGCCGGACGAGGAAATCGGCGCATTGCCCACGCCGGATGCTTGATGCTGTCTTTGTCAACGATGTCGATTGGATAGATAACCGCATACTTCCCACCAATCATTTTCAGGGATTCGCACATTCGTTGATCGAACGTGGCATCGACAACGAATACTGCATTCCCAGCCTCTAAGCGGCATTCGGAGGCCTCTGTTCCCTCCCGGTCTGGCGCTGTTGGATAGGTGTTCAGGTGCCTCATCTTCAAGCAGAGATCCAGCGCCTTCGCGATGACCTCATACGGATCCTGCCACGCCCTTCCCTTGAAGGTGCGGGCTGAGTTCTTTGCCCTCGTTTCCCTTCGCCGAGACCAACTCGCCAGATACTCTTCAAGCTCCGACGCACCAATGGAGAGCGCTGTGCCGCTGGAGGCAAGCGTGCGCGCTAAGGCGGCCCCCCCACGGACTGGAGATTCCCCCATCCCTAGTGAAAGCTGAAGATTCAATGCCTGAGAGTCGGGGTAAAGGGACGCGTCCCATCGCAAAGCGTGCCAGACCAGGTCACTAAGCCACGCAACGCTGGTCACGGACAGACGCTTGTCCGACACCTCATCAGCTCCAAGAACATGGAGACCATCGGCAATTGCGTCGACGCCCAAATCAACGCGATCACCCTCCGACATCGTCCGATCATTGTGGAGGGACTTCACGAACTCTCTTACTGCTCGGATTTGCTTCATGAGCGGCTCTACGTCACCGTCGTCCAGAAGCTCACCGTTCTCAGTAAACGCTGTGCCCCATTTGGACAAGGAGCGTCCGAATGCCACGGTCGCCTGCGACGCTAGGGATGCCAGTTCGCCGACAAGCCTAGTCCGGAGAGTATCGCAAGACCCTGATGGCCCCGCTGCGAGGTCAGGGATGTCGAGGTTAAGCCGATCAGATACTAGTCTCGCCAGGAACCCCGCGAGAGCTGTGTACCGCTCGTCGCCAACGACGGTCCGGGCACGCTCGACGACTTCGGTTGCCCCGGGGCTGTCCGCGTGGTCCGGCAAACCGAAAGCGGGCCCGATCAAGGGCAAGAAACGCCCACATTTCGCACTGACGAACATGGGGCTCTCCGGCAACTCGGTCGCCCCTATCACTGCACTCTCGAAACTCTCGAACTGGTCATCACTTTCCAGCCGAGGGAATAACTCTACGGCGTTCCTCTCGTCGTTCTCATCGTCATAACGGACGTACCAATAGTCGGCGGCGTTCAAGTCAAACGCCTTCCTCGTGAGTAACTTGCGCACCGAGTAGTCCCGGTCGGCGGCGACATCCTCCCTGGACCGCAGCTCGTACTTTCCGAGGTGCTCGGCTGCCTGAAGCATCATCCATTCTATTCGCTCCCGCATCGCCTGCGCGATTGAGGGCGCGACATGCGGCAATCTGGCGGTGACATTGGTGGGTACACCTTCGGCATTCGGCTGCGCCGTCCCGTGACTGTCTATGTTACGGAAGGGCACGAAATCACCCATAGTGTCCAGCCATGGACGGCTGGTACCTCGCTCGAGGTCGTCAAAGTCCCTCCTAAATCTGTCCAAGTCGGGTTCTCTAAGGTAGGCTCGAACGAGATCTTCCACTTTCTTCAGTTCGACGAAGCTATAGCTCGCATCGGGCGAGGAGTCGGCCAGTTTGCACGAGGTGGGGTGGGTCCTTAATCCCCGGAGAAAGTTGACTTCCTGACCAAACGCGCTCCTTGCCGAAGGACGTGCGCTGGGAAGCTGACCCAAGTCCGCAAGCTTCGAAAGGATCCAGATTCTGGTCTCACGCGCCAGCATTTCCATGAGTTCGCCACATCTCTTGACCTCATCGCTGGCGTTATTACGTGTTCTCGACGCCTTCCTCCAGACTTGCCACGACACTTGCAGGTTCTTGTGAGCGGTGATGAAGTCGTCCAAGATAACCAAGCTCTTAGGCATTCCATACCTCCACCGCAGACCGTGCCGATGCCGACAACGATGTGCCATCAGCGGTGACCGGGCAGCGCGTGACTAAGTCCGCCAGAATCGCTCCTGCTTCAACCGTTACCCCGCCACGGGAAACCAGATCTACGTCGAACCCCGGAGGCGGATCACCAGCGAGATCCTCTAGCACCCGGGTGTTGCCGGTATGCACGACGATGTGCGCGGCGAGCGGGCGCTTCAACAGGTCCGTCGAGGTAAGGTGGTCTGGCGGCGAGAGATCGAGAAAGGCTCCGATGTGCGCCAGAAACATGTCCGCGCGGTCGCTCTGACTGTCGAGCGCCGCCGAAAGACGCGACGACCCCTGGAAGCGAGGGTTCACCTCCACGACGAATACCTTGTGCTCGGACAGGATCGCGTCCATACCGAACGCGCCCCGGTAGCCATGGCGCGCGAGCCAGCCGGCGACGGCATCGAGCGCCCTGTCGATTTCCTGGATATCGCCGGCATCGAGCGCGGCGGCGGCAGCGAAGTCATTGCCGCAGTATCCGAATCGGCGCTTGGTACAGCCTTCAATCCCGACCAATTGCACGGAGACTCCGTGGCGCGACACGGCGCCATCTGGGAATACGACCGCGTTGACGTTGATCGGCAGCCCGTCAACGAACGACGCGGTCGCCACGAACCCGTCGGTGTGCGGGGGCCAGTCCCGGTCGAGATCCTCCGGGGAGTGGATGAACCGTACTCCCGTGCCGCCGTCGGAACGGTTCGAGCGGACCACCAGCGGCGTGATCTCGAGCATCTCCTTGATGAGCGGCCGCTCGCTGTCGGCAAAGTATCGCCAAGGAATCGTCCGAACTCCCACCTCCGCCTCCGAGAGCTGCGACTCCACCCAGGGCTTGTGCTCGAAAGTGTCCTGCAGTTCGTGGAAGTTACCCAGATGCAGTACCTTGTCGCTCCGAGGAAACCACGCGGATGCGAGCACGGCACCGGCACGGTAGGGGACGACCGCCGCGAGGGTCTCGAATCGACGCAGCATCTCCACACGTAGATCCGAAACCGGGCCGGATCCGTCCGCGTCAATATTGTATGCGTCGAGATCCACGCGTCTCTTCGTTATGGACTCCAAGCAGACTTCATCGACGCCGGCAAGTCCTGAAGGCGCGATCTGACTGAAGATGCATTCGAAGTTCCTCAGGTCGCTGAGGCTCCGGGCATCCGCACCGCGAGTCCCGAAGTACACGAGCTCCCGCTTCCCGAGCCTGCGTTCCAGCAACTCCCGGTATGCTGATCGACTAGCGGCGGGTTTCGAGACCGGAGGAGACGGGCGTCGTCTC
>Ga0075418_10007528_pt1 | contig 12268 bp, 5 predicted proteins | sample SoiMetdeltSBSDD2_FD_81776 | JGI IMG/M metagenome (GOLD analysis project Ga0075418, IMG submission 81776) | Bulk soil microbial communities from a Populus tree surrounding site in Tennessee, USA - Soil MetaG P. deltoides SBSDD2 | ecosystem: Environmental > Terrestrial > Soil > Tree plantation...
AAGCCATCTGGGCGACCTGGCGCGGAGCCATGGTTTGGCGCGCGTTGATTTGCATTTCCGCCCCTCCGCCAGAAATCGGCCCGCGTCGGACTTTCTCGAAAAAATAGCGGCGCCATTTCGGCGTGCGAACGGAGATGGATCCGTGTTCAGCCTTCCCGCGCGTATTGCCGCGCGTGTTCGCAACGAACCGCAAGACGCTGCGCCTCCGGCCGTGGCGAGCAATGGTGAAAAAAAACACGCCATCTCGGCGGTCGCCCAGTTCCGAAACTGCGGCGAAATCGCGTTGCGTACCCGCGATCCTGCGTGGATTCTCGAAGCGGTGGAGGCGTGGAGCCGCGCAAACCGGCTTGCGGTTTCATCCACCGGCCCGTATGTCGGGCCGCGTACCCACACGGAACGAGAGCTGTGCCGGATTTGGGGCGAGTTGCTCGGTGTCGAGCGCGTTGGTATCCAGGATGATTTTTTTGCTCTGGGCGGATCTTCGTTGTTGGCCGTTCGCGTTTTTGCGCAAATCGAGAAAGCACTTGGTCAGGCGCTCCCGCTCGTTGTCCTGTTTCAAAATCCAACGATCGAACAACTTGCCCACGCGCTTGAGCAGCGCAAAGGACACGCTTCCGCGACATCAATTGTCCCGATACAGACTGCTGGCTCCAAGCCGCCGTTGATTCTCGTGCATGGGGCCGGCGGGGGCATTCTCTGGGGTTACGCGAATCTCTCGACCCACCTCGGTCAGGACCAACCGGTCTATGCAATCGAGCCACACCTGATCGGCGGCGCCGGCGAACGGCTCACGGTGGAAAACATGGCGCAACAATACCTCACACATCTTCGGGCGTTCCAGCCCAGGGGGCCTTATTACATCGGGGGTTATTGCTTTGGCGGTTACGTGGCTTATGAGATCGCCCGGCTCCTGCGAGAGGAGAACGAGACCGTCGCTCTTCTTGCCTTGATCGACAGCGCCGTGCCGAATGGATCCTACAATCGCATACCCTGGTGGAATCCGTTTTATTATTTGCGCTTCACGCAAAACACCTGCTCCTGGCTGAGCGACTTCATGAAACTGGAACCTCGCGTCCGCTGGCAGTTCATCACTCGCAAGCTGGGCGTGTTTAAGCGTAAGTTGTCGGGCAAAGGCGGGGGGCACAAACAGAATTCAGTCGACCTCCATGAGTATATCGATCCGACCCAGTTTCCTGAGGAAGAGATCAAGCTTTGGCAGGCGCACTTGAATGCGGGCTCGGCTTATAAGCCCAAACCGTTCCGCGGCCGAGTGACCCTGTTGCGCACACGCACGCAACCGTTTTTCTGTTCCTTCGACCCGGAATATGGCTGGGGTGAGCTTGCGGCGGATGGCGTTGAGGTGCGCCGTGTCCCTGGTTCGCACGAAGCCATTTTCGTTGAACCGCACGTGCGTGCGCTGGCCGCCCAGATGGCCGCTTGCTACCGGCAAGCTCGGACGGAATCGAGATAATTTTATGATGTTGCTGAAGTTTGTTCTGCGAAACTGCACCGGGATGATGGTGTTCACCGCTATTGCTTCGCTTGCGAGCGGCGCATGTAACGCCGGCCTGATTGGGATGGTGAATCACGTTCTGAACCATCCGGGCGCACCGACCGGATTGATTATCGCGGGCTTTGTGAGCCTCGGCCTGGGAAAGGTCCTCACTGGATTTGCTTCGCAGGTTTTGCTTACGAAGTTTTCGCAAGGAGTCATTGCGCGGCTGCGGCAGGACCTCGTGCGCCGGATTCTGTCGGTGCCCCTGCGGCATTTGGAAAATGTCGGCACGCCGCGCCTCATGGTGGCTCTGACTGAGGACGTCCTGAATATTACCCAGGCGCTGCTCGGGATTCCTATTATTGCTGTTAATATAGCCATTCTGCTGGCTGGAGCGGCGTATCTGGGCTGGCTCTCCTGGCAGATGCTGTTGGTGATGGCTGTGTTTGGCGTCATTGGAGGGGCCACTTATCGGTACTTTATCAATCGCGGCTTTCACCAGCTCGCTTTGGCGCGCGAGGTCGAAGACAAGCTCTTCGGCCACTTCCGGGGACTGACCGAGGGCGTGAAGGAACTGAAGCTCCATCGCAATCGTCGGGGCGCATTTCTCAATGAACAAATCCAGACCACGACCGAAAGTTATCAGAACTTCAACGTCGCGGCAGAGAATCGCTTTACGCTGGCACAGAGTTGGAGCCACCTGCTCATTTTTGCAATGATCGGGTTGCTGCTGTTTTTGTTGCCGCAAATGAAGGGGGTCAATCAGGAGACGATCACGGGTTATATTATCACAACTCTGTATTTGATGGGGCCGTTGCAAGGCTTGTTATCGAGCTTCTCAATTTTCGGACGCGCCAATGTGTCGTTGCAGAAGATTGATGATCTTGGCGTGTCACTCGCTTCCGCGGCGGCCGATGAGTGCCCGATCAGCTCTGTGAAGTGCGAGCCAAGTTTCGAACGGCTCCAATTGGCCGGAGTGACGCACGCGTATCACCATGAGAAAGAGGAACGCAACTTCACGCTCGGACCCATCGACATGAGCTTTCAGCCCGGCGAAGTAGTTTTCATTGCCGGCGGCAATGGCAGCGGTAAATCGACCCTCGCGAAGATTATCACCGGTTTATATCCACCGGAAGCCGGCGAGATACGGCTTGATGGCAGGGTCGTTGATGCTTCGAACCGAGATGATTACCGCCAACTTTTCTCGACCGTTTTCGCTGATTTTTATCTGTTCGATACACTGATTGGGCTGGAGAAGGGCAATCTGGACGCGCAGGCCAAACAATACCTGGCTCAGCTTCACCTCGATCACAAGGTAAAGGTGAAAGGCGGAGTGTTTTCGACAACCGCGCTCTCGCAAGGCCAGCGCAAACGCCTCGCGCTGATGACCGCCTATCTGGAAGACCGGGCGATTTATCTTTTCGACGAATGGGCATCGGACCAGGATCCGATGTTTAAAGAGATTTTCTATACGCAGATTCTTCCCGACTTGAAATCACGCGGCAAAACGGTCATCGCCATTACGCATGACGACAAGTACTTCGAGTTGGCGGATCGCCTGGTGAAACTGGACAGTGGGAAAGTGGTCTTCGACAGGCGCCTGAGCGGCATGGCTGCGCAACCGATGCTGGCCTCGCAGTAAAATCATGCGGGCGCGCTGAGGACAGTGGGCCCCACCTCTGCGGCTAGAGGGCTTCAGCCGCTTTTTTATTCCTCCAAGTCTGCGGAGCAGGTTAAATGTTGTCGGTGAAAGGGATCGTTTATCTGGTTGGCGCCGGGCCCGGTGATGCGGGCTTACTGACGATGCGCGGCGCCGAACTGCTCGGGCGCGCCGACGTCGTCGTTTATGATGCGCTGGTCAATGCCGACCTGCTGCGGCTCGCGCCGCGTGGTGCCGAGATCATCTACGGCGGGAAGCGCGCGCGGGAGCATGCGATTCCGCAGGAGAACTTGAATGCGTTGCTGGTGACCAAAGCGCGCGAAGGAAAGACGGTCGTTCGGTTGAAAGGCGGTGATCCCTACGTGTTTGGGAGGGGAGGGGAGGAGGCCGAGGAATTGGCTGATGCCGGTATCGAGTTCGAAGTGGTGCCAGGGGTGTCCTCGATTATGGCGGGGCCAAATTACGCGGGGATTCCACTGACGCATCGAGACCACTGTTCAAGTTTCACGGTTGTCACCGGGCATGAAGATCCAAAGAAGGAGCAAACATCACTGGACTTTGAGCAGCTCGCGAAAATTCCCGGCACCAAAGTTGTATTGATGGGAGTGGAGCGGATTCGATCGTTGGCCGAGTCGCTGATCCGACATGGAATGCCCGGAAATACGCCGGTGGGGATGGTGCGCTGGGGGACTACCGGCCAGCAGGAGTCGATCGAGGGGACGCTGGGGACGATCGCCGACGTGGTTGAGAAAAAGCAATTCAAGGCGCCCGCCGTCACGGTGATCGGCGACGTGGTGAGATTGCGTGACAAATTGAATTGGGCGGAGAAACGGGCGTTGTTCGGCCAGCGCATCGTGGTAACGCGCACGCGTGAACAGGCGAGCCAGTTATCACGGCAATTGCTGGAGCTCGGCGCCGAGGTGCTGGAAATTCCCACGATCAGGATCGTCCCGCCGGACGACCCGCAAGACTTGATCGACGCCCTCCTCGGTTTGAACGTGTACGACTGGCTGATTTTTACGAGCCCTAACGGCGTCAGCACGTTCTTCGATTATTTTTTCAAGACATTCGATGATCTGCGGGACATCGGCGGCGCGCGGATCGCGGCGATTGGTCCCGCTACGGCCGCGAAATTGAAGGAGCTTCACCTGAAAGTGGACCTGATGCCCGCGGAATATTTGACGAAGAAGATCGTGTCTGCGTTTCAGGGCTTCGAGAGCATTGAGAATTTGCGCATGTGTCTCTTGCGGGCGCAGGTGGCGAATCCCGAATTGCCGAGAACGTTGGAGGAGAAGGGCGCGATCGTTGATGACATCGCATGTTACAAGACGGTCCCGGAGACAGAGGACCGCAATGGGGCGGCCGCGCGCATGCTCGAAGTGGGAGCAGACTGGATCACGTTCACGAGCAGCTCGACGGTGGAGAGTTTTCACGCACGGTTTGATTTACCCAAACTGTTGCAGCGGTTCCCGAGGACGCGGCTGGCGTCAATCGGGCCGGAGACGAGCAAGGCTCTGGTCGCGCTGGGTCTGAAAGCGGCAGTTGAGGCGCGGGAGCATACCATCGACGGCCTGGTTGCCGCGCTGAGGGGCAAGGTGGAGCGGAGTTAGCCGGTCCTTAAGGAGTGGCCGCTGGCTTGGAATTCTCCTGCTTTTTCTTATCCGCTTCGGTTTCCACCTTGGTGAGTTGGCTGTAGACGACCTGCCATCCGGAGGACTTGCGCTCGAAGATGTCGATGAAACGGTATTCACCGCTGATGTCCTGGTCCTTAAATTTGCCCTTTACGCTCGATGTGCCAGTCACGATGACTCCGCCGATGTAAACTTTCACTTTTTGTTGGCCGGTAACAATGGAATCAAACTTCAAATCCCCGCCTTTAAACATGGCGATTTCCTGGGCCTTGCTGGCAGCCACACCAGCCGGATCTACACCGACGTATTCCGGCGCGAGCAGGCGCTCCATGACCGCAGTGTCGCGAGACTGGATGGCCTTGGCCCATTCGGCTTCCAGTTGGAGGATGTCGGCCTCATCGCGGGCGGTGTAAGCGTCCTTGGGATCGGCGGCATGAACGAAGCAAGCGCCTGCGAGAATTGCGGCGCACAAAGAAAGGGCGAATCGTTTAGTCATAAACTCAGGTTATCGGGCATATATGCCAAGGTGAACCGGCCCGCCGCCAGACTCAAGTTGTTTTCCTGGCGGCGACCGACACTGGTCCTTCTCTAATCTTATCGGCTCCTCAGGCTGCTCCTTAAGGCCGCAACGGGGTTTTCAGGCGGCTACCGCGAGCCGCTGTTGCGCGGGGAAGGCTTCGGCTCAGGCGCGTTTTTCGCCGGGAACGATTTGGCTAACTCGCTCTTAACATTGGAGAATTCGGCTCGGCTCGCGACATTCGTCCATTCGTAGGGATCGTGGCGGTGATCATACAGTTCTTCATCCCCGTTCGAATACCGGATGAAGCGCCAGTGTTCGGAGCGCACAGCGTGGTTGGCAAAGCCGTGCGTCGTCAGAGCCGATTTCGTCCATTCCGCAGCGGGGTTGCTCAGCAGATTCGAAATGCTGATGCCTTCGACGTGTTTGGGGATCGGCAATGCGGCGAGTTCGCAGAGCGTCGGATAAATGCCCATGAAATCAACGGTGCGTTCGCAACGTCCGCCGGGTTTGGTGACTCCCGGCGCCACCCAGATGAAGGGCGCGCGTGTCGCTTCCTCCCAGAGCGCAAATTTGCGCCAATGCTCCTTCTCTCCCAGGTGCCAGCCGTGATCGCCGAAAAAGCAAATGATTGTGGTGCTCGCGTGCGAACTCTTCTCCAGCGCGTCCATCATGCGGCCAACCTGCGCATCCAGAAATGAAATCGCCGCGAGGTAGCCCTGGATGGCCTGCTTCCACTTGCCCGCTTCGACGACTCGCGCGTGATCGTCGAATGCATGGGCCATGTTCACTCCAGCCTGCGGCACATCGGACAGGTCATTTGCCAGGGACGGTGGCAACTGAATCGATTCGAGCGGGTACAGGTCGTAATACTTCCTCGGCACGTTCCATGGCATGTGCGGCTTGTGAAATCCGCACGCCAGGAAAAACGGCTTGTCATGTTGGCGCTCAAGTTGAGCGATGACCCAACTGGCAATGCGATAGTCGCCCAGTTCACTGTCGTCGCAATCGAGCACGCCAAACTTGATCGGACCGGCGCTGCGATCTTCGAGTTTGCCTTTCGGTTCCCCCGCGCCGCCTCGCATGTAGTCGTCCCATTCATTGATGCGCCCACTGCCGCCGTGATAGACCTTGCCTGCTCCGGCAACAAAGTAGCCGTGTTTGCGGAAGTGCGAATTAAGGGTTTGTTCCGGCGTGACGTGCGGCCGGAAATCAATCCCGTTATCGTAAACACCGGTCGTACTTGGGCGCATGCCGCTCAAGAGCGCCGCGCGCGATGGATTGCACACCGGTGCGGCGCAATATGCGCGTGTGAACGTGACTCCCTTGCGCGCGAGACGATCGATGTTCGGCGTCTTTACCTGAGCATTGCGACCGAGGTGCCCGACCCAATGGTTCAAATCATCCACGGCAATGAAGAGAACGTTTGGATGGTTTGTCGGAGCCCCGCGCAGCAGATGAATGCTCGAGCAGAATAGAATGATGGCTGTTCTGATCATCTGCGTGCGTCCTACGGACCCGCCTCAACGATACGATAGAACCGGATCGATCCCGGCGGCGGCGTATCGGTGGTTGTAGCGGTGATACCGCTGGCCGGCACCGGCGTGCCGGTCACAGTCCATTGCGGCGCGTCGAGCCGATCTTTGTATTGCAGACGATACGTCGTGCCCGGAGTTGCACTCCAGATCAGGGTCACGCTACCCCCCGCCGCTGTGATGCTGCTGATTTGCAGGCGCGCGCTCAGCGTGTTCGGCAGGCGCGGTGTCCAGTTTGTCATCGCGTAAAGATTGGTGGTCCCATCCGGGAACCAGCCCTGGCTGACGTTCAGCGTTTGTGCACCGAATGTCACCGAGTGCTGCTCGGCGCCGGCGGCGTTGAAAAGCCCGATCGCTTCTCCTTCGCGCCTGAGACTGAACCCGGCATGCAGGTTGCCGTAGGTATCAAGTGCGTTCTGGTTGGTTTCGTTGTCGGCCCACACGAGCAAGAACCCTCGTGGAGCAATCAGGGTAGGCGAGGGGATGCGCCATTTGGCTGGATCGCTCAGGTCATCCGTCAGGAAGAATCCGCCAATGTTCACTTCGTTCGTGTTCGGGTTGTAGAGCTCGATCCAATCCGCGAACTGGCCATCCAGCGGATCAGCGAAGCCGTCCGGACCGTCGTTATCCGCCATCCATTCATTGATCACCACCGGCAGGAGAGCGCCGACGCCATTGTTGGTGATCGTGATCGTGTCCACTGCGTTGGTCAGCAGTGCGCCGCTCGTGTTAATGCCCTGCACCCGTAGTTGATTGGGACCGGCAAACAGCGGCACCGCAATCGACCATGCCGTGACCGTTGCCCAGTTGATCGGATACGACACACCATTCACTTCAATGAATCGCACGGACAAGGGTGCGCTGCCTGTCAGGGTCACCACCGTATTTGACGTCCCGAAATTGTTGCCTCCGTTGCTGGTAATTGCGAACGCAACATTCGGGACCGCCCCGTTTACCTGCGCGGTCACGATGCTCGCGCGCTGCGCAATGAACGACAGATGTGCCGAGAAGTTCTGCGCCGGCAGCAACCGTCCAAAGTGGTTCGCCCATCGCCCCAGGTAGTTGGCGTTGTACGTGGTGCTGATGATATCAATGACATGGCTATAGTACAAGCGCGCCCACGCCGGAGTGGCCAGGAACTTCTGCATGTCCGAATTGGGCACGATTTGGCGGTTTACGTCGAAGAACGCATCAACGTCGTGTGGGAGGTAAAGCACCTTCTTGTCGTCGGGGCGGACATAGAATTGCACGTTGTGCTGTGAACCGTCCCCGCCGTAACTGTCGCCGGCGCCGGAAAGCGCGTTCACCGCCACGCCACGAAACCACTGGTCGAGAATGACGATATTCGTGATGGCACTGTTGAACGCCGCGCCTCCCAGTTCCATCGTCTTCGCAAACGCAATGATCCCGCTGAAATCATCCCGGTCCTCATTGTTCTTGATCAGGAAGGTCCAGCGATAGTTTTCCTTATCGTCACCCATGTTGCGGATCGGTGTGCCCGTCACGCTATCGGGGTTGGGGACTTTGTTGCCTGTTGGCTGGCCGTTGTCGGTCGAGTTCAATTGATAAACCAACTCGTATTCGAACACGGTGCCTTCGGCGCCAGCTTCATACTGGTCATCCAGGAACACATCGGTGTAGCGCGCCAACTGGAGTTCCGCCGAGCCGGTGTAATCATTTCGCGGGGCCATGACGTGGATGAGGTCATGGTATTTGGTGGGGACGCCCCCGGCGTGATTGAGGGTCTGGTGAATAAGCATTTCGCGTTGGCCAAAGCCGGTGCTCTCCGACCGATCCACCGCGACCGTGTCATGCACCCCGCGGAAGCGCTGCTCGGACGTAAAGGACACGTTGAACCCCAGCCGCGGCGTCGTCGTCCGGCTGTGCTCGCTGCCTTTGAGGCGCAAACCCGTGTCGTAAAAGATATCGCGCTCGTTGTAGATCACGGTCGAGCCAATCCGCTCGTTGCTCATCAGGTTGATGGTCCGGAAAAGTTCGTCTGCATCCTGCGTCAGCGTGATGATGCGGAAGTTGTGCAGCCCGTGTGTGGCGGCAAGGCCGTCGTCCACCTTGAAGAGTGCACGGGAGTTGGTCCCCTCCGCGGGGAACGTCGACCTGGCACCCAGCGTGTCCGTGGCTTCGATGAAAAACTGTACGACCGTCCCGGAACTCTTGCCCGCAATGCTGGCGAGGTAGTTGCCGCTTCCGTCCGCGGTCATCGCGGTGTGGTTCCACGGCTGGCCCTCAAGTCGCGACCAAAGATCAACGGCGCCTACACCGTCGGGATCATTGACCTGAACGGAAACCGTGACCGGCGCAAACGCCAGAGGTACCGGCGGATTGTGCCGCAAGCTGCCGTAGGTCGGTCCGATGTTCGAGGCGAACGCAGTGTTTTGCGTGCCGGGCGTTCCGTGCATCGTCGGCGCTTCGAGCAACGTCGTGCGCGGAAGGCGATTGAAGTAAAGCCGCGTGTGGAACTGGCGGCAGCCACTAATCCACTTTGCACGGAATGAAATTACGTATTCCCGTCCGCCGACGATGTCGGCGTTGCCCAGTAGCGTGGTTTCACCGTGATTGCTCATATGCTCGGTCGATCCAGTAGCGACGAGCCGTAGCACTTTATTGCCCGGTTGGTCCGGGTCATCGATGACCTCGCCGTGATGGTTTCCAATGATGCGCCAGCCTGTCAGCCCGGTCGTAAACGTGCCGTTGGTGAGGATTTGGACGCCGTTCGTGGTCACGGAAATGTCGTCGAGCAACACTTCGCCGGCGGCGAGAAGCCCGATGACAAACTCGCGCCACTGGCCGTCGGGTCCTGTCGCGCTGGCGACCGCGTTTCCGCGATACGTATACGTGCGCCAAACCGAACGTGCGGTCTCGTCACTCGCGGACCACGCCTCGCCGGCGGCGTTGTCCGCCTGCGGATCGCGCAGTTCGAGACTGGAGCCTCGGCCATCGGCCTGCCTCGGCCATCGGCCATCATCGAAGTAGTAGACCCAATCGGCCGGGTTGTCGGCGGCGTCCTTCAGCACAATGCGCTCCCCACGATGCGACAACGCATTTGTATAGGGTCCAACAACGTTGACGCCCGGGAACTTAGCCAGCAGCGCCGCCGGATCATGCGCGATCACAAGATAGCCCCCGGGCGCAATGACTGTGTTCGAGGGAAAGCGATAATCGATTCCCTCGTCAATCCGCCAGCCGCTGAGGTTCACCGGGTTGCTGCCCCGATTAAAAAGTTCCACCCAGCCTTCCTCCGATTCAAGGAACGGGACGCGTGGCTCTGTCTCGACACGTGCGGTCAGTTAGGCGCCAAACGCCACGTCCTCTCCACGAGTCGCCGCCTGACGGACTCCGACGGCGAGCACATTCGTCCCGATGACGAGGTTTGTCATGGCGAGGCTTGGTACGAGGCGGATCGACGCGTTCCCTGCGGCGGACGAGGCAAGGTTCGTGAAGAAGAGTGGCCCGGCCGGCATGTTGAAGCGATTCACCTCCATGCCATTGAGGTAGAACACTGCGCCGTCATCCACAATGTGCCGCATCGAGAGAGAGAGAATTTGTGGTGTGCCTGTATAGACGAACGTCGCGCGGAAATAATGCGTGTTCGAGCCAAAGTTGATCAGCGTGTTGCGCGGTATCTGAAGATTGTTCGTGTTGTTGTAGAGCAGCGCTGGGCCGGAAGGCCATTGCGTGTCGTCGTAGCCCGGAAAACGCCAGGCCGTCCCAAGGTCCACACCCTCGTCGTGGAACTTCCAGACATTGGTGAACGTGATGACGACGTTCGAGCCAATCACTGCCGGCACTTCGAGCCGCGGAGGCGCGTGATACATGATCTCGTTGATGACCACGTCTTCACTGAGGCTGAACGAGTTCGCCGCGCCGAAGGTCGTGGTGTCGGGCGTCAACCATTCGCGTGCAGTCGAACGTGCGCGCGGTCGCTCGTGGACCTCCACGGCATCCACCACGTCGCCATCGGGCCGTATCAGGAACAACTTATCTCCGACCGCCGCGGAGAAGCCGAGTGTCCCCTGGGCAAGAGTAAGTAATGCGCCGGGCGCGAGCGCTTGAGTTGCAAATGTGAACTCCGCATCGACCGAACCGCCCGTGCGTCGAATCCTGTAGCCGGCGAGATTCAGGGCCTCCGCGCCGGAATTCAGCAATTCGATCTGAAACGGGTTCGCGAGCGCGGCGGAAATCTCGTTGAACGACAGGTGGCCTGGTTCGAAATCCGAATCAGGACGCGCCGTGATCTCGGCGCGCAGTTCGACTGCAAACATCATGTCAGTGTCACTCAACGCCGCCGATTGATGCACCTCAACGGCCAGCACATTCGCCCCCCGCTGAAGGTTCGTAACCGCCAATACTGTAGAGCCGGTGAAGGCCGCGTTCCCGACCGGGTTTGCCGGGGTGCCGTAAGTGATAGTTCCTCCCGGCATATTAATCCGCCGCACCTCGATGCCGTTGAGATAGAATACCGCGCCATCGTCGACAGCCGCGTTCAGGTAAAGAGTCGCACGCCCGGGTTCGCCGCCGAAGTTGAATCGCTTTCGGAAATAGTATGTTGTCGCTCCGATCGGCACCTGCGTCCGCCGCAGGTCTGCGTCGCGAAAAAACTGAACTTCGCTGAGGCCCACGAAGCGATTGTCGGCTCCAGGAAAGTTCGTGAGTTTTTCCAGCCTTACAAATCGGGCCGTCGTGCCGTTCATCGGGATCAACTCGGAGAAATCGGTTTGGGTGCCCGGCGCTTTCGCGAATGCCTGCCCAGTAACCACCATGGACAGCGCACCGGTCGACATTCCGGAAAGGATGTCCGCACGCGAGACTCCGCGTGATCGAAAATCGGGCCCCCCAGGTATTATTTCGTTATAGTTCCACACTTTCATCCAGCGCAATGGATGGACCGCGCCGAGATCGAACTGGATCCACGCGTTGGTGTCATTCGGCGCCACAAATGTCCCGTTGTTCAGCCACATGCTATCCGCGGGTGTAATCACGTGTGCGTTCCCCACGAGCCCCGCGCCATTGACTGCGTTGCTTGCGTATCGTCGATCAGCGACATAATGCGACGAGGCAGTCGCCGTGATCGTCGTGATTCGTTCCGGCGGCAGGCCGTCAATCGTTCCGCCGCCCGTGTAGATGGCCCCCGCGCCGATCGGCCATGAGGTGTCGTCAAATCCGCTGGCGCGCCATCCCGTTCCGAGGTCCGCTCCGGTCGAGCTGTATTTCCACTCGTCGTTGACACCGATGAGGGTGCGCGTTTCCACTGGCTGTGCCGGAGCGACGAGCGCCGTGAGGCCAGCTCCAAAAGTCATTCCCCCATCCGTGGCGGCGTGCTGATGTACTTCTATGGAAAGCACGTTCGTCCCGCGAACGAGGTTCGTTGCCGCCAACGTGATCCCACTGATGATGGGCGTATCGACGACCATG
>Ga0075418_10007534_pt1 | contig 12259 bp, 8 predicted proteins | sample SoiMetdeltSBSDD2_FD_81776 | JGI IMG/M metagenome (GOLD analysis project Ga0075418, IMG submission 81776) | Bulk soil microbial communities from a Populus tree surrounding site in Tennessee, USA - Soil MetaG P. deltoides SBSDD2 | ecosystem: Environmental > Terrestrial > Soil > Tree plantation...
AATCCTGCCGCGGAGAGTTCCTTTGCGATGACGCCGCCGGCCGCCCCGGCTCCGATGACCACGAAGTCCACTTGCGTCTGAGAATCAAACTTTGGGAGTTGTATGTTCATGAACAAACCGTCACCAATCAATCTGCTCCTCGGCCCCTCTGCTCACCTGCTGCCTTCTGCCTTCTGCCTTCTGCCTTCTGCCTTCTGCCCTCTGCTCCTACTGCGTCTCCTTGTACTCGCGATCGTAGTAACCAAACGGCGGCTTGAAATAAAACTCGTCTTTAAAACCAATCAGCTTCCAACCGATCTTGTCATAGTTTCCGCCGTAGGAAGGATCGCTGAAGAAACCCATAATCGTGTGTGTACGGACAATCTCAAAGAATTGGTTTTTCTCGAAGGCCTTCAACACTCGTATCTGTTGTTCTGAATTCAACTCCGAGAACTTCGCCGCGTTTTTGAACATCTTCTTTTGTTTAGCCTGAAGATCCTTGAGGCCTTTTACGTAAAGAGGTTGTCTCTCTTTATCAAAGGTGGAAAGCGCTCGGTCGATAAAATAGATCACCCGGGCCTCACGTGCTCCGGGTGTGTCATCGGCCGGGATGATTTGCGCGGCGACCGCTTCGATCTCCACGGCTTGTTCGGGCGAAAGGAATTCGAATTTGACCGGCGCCGAAGACTGAACCGCCTGATGAGCGTGTTCCTGGGCAGCGACGATCTCAGGCATGCGCAATGCGAGCCAGGCAGCGCTTACGCCGGTAAGCGACTTAATCAGAAACAAACGTCGGGAAGCGTCCTGGTCGTCCATACCGCGGCACCTCTTCTTCGTTGCGAGAGAACGTTGACCGCTTTAACGGTCGCTGTGTGCTGAACCTACTCGCTCTCAATGTTGCTGTCAATATTTGAATGCGACGGCATTATTTGGAGTGCGCCGCCTTATTTGTCATTAAACAACTCTCGCATGCGTGGCGGCGCTTTGGTATGCATCGAAGCGACAACCATCCGGACGCTCGAACTCGGAATATACGAAAGCGCCGCCACAAATGCTACAGACAAGAATGCTAGAGAGGGCGGCGCACTCCAAATAAAGAGCGCGCAACCCAAATAAGCCGAAAACCTAACTGCATTTCGTTGCAATGCACACAATTTCGCGATACGCTCGCCAAACTCGGGTTGAGCCGCTTTTCTTTTTGCCGGCTGCCACTGGAGGTCCACAATGCAACGCGCACTTTTCGCTTTAGCCTTAACTCTCGTGCTCAGCGGCGCCGTCATCGCCCAGGATCGCCCGAGCTTTACCGTGGGCACCGCAACCGCAAAACGCGGCCAAAAAGCTACCGGCGTCATTGCGGTTCCGGCCGGCGCCGACGCCGCCACAAACATCCCGGTTGCTATCGTTCACGGAGCCAGGCCCGGTCCGGTGCTTGCCCTGGTAGCAGGCTCTCACGGAACCGAATACGCATCGATCATCGCACTCGAAAAATTGATCGGGTTACTCAATCCCAGCGAAATATCCGGCACCGTTATCATCGTCCCGCTCGTAAACATCCCTTCATTCGAGCAGAAAGTTGTCCACGTCAATCCCGTCGACGGCAAGAGCATGAACCGGATGTATCCCGGCAAAATGGACGGCACGCAGACCGACCGCGCCTCCTACCTGATTACCAAACAGGTTGTTGAGCAATGCGATCATTTGATCGATCTGCACGGCGGGGATCTCGATGAGAGTCTGAGGCAATACAGTTATTGGACCAGGACCGGGAATGAGAATCAGGATCGAATTTCCCGAGAGATGGTGCTGGCGTTTGGGCTCGATCACATCATAATTTCAACCGAGCGCCCAAAAGACCCTAACGCCTCGCGGTACCTGGAAAACACCGCGACCACTCGTGGCAAGCCTTCGATCACCGTTGAAGCGGGCCACGCCGGAACGGTCGAACCCGACGACGTCGGGGCTTTGATCGACGGCTCATTAAGCGTGATGCGCTACTTGAAAATGCTGCCCGGCGTACCATCCCCGGTACAGAATCCGGTGTGGGTTGAAAAGATCGTCCCCATCGTAAGCGAGCATACAGGAGTCTTCTACCCGCTGGTGAAACGCGGCGCATACGTCGGACAGGGAATGAAAGTCGGATATGTGACCGACTATTTCGGAAAGACTATCTCCGAGGCGCACTCGACAGCCGCGGGAGTCGTGCTTTACATCTGCGCCGTGCCGTCGATGACAAAAGGCGCGACGATCGCCAACATCGGGGTTGTCGCCGTCCAAAACAAATGAGAGGGGAGATCAAATGAGCGCAATCGCTCCTACAGATCATCATCATTGCATAGGCTTTATTGAGACCAGCTCAATCGCCAAAGGCATCGAGGCCACGGACGCGATGATGAAGATGGCCGACGTCGAGCTGCTGATGACTACGATCATTCCTCGCGGGAAATATCTGATAATGATCGGCGGGAACGTGGCCGACGTCGAGTCTTCCGTTCGAGCCGGTCTTCAGACAGCCGTCGGGCTGGTCCTGGATCACTTCATAATTCCAAACGTTCACAGCGAGCTCTTTCCCGCAATCCGAGGCCGGGTGAAGGTCGATCACGTAGAGGCCATCGGCATCATTGAAACCAAAGAAGTGGCGCCGGCAATCTACGCTGGAGATGCCGCGGTTAAATCCGCAAACGTCAAGCTTATCGAAGCGCGCAATCAACCCGGCGGCAAGGGACTGGTGGTAATGGCGGGAGAAGTCGGAGCGGTGCGCACCGCGGTAGCGGCCGGCGTCGCTTCGATCAAGAAAGATGGGATGTTGATTGCCGAGGTTGTGATTCCTTACGCACACGAGGCTGTACGCAAGAACGTGATGGCCTAACCTTTGCCGTTTGCGGCCATCGAAGCTCTGGCGTGGATAACAGTGTCGAGAATAGTAATCACAGCGCTCACCACTACCGATACGCGTCACATCGAGAAGTATCAATCGAAATCACTGCTGCCAAAACAAATCTAAATCCTAGATAGACGCTTTCAATTCTCAGATTTGATGCATTGTCACAGGGTACGCAAGAATGTGATGGTTTGATCCCTGCAGTCGATCAAGCGAAAACTAAGCGATCATTACACGAGTGTGAGTCTTCTCCGGAGACTGCTCCTTCGTAGAGATGCGTACCTCGACACTATAACCAAGGCGGTTCAGTATGACGAACAAACGATCCGCCGAAAAGCCTGTCAACACGCCGCGCATTAATTGCGATATTTTTGGTTGATCCAATCCAACGCGCTCCGCCGCCCGGGCTTGCGTCCAACCTTTTTCCTGTATCAACCGAGAGATCTTGATAGCCAGCTGAGCTTTCCATATCCGTTCCTCAGCGTCTCGGAACCCCAAATCTGCAAAGACGTTTCCGCTACTGCGTTCAACCTTCTCACCCTTCACTTTCCGATCCCGGGCAGTCTTATTTCGCCCAACTTTGGTGTTCATTTCTTGTGTTCCTTTGTTTCGCCGCTTGAGCGCGCCAGGTAGTCTGCCTCTGCTATTCTAAGCCTCCGTTTAACTAGCTCCAGGACAGCTTTCGGCGTAGCAATTCCCTTCTTTGATTTCTTCTGAAAGGCATGCAGGACATAAACTGTATCCGCAAACCTCACCGTGTACACCGCGCGATAAGTGTCAGTTTGAAAATCGTCCACGATCTCAAGAACCGAGGCGCCGCCAAACCCCGCGAGCGGTTTTGCCGACATTGCCTTTAACCCCAACTGTGCTTGATACAACGCGTATCCAATCACGCTCCTAACCTCGGCCGGAAACTTCCTTAAGTCCTTCCTCGATGATCCGACCCATGCCAAAGCCTTGAGCTTTGGGCCTTCATCCATGGCTGAATTATTCTTTATCTGGCATATCAAGGTCAACAGGATTGCCGAGAGCTGCTCGACTTCATCCTTCAAATCCGGTTGTGCCGGCGCGCAAACCCGTGGCAGCATGATCGGGCGTCCACAACCATTCGCATACTCCCTGTTCTTGCCCAGAAACCGGGAACTAAACATAACCATTCGTAGTTTAAACGTTCAAACAGGCGCAGATAATCAGAGGCGGAAACTTAATAACCCGGAGGCTGGATCATGGAGAACCTTCTCAAAGATGCCCGCTACGGGCTTCGTATGCTTATCAGAAGCCCAGGTTTTACCATCGTTGCCCTTCTCTCGCTCGCCCTTGGCATCGGTGCTAATACCGCCATCTTCAGCCTGATCAGCGCATTCCTGCTTGCTCCACTTCCGGTTGAACAGCCTTCCCAACTCGTGTCTATCTTCACCACCGACGTCAAGAACCCCGGGACGCTCCCCACCTCACACCTGAACTACATTGATTACCGCGACAAAAATGAGGCATTTACAGACGTTATTGCCTACACGTTCGCGCAAGTTAGCTATAGCAGCCCCGGCGGTGAGTCAAAGAATCTCTTTGCGCAAGTTGTCTCGGGCAATTACTTCGATGTGCTCGGCGTAAAAGCGCTACACGGCCGAACCTTTCTTCCGGATGAAGACAGAACACCGGGCACTCATCCGGTTGTCGTCTTGAGCCACGCTGCGTGGCTGCGTGATTTCGGTGGAGATCCGGCGATCGTAGGAAAAACACTTTCACTCAATCGCCGCGACTTCAACGTGGTCGGCGTCGCTCAAAGCGGCTTTACCGGGACCGACATCGGAGGCGGTCCGGACCTTTGGGTACCGATGATGATGCACGCGATTATTCAGCCGGGGTTTGACTGGTACGATACGCGACGCGGACTCTTCCTGGCCATGATTGGCCGGCTCAAACCGGGCGTCGGCACCGCGCAGGCCCAGGCGTCGATGACCGCTCTCGGTTCGCAACTCGAACAGGAATACAAAAAAGACAATGAAGGCCGCAGCGTTAGACTCGTGCCCTTGCTCACTGCCCGCAGAGACCCGGGTGGGGACGGCGAGGTCGGCAAAGTATTCTATGCGTTGATGGGGGTCGCAGGTATCGTGCTGCTCATCGCCTGCGCCAATGTGACCAACCTGCTTCTCGCGCGAGCAACCAAACGAAAGAGAGAAATTGCGATAAGGTTAGCGATGGGAGCCGGCAGAGCGAGGTTGATCAAACAGTTGATGACCGAGAGCCTGTTGCTTTCCCTTGCCGGCGGCGCGATTGGCTTTTTTGTTGCCCTGTGGTTGAAAGAGGTGTTGCGGTCGCTCGTTCCGTTCGGCGGCGGACCCAATCAACAGAGCGATGGAATCGATCTTCGAGTGCTGATATTCGCGCTGGTCGTTTCGATCGTGAGCGGTCTGCTGTTTGGGCTCGCGCCCGCCCTGCAAGCCTCCCGCCCAGATCTCGTGCCCACCTTGAAGGGCGATATCACGATGCCGGTTGGCTCACGCCGCTTCAGACCCAATCTCCGAAAAGCGTTGGTTGTCGTGCAGGTCGGGCTCTCGCTGTGCGCATTGATCACCGCCGGTCTTTTCGTGCGGAGTCTTCAGAAAGCTGAGAACGTCAACCCAGGGTTCAACCCCGAGAACGTAGTGCTGATGGCGTTCAATCTCGGACGCGAGGGTTACACCGAGGCTCAAGGCAGAAATTTTCATCGGCTGGTGGTCGAACGAATCAGCGCGGTTCCTGGCGTTGTCCACGCGACTATTGCGCGGGACCGCCCGTTTGGCGGCGGGTTTCAGCGAAGCGTATTTATTGAGGGACAGGAGCCGCCGCCCGGCGGACGCGGCGTCCTGGTGCAAACCAACAACATTGGCACCGGGTTCTTTCAAACTCTCGGCATTCCCTTGCTGAGCGGCCGGGATTTCACCGAAAACGACAATCAACAAGCGCCAAGGGTGATGATCATCAACGAGGCGATGGCTAAACGGTTTTGGCCGGATCAGAATCCGGTCGGCAAGCGGCTAAAGCTTTTTGGCGATCAGGATTTTCGGGAAGTCGTCGGTCTGGTTGCAGACACCAAGTACAACAGCCTGACCGAGCCAAAACGGGCATTCATGTACATCCCTCTTCAGCAAGAATACGTGCCTCAGATCAACCTGCACGTCCGGGCGGCCTCCGACGCGACCGGGTTGATAGCTGCGTTGCGAAACGAGGTGCAACAGATCGACGCCAGTCTGCCTGCGCAGAACGTGCAGACACTCAACGAACGGATCGAAAACTCTCTGGGCGGAGAACGAAGCCAGGCTACGCTGCACGCCTCCGGAGGGATTCTCGCGCTGATCCTTGCGGCGATTGGGTTGTACGGAGTGATGTCCTACTCCGTCGCACAACGCACTCGCGAGATAGGGATACGAATGGCATTGGGAGCCCGACGAGGGAACGTGATGGGGTTGGTGCTCAAACAGGGCGTTACGCTGGTCGCCGCGGGTGTGGTCCTGGGACTCGGCGCCGCGTTCTGGATCACACGCTACGTTGCCAGCTTGCTGTTCGGTATTAGCGCTGTCGACCCAATCACATTTGCGGGGACATCGGTGCTGCTGCTCGTCGTCGCGCTGGTTGCGAGCTACGTCCCGGCCCGCCGCGCAACAAGAGTGGATCCGATCATCGCGCTCCGATATGAATAGGTTCCGAATTGGGAGAAGAAAGAAATTGCAAATTGAAAATTGAAAATTGAAAATTGAAAATCGACCGTGCAAGGTTACCCGGACCCATCGAAGGTTCTTCAATTTTCAATTTTCAATTTGCAATTTTCAATTTGCAATCTCTTCACTGGGAGTCATCAACCATGGAAACGTTACTCCAGGATCTTCGCTACGCAGTCCGTATGCTCCTCCAGAAGCCGTCTTTCACCGTAATCGTGATCGGCGCGCTCGCGCTGGGTATTGGAGCCAACACCGCCATCTTCAGCATCGTCAATTCGATCCTGCTTCGCCCGCTCCCCTACCGCGATCCGGACCGATTGGCAATGATCTGGATGGACAACAAACGAATGAACGTCGATCAGGACATCCATTCCTTCGCAAACTATCTCGACTATCGCGACCAGAACCAGGTTTTCGAGACCATCGCCGCGTACTCGGGCATCAGCGTCAATCTGGTTGGCGCGGGCGAACCCGAGCGAATCATCGGCTCGGCGGCCACCGCCAACCTGTTTGAAGTGCTCGGCGTCGATCCACAGAAGGGCCGTGTCTTTACAGCCGATGAGGAGCAAATCGGACAGGATAGAGTCGCGGTGCTCAGCCACGGTCTATGGCAGCGGCGTTTCGCCGGAGATCCGAATATTGTCGGCCAGGATCTTCAGGTAAGCGATGTTACGCGAACGGTTATCGGGATCATGCCGCCCGGTTTCAAGTTCCCGCACAAAGACGCCGAGATTTGGGTGCCGATGGCCCTCAACGACAATCAAAAGCGGTCGCGCGGCAGCTTTGGGTACTACGCGATCGGGCGTCTAAAGCCGGGCGTCACGATCCAACAAGCACAGGCTGAGATGTCGACGATCGCCGGCAACCTCGCAACACAGTATCCCGACCAGCTTGAAGGCTACGGTGTAAATCTGGTCCCGCTTCATCAACAAGTCACCGGCAAAGTCCGCCCTGCCCTCCTGGTACTTCTAGGGACCGTCGCCTTCGTTTTGCTGATCGCCTGCGCGAACGTAGCCAATCTGTTGCTTGCGCGCGCGGCCGGCCGCGAAAGAGAAATCGCGATCCGGACCGCGCTTGGAGCAAATCGCATCAGACTGATACGGCAATTGCTAACCGAGAGCGCGCTGATGGGATTGGCGGGCGGTGCGGTCGGGCTTCTGGTAGCCAAGTGGGGACTGAGCGCGCTGATTGCCCTCAGCCCCGAAGACATTCCGCGGCTGGATCAGATAGGCATCGATGGCCGGGTGCTGGTCTTCACCCTGCTGATTTCACTACTGACCGGTTTGGTGTTCGGACTGGTCCCGGCGTTACAGGCATCAAAACCCGACTTGAACGAGTCGCTAAAGGAAAGCGGGAGAAGCTCGACTTCGGGCATCGAGCGCCGCCGGGTTCGAAGCGCGCTGGTGGTGCTCGAGGTCGCGCTGTCGCTGGTGTTGCTCATAGGCGCGGGGTTGATGATCAAGAGCTTCAGCCAGCTTCAAAAAGTCGATCTGGGGTTTAATCCAGATCGGCTGATTTCAATGAACATCCAACTTTCCAGAACAAAGTATCAGGGAGCCCTGAGCGCGCAGTTCTTTCGACAGCTTATTGAACGTGTTGAATCAATGCCCGGGGTTGAGTCCGCCGGCGCAACTACGGCGATCTTTATCGACGCGTTGCCAAACTCGACTAATTTCACCGTCGAAGGAAAACCGCCGGTACCCACTGCTGAGCAAATCGAAACACCGGTCGACTCGGTCACCCCGAGTTACTTCCGGACAATGGGCATCGCTCTTTTGAACGGCCGCGAGTTCACCGAGCAGGACGGATTGGAGTCGACCCCGGTCGCAATCATCAACGATACGTTCGCAAAGCGATTCTGGCCCGGCGAAGACCCGGTCGGCAGGAGATTCAAGTTCGGCGACTCCAGCTCAAACGCGCCGTGGATGACGATCGTGGGAGTCGTCGGCGACATGCGACGCACGGGGTTGGACGTGGATGTCCGCTGCGAGACTTTTCTTCCTTACACCCAGCGGCGCTTTATCGGATTTCTGTCACTGGTGGTGCGGGCAAAATCCGATGCTCGCGGGATTGCAACAGCCGTTCGCGATCAAGTCTGGAGTATTGATCCCGGGCAACCTGTCTCACACATCCGAACCATGGATCAACTGCTGGGCGGGATGATGGCGCAGCGCCGGTTGAACATGGTTTTGTTCGCGCTATTCGGCGGGGTGGCACTGGTGCTAGCGGCCGTAGGGGTCTACGGCGTCATATCGTATTCCGTCACCCAACGCACCCACGAGATTGGCATACGCATGGCGTTGGGAGCAGGCCGTGCCGATGTTCTGAAGCTGATAGTAAGAAACGGCATGACGCTGGTTTTGATCGGCATAGCGATCGGTTTGGTTGCTGCGTTTGGGCTGACCAGACTGATGACCACTCTTCTTTTTGGTGTAAGCGCGACAGATCTGGCAACGTTCGTAGCTCTTTCAGGAATCCTGTCAGCGGTCGCACTGGCAGCCTGTTTTGTGCCGGCGCTCCGAGCAATCAAGGTGGATCCGATGGTGGCGCTTCGTTATGAGTAGGGTCAGCGCTGGGAAATAGCAAATAGTAAATCGCAAATAGAAAATCGAAAACTTTCTATTTGCCATTTGCGATTTTTCTATTTGCTATTTAGAACTGGAGGCTTGATGGACACTTTCTTGCAAGACTTGCGATACGGAATTCGAACACTGATAAAAAATCCCGGGTTTACCGTAATTGCGGTCCTCACGTTGGCGCTCGGGCTTGGCGCGAACACTGCGATCTTCTCTTTGACCGATCAGATTCTTTTACGTCTGCTCCCGGTGCAAAACCCCAAGGAGCTCGTCGTGCTTCGTTCGCCGGGTCCAAAGCAAGGACACATGTGGAGTGATGGGGATGGGGCTGCTTCCTTCTCCTATCCGCTCTACAAGGAAGTGCGTGACAACAACAATGTGTTCTCAGGTCTGTTGGCGCGCTTCGCAACACCTCTGAGCGTCGCGGGCGAGGGACAGACCGAACGCGCGAAGGGCGAGCTGGTCTCCGGAAACTACTTCGACGTGCTCGGAGTTCGCCCGGTGATCGGTCGGGTCCTTAACGATGATGACGATCGCGTGGCCGGCGCAGGTCAGGTCATTGTCCTGAGTCACGGCTATTGGACCCGTCACTTCGGGGCCGACCCGGGGATTCTGAACAAGACTCTGATCATCAACGGGGTTGGAATGACCGTGGTAGGAGTATCGCGAGCGGGCTTTACCGGCGTACAAGTCGGGCAAACGCCGGACATCTTTATCCCGATCACAATGAAAGCGCAGATGACGCCAAACTGGGATGGGCTCAACGACCACCGCGATTATTGGCTGGCGATGATCGGGAGATTGAACCCTGGTCTAAGTTCCGCTCAGGCTGAAGAAGCGTTCACGCCGGTATATCGTCAAATCCTCGAAAAAGAACTTCCACTGGCCGGAAGGCTATCACCGGAAACGCAGCAACGGTTTCTTGAAAAGCGAATGCTGATGGAGCCGGGATCGAGAGGCCGCGCAGTTCTTCAGCGCGACGTCAAAGAACCGCTGCTGGTGTTGATGGGTATGGTTGGTCTGGTGCTGCTGATTGCTTGCGCCAATGTAGCAAATCTTCTGATGGCTCGAGGCGCAGCGCGGCAGCGCGAGATCGCCATCCGAATGGCAGTTGGCGCCGGCCGAGGACGGCTGGTCCGGCAATTCTTAGTTGAAAGCCTCACTCTGTCGCTAATCGGTGGCGCCGTTGGTCTGATGGTCGCCGCGTGGACGACCGGCGCGCTGGTTGCCGCGGTCCCCGAAAGCCTGGGCGCAGTAGGTCTCTCTGCCGGGCTTGATGTTCGGCTCCTCGGGTTCACGTTCGCTCTCTCCATTGCAACTGGACTCCTGTTCGGAGTAATGCCGGCGATCAAGGCTACGCGGCTTAACCTGGAAGCCACACTGCGCGAACAAGGGTCAAGCGTTTCTGGTGCTATCTCGCAGGTTCGCTTTCGCAAGGGACTGGTTGTCTCGCAAGTTGTGTTGACCACCGTGTTGCTGGTGGGCGCGGGGCTGTTTGCCAGGAGTCTCAACAACCTCAAGCAGCTCGATCTCGGTCTGCGCCCCGATCAATTGATCACCTTTTCAATCGCTCCCGAACTAAACGGTTATTCGCCGGAGCGAACCATCGCACTGTTCGACCAGCTCCACCAAAACATCAGCGCCTTGCCGGGTGTCGACTCCGTCAGCGAATCTCGAATGGCCGCATTCACCGATAGCACTGCGGGCGGCAACATTACGGTGGACGGCTACCAGCCGAACGAAGGCGAAGAAATGCAGGCTGATAAGAACTGGATCGGGCCAGGCTATTTTTCCAATATGGGTATTCCGCTTCTTGAAGGGCGGGAATTTGGGCCCTCGGATACGGCTAGCAGCCCCAAGGTCGCGATCATAAACGAAACGATGGTGCGGCGGTTCTTCGCCAACCGAAATCCGATCGGCTCGAAGTTTACCTTCGGCGCAGGCGACAAGGTCCGTCCGGATATCGAGATCGTTGGTGTCGTAAAAGATAGCAAGCACGCTACGGTTCGGGAAAAGGGCGGACCGTTTATCTGCATCCCCTACTCGCAGGACAAGACTCTTGGGGAGATTTCCTTCTACATCAAGACAAAGCAAGAGGTTGGAGCGATGGTCGCGGCGGCGAGGCAAGAAGTCGGGCGTCTGGATGGCAACCTGCCCGTATTCGGTGTGAAGACTCTAACAGGGCAAATAGACGAATCGTTGTTCAATGACCGGTTTCTGACCTTTCTATCGATGTGCTTTGCTCTGCTCGCAGCGCTGTTGGCATCGCTCGGTCTGTACGGGGTGATGGCCTACACAGTGACCCGGCGCACTCGCGAGATCGGAATTCGGATGGCGTTGGGCGCTACACGTGGCATCGTTTCGTGGTTGATCCTTCGAGAGGTCGTGATTCTGGCGGTTATCGGTCTTGCCGTCGGTTTGCCGGCGGCATACGCACTCGGGAGGTGGACGGAGTCGCTATTGTTTGGCGTAAAGGCGGGCGACCCGCTGGTGTTTGTTGGCGCCGGTTTACTGCTGACCGTGGCAACGCTGGCCGGCGGTTACCTACCCGCACGCAAGGCGGCAAGCATTGACCCGCTAGTCGCGCTTCGATGTGAATAGTTCCGGTTTCTGGTTTCTGGTTTGTGGTTTCTGGTTTGTGGTTCGGGTTCAGGTTAAGCGTTCAGGGTTCTGGGTAAAGTTGAGAACTAAACAACGAACCTCGAACCCTGAACTTTGAACCGGGAACTCTGAACCGGGAACTCTGAACCAGAGACGAGAAACCATAAATTAAGACGGAGTTGGGCTGATCTGATCGGTGAGAATCCGTCCAATCCGCCAAATCCGTGGTCAATTGACTAAGCAACCGAGATCGCAGATATCGTCCGTTTTCCGGTGAGGTTAATATGAAAACAAGGCTTTTCTTCATTGCGGTGTCTGTAGCCGTTTCCATGTTAGGTAACGGGGTCGTCGGTGCACGCTCAGACCGGCAAGCAATCCGATCAGCGGCCGCGGCTTCGGACGTCGATCCGTACGCTCATTTAGAACAGCGTCTCGACGCAATTCGTCAGATGCTCAAGATCCCCGCGATGTCCTGCGCGATCGTTAAAGACCAGAAGGTTGTATGGTCAAAAGGATTTGGGTACGCC
>Ga0075418_10007535_pt1 | contig 12258 bp, 8 predicted proteins | sample SoiMetdeltSBSDD2_FD_81776 | JGI IMG/M metagenome (GOLD analysis project Ga0075418, IMG submission 81776) | Bulk soil microbial communities from a Populus tree surrounding site in Tennessee, USA - Soil MetaG P. deltoides SBSDD2 | ecosystem: Environmental > Terrestrial > Soil > Tree plantation...
CGCGTGATCGCCTGGCGTATCCACCACGTCGCGTAGGTCGAGAACTTGTAGCCGCGGCGGTACTCGAACTTGTCCACCGCCTTCATGAGGCCGATGTTGCCCTCCTGGATGAGATCCAGGAACTGCAGCCCGCGGTTGGTGTACTTCTTCGCCATCGCGATCACGAGCCGCAGGTTCGCCTCGGTCATCTCGCGCTTGGCGCGGCGCGCCTTCGCCTCACCGGTCGACATCTGCCGGTTGACTTCCTTGAGGTCCTTGATCGGGATGCCGGCGCGGGCCTGGAGATCCATGAGCTGACGCTGCTTCTCCATGATCGCCGGCTCGAAGCGCTCCAGGGCGTCGCTCCACGGGCGGCCGGCCTCGATCTCGCCCCTCGTCCAGCGCAGATTCCCTTCCTTGCCGGGGAACTCCTTGATGAAGTGCGCACGCGGCATGCGCGCCTTGTCCACGGCGAGCGACATGATGCCGCGCTCGCAGGCGCGCACTTCGTCGACGAGCCGGCGGACGCCGTCGCACAGCGACCCGATCTGCCTCGGCGCGAAGCGGATTTTCATCATCTCGCCGCTCACCGCGTCGCGCGTCCGGAGGTAGGCGCGGCCGCGATGGCCGTGCCTGGCGAGCGCACGGCGCATGGCGTGGCAACGCGAGCGGATCCTCGCAAAGCGCCGCAACGTGTCCTTCCTGAACTGCCGCATGGCGGCGGTTTCCACGCCGGGGCCGTCCGCGCTTTCCCCGTCATCGGCGGTTTCAGCGGGTTCCGGCGGCGCTTCCCGCTCCGGCACGCTGCGGTCGCGGGCTTGCGCGACGTCCGAACCTGCTAGGCCGTCGACCACTTCTTCGACCTGCATTTCGCCGCGTTCGACCTTTTCCAGGAGAGCCAGGATCTCGGCGACGGCCGCGGGACAGGCCGAGATCGCCTGTATCATGTGCCGCAGACCGTCCTCGATGCGCTTGGCGATTTCTATCTCGCCCTGCCGCGTGAGAAGCTCCACCGATCCCATCTCGCGCAGGTACAGGCGTACCGGATCGGTGCTGCGGCCGAATTCGGAATCCACCGTGGAGAGCGCCGCCTCCGCTTCCTCGACCGCCTGCTCGTCGGGGGCGGCCGCGGGCGCTGCCGCCAGCAGCAGCGTCTCGGCATCCGGGGCCACGTCGCAGACCTGGATGCCCATGTCGTTGATCATGCTGACGACGTTCTCGATCTGCTCGGCGTCCAGCATGTCGTCCGACAGATGGTCGTTGATCTCGGCGTAGGTGAGGTAGCTTCTCTCCTTGCCGAGGACGATCAGGTTCTTCAAGCGGGCGCGGCGGGCTTCCTCGTCGACAGGCGGGAGCTCGCGACGCCTGGAGTCCTTGACGAACGGTCTTTCCCGGGCCGTCAGCCCGCGCGTGGAGCGCGGAGCGGCCGGGGGGCTTGCCTGCGCAGCGGCTTTTCGTGGCCGGGAGCCCGTCTTTGCGGCCTTCGCCCCTCTCGCCGTGCGCCGTTTCAAACTGCTTGCCACGGGACGCTAACCGAGCTTCGCAAGCGCAATACGGCCTTTCGCCGTCAGCGCGAAGCCGCCGGGCTTCGGCTCGATGAGCCGGCGGATGAGAAGGCGCGCCCTGATCGACTCGGGGACTTTTGCTTTCTGCGTAGCGGACTCCAGTTCCTGCAGCCAATGCAGCTCGTCAAAACCGATGGCTTGATCCATGGGGAACGTTCGCTTTCCGGTATCAGGTCATGCGCACCAGCCCGGCGCAGCATGCGTTCGATCCCGGACCCTGAGCGTAACGGCTGGAAAGCGTCCCGGAGAAAGCGGGGACCAAGGAGGGGAATCCGTGCTGTCTTATACGCGGTATCGGCAGTAGGGTCAATCATTGGATAATGCTGCGCACCGGCAGGGAAAAAACGCGCGAGCATGAGCGGCCGGACTCCAGGGCGCCGCGCGCTGGCCGCCGACGGCGCAGAGCTCAGCTAAGAAAACCTGGTGCGCAGAGCATCGCGCCTTGCGGCCGCGCTGCGCGAGCGCGGCGTTGCGCACGGCAGCCGCGTTGGCGTTCTGGGCTCGCGCCGTCGCAGAAGGATTCCGGCCTCGACACGAACCTGAGCCCGGACATCGGGCGGCGCAGTTCTGCTACGCCTTTATCTCGATGAATTCCAGCTGCACGCCGTCCGGTCCCTCGAAGAAGCACACGCGCCGGCCGCCGGAAACGACGGTCTGCTCGAGTATGTTGATTCCCCTGTCCGCCAGCTTCTTCACCAGAGTATCGAGCTCGTCGGTATCTATCGCGATGTGCTCTATCCCATACTTCTGCTCGCGGGTCTGTTCCGTGAGGAAATCCGAGATATTCATGTGCAGGCCGTGCAGATCGATCCGGAGGCCGTTTTTCCCCGCCTTGCCGATAATCGTGGCGCCCATGGTTTCGACGTAGAACTTCGCCGTCTTCTCCGGATCCTTCGTCTTGATGTGCACGTGGTTCATCTTGAACATGAGTCCTCCCTTTGCAGTGGTTTAATCTGCCATGCTAATCCCCATGATCCGCCGCGGGCAAGCGCGGTCGGGCCCCGCAGGCCGGGAGACTGGAGACTAGAGACTGGAGACCAGACAAGCAGATGTTCTAGTCCCGAGTCCCTAGTCCTTAGTCCCTGCAACTTGCCGGTAGACCTCGGCGTACTCGCCCGCGGGCCCGGTCCAGCCGAAGTCCCGCGCCATGCCGTTTCTCTGCAGCGAGCGCCAGGCGCCACGATCCCGATAGACGCCGATCGCGCGCCGGACGGCAGCGTCGAGGTCCTCCGCCGCTGGTTCCGTGAACAGAAAACCGGTCGCCGTTCCTGCGGCCAAAGTCTCGGGAGTGCAATCGACGATGGTGTCGGCAAGCCCGCCCGTGGCGCGCGCGACCGGCGGCGTGCCGTAGCGCTGGCTGTACATCTGGTTGAGACCGCAGGGCTCGAAGCGGGACGGCATCAGGAACATGTCGGCGCCCGCCTCGATCAGGTGGGCAAGCGCTTCGTCGAAGCCGACGGCGGCGGCAATCTTACCCGGGTGATGCGCCGCGAGCGCCCGCAGCGCGTCTTCGTGCGTGCGCTCGCCTGAGCCAAGCGCTGCAAGCTGTACCGGGACGTTCACCAGCCCGGGCAAGGCGGCGGCCAGGAGGTCCGATCCCTTCTGGTGCGTGTATCGGGTGACGATCCCGAGCAGCGGGACATCGGAATCGACGGCGAGGCGCAGCCGTCGCTGCAGGGCTTCCTTGTTCACGCGCTTGAGATTCAGCGTGCGCGCGCCGTAACGGCGCTCGATCATCGGATCGCCCGCCGGGTTCCACACGGCGGTGTCTATGCCGTTGCGGATGCCCGTGAGCGCCCCGCCGCGCGCGCGCAGCAGGCCGTCCATGCCGCTGCCGTACTCCTCCGTCCGGATCTGGCGCGCATAGGTCGGGCTGACGGTGGTGATGGCGTCGGCATAAAACAGTCCCGCCTTGAGAAACGACATGCGTCCGTAGAACTCCAGGCCCTCCATGGCATAGCTCGCGGGAGGCAGCCCCAGCGCGGCGACCAGTTCCGGCGGGAAGCTTCCGTGAAAAGCCAGGTTGTGCACCGTCATGACGGTCGAGGCGCGGGGCCCGGACTGATAGCGCAGGTACGCCGGGGCGAGACCGGTTTGCCAGTCGTTGCAGTGCACGATGTGCGGGCGCCAGTCGAGCGGGCTGCCGCGGCCTCCCAGGATCGCGGCCACCTGTGACAGCGCCCCGAAGCGCACCGCGTTGTCGGGCCAGTCCACGCCCGCGGCATCCTGGTACGGCCCGCCGTCGCGGCGGTACAGCGGCGGACAATCGACGACGATCAACGGCACGCCGGACGGGAGCTCCGCGGCGATCAGGCGGCATTCTACAGGCGGCGCGGAGAGCGTGAGCGTGGCGAGCGTCTTGCCGCTTGCGACGGTGTCGAGCACCCCGCCATAGCCGGGCAGCAGCACCTTCACGTCGATCTTCAACCGCCTGAGCGCCGGCGGCAGGGCGGCGCTTACGTCGCCCAGCCCCCCGGTCTTGGCGAGCGGCGCGCATTCGGACGTGGCGAAGAGTACCCGCAGCACGGAAGATTTCGGGCTCGCGAGGTCCATCAGGAGCAGGATTCAGGACTCGGGATTCAGGAGTCGGGATTCAGGAGCTGCCGGGGCAGGGTTGCCTGCGGATTATACGGTGCGCGTCGGGGGGCGGAAGAGGGGCCCCATCGTAGTTTGATGGGGATCTGCCCCGGCCTCGGTCTCCGGAACGGTGGTGCGGGACGGGGCACGGAGCCGCTGCGTCACATACGCTTCCACTTTCCGGGGCTGCTCGCTGCTCCCGCACCCTGCTGCGCACACCGAGTCGCAGCGGCACCCCCCGGTGACGCGCGGGGCGGCCGATGTGATGACGGTTGAATCGTGCGTTGAGCGTGCTGAGGCCGCAAGGGCAACGAAACCGCCCTCGCCGGCGGCGAGGGCGGAACGGACGGGAAGCGAGAGAAGGGTTCAGTGGCGACTGTCGCCGGTAAGCGACGACCGTCCGCAGCGGCCAGCACTAACGTGTTGATCGATGAATTGTCGCGTCCGTCGCGAAAGTACGACACCGGCAGTACAATTTCCCTCTCCTCGAACCCCTGCTCAGGGTTGATGTCGGGGGAGCATGAGGGGAGCGTCCCCTCATTCGTCATAAGGAGCGTCCATGCCGGGCAGTCCGGTTGCAAAAATACTGATTGTCGACGACGACCAGCGTACCCTGCTGGCGCTGGAGGCGCTCCTCGAGGATTTGCAGCAGCAACTGGTGTTTGCGTCCTCTGGAGAAGAGGCGCTGCGGAAGGTGCTGAAAGATGACTTCGCCGTCATCCTGCTCGATGTGCGCATGCCCGGAATAGACGGCTTCGAGACCGCGAAGCTGATCCGGGAGCGCCGGCAGTCGACCCGCACTCCCATCATCTTCCTGACCGGAGCCTACGAGGATCCTCCTTCCATGTTTCGCGGGTACGAGGCCGGCGCGGTGGACTACATCGTGAAGCCGCTGAATCCCGAGGTCCTCAAGTCCAAGATCTCCGTCTTCATCGATCTTTTCGTCAAGAGCCAGGAGCTGGAGAAGGAAATCACCGTGCGCCGGCTGGCGGAGGAGCGGCTGCGGGAGTCCCAGGAGAACCTGCGGGCGCTCACCACGCATCTGCAGTCGGTGCGGGAAAAGGAGCAGACTCGCATCGCGCGCGAGATCCACGATGAGTTGGGGCAGGCGCTGACCGGCCTCAAGATGGACCTGACGTGGCTCATGAACCGGCTGCCGCAGCAGAAGCTGTTCATGAACAAGGTCAAATCCATGTCGCGGCTGATCGACAGCACGATCCACTCGGTGCGCCGCATCGCGTCCGGCCTGCGGCCCGAGGCGCTGGACGCGTTCGGTCTGGCTGCGGCGATCAACTGGCAGGCGCTGGAGTTTCAGAAGCGCTCCGGCGTCAGGTGCACGATTCAGCTGCCCACCGACGGCCCGGAGCCCGATCCCGAGCGGGCCACGGCGTTGTTCAGGATCTTCCAGGAACTCCTGACGAACGTGGCGCGGCATTCGAACGCGACCCGGGTCGAGATTCAGCTCCAGGTGACCGCGAGCTCGCTGGCGCTCGAAGTCCGGGACAACGGCCGGGGCATCACGGCGCGCGAGACCGAGAACTCCCGGTCGCTGGGGATTCTGGGGATGCGGGAGCGGGCCCTGCAGTTCGAGGGCAACGTCGAGATCGAGGGTATGCCCGGCAAGGGCACCCGCGTGCGCGTCGCCATTCCTTTCGGCTGAGGGAGCGGCTGCAGGCGGTGTAGTCGGACCACTACAAAAGAATCAGTTTGCGCCGACAGGGTGACGCGGGAGGCCAATCTAGGATGCCCTACCCGCCCCATTGCCGTGCCTACATCCGGTCGCACAGAACCCATGAAGACACTCGCGTTTGTCCTCGCCGGCGGTTCAGGGACCCGGCTCCATCCGCTGACCGTGGAAGATTCGAAGCCCGCGCTCGTGTTCGCCGACGGCTACCGTATCGTGGATTTCGTGTTGAGCAACCTCGTCAACTCCGGTATCGAGTCGATTTACGTGCTGGCGCAGTACAAGCCCCAATCACTCATCCGGCATATCGAGACGGCCTGGGCGCCGCTGCTGGCGCGACGAAAGGGCTTCGTCAGGGCACTGCTGCCGCAGACGAACGGCTCGCCCTATCGCGGAACCGCGGATGCGGTGTTCAAGCATCTTGGCCTGATCCACGATCACGATCCCGACCTCGTGGCCGTCTTCGCGGCCGATCATGTGTACCGCATGGACGTCGGCCAGATGGCCCAGGTTCACGAAGCTTGCGGCGCGGACGTGACGGTAGCGGCGGCGCGGGTTCCGGTGGAGCGGGCGCCCGCGTTCGGTGTCCTTCAGTCCGGTCTCGACGGAGAGGTGCAAAGCTTCCAGGAAAAGCCCCCGATGCCCGCATCGATACCGGGCGACCCGGCGCATGCCTATGCCTCGATGGGCAACTACCTGTTCGACCCGGACGTGCTCGCGGGGCTGTTGCTGGCAGCTGCGCGCTGCGGCGCCACTGATTTCGGAAACGATATCCTGCCGAAGCTGCCCGGGCGCCAGCGCATCTACGCCTACGATTTCGCCCGGAACTACATCCCGGGGGTCCTGACCCACGAGGAGCGCGCGTACTGGCGCGACGTGGGCACGCTGGAGGCCTTGCGCGCGGCCCAGAACGACGTCCTGGGGCCCGAACCCCGTTTCAGCCTGTCGAATGCGCAATGGCCCATATACGGCGCGGGCCGGCATGTTTCTGCCGTCGCTCGCAACGCGCCCTCCGACAAGGCCGGAGCGTCCGTGATACGGTTGAACCCCGGCGGACCGCAGCCGCGCGCCTCGGCGGCCTGAGATCCCGCCGGCTACGAGCTACCGGCTGCCAGCCGGTCACCCCGCGCTGCTCGCAGCTTGCAGCTCGGAGTTCGCAGCCTGCGGCTGGAGCGGCAGGCAAGCCGTGAACGTGCTGCCCCGGCCGGCTTCGCTCTCCACGCGTATTTCCCCGCCGAGGAGACGGATCAGCTCCCGGCTGATCGCCAAGCCCAGCCCGGTACCGCCGAACTGGCGGCTGGTGGTTCCGTCCGCCTGCTGAAACGCTTCGAAAATGACTTCCAGCTTGTCGGGCGGAATGCCGATCCCCGTGTCCGTTACCGAGAAGGCAACCGCACGGTGCGCGGCGTCCGGCTGCACTGCGCTCCCTCCCGCGACCGGCGGCGCGATGTGCAGCGATACTCCGCCCTCCCGGGTGAACTTGAAAGCGTTCGACAGCAGGTTCTTCAGAATCTGCTGCAGCCGGCGCTCGTCCGTTTCCATCGCGGCCGGCAGGCGCTCGTCGATCGTGATCGAGAAAGCAAGGCCCTTGCTCTGGGCCACCTGCTGGAAATTGCTCTCCAGGTAGTCGCGCAGCCGGCTGAAGCGGACGGGTCCGATTTCGAGATGGGTTACCGCGCCGGACTCGATCCGGGAGAGATCGAGAATGTCGTTGATGAGGTTGAGCAGATCCATCCCGGCGTCGTGTATGGACCGGGCGAACTGGACCTGCTTCGGTTGCAGATTTCCGCTCGCGTTGTCGGCCAGGAGCTTGGCGAGGATCAGCAGGCTGTTCAACGGCGTGCGCAGCTCGTGCGACATTCTTGCGAGAAACTCGGACTTCGCCTGGCTGGCTTTTTCTGCGGCGGCCATAGCGTCGCGCAAGGCCTCCTCCGTTTCCTTCTGCCGTGCCAGGTTACGCGTGACCTTGGCGAAGCCGCGCAGACGCCCCGTTTCGTCGCGCAGCGCGGTGATGATCGCGTTCGCCCAGAACCGGGAGCCGTCCTTGCGTACTTGCCAGCCTTCGTTCTCGAATCGGCCGTCGCGCGCCGCCAGCTCCAGCGCCCGTTGCGGCCGCCCGGCCGCGATGTCTTCCGGGCAATAGAAGCACATGAACGGGCGGCCGATGATCTCTTCGGCCGTATAGCCCTTGATCCGCTCGGCGCCCCGGTTCCAGCTCGTCACCCGTCCTTCCGTATCGAGCAGAAGAATCGCGTAGTCCTGCACGGCTTCGATCATCGAGCGGAAGCGGCGCTCGCTCTCGACCACCAGCGTCTCCATCCGCGCGCGCTCTTTCATGTCGTTCTGGAGGGTCTGATTGGCGACCGCCAGTTCCTGGGTGCGCTGCTCCACGCGCACCTCGAGCTCGTCCCGGTGCCCGCGGATCGCCTGCATGACGCGATCGCGCTCGGTGAGCACGGCGCCCAGCACGAGACCGGTTGCGACCACCGTGCTGTTGAACGCCAGCAGGAGCAGGAGCGATTCGTTGAGGTTGGCGACGCCGTACGAGCGCTCGAACACATCCCAGATGGCGAGGGAGCACGCGACCGCGGTCGCCGTGGTGACCTCGCGCTGGCCGAACCGGAATGCCGCCCAGATAATGAACGGTACGATCAGAAACATCAGGGGAGAAAGCGACGCGGCGCCCGGGTCGAGACGAAATGCGACGTGCGCGACGACGAGCAGCAGCAGCGCGAAAGAGATCGCCTCCGCTATTTTTTGACGCGACCAGACGACCTTGCTGCGCGTGCTCCAGGAGAGTATCAGTGGCGTGACGATGATCATTCCCGAGACGTCGCCCTGCCACCAGGTCCACCAGTTCGACAGCAGCTGGGAGGAAGTGAGCTCGTGGCCCGTCGCGAGAGAAATCATCGCGACCGTCGCCGCGATCGTGCCGCTCAAGCCGGCCGCCGCGACGAAGCCGAGCACTTCCTCGCCGCGCTCGAAGCAGCGGAAGTCGCCGCAGAAGCGCCTGATGAGCGCGGCGCCGGCGACGGCCTCGAGCGTGTTGCCCGTGCCGATCATGAGCGCCGCGGCGAGGGAAGTCTCGACCGTGAGGTTGACGAGCGTCGCGCCCAGCCACACTCCCGGCCAGACGCGACCGCCGACGAGGAGCATGGCCGCGAGCGCGATTCCCGAAGGAGGCCAGACGGGAGTCGCGTAGCCGGGGGGTATGGCGATCAGCAGCGCGAGCTTCGCAGCGGCAAAGTACGCGGCAGCGAGCAGGAGTGCTTGCCCGATCTGGCGGGCCGGCCGACGGGAGGCGGTCAATTCCGGCACAGACTCCTCTTTTGAACTTGCAGCCGGACCGTCGGCAGATGCGGATGGAATGCGCGCCGGCAGCCGCGGCCCTGCTCAAAAGCCTACCACGAAGCCTGAAAAAAAAGCCCCGGCGATGTGCCGGGGCTGGAATACCTGCGGGAGCACGTGGGAGGGAGGGGGTGTGCGTCTGCAGGCAGAACTAGGTTCGGGGCCAATCTTAGTGGCGAGGTTTGCGGCTGACCATTGCCTGAACCTCGATTCTCGTGTCGTCGTTCAATGGCTCCATGTCGCGGGCTCACTACACGCTCCGGAACAATGTCACGGTCGCGGACTCGAAGACCGTAACTGCGGGAACCGGCCGTTAGCCACGGGTATCCCATCGGAGTATTCTGTCCGTTCGTTGCCTGAATTTTCTTGACGAGCCTCACTTGCAGACAAAGGAAGGAGCCGCTGTGCGAGTCTTGATCGCGGACGATCACCCGGTGGTGCGGCATGGCCTGAAGCAGATACTGGCGACCGACCCCGGCCTGGAACTCGTGGGCGAAGCGAAGAACGGCAACGAGGCGCTGGAACTGGCGCGCCGGCTGCAATGGGACGTTGCGGTTCTGGATTACTCGATGCCCGGGAAAAGCGGCCTCGACCTGATCAAGGAGATCAAGGGCGAATACCCGCAGCGCCCGGTGCTGGTCCTGAGCATGCACCCGGAGGAGTTGCACGCGACGCGCGTGCTGAAGGCGGGCGGGGCGGGCTACGTGAACAAGGAAAGCGCCTCGGAGGAGCTGACGGCCGCGATACGCAAGGTCGTGGCCGGAGGCAAATACGTGAGCCCGGCCCTGGCGGAGCGCCTCGCGTTCGAGCTCGCGCCCGGCGCGCAGAAGCCGCTGCACGAGACGCTGTCGGACCGGGAATACCGGGTAATGTGGCTGCTCGCGTCAGGGAAGCAGATCAATCAGATTGCGAAAGAGATGTTCCTGAGCCCGAACACGGTGAGCACGTATCGGGCGCGCATCATGAAGAAGCTGAATCTCACGAACAACGCTCAGCTCGTTCACTACGCTGTCAAGCACCAGCTCGTGCAGTAGATAGGTTCTGATCCGCGAGCTGTGACATTTCTCGCGGACGCTTTCCGGCGCCTACTCTATATCCATTTGGCATACGAGGCGCCGTTTCCCCGAGCGGATCGCCTGTAGAGGGAACACTACAACGGGCCCATCGCCTCCCTACAGGAACTTTCTCATTCTCCGATGGCAGGCGGGACCGCCGCACCCTACGCTGGGCGGGTCTCAAGGGAGACAGGGGAGCTGTCCGTAATGGAGCGCGATACCAAGAGCTTGCTGGTGACGGGCGGCTTTCTCATTGTCCTGATGGCACTCATCGCGGCGGGCCTGGCCCCGGGGAGTTCCGCGCTGGAGCCCGTCGTCGCGCCGGACCTGGAGCACTACCAGCCGGATGCGCAGTTCGTGCAATACCTCGAGTACCGGGCCCAACTGGAAAACAACGGCAACTGCCAGTGATGACGGAGCACACTTTTTCTCCGGATGGCAACGAGCATGCAGGGGGCGGGAATGTCAGGCCGGAGAGCAGCCTGCCACCGGCCATCGCGGATGCGCACGCGCGGTGGAACGCCGCGATCCTGATCGCGGAAGACGACCCGCGCAGCCGCGAGGCGTTGCGGCAGCTCCTCGAAGGCCCCGGGCAGAGCGTCGTGGCGGTGGAATCGGGAGCCGAAGCGCTGCGCCAGGCCCTCAAGCAGGACTTCGCGCTGATCGTGCTCGACATACACATGCCGGAAATGGACGGCTTCGAGACCGCCGCATTTCTCCGCCAGCGCAAGCACTCGCGTTCCACTCCCATCATCTTCCTCACCGGCGCCTACGAAGACGCAAACTCCATCGTGCGCGGCTACGAGGCGGGCGCCGTCGATTACATCGTGAAGCCGGTCGTGCCCGAGGTGCTCAAGTCGAAGGTGGCGATATTCGTCGACCTGCACCGGAAAAGCGCGGAGCTTGCGCGGCAGAATTTCGAGCGGCGGCTGGCCGAGCGCGCGCTCGCGAAGGCCAATGAGGACCTCGAGATCGTGATCCGCCAGCGCACGGCCAGCCTGACGGTGGCCAATGATCTCCTGAGAAGCGAAAACGCGATGCGCCAGGAGGCCGAAGAGGGGCTGCGCAGGGCGAAGCAGGCGGCGGAAGCGGCCAACGTCGCGAAATCGGCGTTTCTTGCCAGCATGAGCCACGAAATCCGCACGCCGCTCAACGCCATTGTCGGCATGACCGAGCTTGCGCTCGATACGGAGTTGACCCCCGACCAGCGCGAGTACCTGAACCTGGTGAAGGCGTCGGGCGATTCCCTGCTCGGCATCATCAACGAGATCCTGGATTTCTCCAAGATCGAGGCGGGCCGCCTTGCCTTCGAGACTATCGCCTTTTCCCTGCGGGAAGTGCTCGCCGACGCCGCGAAGACGCTGACGCTGCAGGCGGGCCGGAAGGGATTGAGGCTCGCGTACGAGTGCGCCTCGGACGTTCCCGACGCGCTCCTGGGCGATCCCGCCAGGCTGCGCCAGGTCCTGGTCAACCTCATGGGCAACGGCATCAAGTTCACGGAGCGGGGCGAGGTCGTGCTGCGCGTCGTGCCGGAGGCCGGGAACGGCGATGCGGCCGCATGTCATTTCACGGTTACCGATACCGGAATCGGCATTCCCCGCGAGCAGCAGAAGGCGATCTTCGAGCCGTTCCTTCAGGGCGACTCGTCGACCACGCGGCTCTACGGCGGCACGGGCCTGGGGCTGGCGATCTCGGCCCGGCTGGTGGAGATGATGCATGGCCGGTTGTGGGTCGAAAGCGAACCCGGCGCGGGCAGCACCTTCCACTTCACCGCGCGCTTCGGCCTGCGGGAAGCCGCGCAGAAGGAGTCGATCGGCGCCGGCAGCGCCGCGCGCCCCGCCCCGTCGCCTGCAGCGGGAAACGGGGAGCACAAGAACCTCCACGTCCTGCTGGTGGAGGACAACGCGGCCAATCAACTGCTTGCTCGGCGCATGCTGGAGAAGCAGGGGCACAGCGTGGCGGTGGCGGACGACGGCGCGGCGGCGCTCGAGATGTTCGACTCGGGGCGATACGATCTCGTGCTGATGGACGTGGAGATGCCGCGGATGGA
>Ga0075418_10007536_pt1 | contig 12255 bp, 11 predicted proteins | sample SoiMetdeltSBSDD2_FD_81776 | JGI IMG/M metagenome (GOLD analysis project Ga0075418, IMG submission 81776) | Bulk soil microbial communities from a Populus tree surrounding site in Tennessee, USA - Soil MetaG P. deltoides SBSDD2 | ecosystem: Environmental > Terrestrial > Soil > Tree plantation...
AGAGGACCATCGTTCCGTGGCGTTTGGGCACGAGGAGGATCGGTGGGCGGCGCCAGAGGAGGAGGTGGCGTTTGGACTCGATACTGATCTGGAGGAGTCTTCTCACGAATTGGAAGAAAATTTTGATAACCTGGTAGCCCGCTATTTTGGCGATGTGCGCCAGTTTGCATTGCTCAATCGGGCTGAAGAGCAGGCCCTCTGGTGTCGCATTGAAAGTGCGCAAAAACGCGAACGCCGGGCCCTGTATACTGCGCCTATGGCCCTTTCTGTCCTTATACAACTAAGGCATCAGGTCGAACGCGCAGAAGTCTCCCTGGATCATGTATTGCGCGATGCGGAGTCCTTAGCTGTACGGCAGGCAGACTTACGGAGGCAGTTTGAGGACGTGGTACTCGAGCTACAAGACATCGCCGCACGTCTGCAGGCCTTACGCTCCCATACCCAGACGTCCTCCAAACGACGTGCCGTACGTCGAGCCTATGCCGAATTGTGGCAGCAGTGGTGTAAGACCTGTGAAGCGCTCGCCTTACATCCACAGGTGTATGATACTCTACGCGAGGCGCTTAGGACAGAGCAGGCCGCACAGCCAGACAATCTGGCCCTGCACGCCGCACATCGTGCCTGGCAGCGCGCGCACGAGCGGCTGACGCAGGTCAAAGCCTGCATGATCCGTGCTAACCTGCGTCTCGTCATTCATGTGGCAAATCGTTATCGAGGCCGGGGGGTACCATTTCTTGACCTCATTCAAGAAGGCAATATTGGCCTGATGCGGGCCCTCGAAAAATTTGAGCCAAGCCGTGGGCTGAAATTTGTAACCTACGCGCACTGGTGGGTGCGCCAAGCCATTAGTCGTGCCATTACTGAGCAATATCGTACAGTCCGTCTTCCCAATCACATTGGCGAACGGAAAAACAAACTCCGCGCGGCTGTGGAACGCCTCTGGGGCCAGTATGGGCGGCCCCCTACCAGTGAGGAACTGAGCGTGGCGTTGGGCTGGACACGCGAGGAAGTGGAAGAGCTGCAAGCAGCAGTGCAACCGGTCATCCGTCTGCAACAGCCATTGGCTGAAGATGGTGGGAGCCTGGCGGACATTCTCGAAGATGACCAGGCGCCACGGCCTGATGAACTGCTAGCTGAGGACCAGTTGCAGCGCTGCCTGTCGGACTGCTTGGCGAGTCTCACCGAGCGCGAAGCATTTATCTTGCGCCTGCGTTATGGCCTGGAATCCGAGCAGCCCCACACGTTGCAAGAAATTGCAGATATGCTTAGATTAAGTCGTGAACGCGTACGCCAACTCGAACGGCAAGCTTTCGAGAAGCTGCGCCAACCGCATCGGAGTGCTATGCTGGCTGATTTCGCGATGTTATAGGAGAACGCTCCGGAGCACTATCCCGTCGCCCGTGTGATGGGCAGCACCCGGTGCCAGAGCATACTCCCTCTGGGCTGGGAGGAGGTTTTGGGTTATGGCACTATTGCACACTGTCTACCCTGTGCTGCCTCTGAAAAGTACGGTGCTGTTTCCGCATATTCTTATGCCCGTGGCGGTTGGACGTCCCCAATCGGTGGCCGCTGCTGAAGCTGCCCTGGGGTCGGAAGATAAAATGCTCGTGGCTGCGGTACAGCGGGATCCGCAGACGCAGGCCCCAGACTTACCAGCTCTCTACCACACGGCCACTCTGGCGGTGGTCAAGCGGGTCATTCAACGCCAGGACAACGTACTGCAATTGTTGTTACAAGGTGTTGATCGCGTGGCACTGCAGCAAGCAGTCGCGACCACACCCTATCTCCGCGTCACGGTAGCATCACTGCCTGAGCCCCAGGAAGACTCTCCACAAGTCACCGCCTTGCTGCGTAATGTCCAGGAATTGATCCGCACCGCTGTCAAGCATCTGGAGACTATTCCTGAAGACATGGTGAATCTGCTCATTAATACTGCTGAACCCGTGAAGCTCGCCTATCTCATCGCTACGGTACTGAATATCGATACGGAACAGGAGATGCAGTTATTGATGACGGACAATCTGCCTACTCTCCTGCAGCGGATCTACGAGCACTTGTCGCGGGAAGTACAGATCCTGGAATTGCGTCAGAAAATTGCCGGAGAGACGCAGGTCGAACTGGACAAGGCGCAGCGTGACTATGTGTTACGGCAACAGCTCAGGCAGATCAAGAAAGAGCTGGGCGAGGATGACGAACAGGACGATACGGATCTCCTGCGTCAACGTCTGGTAGAGACAGCCCTGCCGGATGAGGTCCGTAAGGAACTTGAGCGTGAGCTGTCGCGTCTGCAACGTTTGGCCCCCGCAGCACCGGATCATCAGGTCCTGCGGAGTTATCTTGAGTTTGCCCTGGAATTGCCCTGGACCGCCACGACCACAGACCAGCTGGACTTAGTACGGGCACAGCAGATTCTCAATGAGGATCACTTTGGCCTCGAGGACATCAAGGACCGTATCATCGAACATCTGGCGGTGATGCAGCTCAAACCCGAGGCCAAAAGTCCTATTTTGTGTTTCGTGGGACCGCCGGGCGTCGGCAAGACTAGCTTAGGGCATTCCATCGCTCGTGCTTTAGGGCGACGTTTCGAGCGTTTTTCTCTAGGCGGCGTACACGATGAAGCCGAATTGCGCGGCCACCGGCGCACGTATATTGGTGCACTGCCGGGGCGCATCCTGCAAGCCATACGTCGGGTGGGGGTGTGCAACCCGGTGCTGATGCTGGACGAGGTGGATAAACTGGGGCGTGATTTCCGTGGTGATCCAGCCGCAGCACTGCTCGAAATTCTCGATCCGGCACAAAATCATACGTTCCGGGATCACTATCTCGACCTCCCCTTCGATCTCTCGAAAGTCTTTTTTATCTGCACGGCCAATGCACTCGAAACCATCCCTGGACCTTTACTCGACCGCCTGGAAATTATGACCCTAGCGGGCTACAGTGAAGAAGAGAAATTAGAAATTGCTAAGCGCTATCTCCTGCCGCGGCAGGTCGAGAATAGCGGTCTGACTCCGGCCCAGCTACCGCTTTCTGAAAATGCCCTGCGGACGATGATCAGCCGCTACACCCGTGAGGCAGGGGTGCGCCAGCTCGAGCGCACAATCGGGCAGGTGGCGCGCAAGATTGCGCGGCGTGTGGCCATGCAAGAGACGCCGCCAGAACGCCTCGAACCAGCCGACCTCGATGATCTTTTAGGCCCTGAGACGTATTCCTGGGAGGAAGCGCGGCAGAACTTGCCAGCTGGGGTGGCCGCTGGCTTGGCCGTGACGCCCACAGGTGGCGAAGTGCTCTATATCGAGGCGCAATTGTTGCCAGGTGGCAAAGGTTTGGCCCTCACCGGGCAACTGGGTGAAGTCATGCGCGAGTCAGCTGAAATTGCCCGTGACCTGCTCTGGGCTGAGGCGTCGCAGCTCGATATTGATGTAAAAACATTCGAGAGCAACGGTATGCATGTGCATGTGCCGGCCGGTGCAATTCCGAAAGACGGTCCGTCGGCTGGCATTGCCCTGGCAACGGCGATTACTTCACTGCTGACGCGCAAGCCCGTACGTTCTGATACAGCGATGACAGGTGAGATTACCCTGGCTGGGTTGGTGCTGCCGGTAGGCGGCATCAAAGAAAAAGTGTTGGCAGCACGCCGCGCTGGCTTGCAACGGGTCATTATACCGAAGGCCAATGCCAAGGATTTACGCAAACTCCCCGACGCGGTGCGCGATGCCATGACATTCATCCTGGCCGAGCGCTTCGTGGAGGTCATCCACAATGCTATCCCTGATCTCGACATGGTTTATACGACTGAGGTTGGTGTGTAACGCTCCACACCAACCTCGCCTGCCTTTCTACTAGTATGTCGAACAGCGCCTGCCAAACCTGTGTGCCCTCTACTCCCTAGCGCAATTCCAAGGCTGTGCTGCGTTGTTGTGCCGTGAATACCGTCTCAGCCGTCTCTCGCGTCTGTGGCTCCCATTTCTCCGGCTCGGTGGCAGCACCCCTGACGGCGGCTCGATAGGCGTGGATACAGGGGGCGATCCATGCTGTACTCTCCTGGCCATGCGCTTCTTAACGGGCCTCAGCGATACGCGCCAATTCCTCCGCTATCTCCTGTGTAGTGCCCGCCGTTGGTCGCCGGATCATCACATATGTGGCACCAGCGTCATGGCAAGGCTGGCCGAGCGCGTTCAGGGGCCGGGCCGTAGACGGAGATGATAAGGCCTGCAGGGGCGCGCCCAGCTTGCCGGGCCAGGGGGTCGAGTGGGCCAGACTGCTCCCACATATGCCGGGAAAGGCACGAAGAGACCAAGCAGCTTTTTCACGATTGAGATAGACTTGCTGCAGGCACGTGCTGCAGGAATGCAGGACGCGAGGAGAGCTGGAATTCTAAAAATGTCCTCGCTATGCCCTGGAGGCTATTCTATGATGCGGCTTCTTTTACAATGGGTGCTATCTGCATTGTCTTTGATGATGGTTGCGAAACTCGTCCCTGGGTTTCACATCAAGGATTTTGGTGGTGCGTTGGGAGTCGCGGCGGTCTATGGTATCTTGCACGTTGTGCTCTACCCCGTGTTACGGTTCGTGACCTTTATTCCCGTGTTGCTGAGTTTTGGGCTGTTCATCTTTGTGATTAACGCCTTCCTGTTGTTCTTAACGAGTGCGCTGCTTGACAATTTTCGGATTGACAACATCCCCACAGCCCTGGTCGGCGCAGTGTCGCTGACGATTCTAAATGGTATCTGGCGATGGCTTTTGTTCTGAGCCCACCCTGAAGGAATAACATGGCGTTAGCAGTGCTCAGAATCTTGACGCTTGCGGGGGTGCATGCTAGATTTCCCCGAAATTCTTGATAAGAATGCCATGAGGGGCAGGGAGTGGGACATATGCGTAGCGCTGCAGCAATATGGTGGGCCGTCCTGGTAGTTTTCGTGCTGGGAGCAGGGCAGTCTCTAGACCCCGCGTTTGCTGCTACGCCTGGGTGCGCTCCGACGCGTCCTGATAGCCTTGGGCCATTCTACGAGCCCAATGCTCCAGAGCGGGATAGTACTGGACAAGGGTTGAGCATCTCGGGTATCGTGCGTTCGGCGAGAGATTGCCACGCGCTTGGGGGAGCCCAGATTGAATGGTGGTCTGCCGACGCTCACGGCGCCTATGATGCCGCACACCGTGCTACGCAGCAGGCCAACGCCGACGGTCACTATCACTACACCACGGACTTCCCGGGCCGCTATCCTGGTCGGCCACCGCACCTCCATGTACGCGTCACCGCCCCGGGACACCGTACACTGGTCACCCAGATTTATCCTCAGCAGGCGCAGACAACCCTCGATGTGGATCTCGTCCTTGTCTCTGAATAGTCTGCCTAGTCTTTGCGCTTATAGCCAAAGCACCAACGATTGGTCGTAGTACCAATGTTGCGAACCGTGTGACGCACCTCAGCGGGAATAAACACTTCTTCGCCAATGTGGGGACGGAGCGTTTGTCCCTGGAAAGACAGCTCAATCTCCCCTTCAATGAGTGTGACCAGTTCATCTACCTCATGGACAAAATTTGCCCAGACCTGCCCGGGCGGGTCCGTCCACATTGTGCAACTAAATCCCCGCTTGGCCCACGCTTGTTGTATCTGTGACGACTCCAAGGGTTTCTCCTCTCAGGATCATAAATGCACGTCGCGCATATTCTCTTTGAGTCCAACTCTTTGGGTCTCTTGCCGGAGGACAGCATACCAGATACTACGAAGATATTGCATCCCGTCTGCCAACTGGGGGCGCTTATCTCTCTTGACATACGGGACGTCTAACGGCAGGATTGGTCTGTCGCTCATCTTTCTCTTCAGATATCATAAATATTCCCTCATCCGCTGCTTCGGCAGTCCTAGCACAACTGGAGGAGAGCTATGAAGCGTAGCACAGAACGGACCCTCACGACGCACGCCGGGAGGTTGCCGAATCCCGACAATATCGTTGCGATCCAGCAAGCCCGCGCCAGCGGCGATCAGGCTACCTTCGACCGGCTCGTTAAGGCTGGCGTCACTGACAGCGTGCGTAAGCAGATGGGACTCCGCAACGACATTCACAGCGACGGCGAGTTTTGGAAAGCGCGCGACGAGCAATACTACAACAGCCGTGTCACCGGCGTTGAAATGCAGCCTCTCCAACCCGGCGAGTGGCCCTCCATCCTAGGACACCAGCAAGAACGGCATATGCCGAGTTTCAGAGAGTTCTATACGATCTACGACCAGCTTGGCAACATCCCACGGCCAGGCGTCGTGAACCCGCAGCCGACGCACAAGGCGATGATCACCGGCCCCATGACCTACAAAGGCCAAGACGCCATCAAGCATGAGCTCACGGTAGTCAAGGCGGGCATCGCAGAGGCCGGCGCGCAGGTCGAGGACTTCTTCTTCCCGGTCCTGGGGCCAGGCTGGCTCGGCCACTTCCTCTTCAACGCGTATTACCCGACGGACGAGGAATACGTCTATGCCATGGCGGCGCTGTTCAAGGGCGAATATGAGGCCGTGGTCGACGCGGGGTTCATCCTGCAGATTGATGACCCTGGCCTGGCAGACAAGTTTGGTATGTTCTACCCTCCCATTACGGTAGAAGCGTTCCGCAAGCACGCCGAGCTGCGCCTTGAAGCTACCAACTGGGCCCTCAGCAACATCCCTGAAGAGCGGGTCCGCTACCACACGTGCTGGGGCAGCTGGCATACGCCCCATACCACCGACATCCCCTTCAAGCACATTGTAGACCTCCTGCTCAAAGTCAAAGCGCAGGCCTACTCGGTCGAGGCGGCAGACGTACGGCATGCGTTAGACTATCAGGTCTGGGAGGACGTCAAGTTCCCAGAGGGCAAGATCTACATCCCGGGTGTCATCGCACACAAAACCACCACCATCGAGCCCCCGGAACTCGTAGCCCATCGGATCATACGCTACGCCAATATCATGGGACGCGAGAACGTCATCGCGGGCACAGACTGTGGATATGGGAATCGCGTATACCCGGACATCGCGTGGGCCAAGATGAAAGCTATGGCAGACGGTGCAGCCCTGGCCACCCAACAACTCTGGTCCCGCTCACGCTAGGGCAAGAGACGCATGTGAAAGCCATTTTCATAAGAGGATATTGAGGCTCCAAGTTCCTCAGGTGGGAGGAGGTACCTACGATGGCTGTGGCCATCCCTTTGCCCCGCTCTATACGGTTTTACGTATATAGAACTTCAGAACCCCGGATGTCTCCTCTATCCGAACCAGCTCGTGCCCGGCTCTCGTCGACCAGGCAAGTATGTCAGGCTTCGCGCCTGGATCCGTGGTCAGCATCTCCAGGAGTTGCCCAACCTGCATGTTCTTTATAGCCGTACGGGCCTTTAAAGCTGGCATTGGGCAGAGAAGCCCTCGACAGTCCAGACTTACATCTACCTTATCCACAGTGTGCCTCCCGATGTCCGATGCAGTTGATGTAACACGGCCCTCTGTAGCACTTATAGGGTATCCTGCTCCGAAAGCATTTTCGACCGTCCATGAGCCATCTAGGTCAAGCTGAATCTCCGCGTCCGCTCATTCCACGTGGCAAATACATACCAGCTTAGCATCAAAACCACGACGCACAGCATAGCCCATGACCAACCTACGAGATTGGGCAAGAAAACCGCGGTCCCGAGCTTTTGTAGGAATTGCGTCTGCACCAGAATGAACCGAGATAAAGAGCCACCCACAGCAAAGAAAGCCACAGCCACCCAAAGCTTTACATGCCCTTCACCGGCCCGCCAGATGGAACCGGCACCACAACCACCAGCGAGCACCATGCCAAGACCGAAAAGTAGGCCCCCTACCAGACCTCCTGCCCAGAAACCTGGGAAGACCCAGTCTGTGGAATCCTTCAGGTCCATGGCTTTGAGAATGGCAAAGCCTATCATGCTCAAGATAAGGGCCAGGGCTGCGGCCCGAGTATGCTCACCTTCCCCGGTCATAAAGGGCTCACGAAAAGCCCGCACCAGACAGAAGCGCGAGCGCTGGAAAACCATACCAAAAGTCACTCCAAAAAGCAGAAAGCCTGCCTGCGGGGCGTACCCTCGTCGGCTATACAAGAACGGCAGGGAGAGGAGCATTAGCAGCGTAAGGAGACCGAGCACGGGCTGCCATCCAAGACCTGAGGATCTGGTAGCCCAGAGGGTAAAAGATTTGCCCATGCTGAGACCGGGCCATCGCTCGATCTCCCACAAAAGATACTTGAGGCCAAGGTACGACCCGATGCCGAGCCCCAGCATCATCGCTACGCCACTCATCGAGAGAGCTGCCACCGCGCTAAAAAATCCCCCAATGTTGCAGCCGAAGGCGAGGTTCGCGCCGAGCCCCATAAGGAGACCACCTACGCCTCCCTTGCACAGCTCCCCCCAAGGTGCCACTCTGATAGCAAACTCTTGACCAAGCAGGGCGGCCGCCAACGCGCCCATGAGCAACCCAAGGTTTAAAACCGAGCCGGAGTAGAGGAAAGGGGAGACGAGATCCGGACGATGCAAAAGCCCCAGAGACTGCAAAAGCCAATCTCCCCAGTTCCTGAAGCCGTCCGAGGCCGTCCATGGCCGGTCAAAAGTGAACAGAAAGACGTTGAGAGTTCCGACCAGAAGGGCTGCCGGGATCACCGGCCACGGCTGACCAAAGACCACGTCATAGTGTTCTCGGAGGGCTCCAGGTTCTCTAGTTACATGCGCCATACCACTTCTCCGAACTCCATGAGATGTGGCCGAGTCCGCTGGATGGGCTGGTCGCAGGGAACTTTAGCGAGCCTGAGGAGCCAACAAAGCCTCGAAAAGCCCGCGACCTTTCTCCCCAGTCCATTCTCTTGAACCCACAGCGCGGCCTATCAGTTCGCCCTGCCGGCCGATCAGCACCACTGTCGGAGTGCCGATCACCCCATACAATTGGGCCACCGCCCCGTCAGCGTCGAGCAAGATAGGAGAGGTGACGTTTTTCCCCTCGACCCAATCGGCCACCCGGCTACGGTTCTCTTGCATGTTTATAGCCAAGACTGTGAGACCTTGCTGGCTGAACTCCTTATGGACTTGCTCTATGGTCGAGGGCAACTCCCTCGTGCATAACGCTCACCATGTCGCCCAGAAGTACAGCAGGACTGCCCTGCCACGCCAGGCAGACAGGGAAACCCGTTCGCCGGCAAGCGATTCGAGGATGAAGGCCGGCGCTGGCTCGGCATCTAGGGTTACGATATGGAGGTCCCACAGCCTCTCTTCCAGGTCGTTGCCCGCAGGCGGCGTGGTGGCCAGGAAGAAACCGAAGAGCAATGCCTGGAACATGGTAACAGCGGTCATACGACCCTCACTCGAGATCGCGTATCGACCTTTACGCGTTTGACCCTCCGCAGATAGTCTGCAACCACATCGAAGGCCGGAGGGCCGTCGACCTCCCTGAGGCTCGCCCATCCTGCGGCCTTATACTGCTTCTGCGCCTCTAACGGTTTACCACCTACCCTGATGTCGGTGATCCGCTCACCCTGTTTCTTCTCCGGGGCAATGGTGTAGGTAAGCCCGCCCACCCTGACCATATCACCCCCTTGCCGGTAGTAAGGGTCCCGATGAAAAAGATTGTCCGCCACGTCCTCCATGACCATCTTGACCTCTTGCCCTGTCATCTCCCTTACCCAGGTGTTGGGGTAGGTCAGACCGGTGTGATTATATACGTCCTCAACAGTAATCCCCTGGCTGGGGAGAATCGTGACGCCGAAGCGGAAGCCTGGCGAGAAGGCTATCTGCGCGTCGTAGTGCTGTATCAACGCGTCGAGAATAATCTCATCGAAGGTGCCATTGAAATGCCCGCGGCGGTACAGGAGGCTTTCGGAGATGGCGAGCTTCTCCGCCAGCTGGCTGCCGTAGGGCGCGCGAATGTTCTTGATGAGCGCTGCCATCTCCAGGTCTTCTGGAAGAAACCTGGACAGGACGGGGATGAGCTTGTAGCGGTAATCGACGACCTTGCCGCTGCGCACGTCCAGGTCTAGACGACTCAAAAATTTCCCGTACGCCCCAGAGTTGATGACGATCGTCTTATCGATCAGGATCGGTTTCGGGACTGCATCGTGAGTATGTCCGCCGAGGATGACATCGATACCCTGCAGTCTGCGGGCAAGCTTGAGGTCCACGTAAAGCCCGTTGTGGCTCAAAACAACTACCAGGTCGACCTTTTTCTGGTCTCTGATCTCGTTGACCAACTTTTGCAGGTGGTCTTCCTGGATTCCAAAGGTGAGGTTTGGCACAAAGTGCTGGGGATGAGATATGGCCGTATATGGAAAGGCCTGACCGATAATGCCGACCTTGACGCCACCGACCTCCTTGATTGTGTAGGAGTGAAATACGGGATCTCCTGGGGGTCCCCAGGAGATATCCGCGACATTATGCGCGACAAAATCTCCCGTGAAAAGGCCACGCGTTTCCCTGTCTCCAAATAACTCTCTTACGCGCTCAATCCCGTAGCTAAACTCCCAATGTGGCACAAAAACTTCTACCCCCAATTGATTCGTCGCCTCGAGCATGTCTAAGCCTCGGCTCCAAAGCGAGGTCGCTGAGCCCTGCAGGGTATCGCCGCCATCGAGCAGCAGCGTTTTGCCCGCACGCTCGGTCCTGATCTGCTTGACGAGCGTGGCCAAATGCGGGTAGCCGCCCATCTTCCCATACCGGGAAGCCAACTCTGCAAAGTCAAGGTGGGTATAGGCGTAGGCCTCAAGCGACTTGTGCTCAAACCCATAGGCGTTGAGGAAGGCCGGCCCGGTCACATAAGGTGGCGTGTTTTTCCACTCTCCGACCTCAATCAGCGTGTCAGGCTCGCGGTAATAGACGGGGAGAAGCGACGCGTGGGTGTCAGTGAGATGCAGCAGGGTCACGTTGCCGAGAGCTTGGAAATCCAACAGGCGGTCCGGCGTGAGTGCGGCCGCTAGCGCCCGGTAACTGGTCGCCCCGACCACGCCTGCAATCCCGACCAGTTGCAGCAAATCCCGTCGGGTCACTTCCATACTTTCACTCCGCTTAATGTCGTATGCCAGGCACATTCATCGGCTTGCCGTGGGCAAAAGACGTGAGGTAGAGCTCCAGCTCCGCGTACTCCACCGCGTCCGCCGGGAGATAGTTCATGCCGAGCGGCAGCATGCAGAACTGCATCCTTTTGCGGATGTCCCAGATCAAGCCGAAGTTGGTCCGCCAGGTCGGAAAGTGGTTTGTCAGGCCGGCTTCCGCATCGCCTAGCAGCCGACCGCCCAGGAACTTACGCGCTCCTTTCCCCGGCGCCTCGGTGTGGCAATCGGCGCAGGCATGATTGCGCTCTCCCACCCTTTTATGGAAGCTCGCCTTGCCGCGCTCCAGCGCTGCCTGCATCTCGGGACGCGTCAGATCCAGATCGACATGCATACCGTTTGACTGTATCTTGATCAGGATCGCCATATTGAGGTTCTCCTCACTCTGAGACAGCATTGCCATCCCGGTTGTCTCAGGCGCGTGCACGGTCAGGAAGTCCTCGATGGACATCACGCGCTGGTATGGCGCGACGTACTTTGGGTACCTTGTCGCGACCCCTCGCATGGACTTCTCGGCACCATCCTTGTGGCAGTCCGCGCATGCCTTGCCTGCCGGCCCGTTCCTGGTCCACAGAGCCGGCGCCTTCTCGGCCGCCAGCATCGCCGGGTTGTTGGTAGGATCGAGATTGTCGCCGAAATAGTATGCGACTTTCCGCATGAAGGGATTCCGGTCAGGATCTTTTTCAGGCGGTGGCACAAAAGGCGGATTCCCCTTCTGAGTTTTCAGGAACGTCACGATGTGGACGATGTCCTCAGGCTTAAAGATCCCCGCTGTGCCCCACGGCGGCATGGCAGTATTGGGGAAGAAGAGCCTCGGGTCGTAAATCGTCTGATAGACGAACTCATCGGGAAGATTCCGATCGCCAAAGGTGGACAGGTCCGGACCGATGTTGCCTGCTGGCCAGACGTCGTCGCCTTGGATCAGGTGACAAGCAGTGCATGGCGCCTTGGCCCGATCCATGAAGAGCTTGCGGCCCAATGCCGCCTCTCCCTTGACGTCTTTTGGCATAGCAACCTTCTGCGCTGGGAGCTCGGGTCGGCTGTCAGTGTAGGCGTAGGTGCGCCACTGGCTCCAGTCCTGTGGCACACCGCTAAATGGTGCCTCCTTATACCTGACCTGCATCTTCTTGCCGTCAGCTTCCTTTACTTCCCCCTGGGCTTCAGGAATGGCCCGGGATTTCCAGGGTGCTGG
>Ga0075418_10007537_pt1 | contig 12254 bp, 8 predicted proteins | sample SoiMetdeltSBSDD2_FD_81776 | JGI IMG/M metagenome (GOLD analysis project Ga0075418, IMG submission 81776) | Bulk soil microbial communities from a Populus tree surrounding site in Tennessee, USA - Soil MetaG P. deltoides SBSDD2 | ecosystem: Environmental > Terrestrial > Soil > Tree plantation...
AGGACGCGCCATGCCCGCCACCGCCATCGACTCCCGGATCTTCGGCAACCTGTTCAGCACCGCGGCGATGCGCGAGGTGTGGTCGGACGAAAGCCGCACGCGCAAGTACCTGGAGATCGAGGCGGCGCTCGCTCGCGTGCAGGCGCGGCTCGGGATCATTCCGCAGGACGCGGCAGACGAGATCGTGCGCAATTGCGACCTCGCCAAGATCGACATGGAAAAGCTGCGCGCGCGCACCGAGCAGATCGGCTACCCGGTGCTCGGCGTCGTTTCGCAGCTGAATGCGCTGTGCCGCGACGGGCTCGGCGAGTGGTGCCATTGGGGCGCGACGACGCAGGACATCACCGATACCGCGACGGTGCTGCAGATCCGCGAGAGCCTGGCGATCGTGGAAGAAGAGCTGAAGGCGCTCTCCGGCGCGCTCGCCGCCCTGGCACGGAAGTATCGCGATACGCCGATGGCCGGCCGCTCGAACCTGCAGCAGGCGACCCCGATCACGTTCGGCTACAAGGTGGCGACGATCCTCGCCGGCATCGAGCGCCACCGCGAGCGCCTCGCGCAGCTGAAGGCGCGCGTGCTGATGGGCGAGTTCGCCGGCGCCTCGGGCACGCTCGCCTCGCTCGAGCGCGGCGCGCTGGAGACCCAAACAGGGTTGATGCGCGAGCTCGGCCTGGCGCAGCCGGTGATCGCCTGGCACACGGTGCGCGACACGATCGCCGAGACCGGCGCGTTCCTCGCGCTCGTCGCCGGCTCGCTCGGCAAGATCGCGATGGACGTGAAGCTGCTGATGCAGACCGAGGTTGCGGAAGTGTACGAGCCGTTCGCGCCCGGGCGCGGATCGTCGTCGACGATGCCGCAGAAGCGCAACCCGGTCTCGTGCCTGTACATCCACGCGGCGGCCGCGATGGTGCGCCAGCACGCCGCCGCGCTCGCGGAGGCGATGGTCGCCGACCACGAGCGCTCGACCGGCCCCTGGGAAATCGAATGGATCGCGCTGCCGGAAGCGTTCTGCCTCGCTGCGGGTGCGCTGCGGCAGACGAATTTCATCCTCGCCGGGCTCGAAGTGGACGAAAAGCGCATGCGCGCCAATCTCGACCTGACGAACGGCCTCGTCGTGTCGGAAGCGGTGATGATGGGACTCGCGCCGTTTCTCGGCCGCGAGCGCGCGCACGATCTCGTCTACGACATCTGCCGCGACGCGATCGCGCAAAACCGGCCGCTCGTCGAGCTGCTCGCGGAGAATGCCGAGATCGGCAAGCACGCCGACCGCAACAAGCTCGCGGCCTTGTGCGACCCGGCGAACTACCTGGGATTGTCCGGCGTGATGGTCGACCGGGTGCTCGGCAGCCTGAAGGATTAGACAGAAGCTTTGGTTGACGGCGTCCTGCGCCAAGCGTAGCGTGTTTCTCGCGCCGGCTTTCCAACTACAAACTTGCCGTGGCCGGCGCATTTCACTCGATCGGTTCAAAACAAGGGGGGGGTCACTCATGCAACGCGCAATGCTTGCTTTGGCAACGATGGTTTTCTGTTTCGCGGTGAACGGGGCGTCTGCAGCAGACGTATTCAGTGGAAACTGGAAAGTAAACCTGGCGAAGTCGAAGTACAGTCCGGGCCCGGCGCCCAAGGGGCCGAACTTCAGCAAGATCGACGCGATGCCGGGCGGGCTGAAATTCACCAACGATGGCGTCAACGCGGAAGGCAAGCCGACGCACAACGAGTGGAGCGGCAAGTTCGACGGCAAGGACAATCCGGTCAAAGGCGATCCGAACCGGGATACCGCCGCGCTGAAGAAGATCAACGACCACACGATCGAGATCGTCAACAAGAAGGACGGCAAGGTCACGACCACGGGACGACACGTCTTTTCCAAGGACGGAAAGACCAGAACCGGAACCACCACCGGCGTCAACGCCAAGGGCGAGAAGGTCAACAACGTAACGGTCTACGAGAAATAGCCAAGCAATAGATAGGGACGCACCCCGTAAAAACGGGGTCCGTCCCTATTTTTCGTCCGCGACCGTATTCGCTAGCGTGCCGATCCCGGACACTTCGACTTCGACCGTGTCCCCGGGCTTCAGGTAGCGCGGCGGATCGAAGCGCGCGCCGGAGCCGACCGGCGTTCCGGTCGAGATCACGTCGCCGGGCTTGAGCGTCGTCCAGGTCGAGATGTAGCGCAGCAGATAGCGGAACGGAAACAGCAGGTTCGCCGTCGTATCGTTCTGGCGCACCTCGCCGTTGACGCGCGTCGTGACCGTCAGGTTGCCGTAATCATTGAATTCGTCCGCGGTGACCATCCACGGACCGATCGCTCCGCTCGAGTCCCAGTTCTTGCCCTGCGTGACGTTGAACTTGCCGTGGCGGGTCCAGTCGCGGATCGTGCCCTCGTTCATGATCGTGAGGCCGGCGATGTGGCTTTGCGCCGTGGCCTCCGGGATGCGCCTGCCACCCTTGCCGATGACGATCGCGATTTCGCCCTCGTAATCGAGCTGCGGCGACTCGGGCGGGCGGAGCAGCGGCTCGCGATGTCCGGCGAGCGAGCCCGGGAAGCGCGGAAACAGGCTCGGATATTTCGGCTGGTCCGATCCGTCCTTGTACTCGGCGTTGCGGTTGCCGTAGTTGACGCCTACGCAGAGGATTTTTTCCGCGTTCGGCACTGGAGGCAAAAAGCGGACTTCGGTGAGCGCTACGTCCGGCGCAGTGCGCGCAGCGATCTCAGCCGCCCGGCCGAACCCATCGCCCGCGATCAGGTCGCGCAGGGTCGGAAAATCCTTGCCGAGGCGAGCGCCGAGGTCGACGACGCCGCCGCCGGCCACCGCGCCGTAGGAGGCGTTGCCTTTCGCCGCATAGGACAAAAGCTTCATCGGTGCCGGCAGGTGGCGCTAACGAAGGCTTGCGAGCAGCGCGGAGGCGTCGCGCAGGGCGTGCGTGCCGGCCCCTTCCCTAAATCCAGCGTGCAGAGGCGCGAGCAGGTCGAACGCCTTGTGCCGCTCTCCTTGGTCCGCCCAAAATCGCGCCAGGCTGGTGGCGGCGCACAGTTCCCAGGACTTTGCCCGCTGCGAGCGCGCATGCGACAGGGCGTCCGCGTAGGCGGACTCCACCTCCGGCAGGCTTCCCCCCGGCACGAGCCGCCGATAGTCTCCAAGCCATCGCAGGCACTCCGGCCACCAGTATTGTTCCGAGCCTGAACTCAATTCGTTCTGCACCAGCAGCGCCTCGCGAGCGGCCTCTTCGAAGCGCTCGAGCCTCGCAAGCGCATACGCGTGGACGGCATGGTGCACCGGGACCATGGTGCCGGTCTGCGTTCGCGCGAGGTGCTTGAAACCGGTCTCCATGACGGGGATCGAGTGCGCCGTCTCCCCTGCGAGCACCAGCGCATAGCCATTGAGGATCGACCCGTAGCCGCGCCACAGGTCCATGTCGTGCTCGTCGGCGAACGCGATGGTCTCGCTGCTCAGGCGCAGCGCTGCGCCGACGTCCCGCACTACGACCGCAAAAATAGCGCCGTGTGCGAGCGCGTGGCCGAGCGTGTGCGCATGCCCCATGGACCGCGCGGCGTCGACCGTCCGGGCGGCAAGTTCGCAGGCCTGATCGATATGGCCCAGCGCCCAGAGCGTGAGCGCGACGTGAAATTGGGTCGCGATCTCGGGATCGGCCGCAAAGCGGTGTGCCACCGCGATCCGGTGCTCGCGCGACTGCAGATGCACGACCTGGGCGAGCTGCTGCGCCTGCGCGAACGTCGCATGCGCGGTTACCGGTTCGCCGGTGATCATCTGGCTGATGCCGAGCGCGCGCAGTGCGGTCAGCATCCGGCTGTCGCTTCGCTCGCGTTGCGCGCGCGCCTGCATGCTTTGCGCGACTTCGATAGCCTTGGCGTGCTCGCCCCGCACGTAGTACGCGACCCACATCGCGTACGAAACCGAAAAACTGTGCGGCGCGTCCCCCATGGACCCGACCAGCGCCTGGGCTCGGGCAAACACCGCTACCGTCTGCGAGTGGCTATAGCCGCGCAGCGGGATCATGGCCTGCCCGAGCAGCACCATGAGCTGAACGCGTCGTTCCTGCCACGCGCGGCTGTCCGGCATCCGCTCGGCGAGCCTCAGCGCCTGATTGATGTGCGAGATGGCTTCCTGATACGCGGGCCTGGCGATCGCCAGCGCGCCCGCCTTCTGCCAGTAATCGATCGCCTTTTCCACGAGGCCCGCCTCCGCCGCGTGCAGCGCGAGGATTTCAGGCGATGTTTCCGGCGCGCCCTCGAGCGCCGCCAGTATCCGCGTATGGATCTGCTGCCGCCTCGCGTTGAGCAGGCTTTCGTACGCGGCATCGCGCACCAGCGCGTGCTTGAACACGTACTGCTGCTCCTTGGCCGGCGCGCGGCGAAAGATCAGCTCGGCTTCCTCGAGCCGGGCAAGCGCAACGCGCAACGTCGCCTCCGGCACGCTGGAGATGGCTGCCAACAGGTCGTGACTGAATTCACGGCCGATGCAGGCGGCGGTCTGGGCCACCTCCTTCAGCGCCTGGTGACGATCCAGGCGCGCCATCATGCTGTCATGCAGCGACGCGGGAACTGAAAGCCGCTGCAGCGGGCCGTCGAGCACGAAAGCGTCGTCCGTCTCCTGCAGGACGCCCGACTCCAGCACGGTCTTCGTCAGCTCCTCGACGAACAACGGCACGCCGTCGGTCTTGGTCGCGATCTCGCTCAACACCGCCTCCGGCAGCGACTTGCCGTGCGCCAGATTGCTTACCATCGCCGCGATCTGGTTGCGCCCGAGCCGCTCGAGGGACATCCGGGTGATGTGCTTGCGCTTGCCGAAATCGTGCAGGAAATCGGGCCGTGCAGTGATGATCGCGAGCACCGGGATGTCCGCGACGCGATCGAGGCAGAGTGCGACGAGCTCCAGCGTCGTGGGATCGATCCAGTGCGCATCCTCGAGCACCCAGAAAACCGGCTCGCGCCTGCTGACGCGAACGACCTGGTTCAACAGCGCGTCGAACGTGCGTGCGCGCTGCTGCTCCGGCGTAAGGCCGAGACTCCCATAGCGGCCCACGCCGTCGATGCCGAGCAACGCCGCGATCAGCGCAACCTCGGCTCGATCGGCGCCTTCTAGCAGCGCTTCCAGCCGATCCAGCTGGAGCTCGACCCCTTCGGCAAGCCCTATGCTCGCCGCCCGCAGCAGCTGCTGGATCATCGGATGCAGAGCGCTGTCGGAATGGTAGGGAGAGCACTGGTTGTTGATCCGCACGTGCGGTTCGGAGGCGAGCGCGTCCTCCAATGCGCGGATGATGCGCGACTTGCCGATTCCAGCTTCCCCGGTCACCAGCACGACCTGCCCCTCGCCTTTCGCGGCGCGCTGCCAGCGCTCGGCGAGCAGCGCGAGCTCGCCATCGCGCCCGACCATCGCCGTCACATGCGCGCCTCGATGTGCTTCGAAGCGGGTCTCCACGGCGCGCTCGGACAATACCGAGTAGGCGACGACGGGCGTGGCCATGCCCTTGAACGTCTGCGGACCGAGATCGCGCACTTCGAACACGTTGCCGATCAGGGCGCGAGTCTGGGCACTGACCATGACCTCGCCCGGAGCCGCAAGCTCCTGGAGCCGCTTCGCGAGGTTGGGTGTTTCGCCGACCGCATGTTCCTTCGCAGCGCCTGCGCCCAGCAGGTCGCCAACCACGACCAGCCCGGTGGCGATTCCGATATGCGCCGCGAGCGGTACTCCTGCGGGCGTGCGCTGCGCCGCGATGACGCGCAGGATCGCCAGCGCAGCCCGCACCGCGCGCTCCGGGTCGTCCTCGTGTGCCCTCGGATAGCCGAAGTAGACCAGCACCCCGTCGCCCAGGTACTGCGCGACATGCGCGTCGTAGCGCGCGACCTCAGTGACGATCGCTTGCTGGTACGAGCGGATCAGGTGGCGCAGATCCTCCGGATCGAGCCCGCTCGACAGCGTCGTCGAGCCAACCAGATCGGCGAACATGACCGTCAGCCGGCGCCGTTCTGCGGCCACCTGACTCCCGGCAGTGCTCGCCGCCAGCTTCATGATCGCCGCGAGCATCTTGACGCGGGGGCCGAGCGGGACCCCCAGCTCCCTCAAGTGGGCGTCGGTCAGCAGCGGCAGAGCACTGGCGTCGATCTGGCGCGACTCGAACAGCTCGGCGTACTGACCGAAGCCGCCTGTTTCCAGCCACGCGCGAACGTTCAGCTGCATTGGCGGGCCCCTCGGATGCCATCAATGCTGGCGCAAACGTTAGCGCAGTCCGGTCCAAATTGCACGCATTCCCCCACCTTGCACGCTCGTGGAGTAGAGTGCTGGCGTCTAGCGCCCTGCGGCCCGGGGCGCTCTAGGGGGGACGGTATGGAGCCACGCGCGATAGGGGCGCGCGAAACCGCTGGCGCTTGCAGCGGTTTCGACGACAAGAAGCTGGAAGCCTTCAGCTTGCTTGCCGCTGTCGTGTCCTGGTTCTCCAGTTACGCCGTGTTTCGGTGGTTCCTGCCGGTCATGCGTTTCATCACGCCCGTTTTGTGGGTGCCTTTCGTCGGCCGGATCGTGATTCGCTACGACCTGGTCCGCGAAGTCCTCTCCAAGGACAAGGATTTTCCCGTGCCCTGGGGGGAAAAAATGGTGCAGGTCACGGGCGGGCCGAATGGGGGTGGAAAGAATTTCGTCCTCGGCATGCCGCGCGACGACGAGTACCGCCTCAGCTATGAGCAGCTGGCCGAAGCATTTCCGCTTGCCGATGTGGCGAAACACGTCTCTCCCCTTTCGAAGAAAGCGGCGGAGCGCATTCTGGCGCCACGAGGCGGTGTGGAGCAGGTCACGTTCGACGCAGTCGCAGGGCTGATCACTGCGGTCCCGACCGAACTCTGCGAGACCTACTACGGCATCGACATACCCGACAAGGTGGCGTTCGCGAGGTGGACTCTGCCGGTGAGCTCCTATTTGTTCGGCCCGCCTTTCGGGACACCCGCGAGCGCGCCGCCCGCCGACCCAGGACTGGTAGACGCAGCCGCTGCGTGCCTGCGCAAGACAATCCGCGACTCAATCAAACTTGCCAGGCGAGTCGGGGGCAAGAAACTTGGCATCGTGCTGCCGCGCCTGCTCGAGATGCAGCGCAGGGATCCGCGACTCACCGACGATGTGATCCACGCTCAATTGTTCGGCATGGTGATGGGCTTCATTCCGACCAACGTCCTCGCCGGCGGCAATATCCTCGAGACGCTGCTGCTGCGGCCGGAATTTCGGGCGCGTGCGCGCGCCGCTGCGATTGCCGGGGACGACGATTTGCTGTGGCGCTGCCTGCGAGAGGCGCTTCGCTTCCGCAACATCAACCTGGGCCCCTGGCGAATTTGTCGCAATGGCTACACCATCCCCGTCGGCCGCTCGAGTGAAGTCCGCATTCCGCGCGGCGCCCGGGTCCTCGCCAGCACGCAAGCCGCCATGTTCGACCCGCGCCGCATCGAACGCCCGCACGTATTCGACCCGGACCGGCGCGACGAGGACTACTTGGTATTCAGCGTCGGGCAGCACTGGTGCCTCGGCGCCTATATCGCGATCGCCCAGATCACGCAAACCTTCAAGCCGCTCTTGAATGCGGCGTTCGAGCGGGCCGATGGCAGGCAGGGCCGCATGAAGCGGTACAACGTTTTTCCGCTGCACCTCCACGTCAAGATCAAGCCAGGATCATGACCCACGCGTTCGTCACCGTTGTCGTGCCGTTCCTTGCTGGGCGGGAGCAAAGGGTCAACGACTACCTGGATCGTCTCGGCAACGTGGCCGGATGCGGCAGGCTGGCGAAGCCGCCGCGCGCCGAGGCGCTCGACGACGCGACCCTCGAGAAACTGGCGAAGTTCGTGCATTTCATGAGCATGGGCGTTATTCCGGAGAACGGCGGCCCCTCGGCATACCTGGTCATCGAGGTTTGCGCGGATGGCGAGCCGCGTTTCGTGCTTCAGCGACTTGTCAGAAAAATCCCCGGGCCGCTGCGCGAAGTGATCGAAAAAACGGGCAACGAGATTCCTCCCGGCCACTCGCTGGGTTCCTATCTCGAGGCGCACCGAATCGAAGTCGGGACGGGACGGTTTGCCGAAACACCGGGCCTGGAATTCACGGGCACGCCCGGAATGACGGTGAAGCGTATTCTGAACGAGGGCCGGCTGGCGGAGCGGATCCGAAGGCTCATCCGCGCGGGCCGTGTCCGGGGTTCCGCGCTGGACATCCTCAACAGCGTACGCCGCGCGATTTTCCGCGATTCCGGCCTCAAATGGGCGTTCGTTTCCGAGCCGGTGCGCCTGCTGGACGATGCGAAGCCGCGGCTCGACCTGTTCGGGTCGGTGTTCGTTGCTGCGTGGCGCGATTTTTTCTGGGTGCTGCTTCCTGCACCGCCGCTGGCCGGAGTTGCGTCTTGGTGGCTCGGCAGTCCGATCGACACCGCGATCTGGCATATGGTCATCGTGTTCGGGCTCGAACTGCTGATCGTCGTCGCAGCGCTGGTGATCGGTTACCTGAGGTTGCGGCGCCAGGAAAAGGAGGACGTGCCGCTGGACGTCGAGCCGGGAAAGGGCCGCGTGAAGAGGATCATGGCCCACGAGAACCAGCCTGGAGTGGCGCAGAATCACCTCTGGGGAATTTCCATCCTAAAGCCCGGTCTCGTGCGCCACGTTTCATTGCGCATTGCGCTTTGGGTCATTGGCGAGCTCGCGGCGGGAAGCTCTCGCCCCGGCTTCCTGAACAGGATCGGCACCATCCATTTCGCCCGCTGGATGCTGCTGCCGGGAACCGACCGCCTGGTGTTTCTCTCGAACTATGACGGTAGCTGGCAGAGTTACCTCGAGGATTTCATCGCGCGACTGCGTGAGGGATTGACCAGCGTCTGGAGCAATACGCGCGGCTTTCCGAAAACCGCCAACCTGTTCGTCGGCGGAGCCGACGACGGCGCGCGTTTCAAGCGCTGGGCGCGCCGGCAACAGCAGCCGACGCGCTTCTGGTACAGCGCCTATCCTCTGCTCACTACCAGCCGTATCCGCACCAATGCGGCGATCCGCCACGGTTTTGCCAGCGCATCGAGCGAGCGCGAAGCGGCGAAGTGGCTTGCGTTGTTCGGCTATGCGCCGCCGGAGACCGTGGAAAAGGAGGAGGTCTCGACCCTGGTGTTCGGCGGCCTCGGTCGCCTGAGATATTCGCATTGCCTTCTATTGCGGCTGAACGATTCGGAGTCATCGCGCAAGTGGCTGCGCAGCATCGACCTGGAAACCAGCTACGGCGAACAGAACCGGGGACAGGAAGCGCAGGTGCTCGCGTTCACCGCTGGCGGCTTGCGCAAGCTCGGGCTCGACAATAGCGCGCTCGCGACCTTTCCGACCGCGTTCCAGCACGGAATGGGCGCGCCCGAGCGCGCGCGCTCTCTCGGCGACTTCGACACGGATAAGTGGTTGTGGGGTGGCCCGCGGAATAAGCAGGTCGATGCCGCACTGATCCTGTATTCCGATTCGAAGGCCGGGTTGAAACTCAAAATAAGAGAGAGCGCAGCGTACCTAGGAAGCTTCGGGCACTCGGTGGTGCACGAAGTGAAGATCAAGAAGATTCCCAGAGACAAGAATGATATCCGCGAGCCATTCGGCTTCCGCGACGGCATCTCCCAGCCGATCATGCGAGGCACGAGAAATTGGCTCAAACGGGAGAGCGAGTTGCATGTCGTCGAGCCTGGCGAGCTGGTGTTGGGCTACCGTGACAACCTGCACAACCTCGGCCCCTCGCCCCACAGCAACGGGGTGGACATCGGCCGCAACGGTACATTTCTGGTGCTGCGCCAGCTTGAGCAGGATACCGCCGGATTCGATGACTACCTGGACAACGCAGCGCAGCGCCTCGAAGGCGATGCACGCGTTCCCGCCCATCTCCCCACGCGTAAACACTGGATCGCTGCGAGGATGGTGGGGCGTTGGAAAGACGGCGCCTCGCTGCTGAGGAACCCGGATCCGCCGGCACCGCACCCGATTCCAGCGCAGCGACGTGCGGACAACGAGTTCCGCTTCGGCCGTGAGGACCCGGACGGACTGAGCTGCCCGCTCGGCGCGCATGTCCGGCGCGCGAATCCACGCGACAGCTTCGAGCCGAACTCGTCCGTACAGCTCGCGATCACCAACCGGCACCGTATTCTGCGCGTGGGACGCATTTACGAGCCGCAGAGGGGGGAGAAAAATCCGGGGCTGCTGTTCATGTGCATCAACGCCGATATCGAAAGGCAGTTCGAGTTCCTGCAGCAGACCTGGCTGCTGGGATCGAATTTCCATGGATTGGATGACGAAATCGACCCGATTGTCGGATACCGGAGCGCGCGTGACTCGATGACAGTGCCGACCGCACGCGGCCCGTTGCGCTTGCAGGGCCTGGCGAAATTCGTGACCGTGCGCGGTGGCGGATACTTCTTTATCCCCAGCAGGAGCACAATGCGCAGGCTCGCGAGCGCGGCACCGCCGTAGGCGGGATGAGTAATGGAGCCTTACCGCGCGCCGTGGTGGCTTCCCGGCGCTCACGTGCAGACGATGGTCGCGCCGCTATTCGCGCTCCGGCAGTGCGTCGACTACGACCGGCGAGAGCGCTGGACCGCGCCGGACGGCGACTTCATCGATGTCGACTGGGCCGGCCCGGAGAGCGCGCCGCGGCTGCTGGTCCTGTTTCACGGACTCGAAGGCAGCAGCGGCAGCCACTACGCGCGCGCCATTGGCGCACGCGCGCTCTCCATGGGCGGCTGGCGATTCGCGCTGCCGCATTTCCGCGGGTGCTCCGGGGATCTGAATCGAACAGCGCGCGCCTATCACGCTGCCGATAGCGCAGAGATCGACTGGGTACTGAGAACCTTTGCGGAACGGCATCCCGCGGTGTATGCCGCCGGCGTCTCGCTCGGCGCCAATGCGCTGCTCAAGTGGCTGTGCTCGCCAGACCACCAGGCCCATCGCGTTGTGCGCCGCGCCGCGGCCGTTTCGTCGCAACTGGACATGGTCGCGTTCGGCAACACGATCGGGCACGGCTTCAACCGCGTCTATGGCTGGTTCTTCCTCTACCTGACCCCGCTGCGCCGAAAGGCACTGCTGAAGATGCTTCTCTTTCCCGACGATCCCGCCACGCTGCGCGTCAGCGAGCCAAACGTGCGCGCGGCGACGACGCTGCCCGCGTTCGACAGCGCCCTGACCGCGCCCCTGCACGGGTTCCGTGACGAGCTGGACTATTGGGAAAAGGGGTCCACTGTGACGTCGCTGTCGAACATCCGTGTGCCCACGCTGCTGCTGAACGCGCGCAACGATCCGTTCCTTCCAGGGTCAGTACTGCCGGACCCCGGCAGCCTGCCCGGCCAGGTGACAGCGGATTTTCCGAAGCACGGGGGCCACGCCGGCTTCCCCGGCCGCAAGCAGTGGCTTGCCCGGCGCGTTCTCGAGTTCCTCGCTGACCCGGGATCATGAAGCGACCGCCTCGTAGTGCTCGACCGTCGGGAACGGATCGTAGAAATGGTGCAGCAGCGCTTTCCATTCCTGGTACGGCGCGGACTGCCGGAATCCCTCCGTATGGTCCTTCAGCGTTCGCCAGCGCACCAGCAGCAGATAGCGATTCGGCCGCTCGATGCAGCGCTGCAACTCGTGCGAAAGATATCCCGGCGAGGCGGCGATGATGCGCTGCGCGCGGCGGAATGCCGCTTCGAACTCGTCCGTCTGGCCCGGCTTTACGTCCAGCGCTGCGGATTCGAGGATCATCGTGCCCCCGATGGCGCGCGAAAATAGATCCACGCCCAGCACAACAGCGTCACCACCAGGAACGGATACCCGAAGAGCGGCAGCGGCGTCGACAGCGAAGTAAGCGGATTCCCGGAAAAGACCTGTAGCGCGAAGATTGCGAACAGCACCGCAGCGATCAACCCGAGGATTCGGACGAGCAAAGGCAGAGCGCGCGGCACGCTGATCAGCGCCAGGCCGGCGGCCCACAGGCCTGCGCCGGCGGCAAACGGCGAGACCGTGTCCGCCGGGTCCATTGCGGCACCGGAGAGAATCAGTCCCTGCCCTGCCGCGAAGACCAGGAATCCCGCGGCGACCAGGTCGTGTCCCTGCCGGATGTGATAGAGCATTAGCAGCGCACTCGCGACGACCAGCGCAATGCCGTCGAGTCCCCAGGCCAATCCGCGCATCGGCGGAGGCAAAAACGTGCCGGCGATTCCAAGGATCGCTCCCGCGACCAGTCCGCACGCGGCAATCGCCCGCAACCGTGTGTCGTTCA
>Ga0075418_10007538_pt1 | contig 12253 bp, 9 predicted proteins | sample SoiMetdeltSBSDD2_FD_81776 | JGI IMG/M metagenome (GOLD analysis project Ga0075418, IMG submission 81776) | Bulk soil microbial communities from a Populus tree surrounding site in Tennessee, USA - Soil MetaG P. deltoides SBSDD2 | ecosystem: Environmental > Terrestrial > Soil > Tree plantation...
CAGCGCCTCCTCGAGCCGGCGGACGTAGTCCACCACGTACACGTGTGACGCGAGCCGGACGACCGGGTACCCGACCAGCTGCCCCGGGCCGTGCCACGTGATCTTGCCACCGCGGTCCACGTCCACCACCGGAGTACCGTCCACCGGCCGCTCGTGCGGCTCGGTCCGCTTGCCCGCGGTGTACACCGGCGGGTGCTCGAGCAGCAGCACGGTGTCCGGCTCGGTCCCCGCGACGACGCCCGCGTGCAGCCGCCGCTGCTCGTCCCACGCCTGCCGGTAGTCCACCCGGCCCGCCTCCACGAACCGGATACGCCGCTCTGTGATGTCGAGGTCTGCCCGCTTGTCGCCCACGACCGCGAGTCTACGTCGCCGCTCGGGCTCGAACTGTGGCGAGACAATGGGCACAGCGGCGGATGCAATGCCCGCCTGCTTCGTCGACGTCATCGCTACCCGGGGCGGTCGCCCGAGGTCTGTGGATAACCGCCGCGGCCCGTGACGTGGTTCCGGCAGGGTTGTCGACATGGACCTCCACGACATCGACGGGTACCGGCTGCGCCGGCCGCTCGGGTCGGGCTCGGTCGGCACCGTCTGGCTGGCGCGTGACCTCACCTCGGGCCGGCCGGTGGTGGTCAAGCGGGTGCCCGCCGCGTCGGTGCCGCGGGCCGAGTCGTTCCGGCGCGACCTCGCGCTCGCTCGCGGGCTGGGCCACCGGCATGCGGTCCGGCTGCTCGAGGTCCGGCAGGTGAGCCGCGAGTGGCTGCTGGTCAGCGAGTACGTCGGGGCGGGTTCGCTCTTGGACCTGCTGCGGCGCCGCGGCCCGCTGTCGACCGGGGAACTGGTCACGCTGCTCAGCCCGCTGGCCCAGGTACTGGCCGCCGCCCACCTGCGCGGTCTGTGTCACGGTCATCTCGGCGCCGGCGACGTGCTGCTCACCGCGGACGGCCGCCCGCTGCTCGCCGACCTCGGGCTGCGGCTCACCGTCGGTGACCAGGGCTCTTCCGGCGGGGACCTCGCCGCGCTGGGAGCGCTGGCCAGGGCGGCGGGTGGCGACCCGGCCGTGTTCACCGAGGACCTGTTCAGCGGTGACGGTACGGCGGTCGCGGCGCGGGTGCTGGACGTGGCGGAGCCGGAGCCGATCGGTCTCGGGTTCGGCACCGAGGCGGCTGGGTCCGAAGAGCGGCCCGAACGTTCCACCGGTTCTCCGGACGCCGGTTCTCCGGATGGGCGGGAGCTGGATGCCCCGGAGCCGGATGCCTCGCCGGATGGTCGGGACCGGGCCGTCGACCTGGCTCAGCCGGGCGCGACGTCGCGTCGCCGGCAGCGGGTGACCGGGGCGGATCCGTGGGGCCGGGTCGGGTCGCATGTGGCTCCGGATCTGCTGCCCGAGCGGAGCACCCGGCGCCAGCAGGTGCGGTTGCTGGCGGGGCTCGCGATCGCCGTGGTCGCGGCCGGGACACTGCTGGGCCTCGGGATCACCGTGCTCCGGTCCGGCGACGGCGTGACTCAGCGCGGCGGCGACGCTGCGGTGCCCGTGCCGTCGCCCCCGCGGGCGTCGACGGGAGCGCGGCCGGGCTCGTTGCCGCCGCAACGGCCGGTGCGAGCGTGGCTGGCGACACTGACGGCGCTGGACGCGCGGCGGGCGCAGGCGTTCGCGCGGCTCGACCCGGCCGCGCTGGACGCGGTCTACAAACGCGGCAGCCGGCCCTGGTCCGCCGACCGGGCGCTGCTGGCGTCGTACCAGGAACGGCGGGTCCGAGTGCACGGGTTGCAGATCCAGGTGCGCAGCGTCGAGGTGGAGCAGCCGTACGGCGACGCGGTGGTGCTGCGGGTGGTGGACCGGTTCGCCGGCGCGACTGCCATCGACGCCGCGGGGCGGCGGATCACGCTTCCGGCCGGGCCGGTGACGACCCGGCTGATCACGATGACCGGCGGAGCCGGACACTGGCGGATCAGCTCGATCGTGCAGGGCTGAGCGCGGCCGCCACCGCGGAACCGATGTCGGGGTGGGTGAAGGTGAAGCCGGCGTCGAGCAGCCTCGTCGGGACCGCCCGGGTGCTGCCGATCATCTCCCAGGCGAGATCGCCGGCCGCGGCCCGCAGGACGAAGCCCGGCACCGGGAACAGCGCCGGCCGGTGCAGCCCGGACGCGAGCGCGTGGACGAACTCGTCGTACCGCGGCGGCTCCGGCAGCGTCAGGTTGACCGGACCGGACAGCTCGTTGTGCTCGGCAACGAACCGTACGGCGCGCAGCCAGTCGGTGACCGAGATCGTGGCGAAGAACTGCCTGCCCGAGCCGAGCCGGCCACCGACCCCGAACCGGAACGGCAGCGCCATGACCCGGAACGCGAGTGCGTCGGATGCCAGCACCACCCCGGTGCGCAGGTACGCGACCCGGGAGCCGGCCTCGGCCGCCGGAGCGGTCGCCCCCTCCCAGAGCCGGCACACGTCGGCGAGGAAGCCCTCGCCGCGCTCGGCGTCCTCGGTCAGGACCTCGTCGCCACGGTCCTCGCCGTACGCGGACTTCCCGCTCTGCACCAGCAAGGCCGGCGTGCCATCGGCCTTCACCACGGCGTCGGCGAGCGTCGCGGTCGTTCGGACCCGGCTCTCGCGCAACACGCTCTTGTAGCGCGGGGTCCAGGGCCGGCCGATATTCGCGCCGGCCAGGTTCACCACCACGTCCGCGCCGGTGAGCACATCCGGGTCGAGCACACCGGCGTACGGGTCCCATTGCCGCTCATCTGCCGCCGTCGGCTCGCGCCGGACCAGCCGTACGACGTCGTGGCCGTCGCGGGCCAGGTCCCGGGTCAGCGCGGTACCCAGGAAGCCGGACGCGCCGGCCACCACGTACCTCATCGCGCCCGACTTCTCAGACCTCGAACTGGCCGGCTTCGAGCCGCTGCTTCACCGCGACCAGGAAGCGGGCCGCGTCAGCGCCGTCGACAAGCCGGTGGTCGTAGGTCAGGGCCAGGTACACCATGTGCCGGATCGCGATCGTCTCGCCCAGGTTCTGGTCGTCGATCACCACCGGGCGCTTCACCACCGCGCCGGTACCGAGCATGCCGACCTGCGGCTGGTTCAGGATCGGGGTGTCGAACAGCGCGCCACGGCTGCCGGTGTTGGTCAGCGTGAACGTCCCGCCGGTCACCTCGTCCGGCAGCACCTTGTTGTTCCGGGTGCGGTCGGCCAGGTCGGCGATCTTCTTCGCCAGGCCCGCGATGTTCAGGTCGCCGGCGTCGTGCACGACCGGGACCATCAGGCCCTTCTCGGCGTCCACCGCGATGCCCAGGTGCTCGGCGCCGTGGTAGGTGATCTCGCCCTTCTCGGTGTCGATCGACGCGTTCAGCTTCGGGTACTGCTTGAGCGCCTCCAGCGCGGCCTTCGCGAAGAACGGCAGGAAGGACAGCTTGACACCCTCCCGGACCTCGAACTCGGCCTTCTTGGCCTGCCGCAGCCGCGCGATCGCGGTCACGTCCACCTCGACCACCGTCGTCAGCTGCGCGGAGACGTGCAGCGACTCGACCATGTGCGACGCGATCGACTTGCGGATCCGGCTCATCTTCTCGGTGGTCCCGCGCAGCGGGCTGACCGGGGCCGGCGCGGCAGCTGCACCGGCCGCGGGCTGTGCGGCGGCCGACTCAGCTGCCGCGGCGGCGGCCTGCTTCTTGGCCTCGGCGGCGGCGAGTACGTCCTGCTTGCGGATCCGGCCACCAACGCCGGTGCCCTGCAGGCTGCCGAGGTCGACGCCGTGCTCATTCGCCAGCTTGCGGACCAGCGGGGTGACATAACCGTTGCCCGACTCGGTTCGGGTCGCGGTGCCCGTACCGCCCTGCGGCTGGGCCTGCGCGGCGGGTGCCTGGGCCGGCGCGGGTGCCTGAGCGGGGGCCGGCTGGGCGGGCGCCTGCTGCGGCGCGGGGGTCGGTGCCGGAGCGGCCTGCTCCGCTGCGGGCTGTTGGGGCTGTTCGGCGGGCTGCTGCTCCTGCGCGGCCTGCTCCGGTGCGGGCTCGGCCGGTTCGCTCGACGGCCGCGCGTCGGCGCCGCCGATGATCGCCAGCTCGGCCCCGACCTCGACGGTCTCGTCCTCGGCGACCTTGATCTCCACCAGTGTTCCCGCCACCGGTGACGGGATCTCGGTGTCCACCTTGTCCGTGGACACCTCCAGCAGCGGCTCGTCCACGGCGACCGACTCGCCGACCTGCTTGAGCCACCGCGTCACCGTGCCCTCGGTGACGCTCTCGCCGAGCGCCGGCAGCGTGACCGGCGTACCGCCTCCGCCGCTCGGCGCGCTGCCATCCTGACCGGCAGCCGGCTGCTGGGTTTGCTGCTCCTGCGCCTGGGCCGGCTCCTCCTGCGGCGGTGCCGGCGTCTCGGCCGGAGCCTGCTGGGCCTGCGGCTGCGCTGCCTCCTGAGCCGGCGCCTCCTCCTGAGCAGGCTGCTGCTCCTGAGCGGGCTGCTGCTCCTGGGCCTGCGGTGCCTCCTGTGCTTGCTCCTCGGCCGGTGCCTGCTGGCCGGCCTCCTGCTGCTTGGCCGGGGCGTCGCCTCCACCGCCGCCCTCGCCGGCCTCACCGATCACGGCAAGCTCGGAGCCGACCTCGACCGTCTCGTCCTCGGCAACCTTGATCTCGAGCAGGGTGCCGCCGACCGGCGACGGGATCTCGGTGTCCACCTTGTCGGTCGACACCTCGAGCAACGGCTCGTCCACGGCGACCGTGTCGCCGACCTGCTTGAGCCAGCGCGTGACGGTGCCTTCGGTGACGCTCTCCCCGAGGGCCGGCAGGGATACGGAGGTCGGCATGACGGTCGTTGCTCCTTCGTCGCTTCATCGGTCTCGGGTCAGCCTACGGTGCCGGACGAGCACGCGGGCTGTGGGTCACGCCGACCCGTTGCGTCCGAAGATGCGGCGCGGGATCCGCGTGTACCTCGGACGCGAGCGGGCGGTCAGTCGTGGAAGTGCAGGGGCTTGCCGGCGAGCGCGAGGTGCGCCTCGCCGATCGCCTCGTTCTGGGTCGGGTGCATGTGCACCAACGGCGCGACATCGGCCGGGAACGCCTCCCAGTTGTAGATCAGCTGCGCCTCGCCGATCAGCTCGCCGACCCGGGAGCCGACCATGTGGACGCCGACCACGGGGCCGTCCTTGGCGCGGACCAGCTTGACGAACCCGGACGTCTTGAGGATCTGGCTCTTGCCGTTGCCGCCGAGCGGATAGTTCAAGGTCTCGACCTCGCCGTACTGCTCCTTCGCCTCCGTCTCGGTCAGCCCGACCGACGCGACCTCCGGCTCGCAGTAGGTGACCCGCGGGATCCCGGTCTCGTCGATCACGGCCGGGTTCAGCCCGGCGATGTCCTCGGCGACGAAGATGCCCTGCTGGAACCCGCGGTGCGCCAGCTGCAGGCCCGGCACGATGTCGCCGACGGCGTACACGCCCGGCACGCTGGTGCGCAGCCGCTCGTCGGTGGTGACGAAGCCGCGGTCCATCGCGACCCCGACCTCCTCGTACCCCAGGCCGTTGGTGTTCGGGCCGCGGCCGACCGCGACCAGCAGCAGCTCGGCCTCGATCACCTCGCCGCCCTTGACCGTCACCCGGACACCCGCGTCGGTGGTCTCGACGGACTCGAACGGCGTACCCGTCTTGAAGGCGATCTTGCGCTTCCGGAATGCCCGCTCGAGCGTCTTGCTGGAGTCGGCGTCCTCGGTCGGTACCAGGTTCGGCAGCGCCTCCACGATCGTCACCCGTGTCCCGAACGACGTCCACGCGCTGGCGAACTCGACGCCGATCACGCCGCCGCCGAGCACCACCGCCGACTCCGGCACCCGATCCAGCGTGAGCGCGTGCTCGCTGGCGATCACCCGGTTGCCGTCGAGCTCCAGGCCCGGCAGCGACTTCGAGTACGAGCCGGAGGCCAGCACGACGTTCTTGCCCGTGCACGTCGTGCCGTTCACCTCGACCGTGGTCGGGCTGGTCAGCCGGCCCTCGCCCTCGATGACGGTGATGCCGCGGTTCTTGAGCTGCCCGACCAGGCCCTTGAACAGCCGGTCGACGACGCCGTCCTTGTACTTGTTCACGCCACCCATGTCGACGCCCTCGACGGTCGACTTCACGCCGAACTGCTCGCCATCGCGGGCCGCGTCGGCGACCTCGGCCGCGTGCAGGATCGCTTTGGTCGGGATGCAGCCTCGGTGTAGACAGGTGCCGCCGACCTTGTCCTTCTCGACCAGCGCCACGTTCATCCCGAGCGTGGCCGCCCGCAGCGCGGTCGCGTACCCACCGCTGCCGCCGCCGAGGACGACAATGTCGTAAGACGTGCTGCTGGTGTCTGTCACGGTGTTCCTCCAGGCGACCGCGGGGGGTCTGTATCGGGTCCAGGTCGGGTCAACGGCCGGTATCCGGATCGCGGATCCGCACCGGCGCCATCTTGTCACCGGGTTGCACCTATGAGAGACACTGGCTCCCATGAAGTGGTTCAGTCGCCGGAACCGTCCGGGAACCATGCGCCGGGCGAAGAGCCCCGACATGGCTCACCTGGACGAGTTCGCCAGGACCAGGAACGGTGTCGAGGGCTTCGTCGAGCCGCGGACGGCGATCACCGACGTGACGCTGCTGCTGGTCGCGATCGACGGTGAGTGGACCCGCCGCCGAGTCCCGTCGGTCGAGTGGGCGCACGACTTCGCGAACAACCACGGCATCCCTTCGTACGACGCCGCGGTGGTCGGCTACCCCCAACGCATGCGCGACTACAACGCCCGCCGCAAGTCCCAGGGCCTGTCCTAGCCCCCAGGCACCCGAACCACCCGCACCCGGCCCCGCACCCTAGAGGCCGGCGCCCACCAGGCACCAGGCGATCATCGGTCACTTTTTCCTTTTCTGTGGATAACGCGGTCACCTGACCGCCGGCGTGCACCCGACCGGTTATCCACAGAAAAGGAAAAAGTGACCGATGATCGCAAATGTAAGGAGGAGCCTGGCCCCGGCAAACACGTGCGCGAGGTCAGGGGGTTGAGGATGAGGCCAGCTGGACCAGGGTGCGGACGGCGAAGCCGGTGCCGCCGGCGGGGGTGTAGTTGCTGGCACCGCCGTCGTTGAAGGCCGGGCCGGCGATGTCCAGGTGCGCCCAGTCGATGCCGTCGGCAACGAACTCGCCGAGGAACGCGGCCGCGGTCAGCGCGCCACCCCAGGCCTCGCCGATGATGTTGGCCAGGTCCGCGACCTTGGAGTGCTGCTTCAGCTTCTCCAGCAGCTCCGGCGGGATCGGCAGCGGCCAGAGCGACTCGCCCGCGGAGTCCGCGGCGTCGATGACCCGGTGCCGGGTGGCGTCATTGTTCGCGAAGGCGGCGGCGATCTTGGTGCCGAGGGCAACGACACATGCGCCGGTCAAGGTGGCGACGTCCACGATCAGGTCGGGCTCGTCCTCGCTGGCGCGAACCAGCGCGTCGCCGAGCACCAGCCGGCCCTCGGCGTCGGTGTTCAGCACCTCGACGGTCTTGCCGCCGTACATGGTCAGCACGTCGGACGGCCGGGTGGCCGAGCCCGACGGCATGTTCTCCGCCATCGCGGCGTAGGTGGTGACCCGCACCGGCAGGCCGAGCTGCGCGATCGCGATCGTGGCCGCGACCACCGCGGCGGCGCCGGCCATGTCGGCCTTCATCGTGATCATCGCGGTCGGCGGCTTCAAAGACAGGCCGCCGGAGTCGAAGGTGATGCCCTTGCCGACGAACGCCAGGTGCGGCACCGGCCCGCTCTTCGCACGGAGCTTCGGGGTGTAGCTGAGCCGGACCAGCCGCGGCGGGTTGTGCGAGCCCTTGCCGACGCCCATGATCCCGCCGTACCCGCCCTTGGTGAGCGCCTTCTCGTCGAGCACCTCGGCCTTCACGCCGTGCTTCTTCGCGAGCTCGACCGTGTCCGCCGCGAACTCGATCGGATGCAGGTCCGACGGCGGCGTGTTCACCCAGTCGCGAGCCGTGTTCACGGCCTCGGCGACCACCCTGGCCTGCTCCAAGGCGGCCTTCGCGTCCTTGCCGCGCGCCTGGTCGGTGAGCACGGTCAGGTCGCCCGTGCTGGTGTTCTTGTTCGAGTCGGACTTGTACGCCGTGAAGGCGTACCGCCCGAGCAGCGCACCCTCGGCCACCGCCCGGACACTGTCCGGGTCGGGCGCCGGCAACGCCAGCGCGACGGACTGGGACGCCTTGGTCGCCCGTACCGCGGCACCGGCGGCGCGGCGCAGATCCTCGGCCTTGAGCTCACCGTCCGGCGCCGGCCCGAGCCCGACCGCGACCACGGCGGTCGCCTTCATTCCGCGTGCGGCCGCGAGCTTGGTCACGTCGCCGGCCTTGCCGCTGGCGCCGAGGTTCGCCAGCACCTCGGCCAGCTTCCCGTCGTACGCCCGGTTGACCGACTCGGTACCGGCGGGGAGCGTCACTCCGCTGTCGCCCTTCACGACGGCAATCACCACCACGTCGGACTTCACGTTCGCGACGTCGGTCTTGCTCAGGCTGATGGTGGTCACGGGTGTCCTCTCGCGGTGGGCGGCGGTGCTCCGGGGAATGCTACGCGGAACGCGCTGAGGTAGGTTCCGGCCCATGACAGAGACTGCGCTGCTCAGGTCCCCGCTGCACGAACGGCACGCCGCGCTGGGTGCCAAGTTCGCCGAGTTCGGCGGCTGGGAGATGCCGCTGGAGTACTCGGGCGTGGTCGCCGAGCACACCGCCGTACGGACTGCGGTCGGCGTGTTCGACGTCAGCCACCTGGGCAAGGCGTCGGTCCGCGGCGACGGCGCGGCGGCGTACGTGAACGCCTGTCTGACCAACGACCTCGGCAAGATCGGTCCCGGCAAGGCGCAGTACACGCTGTGCTGTCTCGACAGTGGACCTCAGGAGGGCGGCGTCGTCGATGACCTGATCGCCTACCTGCACGACGAGAACGACGTCTTCCTGATCCCGAACGCCGCGAACACCGCCGAGGTGGTACGACGCCTCGCCGAGCAGGCGCCCGACGGCGTCACGGTGACCAACCAGCACACCGAGTACGCCATCCTCGCGGTGCAGGGCACCAGGAGCGACGAGGTGGTGTCCGCGATCGGGCTGCCGGTCGGGCACGACTACATGTCGTTCCAGCTCGCGGACGTGGACGGCGCGACGGTGGTGGTGTGCCGGACCGGGTACACCGGCGAGCGGGGGTACGAGCTGGTGGTGCCGAACGATGCCGCGGTCGGGATCTTCGACGCGCTGCTCGCGGCGGGGGAGAGGTACGGCATCGTGCCGGCCGGACTGGGTGCGCGGGACACGTTGCGCACCGAGATGGGCTACCCGCTGCACGGGCAGGACATCTCGCCGGAGATCACTCCGGTGCAGGCCCGGCTCGGCTGGGCCGTCGGCTGGAAGAAGGACGCGTTCTGGGGCCACCAGGCGCTGCGCGCCGAGAAGGAGGCCGGCCCGACCCGGGTGCTGCGCGGGCTGCTGGCGGTCGGCCGGGGGATCCCGCGTCCGGGGATGACCGTGCTCGGCGCGGACGACGCGCCGGTCGGCGAAGTGACCTCGGGTACCTTCTCGCCGTCGCTCAAGAAGGGAGTCGCCCTCGCCCTGGTCGGGTCCGGTCTCGCCGAGGGGGACGAGGTGTCCGTCGACGTGCGCGGCCGCCGGGAGCCGTTCGAGATCGTCAAGCCGCCGTTCGTCTCGGTTCACGTCCGGGAGGACTGACCCCGCCGCTCTGGACCCGTCGTACCAGGAGAATCCCGAATATGCACTGGAAGCGCACGGCCGTGTTCGCGGCCGTCGTGATACTGGCCGTCACGGCCTGTGCCGACGACCCGCCGGCCGGCGCCCCGAACACGACCCCCACCACGCCCCCCGCCACGACACCGACTACGACACCGGTCCAGTCGCCGTCCGCCGGTGACGTGGTGGCCGACCAGACGGCCAAGGGTCCGGCCAGGCCCGTGGACGGCGCGACCAAGGGCGGCATCATCACCGCGTACGCCGAGGCTGCGCCGGCCACCCTCGACCCGTCCGGCGTCGACGACACCGACGGCCGGCAGATCCAGAAGCTGTACCTGCGGGCACTCACGCAGTACGACCTGCGGGACGGCAAGCCGGTGCTGGTGCCGGACCTGGCCCAGAACCTCGGCACCCGCTCGCCGGACGGGCTGACCTGGACGTTCCGGCTGAAGAGCGGGATCAAGTACCAGGACGGTACGCCGGTCAAGGCCGACCACATCGTGTATGCGGTCAAGCGCTCGTTCGTCCGGCCGCGGTTCGCCAGCGGGCCGTCGTACCACCTGGACTTCCTCGCCGGCGCCGACGAGTACGACGGCCCGTACGGTCCGGACGGCGAGAACTACTCGGGTGTCGAGGCGACCGACGACTACACCGTCGTGTTCCACCTGGCGCGCCCGTTCGACGCGCTGCCGTTCTTCGCGTCGTACCCGATGTTCGCCCCGATCCCGAAGGAGCGCGACCGCCGGTCGATCTACCAGCTGACGCCGATGTCGACCGGCCCGTACCAGGTCGCGTCGCACGAGCCCGGCAAGCAGCTGCGGCTGACCACCAACCCGAACTGGAACCCGGACACCGACCCGGTCCGGCACCAGTACGCGGACGGCTTCGTGTTCCACTGGGGCGGCGATCCGGAGGCGCAGCAGCGCAACGTCCTGGACAGCGCCGGCGCCGACGCGAACGCGCTGCAATACGGCGCCATCGAACCGGCCGTGGTGCCGCGGATCGACGACACGAACAGGTCGCAGCTCGTGGTCGGCGACTCGCCCTGCCTCCGGGTGGTCACGATGGACACGCAGCGGATCCCGCTGCCGGTGCGCAAGGCGATCGCCGTCGCGATGCCGTGGGACGCGCTGCGCGCCGCCGAGGGCCTGGCCATGCTCACCTCGCCACCCGCGTCCACGTTGCTGCCGCCCGCCGTGCTCGGGTACGCCGCCTACCGGCTACCGGGCCTGACCGGCACCGGCCCGGGCAACCCGGCGCGGGCCAGGCAGCTGCTGGTCGCCGCCGGGCAGGACGGGTTCGAGCTGAGCTGGTACTACGCCGAGGACGACCCGCTCTCGCGGCGCGTCAGCCAGATCCGTGAGCTCGGCCTCGCGAAGGCCGGGTTCGCGGTCCGCGCGCGCCCTGTACCGGCGGCGAAGCTGCGCGGCCGGAACGCCTCGCCGAACGCCAAGGTCAACATGCTGCGGTCCCCGGCGGCGTGGTGCGCGGACTGGCCGACCGGAAGCAGCTGGTTCCCCGAGCTGTTCACCTCGGCCGCGATCGACCGCGGCACCAGCATGGGCCGGCTGCGCAGCCCCGCACTGGATGCCGAGGTCGCGCGGATAGCGGGGCTCGGGCCGGCCGAGCAGCTGCCCGAGTGGGCCCGGCTGGATCGGACGATTCTGAGCAGCTACGTGCCCGTGCTGCCGTACCACTACATGAAGGCGGCGTTCGTGGTCGGCCGGAACATCGGCCACGCGGTCGGCGACCCGACCGCGGGGATGCCCGACCTCACCTCGATGTACCTCCAGCAACCCTGACCGGTCAGGGCACCCCGAGCAGCCGGAGTACGGCAGCGGTGGCGGCGGCCGCGACGACGACGAGCACGAACGGGGCCCGGCGCCAGGCGAGCACGCCGCCGACCAGCACCCCGGCCGGCCGGGCGATGCCCGCGAAGCCGTGCCCGTCGGTGAGGGCGGCCGTGGCGACCAGGGCGGCCAGCAGGACGACGGCGGCCGTGGCTAGCAGCGCCTCGACCCGGTCCGGGACCTCGACCCGGGTACGCAGCACCGGTCCGGCGAACCGGAGTGCGAACGTCCCGGCGGCCAGCACCAGGATCGCGACGACGAGCAGCACCGGGTCGTTCATGACACCGGCTCCTTGTCCTTGTTCTTGTCCTTTGTCTTGTCCTTTGTCTTGTCCGGGTCGCGGGAGAGGGTGAGCAGCAACCCGGCGAGGGCCAGCAGCACCGGCAGGCCGGCCGGGAGGAACGGGGTCGCCGCGAGCGCGACAGCCGCGCCGGCCAGTGCCGGGCGCCGCGTCGTGCGGTCTCGCAGCGAGGGCAGCACCAGCGCCAGCAGTACGGCCGGAAATGCCGCGTCCAGCCCGAACGCATCGGTGTCGGAGATCACCGACCCGGCGAGGCCGCCGGCCAGCACCCCCGCGTTCCAGCACAGGAAGATGCCCACGCCGCAGACCCAGTACGCCGCGCGGCGGCGGCCGGCGTCGTCCTGGCCGAGCGCGAAGGCGACGGTCTCGTCGGTCATCAGGTGGCTGCCGGCGGCGCG
>Ga0075418_10007540_pt1 | contig 12252 bp, 7 predicted proteins | sample SoiMetdeltSBSDD2_FD_81776 | JGI IMG/M metagenome (GOLD analysis project Ga0075418, IMG submission 81776) | Bulk soil microbial communities from a Populus tree surrounding site in Tennessee, USA - Soil MetaG P. deltoides SBSDD2 | ecosystem: Environmental > Terrestrial > Soil > Tree plantation...
ACGTCGCCTCCAATCCCAACCAGGCCCGCCCTCGATTGGACGACGTCGAAGACGTAGCCTCCGGTTAATACGCCGACCCGCGAAAGCGGGTGGAAGTGCAGCACCCCCGCGGTATGGCGCCCGCCTGCATTCAGGATGTCCTTTGTGGTCAGCTCGGCTCGCGCGTACAGGGTATGTTGCGTCTGCGGACGCAGCGTCGCCTCGAGCAAGTACGCGTCGAGAGTTCCATGAATTTCGCGGTTCTGACCCCACGCGGCCAGCGCGGCGAGCCGCCCGTCTGCGCGGGTGAAGCCGATAGACGCGGTGAGACGCGTCACGTCCGCGAAAGGATGGATCCATTCGGGGTTCTCGAGATGAGCGCCGCTGAACTGGGCGTCCCACCCACGTCGTCTCCACGAGAGGCGGCCCGAATACGAATCGAGCGCACCGAGGTCGATGTCCTTCCGATTCTCGTCGGGCTCGGCTCCACGAAACCATGATCCTTCCAGCATGATGCCGTATCGTTCGACACCAGCAGTGACGACGCCGTGTGTAATGTGGGTGGCATCGAACTGATGATGGCCGAGCGGCGCCGACGGATTTTCAGCGGCGGAAGGCCGGTGCATGAACACGGCGGGCCCGATTGCTGGTGCCCCTACGGGAGCGGCCTCCGCAAAAACGCGCCCGGACGCTAACGGCCGTGTCCATCGAACACTCAGACCCATGAACAGATCGTGCGGATGCTGATAGTCAATCAGCGGCGCCTGGCGATAGGTTTCACCTGTCTGGAAGACCTGTGGAGACCCAAGCGGCTGAATCGTAAAGGGTTCAAGGGAAATCATCGTGTGAACGAGCAATCGTCCGCCGAGGCCTTCGCGTTCCCCCGCCCCCATGAACCAGTTCTGCGACTCGATCTCCTGAAAGTCGCGAAACTTGCGCTGTTGATAGTTCCAGCCTGCGAACACTCTTGCGTCCCACGACCACGTCCAGGTCGCTGAATCGGCCGGATGCACGTGTTCGGCCTGTGCCCCGAGGCCCACGACGGCAAAGGGGTACATTGCGACCACAAGCAGCACAGGACACCGGGCGCGCTTGATCAAGTCACAAGGCACAAGTCACAAGGCACAAATCGTCCAGGCACTGCTACAAGTCAACGAATCGTTATGCTGCCCGCCAGGAGTTGGGTCGCCTCGGACAGTTCATCGTGATAGCCGCAGGTCCTGGGCTCGCGAAACGCGGCGGTGGCTTTCACTTGTCCTGGCACCAGAAGCCCAACCTCATTGATGCCTGGACAGTCGGTGTGTGTGTCGACGGGATTCGACGCAATCGAGTGCGACCTGTCGTCGAAGTTCTGGAACCTGACGCGGCCGCCGACAGCAACAACAACGCCGGGTGGCTCGAAACCTCGTGCTGTGACGTTCACAATCGGCTCGGACCGGGCGGAGTCTGGCCCCGTCGCTGGTCCGTTGCCGCCGCCACAGCACGTCACGAACACCAGAATCAGGAAAACGGCCGCCCTTTGCCGCAGCACGACGCCGAGATGATAGCAGCACGACTCCGACGTGCGGCAGTGCCCGGCGATGACAGTGTTAGTTCCTCAGTTGGCGGACTTTCGGGCCAGTATGTTTTCCAACTGATCGACGCCGTCCACTCGATGCAGAATGGTCGCTCGACGTCGGCGGGACATGAAGACTCTTGGTTTTGTTGCCTGTTTCGTCAGTATCCCGGCTGCTGCGTTCGCGCAGGGGGCAATAGCCGGATTAGTGACCGACCCGTCGGGTGCGCCCGTGCCCGCCGTCGCGGTTGAGGCCTCCAGCGATGCGCTGATCGAAAACACCCGGACGACCATGACCGACGGCGCAGGACGGTATCGCATCGAGGATTTGAGACCGGGGATCTACCGGGTGCGGTTCACGCATCCTGGCTGGAGACCCTATGAACTGAACGGTGTGGAGCTCACCGCATCGCTCACGGCAATCGTCGATGCGCAGCTTGCTGTCGGCGCGCTCACCGAGACGATTGTGATCACCGGCGAAGCGTCCGCGATCGACGTACAAAGCGGGAAGCGCGCGGTCACATTGATCGGTGATGTCATTCGCGCGCTTCCGACGGCGCGAAGCTACAACGCGCTGCTCGTGCTGGTGCCGGGCATCGTGACGAACGTCAACGATACGGTAGTGGGTCCATCGACGATGTCGTTTCCCATTCACGGCGGACGCCAGCAGGAAGGGCGGCTCCTGCTTGATGGATTGACTGTCGGGAGTCCGCCGGCCGGCAACTCGGCCACCATCTACGACGTGGACGCGGGCCAGGCGCAGGAAGTGACGCTCACCACTTCCGGTGGCTTGGGCGAGCCTGAAACCGCAGGACTCGTCATGAACATCGTTCCGAAGTCCGGCGGAAACAGAACCCAGGGATCGTTGTTTGCGAGCGGAACCGGCGAGCGACTCCAATCCGATAATGTGACGCACGAGTTGAGCGCACGCGGTGTCATCGCGGCGCCTCCATATACGAAGGTCTACGACATATCCGGGACGCTCGGCGGTCCGATCGCAACGGATCGCCTATGGTACTTCGCCAGCGCTCACACCGGCGGCAGCACGAGGAAGAGCACGAACGTCTATTACAACCGCAACGCCGGCGATCCGAACCAGTGGCGGTACGTGCCCGACGTCACCCGACAAGCGTATTCCGACAGGACTTTCGAAAACATGAGTGGCCGTCTCACGTGGCAGGTGTTACCGCGCCACAAAGTGAGTGGATTCTGGGACGCGCAGTCGGTGTGCCGGAGGTGTACGGGCGCTACGCCCGGCCTCTCAGAGCCGCAACAGGTGTCGCCCGAGGCCGTCGGCGTGCTTGGACGCCGGCTGGATGTAACCCAGGCAGCCTGGTCGTCGCCGATTACAAATCACCTCCTCCTCGAGGCGGGCTACGGCGGAACCTCTTTTGGCGTCGGCAACTTCGAACGGGAACCAAATCCCACGCGAGATTTGGTTCGCGTGGTCGAACAGTGTGCGAGCGGCTGCGCCGCGAACGGGAACATTCCGGGTTTGACGTACCGCTCGCAGGACTTCAGTGTGGCCCACGCCGGTTCATACCTGTGGAAGGGATCGCTGTCGCACATCACAGGCACCCACAGCTTCAAAGTGGGGTACCAGCAGACACGCATGATCGACGACCGCGAGTGGTTCACGAACGATCATTCGGTGACGTACCGCGTGGACAACGGCGTGCCGAACCAGCTCACGCAGTCGATTTCACCGTGGGTCAACGACGCACGCGCCGCCTGGCAGGCGTTGTTCGTGCAGGAGCAATTGACGTTGGGTCGGTTGACGCTGCAGGGCGCGGTTCGCTTCGACCGCGCCTGGAGCTGGTTTCCGGCGCAGCAGGAAGGACCTTCGCGATTTCAGCCGACGGCTATCATCGTGCCCGAAACGCGCGGCGTCGACAGCTACAAGGACGTCACGCCACGAGTGGCCGTCGCGTACGATGCCGCGGGAACGGGCAGGACGGCAATCAAGATGAGCATCGGCAGGTACCTCGAAGGCGTCGGCACGTCGGGGATCTACGCCAACACCAATCCGACGTTGCGGATGCCGCAGACGACACCGGCGTTTGGCACAGCGGGAGTGACGCGGGCCTGGGCCGACACCAACGGCAACTTCGTCCCGGACTGCGATCTGCTGAACCCGGGCGCGCAAGACCTGCAGGCCAGTGGCGGTGATGTGTGCGGTGTAATGTCGAATGTGAACTTCGGCAAGAACGTACTGACCAACGCTTTTGACGCGGACGTACTCGAGGGTTGGGGTGTTCGTCCGTCGGACTGGAATCTCGCCCTGTCGATTCAGCAGCAGATCGGACGACGGTCCTCGGTGGACGTTACGTATACTCGCCGCGCGTTCCGCGGCTTCACAGTCGCTGACAACTTGTCCCTCGAGCCGTCCGACTTGACTCCGTTCAGCATCCTTGCCCCGCTGGATTCCCGGCTGCCGGGCGGTGGTGGTTACCGCATCGAGGGCCTTTACGACGTCATCCCTGCCAGGGCCGGGCAGGTCAACAATCTCGTCACCGACTCGACGGTGTACGGACGCTGGTATCAGTACTTCAATGGCCTCGATGTCACCATCCAGGCGCGGGTAGGGGGAAGGTTCACGTTCGCCGGCGGCACGAGTACGGGTCAGACCGTCGCAGACAATTGCGACGTGCGCGTACGCTTGCCAGAGCTCGCGACGCCAACGACCGGTACGAGTGCGTTTGACGCCGGCCTGACGGGCTCGGCCGTGACTCGTCTCAGTCCCTATTGTCACGTCGCTTACGGAGTGCTCACGCAGCTTCGCGGTCTCTCCTCCTACGTTGTTCCCAGGCTGGACGTTCAGCTCGCGGCGACGTTCCAAAGCAAGCCCGGCGCGCTGCTGGCCGCGAACTATGCCGCCCCGAATGCAGACGTGGCGCCATCGCTCGGAAGGAATTTGTCCGGGAACGCAGCGAATGTCACCGTCAACCTGGTCGAGCCTGGATCGTTGTACGGCGATCGCATCAACCAGCTGGATCTCCGGTTCGCAAAAGTCTTCACATCCGGCCGCTTTCGAACCACCGTCGGTATTGATATCTACAACATCGTCAACTCGAACGCCGTGCTGACGTACAACAACACCTTCGTGCCGGGCGGGCCGTGGCTGCAGCCGCTGACGGTCCTGACACCGCGTTTGTTGAAGATCACGGCTGCGCTCGACTGGTAGGTAAGAGTGCTACGCCTATCGCTGCGCTGCTCGCTCCGGCCGGGGGTGTTCGCGGCCACCATCGTTCTTGCCCAGATCGCCGGGACGAGTCTCGCGTACGGCCAAAGTGAACCGAAGCAGGTGCTCGTTCTGTACTCAACGAGGCCGGACGCACGGCTGTCGGTCCTCGGCGAGAATCTGTTGCCGCGAACTCTCGAGGCTGGTCTCGCACAGGATCTTGTTTACTACTCCGAGTTCATCGACGACTCAACGTTTCCAGGAAGTGCCTATCCCGCCTTCCGCGAATTTCTCCGCCTCAAGTACCAGGACGCGCGATTCGACCTCATCATCGCGATTCAGAACGCCGCGATCGATTTCGTCAGCGACCACCGCGACACACTGTTTCCTGATACACCTGTGGTGTTCCTGACGAACGATAGGGCAACCGGCCGCCTCCGGAACTCGACCGGGCTCATCCACGAGCGCGACTTCGCGGCGACGATCTCTTTCCTTCGTCAATTGCAGCCGGACGTCCGACAGGTCTTCGTCGTGACGGGGGCGAGCCCGGGCGAGAAGCGGTATGAGAACGTGATTCGAGCATCGCAGCCGTCTGCGCCCGAATTGACGTTCACGTACTTGTCGGGGCTTCCTACAAGGGACCTCGAGGACCGCTTGTCGAGGCTTCCCGAGCACTCCGCTGTCTACTATCTCTCCGTCAGTGAGGACGGCGCCGGTCAGAGGTTCCATCCGCTGGAGTATCTCGACCGAGTTGCCGCAGCGGCCAACGCTCCGACCTACTGCTGGGTGGATTCGGCGATGGATCACGGCATCGTGGGTGGCAGTCTGTACAGTCAGGCGCGCGCGATCGAGCACATCGGCCAACTCGCACAGCGCGTGCTTCGAGGCGAGCCTGCTGACCGCATCCCGATGGTCGCTCTAAGTCTGAATACCAATATGGTCGACTGGCGCTGGCTTCGGCGGTGGCGCATCGACGAAGCGCGCGTTCCTGTCGGGACAATCGTGCGGTTTCGAGACCCGACGATTTGGGACCGGTACAGGATCTATATTCTCGCCGCCCTCACGCTGCTCATCACGCAGTCAGTGCTCATCACCGGGCTGCTGATTCAGCGGCAACGGCGACGAAGGGCCGAGGAGGAGTTGCGCGGAAGCCAGGGCGAGCTGCGGAGGAGCTACGAGCGAAACCGGGACCTCGGCGCGCGTCTGTTAAGAGCACAGGAAGATGAGCGTGCCCTCATCGCACGGGAGCTGCACGACGATATCGGCCAGCAAGTGGCCCTCCTGACGATCGAGCTTTCTCTCCTGGGTCGAGCCAAGCTCGACGAAGCCGGCAATCTGGTGAAAGAGACCTTGAGTCACGCGCAGGATCTTGCCAGGAGCGTGCAGGATCTGTCGCACCGTGTACATCCGGCAAGGCTGCGGGTGCTCGGTCTGATTCCAGCGCTGGAGGCACTTCGAGACGAGCTGTCCAGGAACGAGATCGACATTCGATTGACGCACGAGAGGGTCCCGACAACCCTGCCGGGCGATCTGACGTTGTGCTTGTTTCGCGTGGTTCAAGAAGCACTGCAGAACGCGCTCAAGCACAGTAAGGCGCATAAGGTATCCGTCCAGCTGATTGGCTGGCGTGGCGTGCTCGCGCTGAGCATCGTAGACGACGGCGTCGGCTTTGATGTTGACGGTGCAGTGGGAAAAGGGCTCGGTCTCATCAGCATGAACGAACGCCTGGACGCAGTTGGCGGGTCGCTGGAGATTCGGTCCAAGCCGGGTGTCGGGACGGAGCTCACGATCAGAGTACCTCTCGATCCCGTCAGGAGCGATACAACAGTCGATCCCATCAGGGGCGATACAACAGCGGTGCGTGTGCTACTCGTTGACGACAACGACGCCATGCTCGACCGCGCGAGCGAGGTGTTGGCGCCACCCTGCGTCATTGCGGGGAAAGTGCACGACGGCCACGCGGCGCTGAAGGCGGCCGAGAGATTGCGACCCGACGTCATCGTCCTGGACATTTCGATGCACGACATGACCGGGCTGGAAGTGGCAGGTCATCTCCGCGAAGCCGGTTCGACCGCAGCGCTTGTCTTTCTCACGGCTCACGATGACGAAGCGTACGAGCGGGCCGCACAGGCGCTGGGCGCGGCCGGCTATGTGTTGAAATCGCGGCTGGCGTCCGATCTGTTGCCAGCGGTGCAGGGCGCCCGCGGGCGTCGGCGGGTCGAATCGGCGGTCCACTGACAGGCCACACGTGCCGATTCATGTCAGTAACCCATTCATTCGGATAAGATTCTGGGCGAATGGCAAAATCCAGCAACAGATCGAAAGCTCGACGAGATGTGCGGACTCCGGCCCATACACCAAAACTCCGGCCAGGGCCCAATTGGCCGCTGCTGGGGGTGAGCAGCCTGGGCATCGCACTGACAGGGTACTTGTCGTGGGCTGCGTTGAGTGGCGGCACCGTGCAGGGATGTTCCGCCGGCGGGGGTTGCGACATCGTTCTGACGAGTCGCTGGGCAAGCCTTTTCGGTCTGCCGACGGCGCTTTGGGGGCTGTTCGCCTACATCGGCCTCGCGGCGATTGCATTCGTCCGGCGGACCGACAAGCAGTGGTCCTATGCCTGGACGGCCGCATTGTTCGGCGCCTCCTACAGTGTTTACCTGACGGTGGTGTCCTTGACGATTCTCGAGTCGGCGTGTCCCTACTGCCTGACGTCGCTCGGACTCATGCTTGCGACGCTCGCCCTCGTCGTGGTTCAACGTCCTGCCGAGACGGCGCACCGCTCCTGGCTGGGGTTGGTCGGCGGTCGTGGCGTGCTCGCAGCCGTGGTCATCCTGCTGCTCCACGCCAACTACGTCGCTCCGCAGGCGGAGCCCACCGGGCCGGAAGACCCGAAGATTCGTGCGCTGGCCGAGCACCTCACCGAAGCAGGAGCGTTGTTTTACGGCGCGTCCTGGTGCCCGCATTGTCAGGAACAGAAGATGCTCTTCGGCGCGTCGGCGAGCCGCCTTCCATACATCGAATGCAGCCCCGCTGGACCCAATACCCCGCAGGCACCGTCATGCAATAGGGCCGGCGTGCAGAGCTATCCAACGTGGGTCATTAACGGCCAGGCCTTCGCAGGGCAGGTGTTGAGCCTGGGCGAACTCGCCGAGATATCGCGGTTTCCAGGCGGGACGAATTTCAACTGAATAAATCGTGAGCCCATTACGGCTCGCGGCGGCGGCGGTTGATTCTGGCTTCGAGGTTTAGGAAGACCGACAAAACCACCCAGGCACAAGCCGCGCCGACGACCGGCACCCACAGTGGACTCACGGCCGCCGCGATCCCAATCGCGGCTGTCAGCCATATGCTGGCGGCTGTCGTAAGCCCTTTGATTTCTTCGCGGTCGGTCAGCTTCAGGATCGTTCCGGCGCCAATGAACCCGATACCGGCGGCGACCCCTTGAATGATCCGGCCGAGGTCCCCCGCAGCGAGCCCGGCTTGGTCAGGGGCGATGACAAACAGCGCCGCGCCAAGGGCGACCAGCATGTGCGTCCGGAGGCCCGCCGCTTTCCCCAGAGCTTCCCGTTCAGCACCGAGCAGGCCGCCAAGCAGAGCAGCGGTAACGAGTCTGACGACGACGATCGCCACGACGCGCGCATTGGGCACGCTGAACAATTCGTCGGCAAAAAGCTCCATGTGTATACGCTACCCAAAGAGACCATGTAGTGTCCGCCTTTAGGCGGACCCAAGTGAAGCGTGTCGCGCCTGGCAGGCTGTGGTAAGTTACGTGCCCACTCGGGTGGGCGCTGAGGAGTCACACGAGTACGGGACTGCGGAAACTCGAGGACAAGATATGCGAATGACTTCTTCGATGGCCGCATTGAGCGTGCTACTTCTGGCACAGCCACTCCTGGCACAAGGCTGGACGGAGTACGAGAATCGAGTCGATCGTTTCACGGTGCCGGCACCTGGCGAACCCAAGGTTGAAACGATCACCTGGGACTCCGAGTACGGCGCGAAGTTTCCCGGCCGTGTCTACAGGTGGGAACAGGGCCGGACGCGCTACTCACTCACAGTTGTCGACTACTCCGATGCCGAGCGGATTCATTCGGAGCTGGGGCACATCGCGTATCAGGGAGGCCCGGGGTATTGGACGATCGACATCATGGCGTCGATCGACTACGCCGCCATGCTTTATCGTCAGAAGCCTGGCGTCAAGGTGACCTACGACGCGTGGCATTACATCGAGCGCGTCACAGGCCATGAGCTGCAGCTGACCAATTCGGACGAGTCGCGGTCGTACGTCGGCATCTATCTACACGAGAATCGGCTGTACATTCTTGACGCAACCGCGTCCAGAGACGAGGCGCCGCCGATCATCTTCCAGCAGTCGTTCGGGTTCCTCGATGCAGAAGGGAAGCCGGTCCAGTACCGCGAGTTCTACTTCAATCGTCTTCCGCCGCCGCGACTCAAGCGGCCATAGGGCATTGACGAATTTACGGATTTACGGCTTTACGCATTTAAATTCGTCAATTCGTAAATCCGTCAATGCGTCAATTCATTCCATACCTTGCACAGCTCGACGATCACCGCGACGGCCCTGTCCATGTCCTGCGCGGACACCCACTCCAGCCGCGAGTGGAAGTTGTGTTCGCCGGCGAACAGATTCGGCGTCGGAAGGCCCATGAATGAAAGCCAAGCGCCATCGGTGCCTCCGCGGATCGGCTTCAGACGTACCTCGAGCCCCGTACGCTCGATCGCCTGCCGGGCGCGATCCGCGACCTCCGGATGACGTTGGAGCACCTCGCGCATATTGCGGTACTGCTCTTCGACTGTGATAGTGACCGCCGAACCGGGATGATCGGCGACGGTGGCGTGCGCCAGCGCGTCGAGCCGCCGCTCGCGATCGCGAAGCCGATCCTCATCGAAATCACGGATGAGCACCTTCACCGACGTGCGGTCCACTCGCGCGTCTACGACGAATGGGTGCGCGAACCCTTCGTACTCCTCCGTCGTCTCCGGGGCTTCGCCCGAGGGAAGTCGTGTGAGGAAGTCGGCAGCGACCTTGATTGCATTGACCATGCGCTTCTTCGCGAAACCCGGATGGGTATTGAACCCCTGGAACGTGAAGGTCATCGAGTCGGCGGAGAAGTTCTCGACCTCGAGCTCGCCGCGGCTGCTCCCGTCCAGCGTATACGCGCAATAGGCACCGAAATGGGTCACGTCGAAGTGCACCGTGCCACGTCCGATCTCCTCGTCAGGCGTAAACGCAATCCGCACCACTCCGTGCGCGATTTCCGGATGTGCGATCAGGTATTCCGCCGCGGCCATGATTTCGGCCACACCTGCCTTGTCGTCCGCGCCGAGCAGCGTCAGTCCGGAAGCGGTGACGATGTCCTCGCCGATGCAGGCGGCGAGCGGCGGGTTGTCCGCCAGTCGCAGCACGGACGAAGGGTCGTCCGGGAGAACGAGGTCACGTCCGTCGTACTGGCGATGCACGATCGGTTTGACGTTGTCGCCAGGCATCTCGGGCGACGTGTCCACATGTGCAATGAAGCCGATGGTCGGGACGCCGGGGCGGCTCGTCGTCGCCGGCACGGTCGCCATCAGCACGCCGTGTTCGTTGACGCTCGCATCCGCGACGCCCAAGGCCTGTAACTCGGATCGAAGCAGATTCAGCAGCACGAGTTGGCCGGGTGTGCTTGGCGAAGTGGACGACCGATCGTCGGAACGCGTGTCGATTTGGACGTATCGAAGAAACCGCTCGAGTGCCGATGTCCGCATGGTCTCGCCCACACTAGACGACAGCCGCTTCCACGACGCTCACCGGCGACGGAGTGTGTACTACCCGCGTGAGGCGAAAGCCGGCTTTCTGAAGCAGTGTCCCGTATTCCTGTTCCGTTCGCTCCTGGCCTCCGGGTCCGACAAGTATCATCAGATCGAGCATCTTGCCAGGATGCGGTGTGTCGCCTTCCGGAAGCACCATCTCGACGATGAGCAGGCGCGCATCACGCCGCATCGCCCGCCGACAATTGCCGAGGATCGTGAGGCACTGCTCCTCATCCCAATCGTGGATGATGTGCGAGAGAAGATACGCGTCCCCACCTTCCGGTACGCTTTCGAAAAAACTGCCACCCTGAATCGTCACCCGGTCCGCCAGGCCGCGCGCCTCGAGCAGAGCGGGTGCGTCGCGAACGACGTGCGGCAAATCGAAGAGGATCCCGCGTGGCCGAGGGTTTCGCCCAAGGATCGTGGTCAGCATGTTGCCCGAAGCGCCGCCCACGTCCACGATGGTTCCGACACTCGAAAAGTCGTAAGAAGCGGCGACGGCCGGGGGCTCGGCCCCATGGAACCCAATCATGGTTTCGCTGAACAACGATGCGTCTTCGGGATTCTTCGCGAGCCAGTCGAAGATGGGCATCCCCAGTGATTTCTCGAACCCGCTCTTACCCGTCTGGATGGAATAGGCGAGCTCGCTGAATCCGCGGAACCACCAGTCGCTCGCAACCGTCAGCACAGTGGCGCGCGCCGAGCCGGGTGCGCCGGTCTTGAGCGCCTCACCAAGAGGTGTCAAGGCAAAGCGGCGCGCAGGATCCTCTGTCAATATCCCAAGATTGGCGAGCGTTCGCATCAGCCGATAAAGGGACGGCGCATGCGTTCCCGTAGGCCCTGCCAATTCGTCGGCGCTTTTGGGGCCGCCGGCGAGATGGTCAGCGAGACCCCACTTCGCTGCCAGACAGACTATGTGGGACACCCAATGCGCCATTCCCATCTGGATGAGTTGAACGTGGGGCGGAAGCGCTTCTGCGCCAGTAGTGGTGTGATCGGACATTCAGCGATTCTCCTGGATGGGGATTGGACGCGTGAGGTGGCCACGCGTGCGAGCGGGTTGAGTGAATATCAGGCGGTTCGGTCTCCGAGAGGCGTCAGCATAACCCATCAGAAGACGAAGACTGCCAGGTGGATCCCGGTCGGTGCGATGATTGTTTGACGTGAAGCGGTTTGAACACTCCGGATAGCCTCATGAACGACAGCGATTTATTGGCGGCGGGCGTGCCGGTGGTCGATGTGGCCTCGCTTGTTTCACGCGCGGGCGATCGCTCTCGCGCCGCATCCGAGATCGCGCGGGCCTGTCGCGACTCCGGCTTCTTCTACATCGTCGGGCATGGAGTAGATGAGCGACTGCAGCGCCGGCTCGAGGACGCGAGCCGCCGGTTCTTTACCCAGGATCTCGAGACGAAGATGGAAATTGCCATGGCGCGCGGCGGCCGTGCGTGGCGCGGCTATTTCCCGGTCGGAGCAGAGCTGACTTCCGGCAAGGCAGACGTGAAGGAAGGAATCTATTTCGGCGCCGAGCTTCCGCCCGATCATCCGCGCGTCAACGACGGAACGCCGTTGCACGGCGCGAACCTGTTTCCCCAGAGTGTGCCGGAGCTGCGCGAGGCGGTGCTCGGTTACATCGATGCGATGACGCGGCTCGGTCACGCGCTGATGGAGGGAATCGCCTCGAGCCTTGGGCTCGAGTCGTCTTACTTCGCCGATCACTACACCTGGG
>Ga0075418_10007541_pt1 | contig 12251 bp, 8 predicted proteins | sample SoiMetdeltSBSDD2_FD_81776 | JGI IMG/M metagenome (GOLD analysis project Ga0075418, IMG submission 81776) | Bulk soil microbial communities from a Populus tree surrounding site in Tennessee, USA - Soil MetaG P. deltoides SBSDD2 | ecosystem: Environmental > Terrestrial > Soil > Tree plantation...
CAGCGCGTGTATGCCTACCTGGGAAGCCACGGGCTCATTGCGGTCGATCTGAAAGGCAAGCAGGTATGGCATCGCCCGCTAGGGGCGATGAGCGCGTCGCACGGCACCGCTGGCTCGCCACTCTTGTACAAGGACCGGATCATCCTTTACCAGGATCAGAAAGGGTCCGCGTTCGTCGCGGCTTTCGACACCGCCACCGGGAAGGAAGTGTGGCGCACGCCGCGTGAAGCGCAAGTCGGGTGGGGCTCGCCCATCGCCATCCGCGCCGGCGAGCGTGACGAACTGATCGTCAGCAGCATGCGCGAGGTGACGGCCTACGATCCGAACTCGGGCACGAAACTCTGGAGCGCCGCCGGCAACCTGTTCGAGGTCATTCCCACGCCGGTCGTCGGCGAAGGTCTAATCTTCGCGTCGTCCGGTCGAGCGGGTCCAACGCTCGCCATAAGGCCGGGAGGCTCGGGTGACGTGACGGCGACGCACGTTGCGTGGAAAGCGGCGAAGGGATCTCCATTCGTGCCATCCTCGCTGCTGTACAAGGGACTGCTCTACATGGTGAACGACATGGCCGCCATCGCCACTGCGTACGACGCAAAAACCGGCGAAGTGCTCTGGCAGGGCCGGCTGGGCGAAGCGGCTCGCGAGAGCTTCTCGGCATCTCCGGTTGTGGTGGACGACAAGGTGTTTTTCACCAACGACCTGGGTGAGACGTTCGTGCTCGCCACCGGACGCGAGTTCAAGCTGCTGCACGTCAACCGCCTGCACGCGCGCACGCTCGCGTCGCCCGCTTTGGTTGACGGCAAGTGGTACTGGCGCACCGAGCGTGAGTTACTGGCGATAGGGCGCAAGTAATGGGCGATGGGCGATGGGCGAGGGGCAAGGGGCAAAGGTTAAGTGGCGCACTGCCATTGCCCATCCCATCGCCCTTTGCCCATCGCCCATTTGCTAGTGCAAGCAGGCGGCTGCGGACTACTATGAGCGCATGGCCGGGCAAGGTGCGCTCTTTCCTCGAATCGATGAACAAGCCGGACGGACAGTGCTCGACATGGTCCGCGGGTGCACGTTCGACGACTTCATCCTCGCCCCGCAACTGAGCGTGCTCGTTCGCCGCGATCCGTCGGCGATCGATCTTTCGTGCAAGCTCTCGAAACGCATTACGCTGAAGCGGCCGATCGTCTCTGCCAACATGGACACGGTCACGCGTGCGCCGATGGCAATCGTCCAGGCGGAAGAGGGCGGCATCGGCATCATCGATCGCGGGTTCCGGCCTGGCGAGATCGATCCGCAGGTGCGCGAGGTCGAGATCGTCAAACGAACGCAGCACGGCGTCATCACCGATCCGCATCACATCCGGCCTACGGAATCGCTCGCCGATGCCGCAGCGCTCATGGAGCGGTCAGGGGTCGGCACGCTCGTGGTCGTCGACGAGAATCAGCGGCTTCGCGGTCTGCTGACCGAACGCGACATGCGGTTCGTACGGGACCGTTCGGCACCAGTTGCTGACCGCATGACCCCGCTCGATCGCCTCGTCGTGCACCGCGGCTCCCTGGCGGCGGACGAGGCCGAGCGTCTGATGATCGAGCGGAAAGTGAAGAAACTGCCGCTCGTTGGCGAGGACGGCCGGCTGATCGGGCTGATCACGGCACGCGATCTGATGCACCAGCGGCGGCTGCCGTTTGCGACACGTGACAGCCAGGGCCGGCTCCGCGTCGGCGCGGCGATTGGCGCAACCGGGGACTTTCTCGAGCGCGCGGCAGAACTGATCAAGGCGGGCGTCGACATCCTGGTCATCGACATTGCGCACGGCCACTCGATCGTCATGGAACGCGCGCTGGCGGCATTCCGCAAGCGCTTCGGCGATTTCGAGATGATTGCCGGCAATGTTGCCACTGCCGAAGGGACTCGGTTCCTGCTGGAACGAGGTGCCGACGGCGTGAAGGTGGGCATCGGCCCTGGCGGCGGGTGCACCACGCGAATGACGACGAGCTTCGGTGTGCCGCAGCTGCAGGCGCTCGTCGAATGCCGTCTGGCGATTGGCGATTCCGGCGTCCCGCTGATCGGCGACGGTGGGATCAAGCGTCACGGAGCGCTTGCCGAAGCGCTGGTCTGCGGAGGAGATACGACGATGCTGGGCAGCGCGTTCGCTGGCACGGCCGAAGCGCCGGGCGAGATCGTGCACAAGTCGGTCCTGCTGCCGGAATCGCAGAAGACGGTCAAGGTGCCGTTCAAGGTGCTGAGGGGGATGGCCTCGATCGCGGCGATCAGCGACCGCCTCGACGTCGAGGATGCGGACACGGTGGAACTGGAGGCGATAGGCGCTGAGGGCATGGAGATCAGCGTTCCTGCGCGCGGATCGGCGCGAACGATCATCCGCGACATGCTGAAGCATCTCTGCTCGTCTATCAGCTATGGCGGCGCCTCGAGTCTCGGCGACCTTCGGACGCTCTTCTGGAAGGATCCTCAGCGTTTCCTGATCCGGCAGTCGGCATCGGCGCGACGCGAGTCGTACGAGCGCTGATTTGACCGCGTCGGGCTCCTACCTCCGGGCGTGAACGATCTCGCGGCGGACTTTCTCTTCGACGTTCCTCGCGTCACTCGTTTCGAATCGATCCTTGCCGTTCGCATGCCCGATTCGCAGATACAGGCTTCGGAGGTCGTCATTGCTGACGACGTCGGGTTGCGATGCAATTTCAAGGACATGCTGTAGTTCGTGCGCCAGCAGCTGAGCGCGATTCCACGTGGGCAGGCCGGCGTGAATCAGGATCCGCAGGTACCGCCGCCCCTCCGTCGCCGTCACCAGCGTCGTCGACGCCGACAAGACCTGCGGGGATCCCGTCATCTGCACGTAGACGATGACATCGCTGCGATCGACGCGATCGATCAGATCTCTCACTGTTGCTGAATCTCGTGCGGCTTCGTCAATCAGCAGCCTGGCGGCTGGCGATGCGGGCCGCACGTGAACGAGCGCCTCAGGGCCAACCGCCGCCGGCCGGGCGGCCGCTGCTGATACGAGCGCGATAAGTCCGAGCAGGGTCCTCGCAACGATTGAGTGGTGACGCATGGCGCCCACTGTCGCGTGTGAGCAGACCGATGCCGGACGGAATGTGATACGGCGGATGCGTCGATTGGCAAGTCACGGATTTCGGACATCCCGTCACAACCGGTGGCACACCGGACCTCAGTCGCCAGATCGGCCAGTGACGAGCGAGAGCAGAATCCAATTCAGTTTTGGCTGGATCGAATGCCGTTGAGCGAGTCCACGAGAGGAACGAGCGCCGCCGGTGAGTCGATGACATGCTCGCCGCTGCCCGATTTAAGAGTCGTGTCGTTGAACCCGAATCCGTAGCGAGCCAGACAGCTTCGGGTCCCAGCGTTTCGAGCGGTTGCAAGATCGATGGCCGAGTCGCCCACCAGGAGCGCATCGCCGGGCGTCAGCGATGCGCGGTGAATGATGCCCATGAGCCCATTAGGCGTCGGTTTACGCCCTTCTGAAGTGTCCCCTCCGACGACGTCAGCGAACCATCGGCGAAGGCCAAGCCCATCGAGCAGACGCTCGGTGGGAGCGGACGGCTTGTTCGTCAGCACGGCCAGCCGGGCGCGGCGCGATAGCTCAGCCAGCGTGTCCACCATCCCGGGATATGCCTTGGTGTGATCGAGCAACCGGACGTCGTAATGTGTCAGGAAACGGTCAAGGGCTCCCGGGGTGTCAGGGTCGAGGGAGGCTGCCGTGAGGGCCCGTTTGACCAGGGCCGCCGCCCCGTCTCCTATCATGCCCGTGACCCGCTCTTCGGCGAGCGCCTGCCCACCCATCTCGACGATCAGCGCGTTCGTCGCGTTGGCGAGGTCACGGCGGGAATCGACGAGAGTTCCGTCGAGATCGAAAACGACAAGGTGGATCAAGAAGGCCGCTCCCGGAGCTTCGCTGGATTGGTACTGCGTTGGCGCCTCCGAGATCTTACGATGGGGCCGGAGTGATGGACATGTGGGTAATAGCGCTCCGCGTCGCGGTGGTCGTCCTCGCGCTGCGAGTCCTCGTGTGGTGGCTGGAGCCGCGGATGGCGTTCTTTCCGACCTCTGGCGTACAGGAAACGCCAGCCAGCGCCGGCGTGCCATTCCGCGACGTCAGGATCGGCACCCCGGATGGTCAGCAACTGCATGCGTGGTGGATGGAGCACCCGGCGCCACGGGCCCAGGTCGTCTTCTTTCACGGCAACGGGGGAAACCTGTCCATGTGGCTCGATATCTTCGTTCAGCTCTGGCGGCGAGGATTCAGCGTCATGGCTGTTGACTATCGCGGCTATGGCGCGAGCACGGGATCGGCGAGCGAGCGAGGGCTGTATCGAGATGCAGATGCGACCATTCAGGTTTTCCAGCAGCAATTCAAACGCCCGGGAACTCCGGTGATCTACTGGGGCCGTTCGATCGGAGCTCCCGTCGCGGCGCACGCCGCGGTTGGCACCGGTCCAACCGGTCTCGTTCTCGAAACGCCGATGCCAGACGTCCGGTCGGTGCTGCGGACAAACCCGGTGCTGTGGCTGCTCAGCTTCCTGTCGACATACACGTTTCCGACGACGCGCCTGCTGGAGAGGTATCACGGGCCGCTGCTGATCCTGCATGGGGATGAAGATGAGATCGTGCCGTTCAGCGCCGGCCGTCGTGTGTTCGAACGCGCGCCCAGTGTGAAGAAGACGTTCGTCGCGATCGAAGGCGCCAGTCACAACGATCTTCACGTGACCTTGCCGGCGTTGTACTGGAGCACGATCGACACCTTCGTCTCGGAGCTGAGCGCGAAGTGACGATGGATCCGGTTTCGCCAGTGCTCGGGGCCATCAGGCTGTGGGAAGCGGCCAGCGTCGTCTTTTTCATCTCCGTTCTGCTCGTTTCGCCGGCGGTGTCGCGTGCCGGACACCGCCGAATGGTGAAGGTGTGGGCTGGTGGCCTTGCCGGCTTGCTGGTGACTGCCGCGATCGCTCTCACGCCGTATTCGCCCGTGGTTCACGATTGGTTCGGCCCGCCGATTCTGCTGCTCATGGGGTACTGGATCAGCGGCTGGTTGTTCACGGCGCCCAACACGAATCAGGAAGGCATGCTCTTGCGGCTCGATGATCGGCTGCACGTGCTGACGGCCGCTCGCCGGCTGCCACGCCTGCTCGTCGAGCTTCTCGAGCTCTCGTACGTCGGCATCTATCCGCTGATACCAGTGGCGCTCCTGATCCACCTGACGTTGACGCCCGATCCGAATCCCGAACGCTTCTGGTCGGTCCTTCTCATCACTGACTACATCTGTTTCATCGTGCTTGCGTGGGTGCAGACGCGTCCACCCCGGGCGATCGAAAAGGCAGAGCCGTGGCATTCGACGATCCGGTCGTTCAACCTGCGCCTCGTCGGCGCCGCGAGCATTCAGGTCAACACGTTCCCGAGCGGCCACGCCGCCGAGGCCCTCGCCGCCGCGCTCCTGGTGCTCGGCGCACCGCTGCCGATCGTCCTGCTGATGTTCGTCAACGCCGCCGCCGTTTCTGCCGCGGCCGTGCTGGGCCGCTACCACTACACCGCCGACGCCTTCGCCGGCTGGGCTGTCGCCCTCTTCGTCTGGCTCATCTTCTGAACGAGGGTTCAGGACGAGGGTTCAGGACGAGGGTTCAGGACGAGCGTTCATGACGTGGGTTCAGGACGAGCGTCATGACGTGGGTTCAGGGCGTGCGTTCAGGGTGTGGTTCACCACCATGGTCCGTGGTCCGTCGAGCCACAAACGGCGCTGACTCGCGTCGGGAACCCCCGTCGTGAACCCCCGTGGTGAACCTTCGTGGTGAACCTTCGTCCTGAACCCCGTGACGGATGTAAGATACCCGCCGAGTACGTGAGTTTCTGGGAGGCGTCCAGATGACGATGAAAAACAGCGGCCTGGCCGCGGGCGTGATGGCCGGGCTTGCGGTGGCGATCACGATCACGCTCGCCGGAACGTCGCCGGTGCTCGTGGCACAACAGACACCCGCGGCGGCGCCGTCACGGCAGGCCCCAGCGGAGCGTGAGTCGCTGACGCCAGGACCCGACCGACGAGCGGACGAGGGCAAGGGTCCCTTCAAGACGCTCGTCATCCGTGGCGTCACGTTGATCGATGGTACTGGTGCCCCGCCGCAGGGCCCGATGGATATCGTCGTTCAAGGAAACCGGATTGCGTCCGTTCGCAGCGCGGGGACGCCCGGATTGGCGGTGCGCGCCAACAGGCCGCCGCAGAACGCCGATCACGAGATTGACGCAACGGGAATGTACCTGATGCCTGGCTTGGTGGACATGCACGTGCATGCGGGCGGAGCGCCGAAGAACCAGGAGTCCGAGTACGCCTACAAGCTGTGGCTGGGACACGGCGTGACGACGGTGCGCGGCGTGCCCATCGGCGGCCAACCCTACAGCGTTAAGGACAAGGCTCGCAGCGAGAAGAACGAGATCGTCGCGCCACGCATCTACAACTATCAGCGGCCGGGCAGCGGCTGGGATCGCGGTGGCATCGACACGCCGGAGGCCGCACGTGAATACGTCCGCTGGGCCGCGGCGAACGGCATCGATGGCCTCAAGCTCGGCGCGCAGGAGCCCTCGATCATGGCGGCGCTGCTCGATGAAGCCAAGAAGCAGGGGCTCGGCTCAACGGCGCACCTCCAGCAGGGCGGGGTCGCGCAGATGAATGCCATCAAGGCCGCGCGACTCGGCCTGGGCACTGTCACGCACTTCTACGGTCACTTCGAATCGTTGCTCAAGGACTACGTCGTTCAGCCGTGGCCGGTGGACATGAACGCGAACGACGAGCAGTGGCGGTTCGGTCAGGTCGCTCGCCTCTGGAACAAGATTCACGAGCCGGGTAGTCCTGAGTGGAAGGCATATCTCGAGGAACACCTGAAGCTGGGGACGGTGTTCGATCCGACGCTCACCATCTACTCCGCCGGCCGCGATCTCGCGAAGTTCCGGAACGCCGAGTGGCACGACAAGTACACGCTGCCGTCGCTGATGGCTTTCTACGCGCCCAGCCGTGCGAATCACGGCTCGTACTGGTACTACTGGACGACCGAGGACGAGATCGAGTGGCGCAACTTCTACCAGGTCTGGTTCAAGCTGCTCAACGACTACAAGAAGATGGGCGGACGGATCACTACGGGCTCCGACTCCGGCTTCATTTACCAGACCTACGGGTTCGGCTACGTGAACGAGCTGGAGATGCTGCAGGAAGCCGGTTTCCACCCGCTCGAGGTCATTCAGGCAGCGACGATGAATGGCGCCATCACGTTGGCGGAACCAAAAGGCCGAGCACCGGAGTTCGGGATCGTGCGTGCCGGTATGCTCGCCGACATGGTGATCGTCGATCAGAACCCGTTGCAGAACTTCAAGGTCCTGTACGGCACAGGAGCCTTGAAGCTGAACGACAAGACCGGTCAGCCCGAGAAGGTCGGGGGCGTGAAGTACACGATCAAGGACGGCATCGTGTACGACGCGAAGCAACTGCTGGCTGACGTCGCCGCGATGGTCGAAAGGCAAAAACGCGCGAAGCCGGGGACGGCGACGGCGCTTAGGTGAACAAAAAGTGCGCACGTGCGCGAGTGCGCAAGTGCGCAAGTGCGAAAGTGGCCAAGTGCGCAAGTGCCGGGTCTGCACCCGCGCACCTGCGCACCTGCGCACCCGCGCACTTACCACTTGCGCACTTGCGCACTCGCGCACCTGCGCACTTGTAATGGTTACTGTCTTAACGCGGATACCGGGTCGACCTTCATCGCCCGCCGCGCGGGTAGCGCGCACGCAACGAGCGCCGTCGTCAGCAGCACCACGCCGACGACGGCGAGTGTCATCGGATCGGCGGGGCTTACCTCGTAAAGGAGACTGCGGAAGCTCCGCATCACCAGCACCGCGCCCGTCAACCCGATCGCCAGGCCGACGGCCGCCTGGATGACGCCCTCGCGGAGAATCAGGCGCATCACATCCGCTGGCCTTGCTCCGAGCGTCATACGCACGCCGATCTCGTTGCTGCGAATCGCCACCAGGTGCGCCATCACGCCGTAGATTCCTGCAGCCGCGAGGATGAGCGCGAGCGCGCCAAACACAGCGAGCACGCGCATCGATGCCGATCGCGCGGCGACGGACTCGGCCGCAACGTCCTCCATCGTTCTGACCCTCGATAACGGCAGGTCTGCGTCCACGGCGCGCAACTGTTCACGTACGGCGCCGGCGATCGATTGTGGAGGAACGCTCGTGCGAAGGGTAAAGACGAGCGCGCTGGATGGCATCTGTGCCTGAGGGAGGTAGAGCTCGGGATTCACCGTCCGGTCGAGTCCCCAGTGACGGACATCGCGAACTACTCCGACGACTTCACGCCATTCGGAGTCGGCGAGGGCGACCCGGCGGCCGATCGCCGACTGGCCCGGCCAGTAGCGGCGCGCCATCGTGTCGTTGACGATGACCGCGAGAGGACTTCCGCTTCGATCGGCAGAGGAGAACGCGCGTCCCGCGATGACCTGGACCCCAATTGCCCTGAAGTAGTCCGGCGTCACCGACCGCGGATGCGCACGAGTGGGTGCATCGGGGGTTGGCTCCCGTCCCTCGATCCCCACACCCCGTCGTCCGTCCATTCCGGAGAGCGGGAGCGCGCTCGTCCCCCCGACGGCAACAACACCCGGGATGGCTTTGAGGCGCTGCTCGATGTTGTCGAAGGTCGTCAGCAGCTTGTCGGCTCCGCGATACCTCGCGCCAGGCAGCGTGATCAGCGACGTGAGGATGCCGTCCATTGTGAAGCCCGATTCCGCCCGCAAAAGAGTTTGAAAGCTGCGCCAGGTGAGCCCTGCCCCAGCCAGCAGGAGAGAGGCCAGCGCGATCTCCGACACCACGAGCGCAACGCGTAGGCGGCGACGCACTCCACCTGCAGTACGCGACCCGAACTTCAGGGCCTCGTTGACGTCCTGATGCGCGAGCTGCCAGGCGGGGAGCAGGCCAAACAGCAGCGCGGTGCCAATCGACAGAACGGCGCAGAATGCCAGGATCCGCATATCGAGACCCATGCGATCGAGGCCGACGATGGCAACGTCGCTCGGCGCCAGCTGCCGCAGCAACTCGATTCCCCAGTACGCGACGAGCAATCCAGCCGTACCGCCAAGCAGTCCCAGGACGACGCTCTCGGTCAGGCTCTGACCCGCGAGTCGACCTTTACCCGCACCCAGAGCGGCTCTTACGGCGACTTCGCGACGACGCGAAGCCGCGCGGGCGAGCAGCAGGTTTGCGACGTTGACACAGGCGATGAGGAGAACGAACGCGACCGACGCGAACAGCAGCAACAGGCCTGCACGGATCGGTTCCCGAAGGTGCTCGTCGAGCGGCGTCACCCAGGCGCCGTGGGTGCGGTTCGAGTCCGGGTATTCAGCTGACAGGATTCCGCCGATGCGATCCATCTCGGTCCGCGCCTGGTCGAGGGCGACGCCAGGCTTGAGCCGTGCGTAAACAGTGAGCTGATGGAGCGTTCGGCTAGGCGGGTTCGTTCCACCAGCCAGCGCCAGCGGCGCCCAGACCTCGATCGTTGGATCGGGAAATTCGAACGTCGATGGAAGGACGCCCACCACCTCGTGCGGTACACCGTTCAGGAGCAGCTTGCGGCCCACCACGGAACGATCCCCACCGAATCGCCGTTGCCAGAGGCCGTTGGACAAGACCACGACGCGGTGGCGTCCCGGGATGATTTCGTCCTGTCTGAAGAAGCGGCCTTCGACCGGTTTGAGTCGCAGCACCTCGAAGAAGGCAGGAGACACACCCGCGCCGACGAGCCGTTCAGGTTCGCCCGAACCGGTGAGATCTGCCGTGAGCGTCAGAACACCCGCGATCGATTCGAACACGGTGTTCATTTTTTCCCAGTCGAGATAGTCGGCGGGCGAGACGACGTTCTCGAGCACGCCTTCCGCCTGCCGTTTCTCCCAGACCATCACGAGGCGATCCGGTTCCTCGTAGGGAAGTGGCCGGAGCAACACCGCGTCGACGGCGGAGAAGATAGCGGTGTTCGCGCCGATTCCGAGAGCCAGCGTCAGAACGGCGATGAATGTCGTGCCGGGCTGGGCGAGAAATAACCGAATGGCGTAACGAAGATCGAGGCGCACGCTATCCATCCAGGACCTCCAGCGTCCCCGCCGGCGAACGTCGATGTGTGGGCGGTGGCTCGGCGCGCCGAATCGTTCGGCGAGACCGTAGAAAACTGCATCGGCTGCTGCAGAGCACCACAACCGCAGGCGGCTGTTCCCTGTCACTCGCGCGGTCCGAAGCTGTGCCTCGAACATGCGGACCATGTCTTCGCCGTACTCACGGCGGACCCGGCGAGGGAACGCGAGCAGCAGCAGGCGATAGAGCGTCATCCTCGTGACCGCGCGAGCAGACGCTTCGCGCGCGCTTCCACCACGGCCGCCTCGAGCCTGGCTGCCTCGGCGCCTGCGACCGCTTCGCCCAGGCGGGTCAACTCGAAGTACCGGCGCCGCTCGTCTTCTTCGCGTTGATCGCCCCGTGATGTCGACTCAGCGATCAATCCCTCCGCCAGCATCGTCCGCAGCGTCCGGTAGAAGTTGCCGGGCATGATCCGGGAGAAACCTCCACGCTGCTGCACTTCGCGGACCAGGCTCCAGCCATGGCGCTTGGCGTCGGTCAGCGCGAGCAGGACCTGAAACACGAGCGGTTTGAGCGGTAAGTGACCGTCGATTTCAGCAGACGAGATTCGGGGTGGCATCGTTCCCAGAAAGTAGTATCAAAACGACAGTAGTGTCAAGGTGATACTAGATAGTGCAGAGTGCAGAGTTCAAAGTGCACGGTGCAGGGTGCGCAGGGTGCACGGTGCGGAGGGCCGCACTTCACTTTGCGCTTTGCACGTTGCACTGTGCACTGTGCACAGCCCTGTTTGCGGCGAGGCCTTCGCTCAGATCGAAGCCGGCAAACATGGCGGTGGGATCTTCCTCGTTGTACGTGAACCCGTCGAGGCTCCCGGCGGCCCGTTTCCTGAAGATGTCGAGAGCGACGATGGCGCTACCGGTTACGATGATGAATATTCCCAGGCCGGACCGCTGCTCGATCATCATCGTTTCGATGAGCGGTGTGGTGAAGCTGAAGTTCGTGAAAGCAGTCAGGTATGCCCACCACAACATTCGTACGCGGGCCAGACCCGGAAAATACGTGCAGGTGAACGGTAGTTTCCGAAGTGCAATCAGCAGTACTTCTACCAGCAACAAACCCATCGCAAGGCTAACGACGCCGTGGACAAGTCCTGGCCAGGCGCCCCACAGCGCTGCCGCGGTTGCCGCAGCGCCGGCAGCGACAGGAACGACGACGGCGAGGATCATTGCATCCCTGACGCCATTCACCGCCGCCGTGCGTTCAGCCGGCTCCGACATCCGGACGGCCCAGTTGGCCTTGGGCTCGACAGGGATGGCGAAGCACGCGCGCATTCCGACGAGCAGCAGGAACATCAGGACGAACGGCGCCGACAGCACGGGCACGGAGGGCTGCGCGAAGCCGGCCAGACCGCGCATGAAGATCAATGGCAGGAAACCGGAGACAACCAGTGCGAGCGCGACACCTCCATACAATGCCAGCAACATGCGGTGAGTGCGGCTTCGCGCGAGCGTCCGGATGGTGAACTGCCGTATCGCTCGTGCCTGTGGCCTGCCCGGCAGCCAACGGACTGAAAAGCGCCAGCCGCCCAGTGTCCACCGGCGTGAGCGTCCGATCGGTTGTGACTCGAGCGCCAGTCGCAGGAGCCTCGCGTGGGTTGCCGCCATCAGGCCCAGGGCTGCCGTTATGGCTCCGCCCGACGCGAAAAGGGCGAGCCGCGCGGCCGGCCAGGTCCCTTCCGCCGGCGATCCGCCGAGGACGTCGTACAACGCGAGAAACCAGATCGACGGAACGTATCGAAGGAACGGATCGTTGACCACGACTCCGACGTCGCCGTCGATAAGCCGGCGGACGTACGGGAAGAAGAAGATCAGCTGGAGAAGAGCGACGACGAAGATCACCTGCATCGCCACGCCGAGCCGTTCGGCCACTCGGCGGGACCCGAGGTTCAGCAGGATTCCCTGCAAGGCGATCAGGAGAAAGAACACGAATGCGCCGGCAGCCGACGTCGCAACGATGTGGGCGAACGCACCGGTCAGGATGTTGCTCGCCGCGCCATATGCGGCGAGGAGCGGGCCGTACATCAGCGTCGGCACCGCGTTCGTACCGATCAGAAAGATCCCGGCGAGCGCTGCCAGTGC
>Ga0075418_10007542_pt1 | contig 12251 bp, 10 predicted proteins | sample SoiMetdeltSBSDD2_FD_81776 | JGI IMG/M metagenome (GOLD analysis project Ga0075418, IMG submission 81776) | Bulk soil microbial communities from a Populus tree surrounding site in Tennessee, USA - Soil MetaG P. deltoides SBSDD2 | ecosystem: Environmental > Terrestrial > Soil > Tree plantation...
GAGCGGACCAAACGCGCCCAGACGCTCGGCAGGCTCCTGCAGAAGGCGCTTTCGGTGCTCGTCATCGGCATCGCCGGTTTGATGATCCTGCGGGAGCTGAGCGTCGACATTACGCCGGCGCTCACCGGCGCAGGCATCGCAGGTCTCGCGATCGGGTTCGGTGCACAAACGATCGTGCGCGACGTTATCTCGGGTTTCTTCCTCATCCTCGAAGATCAATGCCGCGTCGGCGACGTCGCGGTCGTCAATGGCCAGGGTGGCCTGGTCGAGGAGGTGAACCTGCGCACGATCGTGCTCAGGGATGAAGAAGGCACGGTGCACGTCTTCCCCAACGGCGAGGTGAAGACACTTGCGAACAAGTCGAAGGACTTCTCCTACTACGTGATTACCTTCGGCGTCGCCTACGACGACGATCCCGAGCGCGTGATGTCGGCCATGCGCGATGCGGCGGCGACACTCGAGGCCGATCCCGAGTTCAAGCCGAACATCCTCGCGCCGCTCGAGATCTATGGCATCGACGCATTTCAGGATGCGCAGTTAGTACTGAAAGCGCGAATCAAAACGGTGCCGTTGAAGCAATGGATGGTCGGGCGCGAGCTGCGAAAGCGGATTGCGAAGACGTTCCAGGAGCGTGGGATCGCGCCGCCTACCGGTCGGATGATCGTCACTTTAGAAAATCCCGAATCCCAAATCCCAGGCCCCAAATCCCAAGCGACCTAATTGGGATTTGGAAACTGGGATTGGGCTTTGGGATTTACACCCCGTGCCCGTAGCCAGTCGGATGGTGGCCGGCCGCGACGCCTGACGGCGTGTCGAACGGATCGACATGGTCGAGCCGCGTCGAACCGGTTCTGACCGAGCTGACCACGGCAACGACGTCGTTGTCGGAGATGACCTTCCGGTCGTCGGCGATCGCCATTAGCGCGCGGTACACCTCGATCAGCTCTCCGCCTTCAACCGTCAGACCGAGCTCGCTGCAGCGGCGCTGCACGGCGTGTCGTCCCGAGTGCTTCCCGAGCACGAGCGGATTCCACGGAGCGCCCACGTCTTCGGCGCGCATGATTTCGTAGGTCCGGCGGTCTTTCATCATGCCGTCCTGATGAATGCCCGCTTCATGCGCAAACGCGTTGCGGCCGACGATGGCCTTGTTCACCTGCACGCCCTGACCCGTCAGCCGCGTCAGCAGATCGCTCGACGGATAGAGCTCGCGTATGTTGATGTTGGTCGTGAACGGCAGACGCTCCTGGCGCACTTTGAACGCCATCACGATCTCCTCGAGTGACGCGTTGCCGGCGCGCTCGCCGATGCCGTTGATCGTGCACTCGACCTGTTGCGCGCCCCCCTGCACCGCCGCAATCGAGTTCGCGACCGCCAGGCCCAGATCGTCGTGGCAGTGCGTGCTGAAGATCACCTTGTCTGAATTCGGTACGCGACTGCGGATCGTTGTGAAGAACTCGCGGATTTCATCCGGCGTCGCATAGCCGACGGTGTCGGGCAGGTTGATCGTGCTCGCACCCGCCTTGACGACCGCTTCGACGACGCGGCAGAGGAAGTCGAGGTCGCTTCGCGTGGCGTCTTCCGCGGAGAACTGCACGTCAAAGGTGTGGTGCCGCGAGAACCGCACCGCTTCGACCGCCGCTTCAAGGCACTGCTCGCGCGACATCCGCAGCTTCGCCTTCAGGTGCAGATCCGAGGTCGCAATGAACGTGTGGATGCGTCCCTTGTCGGCGGGCTTGATGGCTTCCGCCGCTTTCTCGAGGTCGGCCCGGTGGCAGCGGGCCAGGCACGCAATGACCGGGCGGCGGATTTCCTGCGAGATGCGATACACAGCCTCCGCATCAGCCGGAGAGGCAATCGGAAACCCCGCTTCGATGAGGTCCACGCCTAGCGCGTCCAGTTGACGGGCCAGCCGGAGCTTCTCGGATACCCGGAGGGAGAAGCCAGGCGCCTGTTCGCCATCGCGCAGCGTTGTGTCGAAGATTCGGACGTGTTCTGCCATTGGAGACCTCACCACCATTCGTTGGACGCGACCGGGGGAGCTTTCATTGGACGCGACCCGGGGAGATACTGTCAAAATGATAATTATTCTGTTTGGATTACTCGCGCTTATGACAAAGTAGTGCCGTGGAATTAGGCGAATTGCGCGTATTCCTTAAGGTTGCGGCCGAGCGGAGCTTTTCCCGCGCCGCCATGAAGTTGCACCGGACGCAGCCAGCAGTCAGCCAGTCGGTGCGGAGACTGGAGGAGAGTGTCGGGGAGCGGTTGTTCGACCGGGCGACCAAAGACGCCACCCTGACAGACGCCGGGAGGCTGTTGCGCGACTACGCCGAGCGCTTGCTCCGGCTTTCCGAGGAGGCGGAGATTGCCGTCAAGGACCTTCGCGACTTGCGGCGCGGCCGCGTCCTCATCGGCGCCAACGAAGCCTCGGTTCACGTCGTCCTGCCGCTCATCGCCCGGTTCCGCGATTCGCATCCGCTGGTGCATGTGGACGTACGGCGCGTACCCTCGCGGCAGGTTGGGGCCGAGGTGTCGCAGGGGACGCTGGATTTCGGGGTACTGACCTTCCAGCCGCCCGAACCAAGACTGAGCTCCATTGTCCTCGGGCACGACGAGCTCGTGATGCTCGTCCCTCCCAATCACCCGCTTGCTGACAGCAAGGAGGTGACGCTTGCGGAATGCGGCCGACATCCCGTCATCGCGCACAACGATCCATCGCACGTCCGCGATCGCGTGCTGCGGCTCTTCGAGCAGCATCACATCCCGGCCAACATCCTGGTATCGCTGCCAAGTCTGGAAGGCATCAAGCGCGCGGTCGCGACCAACATGGGCGTGGCGCTCCTGCCACGCCGTTGCGCCGAATCGGAAATCGGCCGCGGTGAGCTGATTGCGCTTGCCGTCCCGGAGGTGCGGCTGCGTCGTCAGGTGCGGCTCGTGTTCAGGCGCGGCGGGGAACGATCACACGCGTCGTCCGCGTTTCTGACCTCAGTCGACGATAAGAAAAAACAGCACTGACGTAAACCAGGAAGAAGGCGCTGCGCGCGCACTCACGAAGCCCGCACAGAACTTCGTGCGCTTCGTGTTCGCCGCGAGGCCTCCGTGGTTTCAAAAGCCTGACAGATACGGCAGCTCCGCCGCGACGGCATTCACCTGCTCGTAGTTGTCGAGCAGCAGGCCGGTCGTATCCCACGCGCCGGTCATCAACGTGTCGCGCACGTGATCGGGAATCGACACCGGAATCGTCAATCCCGGCGCCTGGCAGAGTGCCGCTTTCAGCTCGACCTTCAGAACGGCTATCGGGTCGCGTTCGACGAGCGACATCAGCTTCTCAACATCGCTCGGCGACGCGGTCACGCAAACGAGCCCAATCATCAGCGAGTTGCCGAAGAAGATTTCCGCAAACGATTCAGCGACGATCGCGCGGATCCCCCAGCGCCGCAACCCCTGTGGCGCATGTTCACGCGACGAGCCCGCGCCGAAATTGCGGTTCGCCACGAGAATCGACGCACCCTGGTATTTCTGTTCGTCGAACGGGTGAACGCGTCCCGAGCGCCTGGCTTCCAGACGGTCGTCCTCGAAGACGTGTGTGTCGAGACCCTCGAACGTGATGGATTTGAGGAACCGCGCCGGCATGATCCGGTCGGTGTCCATGTCCTCGCCGCGCAGCGGCAGCGCGCGTCCTTCGATGATGTGAATCTTCTCTGCGGCCATCACCGCACCCCGGCCGGCACGTCGTCCAGCATTTCGCGGACGTCGGTGACTTCACCAGCGATCGCCGCGGCGGCAACCATCGCCGGACTCATGAGCAGGGTCCTGCCCGTCGGGCTTCCCTGTCGCCCTTTGAAGTTCCTGTTCGACGAGGCCGCGCAGACCTGATTGCCTTCGAGCTTGTCAGGATTCATCCCAAGACACATCGAACAACCCGCATCGCGCCATTCGAACCCGGCATCCCGGAACGTCACGTCGAGCCCCTCGCGTTCGGCGGCCCTCTGCACCGACACAGAACCGGGCACGACAAGTGCTTTGACCCCGTTCGCGACGCGCTGTGCGCGAACGATCCGCGCCGCCTCGCGCAGGTCCGACAACCGCCCGTTGGTGCACGAGCCGATGAACGCGACGTCTACTTTCATACCGGCGATCGGTTGGCCTGCGCGGAGTCCCATGTACGCCAGCGCGTCGGCTATTGACCGTTGATCGGCTCCGGCCGCGATGGGAACTTTCCCATCGATGCCGATCGACTGACCGGGATTAACGCCCCATGTGACGACCGGTGTCAGTTCCGCCGCGCGAATCTCCATCTCGTCCTCGTACACCGCGTCGACGTCCGAGGCCATCGATCGCCACCACGTCTTCGCGCGCTCGAATGCGTCGCCCTGGGGTGCGAACGGCCGCCCTTCGATGTACTTGAACGTCGTTTCGTCCGGATTCACGTAGCCGACGCGGGCACCGCCTTCGATCGACATGTTGCAGACGGTCATCCGTTCGTCCATCGACATCCGTTCGATGGCATCGCCGGCGTATTCGTACGCGTAGCCGTTGCCACCGCCGATGCCGAGCCGCTGGATGACGGTCAGGATGACGTCCTTCGCATACACGCCACGCGCCAGCCGGCCAACGACGCGAATGCGGCGTACCTTGAGTGGTTCGATCGCAATACACTGGGACGCCAGGACATCGCGGACCTGCGACGTGCCGATGCCGAACGCGACGGCGCCGAACGCGCCGTGGGTCGACGTATGGCTGTCACCGCAGGCGATCGTCATCCCCGGCTGCGTCAACCCGAGCTCCGGTCCGATCACGTGCACGATCCCCTGACGGTCGTCGCCGATGTCGTAGAGCGGGATGCCGAATTCGCGGCAGTTATGCTCGAGCGAGGCAATCATGTCCTCGGCCATCACGTCGAGAAACGGGCGCTGTCGCTGTCTGGTCGGCACGATGTGATCCACCGTCGCAAACGTGCGGTCCGGCCGCGCCACACGTAAGCCGCGCTGCCGCAGCGCATCAAACGCTTGCGGCGTCGTCACCTCGTGAATCAGGTGAAGACCGATGAAGAGTTGCGTCGGGCCTGTCGGCAGCGTGCGGACCTTGTGCAGGTCCCAGACCTTCTGGAGAAGCGTTTTACCCATGGGTGAATTTCAATCCTAGCATCCGCCAGAAGGACAAATTTCTCTTAATGTTTGTATTACCGTGCGACTGGCCTTGGTCTCAGATATCCACGCCAACCTCACAGCGCTCGAAGCGATCTCTTCAGATCTGCGCACGTTGAGTCCCGACGTTGTTATTCATGGCGGTGATCTGATCGGAAGCGGCGCTCACCCGGCCGAAGTTGTCGATCGCATTGGCGAACTCGGATGGGCAGGCGTGTACGGCAATTCAGATGAGATGGTCTGGAACCCGGCACGAGTCTCCGAGATTTTCACAGCCCCATCCCTTCAACAGTGGCACGACGTCGTGCTTCGAGCGGCGTCCTGGACGCGTGCGACGCTGGGTGATGTCCGAATTGCCCGGCTGCGTGCTCTCCCGTCCCGCATCACCATCCAGCATATTGGCGTCGTGCATGCGCGACCCGATGACTGTTGGCGTTCGCCGACGGCCGAGGCCACTGACGAAGAGTTGTTGACCACCTATGCCACGCTGAAGTGTCGAGTCGTGATCTACGGCCATATCCATCGGCCGTACGTTCGAAGACTTCCCTCCATCGTTGTTGTCAACTCCGGAAGCGTAAGCCTCTCGTATGACGGCGATCCGCGCGCCGCGTACGCCGTAATCGATGGCGAGCAAATCACGATCAGACGTGTTGAATACGACGTCGAGCGCGAAGCGCGCGCTCTCGTGGCGAGCGAGTGCCCGGACGCTCAGTGGATCGCCGAAATGCTTCGAAAGGGAACATCCCTCCCGCCGCCGCGAGAGAAGGAAGAACCGTAGTGCGGAGCGTCTACTTCGCGGTCTTCGTGATCTTCGTGGTTAAAGACGTTTCGTGGCCTTCGTAGTTGAACTCCGGAGGACGGACACGGAACGATGGCCTTCAATCCAGTAGCGCCACGGACGTTCGACGGCGACGCGGATCCCAATCCGTGGTCCGGTCGCAATTTCGCCGACCGAAATGCCGCGATCCTCGATCGTCAATTTGCTCGTGGTGAGATCCAGGCGGTTGTCTTTGATGGTGATGCCGAGCGCCTTGGTCAGGTTTCCGGGACCGCGACAGAGATCGTGCTCATCGATGCCGCGGCCGCCAGGGGCGCGGCGCGTCTTCATCAGCTCCACGCCGTCAAGCGGCTGCAATGCACGAATCAACACGGCGCCGGGATAGCCGTCCGCCTCCGTCACCGCATTCATCAAGTAGTGAATGCCGTAATTGAGATAGACGTACGCAAAGCCTGGAGGACCGAACAGCGGCTCGCTTCTCGCGGTGCGACCGAATGATGCGTGGCACGCCGGATCGTCTTCGCCGATGTAAGCCTCGGTTTCGACGATCACGCCGGATGCGGTCCCCTGCCGGGTCCGGTGCACGAGCACTTTCCCGAGCAAGTCTTCCGCAACCTTCAGAGTTGGCCTGGCATAGAAGGCGTGCGGTAGAACGTGAATCGTGGGAACGATGCGAACGGGCCGAACGATCCGAACGTCTCGAACGATCCGAACGTTCTTACCGCCCGGCATACGCATGGCTGCGGCCGGTCGCCAGCACCTGCTTGAGCGCTTGACCCGTATACGACCGCTCGATCTGTGCAACCTGCTCCGGTGTCCCGGTCGCGATCACATGCCCGCCGGCCTCGCCGCCTTCCGGTCCGAGATCGATCAGGTAGTCAGCGGTTTTGATCACGTCGAGGTTGTGTTCGATGACGACCAGCGTGTGACCTGCCTCGACGAGCTTCTTGAATGCAGCCAGCAGTTTCGCAATGTCGTCGAAGTGCAGGCCCGTTGTCGGTTCGTCGAGGATGTACAACAGCCGTTCGCCCCCAAACGACGCGAGGTGCGCCGCAATTTTGATCCGCTGTGCTTCCCCGCCCGACAGCGTCGTCGCCGGCTGCCCGAGGCGAAGATAACCAAGCCCGATCTCGTCGAGCACCTGCAGGCGCCGCAGCACCTTCGGCGACGTGCTGAAGAACGCAAGCGCCTCGCGCACGGTCATCTCGAGCACCTGATGCACCGTCTTGCCTCGGTAGCGAACCTCGAGCACCTGCGGCTTGAAGCGCTTGCCGTCGCACTGTTCGCAGGGTACGAAGACGTCCGCCAGGAACTGCATCTCGACCCGGACTTCTCCCTCGCCCTGGCACGCTTCGCAGCGCCCGCCGGGCACGTTGAACGAAAAATGACTCGCGGTGAGGCCGCGCGACCTCGCATCCTTCGTCAACGCGAACAGCTCGCGGATCGGATCGAACGCCTTGAGATACGTCACCGGATTCGATCGCGGCGTTCGTCCGATGGGGGTCTGGTCCACGAGGATGACGTCGGTGATGTACTCGAGGCCCTGCAGCTCGCGGAACGAACCGACGCGCCGATCCCAGTCACCCTTCGCCCGCTTGATGGCGGCGTAGAGGACATCATGGACGAGCGTTGATTTGCCAGACCCACTGACGCCTGTCACGCACGTCAGCGCGTTGAGCGGGATATCGATATCGATGTCTTTCAGGTTGTGCTCGGACGCACCCTTCAATCGGATCTTGTTAGAGAGTCCCTTACGCCGCGGCGATGGCACCGGAATCGCCAGCTCGTTGCGCAGGTACTTTGCCGTCAACGATCGCGACTCCTGCAGCAGTCCCGGATAGTCGCCGGAATACACAACCTTGCCGCCCTGCTCGCCTGCGCCCAGTCCGATGTCGACGATGTGGTCGGCGACGCGAATCATGTCCTCGTCATGCTCGACGACGAGGACGGTGTTTCCCTGATCGCGAAGCTGCTGGAGGATGTCGATGAGGCGACGGTTGTCACGCGAATGCAGTCCGATGGACGGCTCGTCGAGCACATACAATGTGCCCACGAGTGCCGACCCGAGCGACGTCGCGAGATTGATGCGCTGCGATTCGCCGCCCGAGAGCGTGGACGAGAGGCGATCGAGCGTCAGGTAATCGAGACCGACATCGGCGAGAAACGACAACCGCCGCCGGATCTCACGCAGGACCTTTTCCGCAACCGCCCCTTCCTTCTCCGTCAACTGCAGGTCCGCAAAAAACTGCTGCGCCTCGCGGACCGTGAGCGCCGACACGGCATCGATCGTCCGCTCGCCGACCCGCACATCGCGCGCCTCGCGTCGCAGGCGGGCGCCGCCGCAGTCCGGGCACGCCAGGTAGCCGCGATAGCGACTCAGGAACACGCGGACGTGGACCTTGTACTTCTTCCGCTCGAGCCAACGGAAAAAGCCACGAATGCCGTCGTAGGCGCCGTTGCCCTCGATGACGAACGTCCGTTCGTCGGCGGTCAGGTCCGACCACGGCACGTCGAGACGAACGCCCGTCTTCCGCGCCGCACGCTTCAGCTCGGCGAGCTGCGCGCGGTAATGCGGCTTGCTCCACGGCTCGATGGCGCCCTGATTGATCGACTTCGACTGATCGGGCACCACCAGATCCATGTCGAGCTCGATGATGTTGCCGAAGCCATGACACGTCGGACAGGCGCCGAACGGGTTATTGAAAGAGAAGAGACGCGGTTGCGGCGTCTCGTACGAGACCCCGCAGTGGCGACACTCGAACCGCTCGGAGAACTCGATCCGGTCGGGATTCGGGATTCGGGATTCGGGATTCGTCGGGTCTTGAGATGCCTCTTGCAACACAATCGCGAATGCGGCGCCGCCGCCCTCGCGGTACGACGTCTCGATGGAATCGGTCAGGCGGCTTCGAAGGTCGCCCTCGATCCGCAGGCGATCGACGATGACATCGAGTGTCGTTCGATCTCGGAGAGATGCGCGGTCGATTTCGTCGAACGCCACGGCGCGGCCATCGACGAGCAAGCGGCCGTATCCACGGCGTTGGAGGGTATTCAGCGTCTCTTCGATGCCGGGATTCGCGACTCGGGATTCGGGATTCGCCCCATTCGGCGGTTCGTCGCCCTCGAAAAGGTCATCGACAGCGTCGATGTCTGCCGCAGCCTCTTTTGCGGGTGCGGCCGGAATCGCCACAACCGGAATCTGGAAACCGATCATCACACGCGTGCCCGCCGGCAGATCGTTGAGCCGTTTGGCGACGATTTCGGCGGTTTCGCGAACGACTTCCTGCCCGCACTGACGGCAGAACGTCCGGCCGATGCGCGCGTACAGCAAACGCATGTAATCGTGGATTTCGGTCGTCGTTCCGACAGTCGAGCGTGGATTCCGGACGCTGTTCTTCTGGCGGATCGCGATCGCCGGGCAGATTCCCTCGATCCGGTCGACGTCCGGCTTTTCCATCCGCTCGAGGAACTGACGGGCATAGGCCGAGAGCGATTCGACGTAGCGGCGCTGCCCTTCCGCATAAATCGTGTCGAAGGCGAGCGACGATTTGCCCGATCCGCTGACGCCCGTAAAGATGACGAGCTTGCCGTGCGGCAGCGTGACGTCGACGTTTTTGAGATTGTGCGTGCGCGCGCCGCGAACGATGAGTGGGCCGCGTGCTGGTTGTCGAGCCTCGTGCATTAGCGATAGGTGTCAGGGCGCAGGGCAGGACGCAGGTCGAAAGGTGGCAGCGAGCCTCGATGCCCACCCCGTGTGACGACCTCCTGCCTGCTGCCCACTGCCACTTGCCCCCTGTCGGGAATTTCGCCGGAACGGTAAGAGAAAAATGGTACTACCGCGGTTCGGCGACCGCAAGCGCGGTGGCATTGCGCACCACCGACACGACAAAAGCGCCAATCAATCCGGCTGCGGCAATCGCGCCACCAAAGTCAAACAACCGGACCGTTAGCGGCCCGATCGAGACGTGCGGGTCGTTGAGCAGCGCCACGGCGCCGGCGGCCAGAATGATCCGCAGTTCCGAGGGGCCGATGCCTCCAACCGACATCCGGAATACACCGCGGACCGCTGTTGCGAGGAACACTTCGCCGGCGACGAGCAGGTACCCGACGAGGAGCGCGAGCGCGACAAGCGGTGTCATGAACGGCGAGCACGCAAGCCCGCCGAACAGCAGCGTCGCTCCCGCGATGTCGAGTACGTGATCAATATAGAAACCGTAACGCGGACGTTCGACTCGACGAACGCGCGCCAGCGTTCCATCGAGGCTGTCGCCAAACCAGTTGATAGCGAGAGCGACGACGACAAGCCAGAGCGCACGGCGATCCCAGCGCGCGGCCGCGAACGCCGCGCCAGCCAACGCCATACCCGCCAGCGCAAGAGCCGTGAGGTGGTCGGAGTTGATCGCGCGCGGCAACCGTGCGGCGATGAAGATGAGCAGCCGCTTCTCCGCAGCCGCAAGAATGCTGCGGTGCTCTCGCACATGAGTCATGGACCCTCCCTCCTGGGTTCGCAAGGGCCGGCTTTAGCCGGCCCAATCGTCGTAGGGACCGGCTTTTAGCCGGCCCAATCGTCGTAGGGGCCGGCTTTAGCCGGCCCATCACGTAATGTGCGAAGCAACAGAAGAAGGGCTCAACAATGGAGGGAATGAGAAGTGCACCCTCAGGCGCATATGAAGCGCACAGCCACGTGGGCCACATTTATCGGCATCGTGGCCGTGATCGCGTCAGTGATCTGGGCGGATCCTTACCACCGAAGCCGTCAGGACACCGGCGGATCTCACCCCAGTGACCCACCAATAGCTACAGCTGGACGCGAGACAGCGGTTGAACCTGAGGAGTCCCCCGCTACTCTTCACGACCTCGAGACAGTTACAGGCACCGTCGACCCGCACGAGCTGATTGGGCGACGAGTCGACTTCCATGTGAAGGTCGCGGACATCAATAACTATGTATCGTTCTGGGTGGGCAGTAAGGACAACCGGATGCTCGTCGTCCGTCTTCACGGCGCGTCTTCGCCGAACGACATCAAACCGGTGGCACCGGGACAGACCGTGCGCATCACCGGAACGATTGAAGACATTCCGAACGCCGAAGCGCGATACAACTGGGGGTTGACCGAGTCACAGCGCCGGGCGTTGGAAGACCAGAAGGTCTACATCCGCGCCGAACACGTGACGCCCGAAGGATGACTCTGCATCAGCTTCCGGACCGAAGCGCGCGGGCGACCACCTTCAGATCGGCGACGAGCGATTCGTACGCGGCGCGCCGTCCTTCCGCGTCCGGCGCACGCAACACCGCGGAGGGATGAATCGTCGCGACGACGCGCTCAATGGGAAGGCCCGGGCCCGCTGGACCCGGCGTCTGAAGCAGCTTGCCGCGGTTCTGCATCAGCTTGAACTGGGGTCCCATCACTGACTGCGCGGCGGTCGCGCCAAGCAGGACGACAACCTGCGGCTTCACCGCTCGCAGTTCGCCCTCGAGCCATGGCCGGCACGCCTTGATTTCCGACATGCGCGGTTTCTTGTGAATGCGCCGCTTGCCACGCGGCTCCCACTTGAAGTGTTTGACGGCGTTGGTGACGTACACCTCGCGGCGCGGAATGCCCGCGTCCTCGAGCGCCTTATCGAGCATCGCGCCGGCGGGACCGACAAACGGTGCGCCCTGCCGATCTTCCTGGTCGCCGGGCTGCTCGCCAACAAACATCACCCGCGCGTTTTTGGGGCCGGCACCAAAAACGACCTGCGTCGCTGTCTTATACAGGTCGCACCCGCGGCACTCATGGGCCGCCGCGCTCAGGTTGCGAAGACTGGTCGTTGGGGGCACAAACGGCGCGGCCGACCGCTCACCGCCGGGGTTGGCGTTATCAGGGCTGCCGGATGTCTTCTTCGCCACGTCTCACCTCGTCCAGCTATCGCACGCCGGGCACCAGTAGCTTCCCTCTCACCTTTCGCACCCCTTGCACGCCTCGCACCTTCCGCACCGACTCGTGAAAAAGGCGAGTATACTCAGGTGCTTCCAACAACCCAGGAGGTTGAGTGATGCGTGCACTGTTGACCGCTACTCTCGTTCTCGGCCTCGCCAGCGCGGCGATGGCGCAGACGGCAGCTCTCAAGGTCGGCGACCAGGCGCCCAATTTCAAGCTGCAAGCGACCGACGGCAAGACGTACCAACTGTCGGACTTCGAAGGGAAGAAACCGGTAGTCGTGGCGTGGTTCCCCGCGGCATTCACCCGCGGCTGCACCATTGAGTGCAAGTCGCTGGCGGAAAACGGCGACAAGATCAAGATGTACGACGTCAGCTATTTCATGGCGAGCGTCGATCCCATCGAGAAGAAC
>Ga0075418_10007543_pt1 | contig 12248 bp, 12 predicted proteins | sample SoiMetdeltSBSDD2_FD_81776 | JGI IMG/M metagenome (GOLD analysis project Ga0075418, IMG submission 81776) | Bulk soil microbial communities from a Populus tree surrounding site in Tennessee, USA - Soil MetaG P. deltoides SBSDD2 | ecosystem: Environmental > Terrestrial > Soil > Tree plantation...
AGCGGCTTTTCCGCCATCGGCTTGGGATCGAGCTTGGGCGCGGCTGGAACGGCCCGGAACGGGTCGTCCGGATTCTGGCCCGCCGTGAGAACGATCTTCGACTGGTCCGCGGGCGGTGGCGAAGCGATCGGTTTCCAATCCACCGGATCGGGCGGAGCCGCCCGCAGGGGTGCGCCGTCCCCAACGCGAAGCTGTCCGTTCGCCACCAGATAAGCCGCCGCCACCGTCACCACCAGAGCCGTCCACGAGTACCACGCGTGCGCGGCCCGCACCAGCAACGGCCGGGCCGGGTGGGCGGCGCTGGCGGCGCTGGTGCTGCGCGGGGCGGTGGTGATCTTCATGCGGCCCTTCCCGGCAACAAGGACAGCTCGGCGGTGCGGACACCCCCGACGGCCGCGTGCCCAGGGCGCACCGGCCATGTCCGACCCGCGGTGCGCGAGGAATAACCGGCGCAGCCGCGCAACGTCGGACAACCCTCATCTTCGGCAAGGCTTTCCAGCAGGCTTGACAGAATCCCGCGGCCGGCCGGTTTTGGTGAAGTGGGAAGGCACCGCGGCCGACGTGGCAGGGTGGGGCAGCGGCGGGATTCCTACAATGTGGAGAGGAGTCCGCAGCACTTGACCCCGACTTCGGCAACCGGTATCGCCATCCCGTCCCTCCCGAGACGCTTGCGCATGCGGCGGAAACGGCTGCTGATCAGCGTCGGCCTTCTCCTCGGCTTCGTCGCCCTGGTCCTCGTCGGACTCGCGGCGATGGTCAAGCACGAGCCGAGCTACTACCGGCAGGCCACGCTGCCGCCGGGGCCGGAGCGGGAGGCTCTCTCCTCGCAGGCCACCGCAAGCTTTCTCGGCATCGGAACCGCCCTCGGGCGCGACGACTGGGAGTTGACGTTTCGCACCCAGGAACTCAACGCCTATTTCCAGGAGCATTACTTCCAACACGGCGGCGACGACAACCTGCCGGACGGTTTTTCGGCCCCGCGGGTCAAGCTCGAAGACGGCAAGATGCGGATCGGCGTCCGCTACGGCCAGGGGCTACTGAGCACGATTCTCTCGCTTGAGATCAAACTGTGGCTGGTGCCCGACGAGCTGAACGTACTGGCGATGGAGATCGTGAGCCTGCAGGCCGGCAGCTTGCCGCTGTCCACCGGGACGCTGATTGACCGAATCAGCGAGGCGGCCCGGCGGGAGAACATCGAAATTGCGTGGTACCGGCACGAGGGGCACCCGGTCGCGATCATGCGCTTCCAGGCCGACCTGACGCGGCCGACGTTCCAGTTCAGCCGCATCGAATTAAAAGGAGGCGCGCTGGAGCTCGCCGGGCAATCGACGGACCTGCTCGCGCCGCTACCACCGCCGCGGGTGGTGCCGAAGTGAATGAGATGACAAGTCGGTGACCGGCATGCGGATGGGCGTAACGGAGTACCGAGTACTCAGTACTCGGTACTGAGTACTGAGTGCAGGTCTTTAGAGAACATCCTCCGGTTCGAACCGGCAGGTCCACTGACCGGGTCCAGGCTGGAGAACCATCCGACCGACAAAGCGTGCTCCTGTAATCCGAACTATCAACCGTTCGACGGCTTCGACTTCCCACGAAAAAGTCCCCGCGTCGATTCGGGCTACGGTCCCGCGATTGCCTGACACCGGGCCTTCATAATCCAAATAGAGGAGCCGGTGATCCCCGGTTGGTTCGGCGGCAACCGCGATGCCAGGTTCCAGTGGCGCGAGAAGCCGCCACGAGCGCAAGACGTCTCCCGCCTCCAGGAACAGGTCCCAGTGCGGAACCGGGTAATCGTGCTCGAGGATCGCGAAGCGGGGCATCGGACCTATCACGCGGACGAAGGACCATGGCGAAGACGGACAAGCCGGACGACGGGGTCAAGACGGTGACTCGCAACCGAAAGGCCTCTCACGAGTACCACCTGTCCGACCGCCTGGAGTGCGGGATCGTTCTCGTCGGGACCGAAGTCAAAAGCCTCCGCGACGGGCACTGCAGCCTCGACGAGGCATACGCAAAAGTCGAGGGCGGCGAACTCTGGCTCGTCGGCTGTGAGATTCCCGAGTACGCCATGGGCAATCGGTTGAATCACAAGCCCAAGCGCGACCGAAAACTCCTGCTACATCGCCGGGAGATGGCGAAATTCGCCGGTAAGGCCTCGGAGCGCGGCTACACGCTCGTCCCGACCAGTGTGTATTTCAAGAACGGGCGGGCGAAAGTCGAGATCGCGGTCGCTCGCGGCAAGCAGTTGCACGACAAGCGGCAGGCGCTGAAGACGGCCGAGGCCAAACGCGAGATCGACCGGGCGATGAGGCGGCGGCGGTAAGCGGGAATCGGCGAGCGTCGAGGCGTAAGCCCGACGTGTTTGGACCTGGCAGGTCAATCACGTCGAGCTAACGCCTCGACGCTCGCCTTTCGAATAGGAGACGACGCACGTGCGCGTGGCCGCCCTGGTCGAATCGCCGGACCACGTCTGTTCCCGGTATCGGCTGCGCGCGTTCATGCCCGCTTTACAAGCCGCCGGACATAGCGTCGAACTCCACACGCTTCCGGCCGACTGGTGGGGCCGGCTGACGATCGCGGGCTCGGTGCATGAGGCGGATGCCGTCGTCCTGCAGCGGAAACTGTTGTCGGCCCCGGAGGTGGCGCTCCTGCGCCGCCGCGCCCGGCAGCTCTGGTTCGACTTCGACGACGCCATCTGGATGCGCGATTCGCATTCGGCGAAAGGGTTTGCGAGCCGCAAGCGCATGCACCGGTTTCGCGCGATCGTCCGGGCCGCAGACGCGGTGATCGCTGGCAACGACTACCTGGCCGAGCACGCGACCACGGCTGGGGCGCGTGCCGTTTGGGTCATCCCGACTTGCGTGGATGTCCAAAACTACCCCGTCGCCCGGCACGAGCGGGTCGGGGCCGATCTGGTTTGGATCGGCTCGGCGAGTACATTGCGCGGGTTGGAGGCAATCTCGGGGCTCCTCAACGCGATCGGCCGGCAAGTTCCCGGAGTCCGACTGAAGCTGGTGTGCGATCGCTTCCTGAAACTTGCCGACCTGCCCGTGGTCGAATCGCCGTGGGCGGAGGCGAGCGAGCGGGAGGAGATCGCCGCGGCGGACATCGGGATGAGCTGGGTGCCCGACGACCCGTGGAGCCGGGGCAAGTGTGGGCTGAAAGTGCTGCAGTACATGGCCGCGGGGCTGCCGGTGGTGACGAACCCGGTGGGCGTCCATCGAACGATGGTGCGGCACGGGGAGACGGGGTTTCTGGCCGAATCGGAGTCTGAGTGGGTCGAGGCGATTCAAACATTGGCCCGCGATCCGGACCTGCGCCGCCAGATGGGCGCTCGCGGACGGGCCGTTGTGGAAGAGCGCTACAGCGTGGAGGTTGGGGCGGCTCTGTGGGTGAACCTGATCAATGGACTGACCGCAGGGCGGGCCACCGCATGAGTTCGCCGGGTGCGGCCGCTATCGACGGCGTACGGTGGACCTTCACACCCGCCGGGCGCGAAGCGCTCCGCGACGACGACTTGCGCCTCGAAAAACATCTCGCCGCCGGCCGCGCGTCGGTCGTCAAGCACGGCGGGCACCGAACCGTCTACCGGATCGCGCTCGGCGACGAGACGGTGTACTGGAAGGTTTGCCGGCTGTACGGGCCGCGGGCGTGGTGGCGGGACTTCCTCCGCGGTCCGAAGGCCAAGCTCGAGTTCGACCGGGCGCGGGAGCTGGCGAATCGCGGGCTCGCCACCGTGGAACCGCTGGCGTGGGGCCGGATGGGCGGCTTCTGGCCGCCGGCGAGCCACCTCGTCACGCGGGCGCTCGAACGCACAGTTCCGCTCGATGAGTACTTGCTGGATCATCTGCCCCGATCACCAGCGGACCGGCGCCGACTGACAGGTGCGCTCGCGGAATTCATCGCGAAACTACACGATGCCGGGGTCACACACCCGGACTTGCATCCGGGGAACCTGCTCGTCCGGGAAGAACCGAGCGGCTACCAGTTTTTCCTGATCGACGTTCACGACGTCCAGCTTGGCCCGCCGTTGGACCGCGCCGCCCGGCGGGCGAATCTGGCGCTGTTGAACCGGTGGTTTCAGATCCGGGCGACGCGATCCGACCGGCTGCGCTTCTGGCGTGCCTACGGCGGCGCAAACGCCTCGCCAGAGGACGACCGCCTCATCGAGTCCGAAACCGAGAAATCGATCCTGCGGCTCTGGCAGTCGCGTGACGGGCGGTGCCTTCGGCCCAACCGGCACTTCCAGAAGGTGAGCGGCCGCGGCGTGCGCGGCTTCGCCGTGGCCTCGCTCACACCGGGACTCATTGATCCATTCCTTTCGATGCCGGACGCGCCGTTCACCTGGTCGCAAGCGACCATTCTCAAGGACTCCCGGAGTGCGACCGTCTGTCGCTGGTCCTTGGCCGCGGGTGATTCGGTGGTTTACAAGCGTTTTCGGCTCACTCAGGCCAGTGACCCGGTCGCGAATTTGTTCCGCCGGTCGGGCGCAATGCGATCGTGGCAGGCCGGGCACGCGTTTCTCGATCGCGGGCTCCCGACTCCGCGGCCGCGGCTCGTGTTTCAGCGCCGGCGCTTCGGTTTACCGACCGTCGGATATCTCCTGTGCGAGGGGGTCCCGGACAATAAGCACCTACATGAAGCTATCATGTCGGCCGGCCGCGCGGACAAGTGGGAGATCGTCGAGACGCTCGCCCGCTGGGTCCGGCTGATGCACGATCGCGGGGTCTCCCATCGCGATCTGAAGGCGGCCAACATCCTGGTGACCGCGGCGCGAGAGTGTCAATTCATCGACCTCGTGGGCGTACGCTTTCGGCAAACCGTACCAAGGCGTATCCGCGTGCGCGACCTGGCGCGACTCAACGCCAGCTTCGTCTCGGTGCCCGAAGTCAGCCGAACGGACCGCCTGCGGTTCCTTCGCGTGTACCTTTTGTGGAGCTTGCGGGGCTCGGCAGGATGGAAAGACTGGTGGAACGAGATAGCACAGGCGACCGAGGACAAGGTTCGCAGGAACGCGTTGCGAAACCGACCGTTAGGTTGATCGAGGCGTCAAGTCACGGCTGCGTGCCGGTCGAAAACAGGGACACCGCGAGCGGAACCGGGCTGGCGGAGGAAAGCCGGGCGGGCTATAGAAGCCGGCTGGGTTCGAGTCTTCGTTGGAGTTCCGCCTTTAGGCGGTCTGGGTTGGAGTTCCGCGTTTACGCGGTGTTCGGCGCCCCCGCCGCCTAGAGGCGGAACTCCAACGAAGACAAAGACCGCCGAAAGGCGGCACTCCAACTAAGACCCGGCGAAGCGGCACCCAAGGAAGCGGGCATGGCGGAGAGTCGCCGGGCAGGCCGTGTCCCGATGGGGTTCGCGCTCGCGGTCTGCGCCCTCGGCCTGGCGGGCTGCGAGAGCCTCTTCAAGAATCGCGGTGAGGACCCACCCGCGGTGACCGTTGCCCCGCCGGCGTTACCGGGCAAGGCCGGGGCCCATCGCGTCTCCCAGTTCGTCTTCTACAGTGATACCGCCCTCAAACCGAGTGCCCCGCTCTTTGACGAACTCAGCAGGCTTCGCGACCAGATCTTCCGCGACCTGGCGCTGCCGCCGTCCGACACCATTGTCCAGGTCTACCTGTTCGACGACCAGGAGAAGTACGAGCGGTACATGCGGTTCCGATACCCGGAGCTGCCGAAGCGGCGGGCATTCTTCGTCGCCCATCCGGGGACGCCGGGCGGCCCGCGGGAGTTACTCGTCTTCACGTTCTGGGGCGATCACCTCCGCCAGGATTTGCGGCACGAATTGACCCACGCCCTGGTGAATAGTGTCATCAAGGACGTGCCGCTGTGGCTCGACGAGGGGCTCGCGGAGTACTACGAGCTGCCGCCGGAGCGAGACGGCGTCAATCTGCTGCACGTGGACGCGCTGCGGCGTGGGGAAGCCGTGCCGGACCTCGCGGCGCTCGAGCGGCTCGACCAGGTCCAGCAGATGGGGCGGGCCCAGTATCAGGAGGCGTGGGCGTGGGTGCATCTCATGCTCCGCGGATCGCCGCAAGGGCGCGCGGTTCTACTCGGGTACCTGCATCAGCTGCGTGACCCGGCCCCGCCGGGGCCGCTCTTGCCGCGACTGCGCGAGGTCTACCCGGCCCCACAGGTTGCACTGGCCAAACATCTCTCCGCACTCGACGCTCCGGCGGCGACAATCCGGCCTGTTGTCGATCGGCGCTGATTCGGTTACATTGCGGACGAGGCACCTCATGGCAAACATCCTGCTCGGCGTCACCGGTTCCGTGGCCGCCATCCGCACGCCCGAAATCGTCAGCACTCTGCGGTCGAAGGGATACGCGGTCCGCGTCGTCGCCACGGACTCGGCGCTCTATTTCTTTGACCCGGTGACGCTGGACCCGACGCGAGTGCTGCGCAATCCTGACGTGGTTGTGGTGGACGAAGACGAGTGGCCCGGCCGCTCGGACGGGTTGCGCTACCGTCGCGGGGACGTGGTGATGCACGTGGAGCTGCGGCGCTGGGCGGAGTTGTTCCTCGTGGCGCCTTTGGACGCGAACACGCTGACGAAGTTCGCGACCGGGCTGTGCGACAACTGCCTGACGTGCGTCTGGCGGGCCTGGGATCCGAGCCGCCCCGTGGTGCTCGCGCCGGCGATGAACACCTTCATGTGGGAACACCCGATGACGCGACGGCACCTGCGCGCCCTGGCCGCGGACGCGGGCGCGGCGCACGTGCCCGGCCACCTCGACGACGCAAACACCCTCGCGCAGATCAATTCGCGGAGCAAGACGTTCCGCGTCGTCGGCCCGCAGACGAAGCAATTGGCGTGCGGCGACGTCGGGCCGGGGGGAATGGCGGAGGTCGCCGACCTGGTGGCCGCGGTCGAGGAACTGCTTGCCGGGTCCGCGCCCGCTGCCTAGCATCCTCTCACCCAGGACGGGGATGGTCTCCGTCCCTTTTCACATCCGGGAGAGCGTGATGAAGGCCATGGTGGCGGCCCTCGCGGCCGTGGTTGTTGCCCTCGGCGGAGTCCGGGCCGACGACAAGAAAATTGACCCGGCCAAGCTCATCGGCAAATGGGAGCTGACCAAGTCCACCGATCCGAAGGCCCCGAAGGGGGCCACGGTCGAGTTCACCAAGGACAACAAGCTCGTCGTCGTGGCGGAGATCGAAGGGACCAAGCGAGAGTTCACCGGAACCTATAAGGTCGATGGCGACAAGCTGTCGGTGAAGCTCAAATTCGGCGATGCCAAAGACAACGAGGACACGGACACCATTCAGTCGCTCACGGATGAGAAGTTGGTCCTGATTGACAAGGACAAGCAGCAGAACGAGTTCACGAAGAAGAAGTGAGTTTTCAGGGCATGTCCTAGCTGGACCATTCAGCTCAAACGGGGGTACGGTAGGTCCCGCCTGCCGGGCGGGACCTTGGCGTTCTCCCATCCGGGCCCAGGTCCCGCCCGGCAGGCGGGACCTACCACGAACAAACTCGCCTTGATCCGACACGGCCGGGCCGTTTACCATTTCGCCTCGCTCAAGGACGCCACCTCGTCGCGAGGATCGTCATGAAGACGACGCTCTGCATATTGGCCGTTGCCCTTTGGATCGCTGCCAGCCCGGCCCTGGCCGACGAGAAGGGAAAGCTGGCCGGCGGGAACGGCTGGCAAGTCGTCAAGTCGGAAGAAGCCCCACCCGGCACAAAGATCCAATTCGCGGCGGACGGGAAGTTGACGGTCACGTTCCTCGTGGACGGCAAGGAACGCCAGGTCACCGGCACGTACGCACTCGCCGGCAATCAGCTCACTTTGAAGTTGTCCCACGACGGTCGCGAGCGCGTCGAGACGCGTACGGTCAAGAAGCTGACGGACACGGCACTCATCACGGAAGATAAGAACCGCAAGCTCGAGGAGCTGCAGAGATTGCCGTGAACTGGCGGCTTGATCGTGGATGCTTCTGGTCCCCTTGTGTCAGGCTACCTCGACGCTTCTAGATTGCGCCCCCCGGCTGCCACATCGGATCGCGGAAAACCGCTATAACGGCCGCGACCAATCCGGGGCCGTACCGTGCGTTACTCCATCACGCTGTTGATCCTGATTACTAGTCTCACGGGCCACGCGGCCGCGAAGCCGAATGTGCTCCTGATCGTCGGCGACGATTGGGGGTGGACCGACTTCGGGTTCATGGGCCACGCGGAGGTCCGCACCCCGCACCTGGACCGGCTCGCGAAGGAGGGCGCGACGTTTCCCAACGGCTACGTTCCGACGTCTCTTTGCCGGGCGAGCCTGGCAACGATCCTGACCGGCCAGTTTGCCCACAAGCATCGCATCTGCTGCAACGATCCCCCGGAGGGCCTGGCCCGCGACGCGATGTTCCCGTTCATCAAGGAGAGCCCGGCCCTGCCGCGACTGCTCAAGGACGCGGGCTACGAGAGCTTTCAGACCGGCAAGTTCTGGGAAGGCCACTTTTCGAACGCCGGGTTCACGGCGGGGATGACGGTCAAAGGACGTCACGGGGACGACGGTCTGGTCATTGGCCGTCAGACCCTGAAGCCAATCTTCGACTTTGTCGATCAGGCGAAAGGTCCGTGGTTCGTCTGGTATGCGCCAATGATGCCCCACGAGCCGCACAACCCGCCGGAGCGATTGCTCGAAAAGTACAAGAAAGAGGGTCGCGACATTCGGCTCGCGAAGTACTGGGCCATGTGCGAGTGGACCGACGAGACGATCGGCGAGCTATTGGCAGGGCTCGACAAACGGGGTCTGCGGCAAAACCTGTTGATCGTGTTTGTGGTGGATAACGGCTGGGTGCAATCGGTCGGGCCGCCGAAGAAAGGGGACCAGTTCAACACGCGGTCGAAGAACACCCCGTACGACGCGGGCGTGCGAACGCCGGTGATCGTGTACTGGGACCGGCACACGAAAATGGGGCGATATTCGGATCTGGTCTCCACAGTTGATCTCGCCCCGACGGTGCTCTCAGCCGCGGGGGCCGAGGTGCCGGATGCGATGGATGGGCTGAATCTCATGGACACTGCCAGCGGCAAGGGACGCCTGAAGCGCGACGCGGTGTTTGGCGAGATTTACGTGCACACCGCAGTCAAGATCGAAGACCCGCGGGCGAACCTGACGCACCGCTGGGTCCGGGCCGGCGACTGGAAGTTGATCGTCCCGGTCAAGGCGGACGGCAAGCCGGAGCTTTACAACGTGACCAACGACCCGCACGAGAAGAAAGACCTGGCGGACGGTAAGCCAGACGAAGTACGCCGGCTGAAAAAGCGGATCGACGAGATGTGGGAAGAGCGGCCGGCAAAGTGACTCGATTACCCTGTCCGTTTACACCACGGCGCACCGCATGGCGGGCCGGAACCACATGCGGTCGGAAGAGACTGCGCCGCGGAGATCGGCGCCGCCGGCAAGCTCAATTCACGGCTCACCTCGCGACTGGCGCACTTCGGGCAATCCACGTTGGCGACGTCCGCCTCGCGACGAATGAGCCGCTCGAACCGGGTTCCACAATCCGCACACGAAAAGTCGTACAGGGGCATCCCACTCCTCAACTCGATTGCCGGCGCTTCTTGTAGATCTCGCTCGCCTTCAGGAGGATTTCGCGTTCGGGCTCCGTCAGGCTCTCCTTGCCGTGCTTGGCAACCTTGGCCAGCACTTCATCCAGCTTGGCTTCCAGGTGTTCGTTGACCCCGGACGCGGACCCCACCGCGGCGCCCTGAGCGCCGACGGTCGCGGACGTGGCCGCGGCCGGCTCGGGCTGACGTTTTTCCTGCGGCACGCGGATCTTGGGCCGGGCCATGCGCTTGACCGATTTGCCCGAGCCACCGGACGGCAGCCAGTTGAGAACCCGCAGCGTGTACGTGTGGTAGAGGAACGCAAAGCCCGCCCCCGCGAGGTGGACCGCGACCGCGGCCGGGTTGGCGTGTCCGCCCGCCAGGCCGGCGATATCCAGGAGGGCGTAGAACGCGACGATGACCCAGATCGGGAAATAGAAGAACCGCCGCGTCGGGTAGTGCAACGCAAAGAGGATGAGCACGGAAGTGACCGCGCCCGACGGCCCGATCAGTTTGGGCGGGTCGGTCATGAACGCGGACACGACGGTGTAGGCGAGCCCGCCCAGTAGTGTCGTGATCAGGAAATAAGCCAGGTACTCTTTGGACCCGTACAAGTCTTCGACCTGATGGCCGATCCAGGCCAGGAAGCCGATCGTGAACACCAGGTGAAACACGTTCCACGGCTGATGAATCAGCGCATAGCTGACCAGTCGCCAGACTTCGCCTTGCAGAACTTTGTCGGTATCGAGCTGCAGTGCCTCGGTCAGCCCGCCGACCGGCGGCGGGAATCGCGGCAGGTCCTCGCGTTGGCTGGCGACCTGGGCAATAAACATGAAGAGGTAGAGGAGGCAGAGAAAGACCGTGCCCTGCGACCGCGCCAACGGGTTGGACCACCGGTGGTCCTCGCGGTAGTAGTCGCGGTCGTAGATCCCCATTCCCGGCCCCTGCGCTGGCAAAGTCGGATTGGTCCTTCTTGTTCTAACATACGGCCGCCGGGGACGGAAGGGGCGGCCGTGACCGTTACGCGGCGGGTTTTCCGCAGAAAGCCGTGGCCCGGCTCATTCGCGAAAGTTAAAGTGGGTCGCCATGAACGCACCCGGTCAGCTTCCGCGAGTCCTCGGGTTCACTATGGCGACGGCCATCGTCGTCGGCACGGTGATCGGGTCGGGCGTGTTCAAGAAGGCCTCGGTGGTCTCGCAGAACGTCCCCGAGTCGGGCCTGGCCCTGCTCGCGTGGGTGCTGGTCGGCGTGCTGACGCTGCTCGGGGCGCTGGCGCTGGCCGAGGTGGCCGTGATCGTCGGCAAGGCCGGCGGCAACTACGCCATCCTCCGCGACGCTTACGGCCGCTGGGCTGGGTTCCTCTGGGGGTGGGTCGAGTTCTGGATCATCCGGTCCGGCTCGATCGCGGCCCTGGCCACGATCTTCACCGAATCACTGCACGACATCCTCAGGCAGCTGGTGGACCCGCAACGACCGGACCTCGATGTGCTCCAGCCGTGGGCGCGGACCGGCGTGACCGCGAGCGTGATCGCGGTCCTCGGACTCGTGAACGCCCGCGGAACGCGGCTCGGCGGCGGACTCCAGGTTGTCGTGACCACCGTGAAAGTCGCGTCTCTGCTGGCAATCGCGGTTCTTCCCTTCATCATGCTCGGCGTCTCGACGTCGCCGGAGGCTACGCCGCAGGCGTCTCGGCTCGAGCCGTTCTGGCCGCAGGAATGGACGTGGGTGAAACTGAGCCTGTTCGGCGGCGCACTCGTCGGAGTCTTCTGGGCCTATCACGGGTGGATGAATATCGCCCCGGTTGCCGAGGAGGTGAAGAACCCGCAGCGGAATATTCCGCTGGCGCTTTTGACCGGGGTGTTCATCATCATTGCGCTCTATGTGAGCGTGAACCTCGCCTACTACCTGATCATCCCCGGCCCCGAGATCGCGGCGCTCAAAGGTCGGACCGTGGCGGGCGAATTCAGCGTGCGCGTCCTCGGGTCAATCGGTCTGGTCGCGGCATCGACGGCGATCATGATTTCCGTGTTCGGGTCGCTCAACGGCAACCTGCTGGTCGGCCCGCGACTCCTCTACGCGATGGGCCAGGACGGGCTGGCCCCGCGCGCACTCTCCCGCCTCCACCCGAGGTATGCGACCCCGGCCGTGGCAATCGCCGTCCTCGCCGGCTGGTCGATCTTGTTGGTGTTCGTCGTTGGGATTCTCACGACCGTCCGGGTCCCGACTCTCGAGATTGGCGGAGGCTCGCTGGACTTCAATTTGCCGAAGGACAAGGCCCCGTTCGATGTGATTACCGACTTCGCGATGTTCGGGGCGATCAGCTTCGAGACGCTGGCGGTCGCCTCGATCTTCGTCTTCCGCCGCCGCTTCCCGACGAGCACCGTCCACCTGCCGTACCGGTGTCCCTTCTACCCGGTGCTCCCGGCGGTCTACGTGCTCGCGCTGGGGACGGTGCTGGTGAACATGTTCCAGTCGCAGCGGGCGGAGGCATTGACCGGGGTCGGGTTCATCCTCGTCGGGGCGGTGGTGTACCTGATCGTCGGCCGGCGGGGCGAACCTCTGGCAAAGGCGAGCGGAGGTCCGTGAAGGAGCCCGAGCCTGCCTTTACGCCTTCGGCGTAAACACGCGACCGGAGACCCGCAACGGCGGCGATGGCGCCTTGGTCTTCATCAGGCCCTTTCGGCGCTCCGCTCCCTTAATAAGCC
>Ga0075418_10007544_pt1 | contig 12246 bp, 8 predicted proteins | sample SoiMetdeltSBSDD2_FD_81776 | JGI IMG/M metagenome (GOLD analysis project Ga0075418, IMG submission 81776) | Bulk soil microbial communities from a Populus tree surrounding site in Tennessee, USA - Soil MetaG P. deltoides SBSDD2 | ecosystem: Environmental > Terrestrial > Soil > Tree plantation...
CGGCGCACGAGCAGCGTGCACAAGGCAGCGAAAGCGAGAAGGGCCACCAGCGTCGCTCCGCCGCCGAGAGAATCCTGCAGGCCGTGGCCGAAGCTGCCGAGGTCCTCCGCCAGCTTACCCCCCTTGATCTGCGCCATGATGACGATGAACAGGCCGCCGATGGAGCCGCCCGCGACCAGGCCGGTGGCGAACAGCATGCCGGACGAAACCTCGCTCTCCTCCTTCTTGCCGCGGATGCGATCGGCGAGCCAGCGCATGGCGCCGCCCACGAAGATGGGGAACGTCGTCGAGATGGGGAGATAAGCCCCCACCGCCCAAGCGAGGCCGCTCACACCGCAGAGCTGCACCATGAGCGCCATCGCCGCGCCGACGAAGATGAAGCCCCAGGGCAGATCCTGTGAGAGCACGCCTTGGATGATGGTGGCCATGAGCGTCCCCTGCGGCGCCGGCAAGCGCTCCGAACCGATCGGCCCCCACGAGGAGTTGTGCATGCCGATGAGGGTGAAGCCGATCACCGCCACCGAGACGAGGACGCCGATGAGGAGACCGATCTGCTGGCGGATGGGCGTGGCGCCGACGAGGAAGCCCGTCTTCAGGTCCTGCGAGGTGGCGCCGGCGTTGGCCGCGGCGATGCAGACGATGGCGCCGACCGAGAGCGCCGCTGCCTGGGCCGCCGCTTGCGAGCTCGCGTCGTCGGCCCAGCCGGCGAGGAGGAAGATGAGGCAGGTGCCGAGCAGGGTGGCGATGGTCATGCCCGAGATCGGGTTGCTCGAGGAGCCGATGAGGCCGACGATGCGCGACGACACGGCGACGAAGAAGAAGCCGAAGATGACGATGAGGGTGCTGACCAGGAGCGAGGCCGGGAAGCCGACCGGCATCTTCTGGAAGAAGGGGATGATGAGGGCCAAGAGCAACGAGCCGATGGCGACCCAGAGGATGGGGATGTCGCGCTCGGTGCGCACCTGGCTGCCGCCGCTGCCGACGCCGGCGCGCAGCTCGCGGACCGAGTCACGGATCGAGGCGTAGATGGTCGGCAGCGTCCGGAGCAGCGTCAACAGACCCGCCATGGCCACGGCGCCGGCGCCGATGTAGCGGATGTAGGCGCGGTAGAACCAGTCGGCCTTCTCGTGACCATCGATCCAGGTCTGGGTGAAGCCGAGCTTCAGCAGATCGCTCTGCACCTGGCTTTCGGGAACGAACATCGAGAGGAGCGGGATGAGGGCGAGCCAGGAGAGGACGCTCCCCGAGACCATGGTGCCAGAGATGCGCGGCCCGATGATGTAGCCCACGCCCAAGTACTCCGGGATGATCTCGCTGTTGAGTCGCGCGTTCCTGAAGGCGCGCTCCGCGCCCGTCTGCAGCAGCACCGGGACCTCGCGCCAGAGAGCGAAGAGCTTGTTGGCGATGGCGTAGATGATGGCGGTCCAGAAGCCGGCGAAGACGGTCTTGGCCATCTCGCCGCCGCGCTCGCCGGCGATGAGCACCTCGGCGCAGGCGGTGCCCTCGGGGTAGGGCAGCTCGCCGTGCTCCTTGACGATGAGGGCGCGCCGCATGGGCACCATGAGGAGGACGCCGATGATGCCGCCCACCGCCGCCAGGGTCACGATCTGCAGCAGGTTGAAATAGGCCTGGGCGCCGCCGCTGGCGATGAAGAGGAAAGCCGGGGTGGTGAACACCACGCCGGCGGCGATGGACTCGCCGGCGGAGCCGATGGTCTGGACGATGTTGTTCTCCAGAATCGTGGACTTGCCGACCTTCTTGAACACCGCGATGGCGAGCACTGCGATGGGGATGGAAGCGGAGACGGTGAGGCCGGCGCGGAGCGCCAGGTAGACGGTGACGGCGCCGAAGAGGATGCCGAAGAACGCCCCCAGCAGGATCGCCTTGAGGGTGAACTCCGCGACCCCGGTTTCGCTGGCTGGGACGTACGGTTTGAACTCCTTCTCGTGCATGCGCTCTCCCCTTCCGTCACGAGGTGGAACGTGGGGGCGGTGGCCCTCTCAACCGATCTGGCTCAGCTCGGCGAAGTACTTGACGAAGGTCTTCATCCCTCCCGAGGCCTGGCCCCAGTCGTAATTCTCGTTGGGCGCGTGGTAGCCGTGCTCCGGCAGCGACAGGCCGATCATGATGAGCGGGCACTTCAGGTACTCCACCATGGTGACGACGGCGCCGATGGAGCCGCCCTCGCGCACGAAGGCCGGGGCCCGACCGAAGCCGAAGCGCAGCGCCTTGGTGGCGGCTTCGGCGTGGGGCCCGGAGATCTCGCCGAGAAACCAGTCCAGGTGATGCTCTTCCTTCAGCACCGCATCCGGGAGGTGCTTCTTGACGAAGGGGCGGATGAGCTTGAGGACCTTGGCTGCCTTCATGTCCGGCACCAGGCGGCAGGAGATCTTCGCTTCCGCCCACGACGGCACCACGGTCTTGACGCCGGGGCCGTGATAGCCGCCGGAGATGCCGTGTATCTCGAAGGTGGGGAGCGCCCAGATACGCTTCATGACCTCCGCGGCATTGTCGGTGCGCAAGCTGCGCAGCTCGTGCGCCTGCTTGTAGCGGGCGACGTTGAAGCCGGAGGCGGCGAAGCTCGCCTTCTCCTTCTTCCCCAGCGGGCGCACGTCGTCGTAGAAGCCCGGAATTTTCACCTTGCCCGTGTCCGGATCCATCATCTTCGCCACCAAACCGGCGATCTCCGCCACCGGGTTGCGGGCCGGGCCGCCGGTGAGACCGGAGTGGGTGTTCTTGGCGCCGGTCTCGAGCCGGATGGTGAAGCCCTGGACGCCGCGCAAGCCGTACGGCACGGCCGGGCGACCCTTGGCGATCCATATCGTGTCGGAGACGAGGACGGAGTCCGTCCGCAGCCGGGGCAGCTCGGCCTTCACCATGCCCTCGAAGGAGGGGCTGCCGATTTCTTCCTCCAGCTCCCAGAGGAAACGCACGTTGAGCGGGACGCCGTGTTCGCGAGCATAGCGGGCGGCATACAGCGCGGTGAGACCGGGTCCTTTGTCGTCGGTGCTGCCGCGGCCGATGTACTTGTCCTCGTCGATCTGCATCTTGAAGGGGTCGCTCCTCCAGGTCGGTTCGTCTGCGGGCTGCACGTCCATGTGGTTGTAGACCGTGAGCCACGGGTGCTTCGGGTCGCTCACCAGCTCGCCCACCACCACCGGGTTGCCCTCGGTGGGGACGACGCGCGCGGTGGCGCCGCAGCTCCGCAGCACGGAAGCGGCCGCCTCGGCGCCGCGCTGGATGTCGGGCTTGTGCGCCGGGTCCATGCTGACGGTGGGAATCTCGACGAGGAGCTGCAGGTCGGCCTCGAAGCGCGGGCGGCTGCTTTCCACGTGGTGATCGAGGTCGGAGAAAGCCGAATTCGACATCTTCCCCTCCAGGGCGACGCCCCTGGCGTTCCCGCCCGTACATGGGTGGGGGCGCTGCGGGCGGCATGTGCCGAGCGATCCGGGGCATCCTAGCACGCGACTGCGCGGCGGGACAGGCTGGGAGCGGGGTTGCGGGCGCAGCACGACGTTCCAGGCGGGGAGAAGCCCGCCCTGCCGCCGTGTGCGGGGATGTCCCCTTAGTCCGGTCTGCCGCCGCGTACGGCGGTGTCGCTCGCGGCGGGAAGGCGCGCGGGCTGCTTCTCGACCTGGGGGAGCTCGGCGGCGGTCAGGGTCTCGCGCTCGAGGAGCGTGCGGGCGCCGGTGTCGAGGGCGGCGCGGTTCCGGACCAGGACCGTCCGGGCGGTGTCGAAAGCAAGCTTCAAGATGTCGCGAACGGCGCAGTCGATCTCGCGCGCCGTTTCCTCGCTGAACTGCCGCTCTCGCCCGCCCACCGGGACGCCGGGGAAGAGCGACAGCGACTGGTCCTCGTAGGTGGCGAGACCCAGCTTCTCGTACATACCGTAGCGCGTCACCATGCTGCGGGCGATGTCTGTGGCCTTGGCGAGATCGTCGGCGGCGCCGGTGGAGATGTCGTCGAAGACCAGAGTTTCCGCCACCCGCCCGCCGAGAAGCACGGACATCTTGTTCTCCAGCTCGTCCCTCGACATGAGATAGCGGTCTTCCGTGGGGCGCTGGATCGTGTAACCCAGGGCGCCGATGCCACGGGGGATGATGGACACCTTGTGCACCGGATCGCTCCCCGGCAAGGCCAGCGCCACCAAGACGTGGCCCATCTCGTGATAGGCGACCCGTTCGCGCTCGTGCGGGTTGAGCAGCCGGTTCTTCTTCTCCAGCCCGGCGATGATGCGCTCGATGGCGGCGGTGAAATCGCCGGCGCTGACCGCGTCGGCCGAGCGGCGCGTGGCGAGCAGCGCCGCCTCGTTCACCAGGTTGGCGAGGTCGGCGCCGGTGAACCCCGGCGTCAGCGCCGCGATCTCTGCCACATCGACATCGGCGGCGAGCTTCACTTTCCGCATGTGCACTTCCAGGATCTGCACGCGCCCCGTCTTGTCGGGTCGGTCGACGAGGATCTGGCGGTCGAAGCGCCCGGCCCGGAGCAGCGCCGGATCCAGGATCTCCGGGCGGTTCGTGGCCGCTAGGATCACCATGCCCTGGTGCGGGTCGAAGCCGTCCATCTCCACCAGGAGCTGGTTCAGAGTCTGCTCCTTCTCGTCGTGTCCTCCTCCCAGCGGCCCGAGGCCGCGGGCGCGGCCGAGGGCGTCGAGCTCGTCGATGAAGACGATGGCGGGCGCCCGCTTCACCGCTTGCTCGAAGAGATCGCGGACCCGCGCCGCACCGACGCCGACGAACATCTCGACGAACTCGGAGCCGCTGATGGAGAAGAAGGGAACGCCGGCCTCGCCGGCGGTGGCGCGAGCGAGCAAGGTCTTCCCCGTCCCGGGCGGTCCGACCAGGAGAATGCCCCGGGGCAGCCTGCCCCCCAGCCGGCTGTAGTGGCGTGGATCTTTCAGGAACTCGATGACCTCGCGCAGCTCTTCCTTGGCCTCGTCGACGCCCGCGACATCGGCGAAGGTGACCTTGGTCGCGTCCTCCACGTAGACCTTGGCCTTGCTCTTGCCGATGGCCATGAAGCCGCCGCCCATGCCCGAACGCCCCACCATGCGACGGATGACGAACATCCAGATGCCGAGGAAGAGGAGCGCCGGCAGCGCCCACGCCAGGAGATCGCGCATCCAGGTGCTCTCCACGTAACCCGAGAACTTGACCCCCGTGCCCGCCAGCTTGTCGGCCAGCTCGGGCTCGACGCGGACAGTGATGAAGCGCTTGGGCACGCCCTCGTGCGGCTCCTTGAGGGTGCCGCGGATGTGCGTGCTCGTGACGCTCACCTCTTCCACCTTGCCCTGCTGCAGGTAGGTGAGGAACTGGCTGTAGGGGATCTGATCGACCTGACGGAAAGTAGCGAGCAGATCGTGGAGGAGGAGGATCCCCCACAGGGCGACGAAGACGTACCAGAGATGGATCTTGTGCTTCCGTTCCACGATTTCTCTCCCGAGGCCGGCATTCTACCGTCTCAGCTTGGCTCAGAGCAGTTGCCAGGTGAGACCGGCGCCCAGAGTCTGCTTGAACTGCCCCACCCTGTCGATCTGCTTGTCGTAGAGGATCTGCCAGAAAAGATCGAAGGTGATCACCTTGTAGACCTTGTTGCTGAGCTTGTTCTGCCAATCCACGTCCATCGTGGTCCAGTACTGGCGCTTGATCGGGTCCTTCTGCGAGGTGTCCAGCGCCTTGAACAAGCGCAGCTCCGAGGTGAAGACGTTGCGATCTTCGGCGGCCGCCAGCCGCGACACCGTGTACCACTCGAAGCCGCCCTCGGTGGTGATGTCGGAGTCGTGGGCGAGGGTCAAGGGGTCGTAGGTGCCGAAGCGGTCGATTCTCTCCTTGAAGGCGAAGCCGACGCGGGTGAGCACGCTCGCCCGGGGCCCCTGTACCAGGTAGCGCGCGATGCCCACCGATTCGGTGAGGATGGTGGGCGTCCACCACAGGCGTACCGGCTCGATCTCGGTGAAGAACTGGCTGTCCACGTCGAAGGCGACGAATGGATCCACGAAGTTCCACCATTTGAAGAGCACGATACCACGGTAAAGGATCTTGTCGGTGCTCTTCGTCGGTGCCAACCAGGCGTCGCGCGTCTTGTCCTGCTGGTGCGTCTGGCCGAACTGCAGGAAGAGACGGTTCTTCCAGATCGCCCGCCACCCGAGCCAGTGGTCGGCGGCGCCGTCCATGGTCGCGATCCAGGAGACCGTGCCGACCTCGTCTCCTTGCCAGGCACGATTGAAAGTCGATTGGCCGAGGGCCAGCCCTGCCGACGCCTTCACGGCCCAGCCGCTGAAGAGGGTGTCCCCGGGCGCACCCTGTTGCGCCGCGGCTCCTTCGACCAGGAACACCACTGCCCATGTGGCCATGCTACAGAGCGATCGGACTCGCATGCTTCCTCCTTCGAGCGTGTATGGCCGTGGCTCCAAGTCAATGGATCAGGCCCGCGCCTTGAGGAGGTCGCGGATCTCGCCCAGCAACACTTCCTGCTTGCTCGGCGCGGGTGGTGCCGCGGGTTGCGCCTCTTCCTTCTTGCGCGCCGCGTTGACCGCCTTGATCAGGAGGAAAATGGCGAAGGCGACGATGATGAAATCCACGATCGTCTGCAAGAAGGCCCCGTAGCGGAGCGTCGCCGCTCCGGCTGCCTTGGCATCGTTGAGCGAAGCGTAGGGAGTGCCGCTCATGTTGAGGTAGAGCTGGCTGAAATCCACGCGGCCCAGGAGGAGACCGACGGGGGGCATGATGAGGTCGCTCACGAGGGAGCTGACGATCTTGCCGAATGCCCCGCCGATGATGATGCCGATCGCCATGTCGAGGACATTGCCCCGCATCGCGAAGTCCCTGAACTCCTTCAGCATGTTCCGCCCCTTTCGTTCGGCCGGCGCTCGGCCTCGTCGTTCGGGCCAGCGGCTCTCGGGCAGTTCCCGCGTTTTGCTGACGTGGGCGGATTCTCCGACCGGGGCCGCTGGGCGGACAAGGCGCTTTCTGGCCCGGGAGGCCGGCACGGTGCCGCCCCGGCCCGGCGAAGTTCCCCACGAAGGCGCTTGCTCGCCGGCCGTAAGTCCCCGTAGAATCGAGGTTCCTCGCGTTTCCACGACCGGGCTGTGCCGGGAGTCGCCGGCTCTCCGACGCTGGCCTGCGTGCAGCCAACCACGGTCGCGATCCGAACAACGGCTCGGGAAGGAGAAGACGGAATCATGAACTGGATTCGCGGCGCCAAGGCGCGAGTCTCGATCGCCTCTGTGGTTTTGGTGAGCGCCGTGCTCGCGGCGTCCACTGTCTGGGCCCAGAAGATCGAGCCTCCCCAGGTCCCGTACCAGAAGTACGTGCTGAGCAACGGGCTCACCCTGATCCTGCACGAGGATCATTCGATTCCCATCGTGGCCGTGAATCTGTGGTACCACGTGGGCTCGAAGAACGAACGGCCCGGACGTACGGGATTCGCCCACCTCTTCGAACACATGATGTTCCAGGGGTCGGAGCACCACAACACGGACTTCTTCATGGCCCTCGACGCGATCGGCTCCACCGACCGCAACGGCACCACCAACAACGACCGCACCAACTACTTCGAGAACGTGCCGACGAGCGCTCTGGAGCAGGCGCTGTGGCTGGAAGCCGACCGCATGGGCTGGCTCCTGCCGTCGATGACCGAGGAGCGCCTGCAGAACCAGATCGAGGTGGTGAAGAACGAGCGCCGGCAGGGTGTGGACAACCAGCCCTACGGCACCGTGGACGAGCGCATGTACGCCGCTCTCTTCCCGAGCCACCATCCCTACAGCTGGGACGTGATCGGCTACATGGAGGACCTCACGGCGGCGACGAAGAAGGACGTGGAGGACTTCTTCAAGACCTACTACGGACCCAACAATTGCACCCTCGCGCTGGCCGGCGACATCGAGCCGGTGAAGGCGAAGGCGTTGGTGGAGAAATACTTCGGCGCCATCCCACCGGTGCCGCCGGTGTACCGCCGCGAAGTGTGGATCCCGGAGCTGACCGAGGAGATCCGCCTGCAGATGGAAGACCGCGTGCCACTGCCGCGGCTCTACATCGCCTGGCACGCCCCGGCGAGCTTCACCGAAGGCGAGCCGGAGCTGGAAGTGCTGAGCAACGTGCTGTCCTCGGGGAAGACGTCGCGGTTGTACAAGCGCCTGGTCTACGACCTGCAGCTGGCTCAGGACGTCAACACCTTCGTGGACACGCGCGAGATCGGCAGCCTCTTCTACGTGGTGGTCACCGCCAAGGAAGGGCACACGCTGGACGAGATCGAGCCGCTAGTGAAGGAAGAGATCGACAAGGTGTGCCATTCGGCGCCCAGCGCCGCCGAGGTGGACGCGTCGCGCACGGAGATCCTCTCCGGGATGGTGCGCGGCCTGCAGCGCATCGGCGGCTTCGGCGGCGTGAGCGACCGCCTCGCCATGTACAACACCTACACCGGTGACCCGGGTTACATCGAGAAGGACTTCGCGCGCTACGAGAAGGTGACGCCGAAGAGCGTGCAAGCCACGGCCCAGCGCTGGTTGCATCAGGGCCGCGTGGTCATGAGCGTGAATCCCTACCCGGCACCGAAGGCCACGGCCGAAGTGGCCGGCCTCGACCGGGCGAAGAAGCCGGAGCTCGGGCCCGAGCCGGCGATGGTGCTGCCGCAGCTGCAGCGCCGCAAGCTCAGCAACGGCCTCCAGGTCGTCCTTGCCGAGGTGCACAAGACGCCCCTCGTGCAGGTGAACCTCCTCGTGGGCGGCGGCTGGTCAGCGGACCAGCGCGGCCACTACGGCACCGCGTCCTTCATGGCGCGCATGCAGGACGAGGGGACGAAGTCGCGGACGGCGCTGCAGATCAGCGACGAGGCCGAGCGTCTCGGCGCCCAGCTCAACACGGGTTCGTCGCTGGACAACTGCACGGTGTCGTTGAACGCGCTGAAGGCGCGGCTCGAGCCATCGCTCGACCTGTTCGCCGACGTGATCTTGAACCCGTCGTTCCCGGCGGAGGAGGTCGAACGGCAGCGCCAGCAGGTGCTCGGTCAGATCCTGCAGCAGAAGAAGCAGCCGGTGCCGATGGGAATGCGCATCCTGCCCGGTCTGCTCTTCGGGCCGGACCACCCCTACGGCCAGCCGTTCACCGGCTCGGGCACCGAGGACGTGGTGAAGAGCATCAGACAGCAGGATCTCGTCACCTTCCATAGCACGTGGTTCAAGCCCGACAACGCCACTCTTGTCGTCGTCGGTGACGTCAGCATGGACGAGATGATGCCGCGGCTCGAAAAGACCTTCGGCGCCTGGAAGCCCGGCGCGGTGCCGGCGATCCAGCTGCCCCAGGTGGCGCAGCCCAGCCGCACCACGGTCTACATCGTGGACAAGCCTGATGCGGCCCAGTCGGTGTTGATGGCGGCGAATCTGGGGCCGCCACGGAGCGATCCCTCGGCGGTTCCCTTCGACGTTCTCAATTCCATCCTGGGGGGCACCTTCACTTCGCGCATCAACATGAACCTGCGCGAGGACAAGGGTTACACCTACGGCGCCCGCAGCCAGGCGGTGGATACCCGCGGCCAAGGCGTCTTCCTCGCCTCCACGCAGGTGCGGACGGACGTCACCAAGGAATCCATCGCCGAGCTGATGAAGGAGCTCCGCGACATCCGTGGTACCCGGCCGGTAACAGCGGCGGAGCTGAAGAAGTCGCAGGAGAACCTGGTGCTCCAGCTTCCCGGCGAGCACGAGTCGCTCGGCGAGGTGGCGGGGTACATCAATCGACTGGTGACCTATAGTTTGCCCGAGGACTATCTGTCGAGCTATCCGCAGAAGGTGCGGGCCACGACGGCGGATGCACTGACGCAGCTCGCCAAGCAGCGGGTGCTGCCGGAGCAGATGGTTCTCGTCGTGGTCGGGGATCGCAAGGTCATCGAACCCAAGATCCGGGAGCTCGGGCTCGGTCCCATCGAGTTCCTCGACGTGGACGGCAAGCCGCTCACCGAGGCCGCTCGCCGCTGAGGCGGCTACCGTTCCCTAGGGGGCGGGGGTCGCAGTGGTGTAGAATACGAGTGCAGCGCGGAGCGGACTCGACATCCATCGGGTTCGCAGCTGAAGAGAGGGGTCGTCGCCAGGCGACGACCCCTCTTTCTTGCTCGCCGTGCGCGCGGCGATTTACTTGATCACGCGCGCCGTCTTGATGCTGTCGAGCTTGGGGAAGGTCTTCTGTAAGTAGCTATTGCCTTCGGACTCGATGGAACCCTGGGTCTCCGGCGGGTTCTCGCCGTAGCCAGAGTAGAGCTGGTCCACGATCTCCATCCCCTGACTCACCTTGCCGAAGGGCGCGAAGCCCATGCTGTCGAGGCGCGAGTTCCCATCCTTGAAGTTGATGAAGATCTGTGTCGTCCGTGTGTTCGGCCCGGCCATGGCGTAGCTCACGAAGCCTCGCTTGTTGCTCGACTTTACCGGATCGTCTTGGATCTTGGCTTTGCGCCAGGCGGCGGAGACCTTGGGGTCTCCGTTCAGGCCGAACTGGCACATGAAGTTGGGGATGACGCGAAAGAATTGGCAGCCGTCGTAGAACCCGGCATTGACCAGGTTGTAGAAGCGATCGGCGCCCTTCGGGGCCCACTCGCGGTCCACTTCCACGACGAAATCACCCTTGGTGGTGGTGAACTGCACCTTGAAGAAGTCCGGTGCCTTCTGGTTGACAGCGGGATCGTTGGGAGCGAGCAAGAGATTCTTCTCCTGGGGCTTCTCCGCGGGTTTTTCCGCGGGCTTTTCCGTAGGTGGTGTGGGGGCCTGAGCGACCTGGGCCGGCGCGGTGTCCTCCCGTTTGGCGTTGCAGGCGGGGGCGGCGGCCAAGAGGGCGCACACCCACACCAGGGTCGCGAGAGCGAAACCGCAGCGGATCTTGGCGGACCTGTTCATGCGTCCTGATCTCCTTCCATGGTGCATGGTGTGAACCCTCGGTTGTCGGCCGGCCAGTATAACAGCCGCCGGGAGGCAGGAACTAGGTCGGGAGTGAAGCCGGTTCGATGGTTGCAGACCGGGTCGAGAGGGGGAGGGAGCGGAGAAGGAGGGAAGAGTCAGGTCTTGAAGCGGTAGCCCACGCCGCGCACCGTCTCGATGAGCGTGGCGGCCTCGCCCAGCTTGCGGCGCAGCGCCGCGACGTGCACATCGATGGCGCGGTCCACCACCAGCACGTGCTCGTCCTGGATGTTGCCGAGGATCTGGGTGCGGGTGAAGACGCGGCCGGGATGGCGCGCCAGGAAGCGCAGGAGCTTGTACTCCGTGAGGGTGAACTGGAGCTCGCGGCCCTGCAGGGTCACCTGGTGGCGCTCGTCGTCGATGCGGAGATCGCCGACATGGGTGACGCCGGCGTCGCCGAGCTCGCCCCGGCCGCTGCGCCGGAGGACGGCGCGGATGCGCGCCAGGAGCAAGCGCATGCTGAAGGGTTTGGGGACATAGTCATCGGCGCCGATCTCCAGGCCCGAAACCACGTCGGCTTCTTCGCCCTTGGCGGTGAGCATGATGATGGGGATGGTGGCGGTTTCCGTGGCTTGGCGAAGCTGGCGGCAGACTTCGAGGCCGTCGATGCCGGGCAGCATGAGGTCGAGGAGGATGATGTCGGGCCGATCCTCGCGGGCGCGCCGGAGCGCCGACGGCCCGTCACCGGCGTGACTGGTGTCGAACTGCTCGCGGCGCAAGTTGTACTCGACGAACTCGACGATGTCCGGCTCGTCGTCGATGACCAGAACCTTGGTTCTGCGCATCGGTTCGTCGAAGTCTGCCTCCACCGAGGCGTCGATCCGGGTCAAATCCACGCTTCCACGACCTTGAAATCACCGGTGTCGAGATCGTGGCGGGCGTGCTGGCGGCAGCGCTGGAAGCGCCCCGTACCCACGCGGGCGTTCACCAGCTCGAGGGTGTACTCCGCTTGCTGCTGGCACCAGCAGCGAACCGTTTCCTGTACCTGGATGGTGCCTTCGGTGGAGGTCAAACGTACTGCGATCATGGCTATCCTCCGGAGCCGGCGCCGCGCATGGGCGCGGTAGGCGCAGCGCACTCGGTTTTTCGTTCTTCTTTCCTCGCCTCAAACAGTAGAGACCCCGTGCAAAGATTCCGTGATTCGATCCTCAAGAGTTGGTGAAACCGGTTGTCTGGGTGAGGTTTGGCCGGGGGAGCCGTCGGGGAAGACCTGAGGGTGACCCAGGTCAGGCGAGGCTCAGAAGAGCCCGGGCGAGGAGCTCCGGGTCGAGATGGGGACGGCTCTCGGGGGTGACGAGGGGCAGATCCAC
>Ga0075418_10007546_pt1 | contig 12243 bp, 13 predicted proteins | sample SoiMetdeltSBSDD2_FD_81776 | JGI IMG/M metagenome (GOLD analysis project Ga0075418, IMG submission 81776) | Bulk soil microbial communities from a Populus tree surrounding site in Tennessee, USA - Soil MetaG P. deltoides SBSDD2 | ecosystem: Environmental > Terrestrial > Soil > Tree plantation...
CGCCGGGCGCCGAGACCAAACTGAACAATGTGACGCGCACCGCCAAGAACCAGGTCGACCAGTTCATCGACTTCGGCTACGAGCCCAAGTGGGCCGATGTCACGATGCAGCGGGTGATTTCCTGGCGCACGATGCACAGCCAGGGCCGCGGACTGTTCTCGGTGCTGCTGAACTCGCTACCGGACATCGATACCCGCTCCGTGCGCGAGGGCGAGTTCGTCCGCAATTCGTTGATCGGGTTCAACTTCGGCGACGGTCACCTGCACAATGCGGACATGATCGCGGCCGTTCAGCGCGAAGCGGGTTTCGAGCCAGGCGAACTCATCGTCGTCTGGGTCGAGTCACAAGCCTGGGGCAGCAAGGTTCAGCACTACAAGGTCATCGACGCGGCGCTCGGCGTGATCGAACGCGGCACATGGAAAGTGACCGACGCCGTCGCCGAGCAGCCGTGGCTGCCCAACGGCCCGATCCCAACCGAGGTCAGCTGGTCGTTGTCGGGCAGGAAGCCGGCCGATCACGATCACGGCGCGCTGGCATGACAACCTCCATCGTCGTGGGGGCCGGGCCGAACGGCCTGGCCGCCGCGGTCGCCCTCGCCAAGGCCGGCGTCCAGGTCACCGTGCTGGAAGCGGCCGACGAAATCGGCGGCGGCACCCGCACCAGCGAGGCGATCATCCCCGGCCTGTTGCACGACCACTGCTCCGCGATCCACCCGATGGCGGTCGGCTCGCGATTTCTCGCCGGCCTCGGCCTGGAGCGTTACGGGCTGTCGTGGCGCCTCCCCAAGATCGACTGCGTGCACCCGCTCGACGGCGGCAGCGCGGGCGTGCTGTACCGCTCGGTCGACGCCACCGCAGACGGGTTGGGCGCCGACGGCGCGCGGTGGCGGACGCTGTTCGGCAAGACGTCGGCCAACTTCGATACGCTGGCCGAGGACATCATGGGCCCGCTGTTGCACGTCCCCCATCATCCGCTGGCGCTGGCCCGGTTTGGCGGGCCGACCGTGCTGCCCGCGTCCACTCTTGCCCGCTGGTTTCGCAGCCCGGAGGCGCGGGCGTTATTCGGTGGTGTGGCGGCCCACGCCTTTCGGCCGCTGCACTACCCGATGACGTCGGCGATCGGGTTGGGCATTCTCACCGCAGGGCATCGGCACGGATGGCCGGTGGCGACCGGTGGTTCGCAGTCCATCACCAACGCGCTGGCGGCGCTGCTGTCCGACCTCGGCGGCAAGATCGAAACGGGTACGCGGATCGAGACGGCCTCGCAGTTGCCCCGCGCCGATGTGACGATGTTCGATTTGGCGCCCGAAGCCGTCGCGGGAATCCTTGGCGACCGATTGCCGTCGCGCGTTTCCCGCGCGTACCGGCGATTCCGGCAGGGTCCGGGCGCATTCAAGGTGGACTTCGCGGTGGAGGGTGGCGTCCCGTGGACCAATCCTTCGGCGCAGGCGGCCGGCACCGTTCACGTCGTCGGCAGCTATGCCGAGCTCGCGGCAACCGAGCGCGACATCCATGCCGGCCGCATGCCCGCGCGACCATTCGTATTGGTCGGCCAGCAGTACCTCGCCGATCCGCAGCGATCCGTCGGCAATGTCCATCCGGTGTGGTCGTACGCGCATGTGCCGAATGGATACTCGGGCGACGCGACGGAAGCGATCATCGCCCAGATCGAGCGGTTCGCCCCGGGCTTCCGGGACCGGATCGTCGGGAAAACGGTGCGCACGACCACCCAAATGTCAACCTACAACCCGAATTACGTCGGCGGAGACATCATGACCGGCTCGAAGGACATCCTCCAACTGACGTTCGGGCCTCGGATCACGTTGTCGCCGTACCAGGTCGGGGTCCCCGGCATGTACATCTGCTCGGCGGCCACACCGCCGGGCCCCGGCGCACACGGCATGTGTGGCGCAAACGCCGCCAAGGTAGCACTTTCAGAACTCAACTGAACGCCAACCGAGAACGGGGCAGTGACTCGCCGCGGCCGCGCCACCTGGCCACCACTGCGCGTGGTGCTAGACAGATTACGGCCGCCAGGATCCCAATTACCGCGTCCGGAGTGGCCGCGCCCCGTTCCCTGATGCTGTCGCCAACGACCTTCCCGGTGTTCGCACCGCGAGCATCGCGACAAGACCCGCCACGAGAACAACGCACAGCCCGCCCATGCCGGCGCGGTCGGTGCCGAATATGTCGATGAACGCCGAAAACAACCACGGCGCAAGGAACGACGCGGCGCGACCGTAAGGTCCGGTTCAGTACAGGCGTAGTCGAGCAGGCGGGAGTGGGAATGCGGAGACTGTTCGCATCGGTCACCGCTCTGGTAACCGTCGGCGCTACAGGATGTTTCGGTACCGGGGTCGCGGCAGCCGACGACACGCAAGCCGGCTGGACGCCAGACCACGGGGCAGCGACCGACGGGCCACCGCTACTCGGGACGCCGGGGAGGGGGTACGCGCTCGGGGGCGCACACGTTCTCGGCATTCCCTATGACGAGTACATCAAGCGCACAGGTGCGGACTGGTTCCCGGGACTGGATCGGCAGATCGTCGGCTACCCCGCAGGACAGGTCCAGGGTCACGTGCTGGAACGATTGTTTCCGGGTATCGGCCGGCTGGATGACAACTTTCCGGGCCTGGGTATCGACGGCCCCAGCATCGGCGAGTCGGTCGACGAGGGCGAAGGCAATCTGGAAACGGCGATCCGCAACGGTGGTCCCGGCACCGCTATCGGCTTGTCGGAGGGCGCTATGGTGCTCGACGCCGTGCAGGCCAAGCTCGCGAACGATCCGACCGCGCCGCCGCCGAACACATTGAGCTTCGCGACCTACGGCGACCCGTTAGCGAAGCACGCCTTCGGTGAGAGTTTCCTGACGCAGATGTTTCCCGTCGGCAGCGTCGTCCCCGCGCTCGACTTCCGCATGCCACCCCCCGTCGAGAGCCAGTACGACACCTACCAATTCGTCTCGGCCTACGACAGCATCGCCGACTGGCCAGACAGGCCGGACAACTGGATGTCCCTTCTCAACGCGGTCGTGGGGCTGGCGACCGGTCACACCGCGGTGGCGTTCACCAACCCGAGCATGGTGCCGCCGCAGAACATCGCCACGACCGTCAACTCCAAAGGTGCGAAGACGACGACGTATCTGATTCCCGAGCAGCACCTTCCCCTTGTCTTGCCCTTCAAATACCTCGGGGTTGATGAGGGCACGCTGAATCAACTCGACGGGGTGCTCAAGCCGATGGTGGACGCGGGATATTCGCGAAACGACAATCCGCTGACCGCCCCGATTACGGTCGATCCGGTGAATGGCTATGACCCGGCGGCCGTCACCGCGCCGGCCACTCAGGCGGCCTTCGGCGGCGGCACCGATCCGCTTTCGCAGCTCCTCGCCGGCGCCCAGTACGTGTTGAATCATCAGCAGCCATGAGCAGTGCCTGTTCGAGAGTCGATTGCCACTACCAGAGCCCGCACAATCTCCGCTAGGTGCGATCGATAGAACCATTACGTCGCAGCCGAATTCGGCTGAGGACGGCAAACCACTCCGCGTTCGCCAACTCGCAACCGCGCGTGAAATGTCGGCGGCATAGCCCTCGGGCTACCGGCCCTCAATTATTGACTTCACGGTTAAACAACTTGCGCCTGAACATGACTCGCTAAGAAGATCTTCAGTGCGCCACCGCTTCGAGAAGGTCGGACCCGTCGACTTCATGAGGAGGAAGTTGTGCGACGGTATCAACAGGGTGACAAGGTGACGGCTCGCCGGATGATCGCCGACATGAATGTGCCGGAAGTTCCAGCCGGCTCGGTCGGCACGGTAGTCGCCACGACGGTGCTGGGAAAACCCAAGAAGGTTCACTTCGCGCTGAAAACGGCGTGGGGCCCCAAACAGTTTCACGTCGACGTTCGCCGCGGCGACGTCGATTAACCCCGAACGAGTCAGGCAGCGTCGGACTGGCCGCGCGTGCGCTCACGCGTATTGGTCGACCACAGATGGCCGCAGGAAGGGCACTGCAGGTAGACCAACGTGCCCTTGTTGCTCAGTAGGTACTGCCAATGCGTCGCGCAATTCCTGGTGCTTTGGCAGTCACCACAGTTGACGCCATGGCCGCACTGTGGGCATGGCAGCCATGCGCGTCGGGCGGCGTCAGCAGTCGGGTCAATCGGCAACACGATTCACCGTCCGATCTGGCAGTACACCGGCGCTCACCAGCTCGTCGTAGATCCGCTGCTGCTCCTCGTCGAGGTCGGAGTACAGCATGTCGTAGGCCTTCTCCTCCTCGGCCAGCACCGCGATCGGATCCCAGTCGTCGCCGATCGCCTCCAGCACAGCGGCGCGCCGTCGGGCCTCGTCGAGCGTGAGGTCGTAGGAGAAGTCCACGTCGCGCATCGCGACATCGTTCCCGGCGGTAGTTAGCCTCGGCAATGACCTACGTCACGTTTGTCGGACGAAATTCATCACAATCTGCGCAGCCAGTCATGCTGCCGCCGGATGAACGCCGCATCCACCACAGCGCCATGACCCGGTACGAACAGCGCATCGGCTCCCCCGGCCTCGACCACTCGATCTAATGTCGCTGGCCACGCCACCAGATCGGAGTCCGCGCCGACGGACGGGTCGCCCGATTCCTCGACCAGGTCGCCGCAGAACACCACGCGTGTATCAGCGCCGGTGACGACGGCGATCAAGTCGTGGTCGGTGTGTCCACGCCCCGGATGGCTGATCGTCACGGTGCAATCGCCAAGATCAAGGACCGCGGAGCTGACCTGGTGCTCCGGCACGCGCAGGGCGGCGATCGCCCGGTCCACCTCATCTGCGTCGGCCCCGAACCGCAGCGCGTCGGCACGTAAGTGGTCTGTGCCATCAGCCATCGTGACGCCAACTTCGGGAGCGCAGTAAATCTCGGCTTCATCGAAAGCCGATGCTCCGAGAATGTGGTCAAAGTGGTTGTGCGTCAGAACGATATGACTGACATGGCAACCAGCCATGTCCCGCACGTCTTGGGCGATCTGCCGCGCTTCGGTCAGCGTCGTGCCGCTGTCGACCAACACGGCTACGTCGCGGCTATAGATGAGCCCCACGCTGACATCCAGAAACGGCAGACGACGCCGGACCACGCCCTCCGCAAGTCCCTCCCAGTCGAAGTTCACTGCCCCAGTGTCAAACGCTGCGCTCCGCGGTACTGCTCGAGTACCTCCGGCGTCGGGTCAGCGCTGTAGGACGCCGTCACCCCGAACGACCACGACGGTGGCGAATCCTGTTGCGACAGAGTCCATGCTGCCTGTCTGGCCGCCCCTAGCGCGACGTACTCCGCCGGCGTCGGTACATGCACCGGTGCGCCGAGGACCGCGGGTGCGATACGGCGGACCGCCTCCGAGCGCGCTCCCCCGCCGATCAGGATGATGCGTTGCACGTCGATGCCCTGTGCCGAGATCTTGTCGACGCAGTATGCCATCGACGCCAGCAGGCCCTCCACGGCGGCGCGAGCAACGTTGGCGGGCAACAGGTTACGTGTCGTCATGCCGTGCAAAGCGCCTGCGGCGCTAGGAAGATTCGGTGAACGTTCGCCCTCGAAATACGGCGCCAGGGTGAGGCCATCCGCTCCGGCCGGCGCCGACAACGCCAACCGATCCAGCTCATCGAAGTCGATGCCGAGCATCGTCGTCACTGCCGCCAGCACGGGAGCTCCGTTGAGCGTGCACACCAGCGGAAGCTGCCGTCCGGTGGCATCGGCGAAACCGGCGACGATCCCCTCCGGATCATGCGGTGCGGCCTCGCCCACCGCGCTCACCACCCCGGACGTGCCGAGCGAAACGACGCAGTCACCCGTGCCCGCGCCAAGGCCCAGCGCCGCCGCCGCGTTGTCGCCCGCCCCCGGCCCGAGCAGCGCCCCCGTTGATGCCTGCCCTGCCGATTCCCTGGGGCCAAGCACGGTGGGCAGCGCGGGTCGTCGCCCCCGCATCGCCAGCTCGAGCAGATCGGGCTGGTAGCTGTCGGCCTCCGACGAGAAATATCCGGTGCCGCTCGCATCGCTGCGGTCGGTGTGCAATGTGGTGATATCCGTCGAGTCGCTCAGCCGCCACGTCAGCCAGTCATGCGGCAGGCAGACCGCCGCCGTCGCATCCGCGTGCGCGGGCTCATGATCGGCGAGCCACCGCAACTTTGTCGCCGTGATGGCCGCGACGGGCACCACGCCGATCCGCTTTGCCCATTCGGCGGGACCGCCGAGTTCGTCGACGAGTTCGGCAGCCGCGGCACCGGAGCGAGTGTCATTCCACAGCAAGGCATCTCGAACCACCGCGCCGGCGCCGTCCAGACAGACCATGCCGTGCTGCTGGGCGCCGACCGACACCGCCGCCACGTCGTCGAGTCCTCCCGCGGCGCCGATGCTGGACTGCAGCGCGGACCACCACAGCTGCGGATCGACCTCGGTGCCGTCGGGATGAGGTGACGACGCGGACCGCACGATCTCACCGGTATCGGCATCGCAGACAACCACCTTGCAGGACTGGGTGGACGAGTCGATCCCTGCAACGAGTGTCACGCCTGCGAAGCTACTCCGGCGATGAGTTCACCGGACCCATGAGGTCAGTACATGTATGCGAAAACTCGTGGTCACCCAGAACATCACGCTGGACGGATCAATCGAGATGCTCGACGACTGGTTCGATCCCCAGCTGCAGGACGAGGATCTGCTCGAGGAGTCGCATCGCCAGGACGCGCAGGCCGACGCGCTGCTGGTCGGGCGGCAGACCTTCGAGGACTTCCGCGGCTACTGGCCGAAACAGACCGACGACGCCACCGGCGTGACCGACTATCTCAACCGGGTGGCCAAGTACGTGGTGTCGACGACGATGAGCGATCCGCAGTGGGAGAACTCGACCGTGCTGAACGGCGACGCCGTCGCGCTGACCACCGCGCTGAAGGTGCAACCTGGCAGGGAAATCGTGCTGACCGGCAGCATCAGCCTGGCGCACACACTGATCGCCGCAGGTGTCGTCGACGAATACCGCCTGTTCGTCTATCCGGCGGTGCAGGGCCGCGGCCGGCGCCTCTTTCCCGACGGAACCGGTATAGCGCGCCTGACCTTGGTGGAACCGCCGAAGTCGTTCCGATCGGGCATCACGCTGCTGCGCTACGCCGTTTGATGCCAGAATTGCCGTGTGGATGACATCGAGCATCCCGAAGCCCAAGAGAAGTGGGACACGGATCGCGACGAGACGGAAGCGCAACGGCTGGACCGCAATTGGTCGAGCCTGCTGCAGGAGCTGCGGGTCGCGCAAACCGGCGTCCAATTGCTCACCGGGTTCCTGCTGACGCTGCCGTTCCAGCAACGCTTCACGCAGCTCGACGGCGTCATGCGCACCGTCTATCTGATTACCGTCGCGTGTTCCATCGGCGCCACTGTGTTGCTGGTCGCACCGGTCAGCATGCATCGACTGCTGTTTCGCCGACATCGCCTCAAAACCTTGGTGTCCGCTGCGCACAGCTACGCGATGGTCGGAATGGTCCTACTCGGCATCGCGCTCGCCGGAGTAGCTGTCGTCATCTTCGATACCGTCGTGGGCAGGACCGGCGCTTGGATCTCGGGCGCGTGCACGCTGCTGGCGCTCGCGGCGTTCTGGTACGTGATGCCGATACGGGGACGCAAGGACAAAGACAACCGCTACTAGGGTTTGCGTCCCGCTGACCTGGGGAACACAGGGCCCATGTTGATCCGACGAATTGCGCGCCCGATGTTGTCAGCGGTCTTCATCAGCCGCGGCGTCGATGCTCTGCGCAGCCCCAAACCTGCGGCCGACGCGGCCCGCCCCACCCTCGAGGGTCTGAGTAAGCTGCCGGACCCCGTGGGCACAAACGTCCCGTCCGATGCCGAAAAGGTCGCCCGCATCAACGGGGCCGTGCAGATCGGTGGCGGTTTGCTCCTCGCCAGCGGCAAACTGCCACGTGTGGCATCTGCCGCCCTCGCGCTGACTGTGGTGCCGGGAAGCCTTGGCGGACATACATTCTGGAGTGAGACAGACCCGCAGCGGAAGGCTGACGAACGTCGCGCGTTCTTGACCGACGTCAGCCTGATCGGCGGGCTGATCATCGCCGCTGTCGACACCGAGGGCAAACCCTCCCTCGGCTGGCGCGGCCGTCGCGCAGCCCACAAGGTGTCCGAGGCCGTCACCGCGGCTCTGCCCGTCGGCGCGGCCACCGGTGGCGCAGTCGCAGACAGCGCGTTGGCCGAGAAAGTGGGACATGGTCTACAGGTCGGCGCAGAACGCGGCCGCGAATTGGCCCACGTCGCCCGCGAACGGGGCGCGGAGTTCGCGGACGTCGCCCGTGAGCGCGGCGCCGAGTGGGCCGAAGTCGCCCGCGAACGCGCACCCGTGCTGGCCGAGGCCGCCCGCGAACGCGGCGCAGAAATCGCCGAACTGGCCCGCGAGCGCGGCGCGGAATGGGCCGAGGTGGCGCGGGAGCGCGCGCCAGAACTGGCCGACACCGCCCGCGAACGTGCCGGCGAGCTGACAGACACCGCCCGTGCCCAGGTCAAGCACCGCCGCAGCCGCTTCAGCTAGCCCGAATTGCGTTGCGCGCCAATGAGCCGTTCTTGAGTTCAGCGCGCGTCAAACTGCTCACGATTGCCCATGTGAGCGGTACATTTGCCGCATGACAAGCGGCGATTTCCAACCCCAGCCCGGACAGTACGGCGAACCCGGCGGATATCCGCCGCCCGGCGGACAAGAACCTGGCGGTCTCCTCCTGCGGTTCATCGCGCGGTTCATCGACGGGATCATCGTCAACATCGTCGCGTTCGCGATCGCCTTGGCGATCGGCTCGGTGACGAACTACTGGGTCACCGGCCTGTTCTCCGGCCTGCTGATGTTCCTCTATTTCTTGGCCTTCGAGTCCACCCAGGGGTGGACGCCGGGTAAGAAGCTGCTGGGCCTGAGCGTGCGCGGTCCGGGCGGGGCACCCAAGCCGGACGTTCAGCAGGCCGCGATCCGCAACGTGTGGACGTTGCTCAACATCATTCCGTTCATCGGCGGTCTGCTAACGCTCATCGCGGTGATCGTCATCGCGGTGACCATCAACAGCAGCCCGACCAAGCAGGGCAAGCACGACGAACTCGCGGGCGGCACCCAGGTCATCAAGGGCTGATTGCCGCGAAACGGCATTCCGGCAGGAAAAGTTCGAGAACAAGCCTGCTGGAATGCCGTTTCGGCGCTAGGCGATCGTCATATGACGATGCCCAGCAGCAGCACCAGCACCAGGCCGGCGACCGACAGCACGGTCTCCATTAGCGACCACGTCTTGATGGTCTGGCCGACCGTCATGCCGAAGAACTCCTTGACCATCCAGAACCCGGCGTCGTTGACGTGAGAGAAGAACACCGAGCCGGCGCCGACCGCGAGCACGACCAACGAGACCTCACCGGTGCTCAAGCCTTCCACCAGACCGAGCATCAGTGATGATGCGGTGATGGTGGCCACCGTCGCGGAGCCCGTTGCGAGCCGGATCAATACGGCCAGCACCCAGGCCAGCAGGATGATGGACACGTTCGCGCCCTTGGCCCAGTCCGCGAGCAGTGTGCCGATGCCGCTGTCGACGAGCACCTGCTTGAAACCTCCGCCGGCAGCGACGATCAGGATGATGCCGGCAACCGGCGGCAGCGAAGTCTCGATGCACTTGACGATCTGATCCCGGGTCATCGCGGCGCCGCGACCCAGGGTGAAGATCCCGACGATCACCGCGATCAACAGCGCCATCAGCGGGCGGCCCACGATGTCGAAGATCTGGCGCAGCGCGTTGGTTTCGTCGTCGATGAAGATGTCGACCAACGCCTTGCCCATCATCAGCCCGACCGGCAACAACACGGAGAACAACGTGATGCCGAAGCTGGGACGCCGACGCTCGACGCGGGTGGTGGTTTGGGTCGTCGTGCCCTCTCCCTCGGCACCCACGGCGGCGGTCGTCACCGCACCTCCGCCGTTCCGGGCGAAATCGTCCGCCTCGAACCGGTCCGGCACGTCGACGACGACCCAGCGCCCGGCCAGCTTGCCGAACAGCGGGCCGGCGACGATGACCGTCGGGATCGCGACGAGTACACCCAAGGCCAGCGTGATGCCCAGATCCGCGCCCAACAGGTCGATCGCGGTCAGCGGCCCGGGATGCGGCGGCACCAGCCCGTGCATGGCGGACAGCCCTGCCAGCGCGGGAATTCCGACCGTGATCAGCGAGAGCTGCGATCGCTTGGCGACCAAGTAGATGACCGGTATCAACAGCACTAGGCCGATCTCGAAGAACATCGGCAGGCCAATGATGGCGCCTACCAAGGCCATTGCCCATGGCAATGTGCGCGGCGACGCGTGTCCGACGATCGTGTCGACGATCTCGTCTGCACCACCGGAATCGGCGAGCAGCTTGGCGAACATCGCGCCGAGCGCGATCAGGATGCCCACCCCGGCCGCGGTGGTGCCGAAGCCGTCGCTGAAGGAGCTCAGTGTGTCGTCGAAGGTATCGAGCGACGGGAATCCGGCGACGATCCCGACTGTCAATGCACCGAATATCAGCGCGAGGAACGGGTGCAGCTTGGTGACCGTGATCAGCACGACGATGATCGCGATGCCAGCCAGAGCGGCCGCTACCAATTGGCCACCGCCCGCGATGGGCTGAGGCAGCTCAGTATCGGCCGCCAATATTGTGAGTGCCGGGGTCATCGGTTCTCCTGTTCGGTTGTGCGCGTGGCAGATAGCGCGACGTAGTTGTCAACGACGGAATCGATGTCCTGATCGACATCGATGACGATTCCGCGTTCGTCAGGCTCGAGCGGCTCGAGCGTGGCGAACTGAGATGCCAGCAGGGACGCGGGCATGAAGTGTCCGGGCCGGCTTGCCTGCCGGCGGCCGATGACCTCGGGTGTGCCGGACAGATGCAGGAATTCCACATCCGGGCAATGTCGGCGCAACTGGTCGCGATACTTGCGCTTGAGGGCCGAGCAGCTCATCACCCCACCGTCGCCATGCGCAGCGAGCCACTCCCCGATCGCGTCCAGCCACGGATGGCGGTCGTCGTCGTCAAGGGGTTGACCGGCCGTCATCTTGGCGATGTTGGCGGGCGGATGAAAGTCGTCGGCATCCGCGAAAGGCACCCGAAGGCGCTGCGCCAATGCCGCGCCGACGGTCGACTTTCCGGAGCCAGAAACTCCCATGACGACGATTGGTGACGCCATCCCCTCCACCTACCCAGTTGTATTTGACGTCACACAGCATGCATCAAAAGTCATACGATTGCAACTGAGTGGCAGAATCATATGCTTTTAATAACGTCAGCAAAGTTATGACAAGATGTATGTGTGACCACCGAAGCAAACGTCGGCGCCTTGCACGACAATTTGCTCACCGCGCTGGGCGCCTCGATCGTGTCCGGGGAGTACCCGGCCGGCCAGGTGCTCACGCTCGAGGGGGTCAGCGCGCATCACGGCTTGTCCCGCAGCGTCGCCCGTGAGGCGATCCGCGTGCTGGAGTCGATGGGCATGGTCGCATCGCGCCGCCGAGTGGGCATCACGATTCAACCGGCCGAGAAGTGGAATGTCTTCGATCCTCGGTTGATCCGGTGGCGACTCGAGGCCGGCGACCGCGCCGCTCAGCTGGTGTCGCTCTCGGAGCTGCGGCGCGGGTTCGAACCGGCCGCTGCGGCACTGGCCGCGCGTCGCGCCGACCCGCATCAGTGCAGGATCATGGCGGCCGCGGTATCGGACATGGTGATGCATGGCCGTTCAGGTGATCTCGAGGCCTACTTGTTGGCGGACAAGATTTTTCATCAGACGATGCTCGAAGCCAGTGGCAACGAGATGTTTCGGGCGCTGAACGGCGTCGTCGCCGAGCTCCTCGCCGGGCGCACCCATCACGGCATGATGCCCGACCTGCCGAACCCGGCGGCCATCGAACTGCACGACGAGGTCGCCCGCGCGATCCGGATGCGGGACGAGGAAGCCGCCGAGCGCGCCATGCGCGCGATCATCGATGAGGCGACATCGGCGGTGGCCGAAGAGTTTTCAGAGCCGTCCTAGGGTCGGGGCGCGTAGCTGTACCTGATACTGCCGCCGCTGACCGTGGTGACCGTCAGGGTGAACGATGTCCTGTCTGAACCGGTGACGATCGTGCAGTCGACGGTGTTGCCCACCTTGCCCTCGAGGTTGCCTGCGCACTGTGCCGAATCGGGCCGTCGCCCAAGTTGTCTCTCGAACTCGTCAAGGAG
>Ga0075418_10007548_pt1 | contig 12242 bp, 9 predicted proteins | sample SoiMetdeltSBSDD2_FD_81776 | JGI IMG/M metagenome (GOLD analysis project Ga0075418, IMG submission 81776) | Bulk soil microbial communities from a Populus tree surrounding site in Tennessee, USA - Soil MetaG P. deltoides SBSDD2 | ecosystem: Environmental > Terrestrial > Soil > Tree plantation...
CTCGTCGGGCCGATGCTTGTGTCCGCGGTTTCGCGGCAGGCCGCGTCCGCGGCACAACAAGGTCTTTACCCGCGCGCCCAGCAGCGTTACGAGCGCGCACTCGATCTGGCCACGCGAATCGGCGACAAAAAGTTGCAGGCTGATGCGCTCCAGAACATCGGCAACACCCTGTACTACCAGCGAAACTTTGTCGCCGCCAAACCGGTGTACGAGCAGCTTCTCGCCGTCGAGCGCGAACGGGGCAACGACGAGGGCATTGCGACCGCTCTTGTGGGTCTTGGCACCTCGCAGTATTCACAATTCGAGTACACCGATGCCTACGCGACGTTCAAAGAAGCACTGACCATTCAGGAACGACTGAATGACACGTTGGCAATCGCGACAACGCTCATCAGCACCGGCAACGTGCAGTATGTAGAAGGAGATTTCAGTGGCGCGATCGTCGACTATCGACGGAGCCGCGCGCTCTATCACGAGGCGTCCAACCCGGGAGGCGAAGCCCGCGCGCTCGAGGGCCTCGGCCGGTCGTTCGCCGCCCAGGGAGATCTGACGGCAGCGCTGGATGCCTTCAACGCTGTGCTTGCCGAGGGCCGGGCGCGCAACAATCCCGGTCTCCAAGGCGGTGCGCTTTTGAGCATGGGGGATGTGCATGTCCGACTCGGTAATCTCGATCTCGCCCGGGACTTGTTTGACCAGAGCCGCGCGCAATTCGAACGAATGGGGGATCTTGCAAATGTCGGCCACGCATGGCAGGCGATAGGCAAGACCGATCTCCTGGCCGGGCGCTTTGCCACTGCCGAGGAAAACTTCTCGCGCAGTGTGGCGTCGTGCACCAAAGGTTCGGATGCTGAATGCGTCGCGCACGCGACCGTCGGCGGTGCCTTTGCCCAATCCCTACAGCAACACCACAAGCAAGCCGTGACTTCGTATCGCAAGGCAATCGCGCTTTTCATCACCCTGAAGAAGCGCGAGGACGCGGCGCGCGCCGAGATTGGATTGTCACAGGCACTGACCGGAAGCGGCGACTATGGGGGCGCGTTGGTAGCCGCTCGTCATGCAGAGAGTGAAGGTACCGCGATCGGAGAAGACGATGTCGTCTGGAGGGCACTGGTTGCCACCGCCCGCGCACAGCGACGGCTGACCAACTCACGAGCAGCCTTGACCGCTGCGCAGAAAGCCGTTGCTCAGGTCGAGCGAATGGCCGGGCGCGCCGTCGACGGCGTCGGCGACCAGCCGACCCTCGACAGTACAGCCTCGTACGCATTGCTCGCCTTGTTGCAGGCCGAAGTCAACGACGCAGCTTCTGCGTTTGCCACAGTCGAGCGCCTGCGCGTGCACTCGCTGCGCATCCGACTGATGCGGAACGAACGCGACATCGCTCGCGGCATGACACAGGCAGAACGCGACGCAGAACGCGACCTCGCTGCTGAAGTGGTCACAGTTCGCGCCCAGTTGGATCACGAGAAAGCACTTCCAAAGCCAAATGCAGCTCGCATTGAGCGTTTGCGGGGGCAGTTGGATGCCGCAGTGCAAAAACGATCCGGTCAGCGGCAGGAGCTGTTCACCAGGTTACCGGACCTGCCCACGTGGCGCGGGCTCGTTCCCGCCGTCGCGCTTGATGAGGCAGTCAAGCTACTCGATGAACGCGAAGCACTCGTCGAATTCGTGATTGACGACGACGATCTGCTGGTCCTCGTCGCGATGCGGAACGCAGACGGTCCGGTTTGCCGGGCTTACGTATCGCCAGTCGCACGACCGACTCTTGCCGAGCAAATCTCGCACGCCGTTGACCCCGCAGCGCTTCGAGACGTCGCCCTGTGGCGACAGGCGACAGCCGAGTTGATGAAATCGATCCCCGAGGGCGCATGGGCCGCGATGTCCGATGCTGCAAGAGTCGTGGTGATTCCTGATGACGTCTTGTGGCGCGTCCCCTTTGAAGCCTTACCTGTGGGCGATGGATTCCTCGCCGATCGCACGAGCGTCGTTTACGCTGGCTCCGCAACGTCGCTCTCCCAACCACAGGGCGCGCGGCTGGAACGGCCGTCATCACTGATCGTCGGAATTGCGGCGCCAGAAATCGCCCAGTCGACGCGCGAGCGGTTGCAGGCCGTCGCGCCTGGATGGACATTGCGACCGGCTGAAGCGGCCAATGGAGAGCTGGAAGCGATCGGTGTGGTATCTGACGACCCACCTGCAACGATCCTCAGCGGATCGTCAGCCACGGAATCGGCCTTCCGCGATCAGGCCGGTGCCGCCGCGATCATTCACATCGCCGCGCCATTCAGGATGAACGGTGCAAGTCCCCTCTTCTCGTCCATCCTGCTGACACCTCAAAGTGGTGACGCGCCTCCGGCGGAGAATGATGGCGTGCTTGAAGGGCGCGAGGTGATGAATCTCGAGCTGCGTCCGGCAATAACGGTCTTTACCGATGGCACGGCCGCGTCAATGCGCGGCGCGGCGTCAGCAGCGGACGTGGTGAGCTGGGCATGGCGGGCTGCAGGGGCACCGACAGTCGTGCTTCCGCGATGGGCGAATGACGATCACGCCGCGACGACAATCCTGCAGGCGTTTTACACGAGGCTCGTGATGGGCGGAGAATCGCCAGAGTCTGCCCTTCGCCAGGCGGCGAGTGAAGTCCGCACTGCCGAAGCGACACGCGCTCCTTATTATTGGGCCGCCTGGCAGATCGTCGGACGTTGAACCGCGATCACCTTACCGCGGCGGGCGTGGTGGCAGGACGCCGGGACCGTAACGATCCGGAAAGAAATCGCGACCGCGAAACACCTCGATTGCGTTCTTGGCTGCGCCGACAAATGGCACCGCGTTCAACCCGGTATCCAGCGCTCCGCTAATCACGCCTTTCCGGCGCATCGTCGACGCCACCGTCACCAGTGCAATACCGGCCCCGATCCACGGCAGCGACCGCGACACGCGGCGCGACAGCCGCGCGCCTCCCCAACTGGCGAGTCGATTGGCGATGGTCATGTCACGGAACATTGCAAAGGACGTTCCGTGTGCGAAGAGGCCGTGACGTCGAACTCAGCCCTATCCTGATACTATCCTTATGACGTGCACGTCGTGATCGTAGGAGGCGGATTCGGGGGGTTGTACGCAGCGCGTGCACTTCAACATGTCGACGTGCAGGTGACGGTGATCGATCGCCGGAATCACCACGTCTTTCAACCGCTCCTGTACCAGGTCGCGTCCGCCGCGCTCTCGCCCGGCGACATCGCCTCGCCGATCCGCTGGATCCTCCGTCGCCAGAAGAATGTCGAAGTCCTCCTGGCGGATGTCCAGCGCGTCGATCCGGCACGGCGGATTGTGGTCCTTGCCGACGGTGAGATCGCGTATGACTTTCTGATCCTGGCGTCGGGAGCGACGCACGCGTATTTCGGACACGATGAATGGCGCGTGACGGCGCCCGGGCTGAAGACGCTCGAAGATGCGTTGGAGATTCGCCGCCGCGTGCTTCTCGCCTACGAGCGCGCGGAGCGCGAGAGCGATCCCGCGCGGCGCGCGGCGCTTCTCACCTTTGTCGTGATTGGCGGTGGTCCTACCGGTGTTGAACTCGCCGGCGCTCTGGCGGAGATCTCACGCCTGTCACTCGCGCGCGACTTCCGCCATTTCGATCCAGGCTCGGCGCGGATCATCCTGATCGAAGGAGGACTGACCATCCTTTCGACATTTCCTGAGATGTTGCGCGAGGCCGCGCACAAGGATTTGCAGCGACTTGGCGTCGAGGTGCGCATCGGGAAGCCCGTGACTGGCGTCGCGAACGGCCGGGTCGACATCGGCGACGAGTCGGTTGAAGCGGCGACGGTGCTGTGGGCGGCAGGCGTCGCTGCGTCTCCGATTGGCGTGACGCTTGGCGTTCCCACCGATCGCGCCGGGAGAGTGATCGCCCAGCCTGACCTGACCATTCCCGGGCACGCTGATGTCTTCGTCATCGGCGATCTCGCGTCGTTCAGCGGCCCCGACGGGAAGCCGTTACCGGGAGTCGCGCAGGTTGCGATCCAGATGGGGAAGCATGCGGCGGCAAATATTTCGCGTGCCGTAGCCGGCAAACAGTACCAGACGTTCGTCTACCGCGATCTCGGCAACATGGCCACAATCGGCCGCGCATCGGCGATCGCGGATTTCGGATGGTTACGCCTGAAAGGTTGGATCGGGTGGCTGGCGTGGCTCTTCGTTCACATCGTCAACCTCATCGGCTTTCGTAATCGCATCCTCGTGCTGATCCAGTGGGCCTGGGCGTACTTCAGCTACCAGCGGAGCATTCGTCTCATCACCGGTCACGATTCGCGCGAGACCGCAGCGTGACCAGTCGCGCGGTCGAAACTGCAGGTGTCGTGGTGATTGCGCTCGTTTGCGCGATTGTTCCGTTCCCGGCCGAAACCATTGAACGCGTGTACTCGACTGACTGGTATCTGCGCATTCAGGGTGTACTGACGACCGCCAGCAACACGATTCCGATTGCCTGGCTCGACATCGCGGTTGCCTGTCTCCTGATCGTCGCGATTGAACTCGTCATCTCGAGAGCGCGTGCGCTCGGTCCGAAACGCGCATTCGTCCGCAATCTCGGCACCGCTGTGGGCGCGGCCGCATGGTTGTATCTTCTGTTTCTCGCGTTCTGGGGACTCAACTACCGGCGTGTGCCGCTCGAACAAAAACTCGATTACGACCAATCTCGACTCACCCGCGAGGCGGCGATTGAATTTACCAATGCCGCCGTCGCCGAGGTCAACGCCGGGTATGCCGCGGCGCACGCGACGGCGTTCACCACCGAGGCACTCCAGGCGTCGTTTGCCGACACACAAATCGCGCTCGGCGCAATGCGGCTTGCAGTGCCGGGCGTGCCGAAGCGGTCGCTGTTGAATTACTACTTCCGTCGCGCGGCGATCGATGGGATGACCGATCCATACTTTCTCGAGATCATCGTCAACCCGGACGTGCTCGAGTTCGAACGCTCCTTCGTCGTCGCGCACGAGTGGGCGCACCTGGCGGGATATGCCAACGAGGCGGAAGCGAATTTTCTCGCCTGGCTGACCTGCGTGCGCGGCAAGGCTCTGGAGCAGTACAGCGGCTGGCTTGCCGCTTATCAACACGGGTTGGCTGCGATCCCTCGAGCGGATCGCTCGGCGATCAAGCCGCTTGATGATGGTCCACGCCAGGATGTGCAGGCAATTGTCGCGCGTTACAACAGGTCGTCGCCGATGATGCGCCGCACTGCACGAGGCGTTTACGACGAATATCTCAAGGCGAACCGGGTCAGCGAAGGCATCGCCAGCTACGATGCGGTCGTCAGGCTGATGATTGGTGTGCGATACAACGCACGGTGGACCCCGCGCCCGCGCTGACGGAGCGCGTTTTGCTTCTCAGGAGCGGGGAGAGGGTAAATCGAGTTGGTCGATGTCGGCGGACGACACAGGCGCTGGCGCACGACCCGTTCGGAGGTCCTCGGGATGCACCGCCGGTCCATCGTCGCTGATGAGCACGTCCCGCCACCGTCGCCAGCCGCATTGATGGCAGCGATAGGGCTGCTTTTCCGTACACATCTGGCGCAGTCGTTCCAATCCGTTCCGCAAACGCGACGGAAATACACGAGCTGAACCGCACGCAGGGCATTGCATGCGAAAGAATCCTTCAGGGGGGCACGGAAAGACTACCACACTGCTCGGCCGTAAGCGCAGAACTGCACAGATTGACCCACGCGAATCGGCCATCGCTGCCGGCCTGCACTACACGACCGATTCACGCCCCGGCATCAGGCGACTGCGCCATGGCTCGTCCTTTCGGTATGTCTACCCCAACGGCCGCACGATCCGTGACGCTCACGAACTCGCTCGCATTCGTTCGCTCGTCATACCGCCGGCGTGGAAAGAGGTATGGATTTCTCCGAACGCACGTGGCCATCTTCAAGCCGTAGGGCGAGACGCGCGCGGCCGAAAGCAGTATCGCTACCACTCAAAATGGCGGGTGGTGCGTGACGAAACGAAGTATTACCGGCTGATCGGGTTCGCTGAGGGTCTGCCGGCTATCCGTTCCCGCGCTGCACGTGACCTTCGCAGTCCTCGACTCACGCGCGAGAAAGTGCTCGCGGCCGTCGTTCAACTTCTCGAGAAGACATTGATCCGCGTCGGCAACGACGAGTACGCGCGAGACAATCAATCGTTCGGGTTGACGACACTGCGCGATGGGCATGTGGCGGTCATTGGCGGGAAGGTCCGGTTTTCCTTCCGTGGCAAGAGCGGTGTGGCGCACGACATTCAGCTCGACGATCGGCGGCTCGCGCGGACGATAAAAGCGTGCCGCGACATTCCTGGCTACGAGTTGTTTCAATACATCGGCGAAGACGGCGAGCGGCACGCGATCGGGTCGGCGGACGTGAACGCGTACTTGAAGGAGATTACTGGAGAGGATTACACGTCCAAAGACTTTCGCACCTGGGCGGGGACGGTGCTCGCCGCTCAAACGCTGCACGAGTTCGAGACGTTCGAATCCGACGCGCAGGCCAAACGCAACGTCGTGAGTGCGGTCGAAACGGTGGCGAAACGGTTGGGAAATACCAAGGCCGTCTGCCGCAAGTGCTACATTCACCCAGCGATACTCGAGTCGTACATGGATGGTTCGATGGTGAAAATCCTCGTCGACCGGGCGCGGCGCGAATCGCGAAAGGCCAGTGACCTGTCTCAGGCAGAAGCCGCGGTCCTCGGATTCCTGCAGCGACGGCTGGCACGAGACACGCGCGCGAAAGCGAGCTAGGTCGGTAGAATCCCGCAGAACCTCGTAGAACCCCCCGTAGAACCTGGTCCGCCCTGGCCCCGTATAAGGGCGGAGGAGAATCTACTCGATGAAAACACATCCACTCGGCGGCCGGAGGGTCATCTTCCTTTTGCCGGTGCTTGTCGTCGCCTCGGCCGCGGCTGCCGGTTGCGACATCGCCATGGCGGATCTGCGGGAGAAACAAACCGCGGAATGGCGCAAGAGCTACGAGCTTCAACCACGCGGCCGGCTCGAAATCTCCAATGTCAACGGCAAGATTGATGTCCAGCCGGCGACCGGCACGACGGTCGAAGTTGTGGTTGAGAAATCGGCCCGCGCCGGGTCGGTTGAAGCAGCGAAGGAGGCGATTGCACGAATCGAGATTCAAGAAACGGTGTCTCCATCAAACGTGCGAATCGAGACGAAAGTACAGCGGCGCACCGGTGGATTGTTCGGTGGGTGGAACCAGGAGGTGCATTACATGGTCAAAGTCCCCCCGTCGACCGAAGTCCGCCTCAACACTGTCAATGGTGGCATCGAGATCGCCGGCATTGCGGGGCGGATCAAGGCGGAAACGACCAACGGCGGTGTCAAGGCACATGACGTCTCTGGCGCCATCGACGCGAGCACGACCAACGGCGGCGTTGAAGTCGACCTCGCCGCGGTTGCTGACGCCGGAGTGAAGCTCGGTTGTACCAATGGCGGGATCCGGTTGCGGCTGCCGACGACGGCGAAGGCAACCATTTCCGCGCGGGTTACAAACGGCGGCATCAATACTGACGGCATCAGCCTCGAAACCGTTGGTGAGGCGTCTCGCCGCCGTCTCGACGGTCAGATGAACGGTGGTGGGCCGCGCATCGAGCTCGAAGGCACGAACGGCGGAATCCGGATCTCGGCGCGGTGACCAACGGCGCCGCGCCTGTATAATCAACCCACCAAGATGTCCGACCGGAAGTATCGACAGCGGGGATACCAGGACGAGTCTGGACCGTCACGTTCGGAACACAAGCCCGCGGAGAAAAAGGAATACGCGCCGCGCGGACAGCCGCCGACCGCGCCGAAGACCTTCAACATGCCCGGGTTTCGCGAGGTCGTCCGCTGCCGCGGATGCGGTGCTGAATTGACCGTCGCGACGGCCTGGAGTGCTGAAGGCCGCTGCGGCCGATGTGGCGCCGATCTCCATACGTGCGCGCAGTGTGTCAACTTCGATACGGGCTCTCCTCTCGAGTGTCAGCAGCCGATTCCTGTGCGCGTCTCACCGAAAGATCACCGCAACGCGTGCACGTTCTTTGAGCCCCGAATCACCGTCGAACGCGAAACGAAGTCCGCGCCACCAGCCAGCGCGCGCAAGGCGTTCGACGATCTGTTCAAGTAGGCGTGAAGCTCGCCGCATTCGCACTTGTTGCGTTGATGGGGACGGTTATCTTCCCGCCGCCGGAATCGACGCAGACGCGCACGGCTGCGCGTGCGCCGGTGAGCAAGGGACGTGTCGTGCACGTCTATCCTCACGATCCAGAAGCGTTTACCCAGGGACTCGTGTATCTCGACGGCTTCCTCTACGAAGGCACCGGATTGAATGGACGCTCGACGATCCGAAAAGTCCGCCTGGAGAACGGCGAGGTGCTGCAGATTCAGTCGCTCGATCAGCAATACTTCGGTGAAGGCATTGCGGTCCGAGGTGACACGATCTACGAGCTGACGTGGCAGTCCGAAATTGGATTTTTGTACGACCGCGCGACGTTCAAGCGCAAAGGCACATTTAGCTATCGAGGCGAAGGGTGGGGATTGACCCACGATGGCCAGCGCTTGATTATGAGCGACGGCACCGCATTCCTGCGGTTCCTCGATCCTGCGACCCTGAAAGAGCTGTCACGTCTCCAGGTCAAGGATGGCCGCACGCCGGTTGGAAATTTGAACGAACTCGAGTACGTGAAAGGGGAGATTTTCGCCAACGTCTGGCAGACTCAGCGCATCGCGCGCATCTCTCCGAAAACGGGATTGGTCACCGGCTGGATTGAACTCGATGGACTCCTGACCCCGCGCGAAGCGCAGGCAGCCGACGTCCTCAATGGCATCGCGTACGACGCAGCGGGCGATCGACTGTTCGTAACCGGGAAGCTCTGGCCGAAGCTGTTCGAGATCAGATTTCAGTAGCGCAGTCCTTAGGGCTGCTTGATGGCAGGGCTGAAGCCCTGCGCTACGGGTGCTTTCGTACTCAACATCGCGCGCAAACCCACCAGCGTTCGATTGAGCGATTCCCGCGCCACGCGATCGACCATCGGATTCGCGACCGGACGCACCAGCGTTGGCACAGCCCGGCTCAGGCTGACCGATTCGCATTCCACGATCACCCCACCCTGCACGGCTTCGTATCGCCAGTACGCATTCAGGCGCCACAAAAACCCGTTGTCATCGTCCACAGACTTCTCGTGTTCCTGGGGAGTGCTGACATCGGCAAGTTCAGCGATCTTCGTGGCGACGCTGCGTGCGGCGGCGCGCGTGGCACTGATCCGTTTGTACTCGACCGCGTGTTCGGTGTTGTAGGTGACGGTGATCAGGTTTGTCCGCCGGAGTTTCATGAAGATCCGCAGACGGTCGCCGTTGCGTTCGATCAGTCGCGACGCCAGCACGTCTTCATAGTGCACGGATTCATGGCCGGCATTCTGCTGGATCCGATCGATGGCCGACTGGACGGTCATCCCAGGGAGAAAGATCGCACCGATCCAGTGATGGATCTTCCCGTCCTCCACGCCTGGCGGATCGACCTTGAACAACTCGGGCTGGCCATGAAGGACTCTCTCTCGCCAGCCGCGTGCCTGCGTCTCGCGATCGAGAGCGAAAAAGGAAGTTTCTCCTGGCGCGGACGCGTTGAAGCGGCGATCGATTTGCGCTTCGTAGGTCCGCCACGCCGCGAGAGCCGCGGCGCCTGGCCCTGCTTCCGCAGCCGGCGTGATTGTGAGGAGAACAAGCAGCGCAATCGGAAGGGTCAGCGGTCTGCGACGTCCGTCCGTTCGAAACACGAACGATTCGCTGGCGGTGAAGTTCACCAGCGAGCACGCGACTATGGCGATGAGGTTAGAGGCAACCGCGTCCAGCCCTGCGACCCCAGTGCAGAATGCCGTGACGGCGAGGTTCCCGGCCAGCGAAACAGCACCGTTCAAGAGGTGAAACTGCATCAGGCGCGATGCCGTCGTCTTCGCCGAGTGCGCTGGTCGATCGCGCCACGTCCAGCGTTGATGCCATATGAAGTTGTGCAGCACGGCGGCTTCGACGCCAAGTGCCGTAGCGGCGAGATAACCCATCCCGAACGCCCGCACGAGGAGGGCAACCACGGCGAGCTGAACCAGCATCCCGGCAAAGCCAACGGTGTTGAAGACGACCCACCGTCGCGCCGAATGGCGGAACCGTTCAGCCCGGGCGAACCGGTCGGCCGCAGGCTGATTGACTGTGTAAGAAACGGCAGACATCTACCAGGGAAGGCGCAATCCGTGTCCGGATCGGCTCACAATGAGGCGCACCGATCGGATTGGCTGATCTTGCCAATCAGCAATCAGCAATCAGCAATCAACAATCAACAATCAACAATATTTAGAGTCCAACAGCCGGCTTGGCGCGGAGCACACCGACCTGAACCAGGACGCCCGTGAAATCCAGGATCCGCCGTTCGTGGACGATGTGATTGTCCTTCAGCGTGTAGACGAACGCGCATATCGCCTGCACGTGTCGCCCGGATGCGGGAAGGCCAAAAAAATCGCCTGCGTGTGTGCCGGCGATCGTCATGATCAGGACCACCCGATCGCCGTCGATCAGAAGGTCACGTTCGGTGAAGCGAAGATCCGGAAAGGCGGTAAACCAGACCTGATAGATTCGTTGAATGTCCTCGCGCCCTTCGAGGACCCCACCTGTTGGACTGATGACGACGGCATCTGGCGCATGATCGGACGCTAACGCGACCGCATCATGTGCATGCCAGGCCGCTTCCCGGCGCGTGAACATGACCGTGATTTCTTCACGGGTCATAACAGGTCCTTCTTAGATTGGGGATGCGCGACGTTCCCGAAGGCACTATAGGCTTGTACGTGGCTGGTATTCAACCGGAGGCTGGTTAGACCCCGCGTGCCATATAATCCGCGCGCTATGACCCCGACCGCTACGAAAACATCGCGTCGAGGCGTTGTCGTCCTATTGACGTTCGGCGTCTGCATCATCGCTATGGTGGGATCCATCGCCCAGCGCGGAGCGGTTCCGTCCCGATGGCCGGGTCGGCAGACCACCGGTGCAACCTTGCTGCCCAACGGATGGCGCATCGCCCCTGCCGGACGACATATCCAAGTTGGCGATTTGCCGCTCAACATGGCCACCTCCGTGGACGGACGATTCCTCGTTATCACCAACAATGGATGGACGCGTCCGACACTGACGGTGTTCGATACAAAAACCGAACAGGTCACCAGTCGCGTGAACGTGGACAATGCGTGGCTGGGACTGGCATGGGCTCCGGACGGTTCACATCTCTATTCAGCCGGTGCCGCGGAAAACACCGTGTACGACTTTACCTGGACGAACGGGTCGCTGAAGGAAGCTGACCGCATCTCGATTGGCCCTCCCGAACGGCGAACGGGAGGAGAGCTTCTGAACGCGGGTTTCATCGGCGGACTCGCGATCGCGCCGAACGGACAGACGCTGTATGCGATTCACGTCTTCGGGCAAGCGGTCAGCGCGATCGATGTGCAGTCGCGCAAAGAGATTAGAAAGGTCAGCCTCGCCGCCGAACCGTATACCGCGCTGATCACTCCCGATGGACGAACACTGTTCGTCTCGCTGTGGGGCGGGAGCAAGGTGCTGATGTTTGCGGCTGACACACTGGAAACGCTGGCCGAGATTGCTGTGGGTCCACATCCCAATGCCATGCTGCTGTCCAGGGATGGCCGCCGGCTGTTTGTCGCGTGCGCGAACACCAACGCGGTCTGGGTGGTAGATCTGGCAACAAGAGCCGCGAAGGAACAGATATCGGTTGCTCTCTATCCGAACGCGCCCGTCGGAACCACGCCGAACAGTCTTTCGCTTTCGCCCGATGGGACGAAGCTGCTGGTGGCGAACGCTGACAACAACACTGTCGCGGTTGTCGATGTGACGAGTCCCGGTGCCAGCAAGGTCCTGGGATGGGTTCCTGTGGGGTGGTACCCGACCGCGGTATCGTTCTCGCGCGATGGCTCACGTTTCTTCGTGTTGAACGGGAAAGGGCTCACGAGCGAACCGAATCCCCGCGGCCCGCAGCCGGGCGGCCTCCGGTTGGACGGCCGATATACCGGCAACATGCTGCAGGGCGCGCTATCGATCGTGCCGATGCCTGACGCAACAGCGCTGCAGGCGTTCACCCGGCGTGTGCTCGACCTCACACCATACAAGGACACGACGCGACTGGCGCCTGCGGGCGCGCCGATCGACAGTCCAATTCCTCGTCGCGTTGGTGGATCGTC
>Ga0075418_10007550_pt1 | contig 12239 bp, 11 predicted proteins | sample SoiMetdeltSBSDD2_FD_81776 | JGI IMG/M metagenome (GOLD analysis project Ga0075418, IMG submission 81776) | Bulk soil microbial communities from a Populus tree surrounding site in Tennessee, USA - Soil MetaG P. deltoides SBSDD2 | ecosystem: Environmental > Terrestrial > Soil > Tree plantation...
CACACTGAAACCGCTTAGGGAAAGACGGCTGGGAAGAGGAGTCCTGCAGTCTCCGGGAGCTGAAACATCAGATTCATATTTTGTATTGCCTGTCCTGCTGCCCCCCGTCCAAGATTGTCAATGGCGGCAATGGCAATGGCAGTACGTGTACGTGTGTCGATCTTGACCGTCACATCACAATAGTTTGAACCCAGGGTTGCCTTGGTCTGAGGTAAGCTCTCACGCAGGACACGAACAAAGGGCGCTTCACGGTAGACTGTTTCGTACAGGCCGAGCACCTCTTCTTCGTTCACGTCCTGCGCGAGCGGGGCATACACCGTGGCCAGGATGCCCCGCGTCATGGGAATCAGATGTGGGGTGAACACGACCTGGATGGTTGTCTTGGCCAGACGTGACAACTCCTGCTCGATCTCAGCAATATGGTTATGACGCGGCACACCATATGCCTGGACGTTCTCGTTCACTTCCGAAAACCCAAAACCGCCGCCGCCACCACGGCCAGCCCCAGAGACACCAGATTTAGCATCAATCACTATGCCCTCGCTGCGGACGACCCCACTACGCACGAGCGGTAGGATGGCAAGCAGCGAGGCGGTAGGGTAACACCCGGGGTTGGCTAACAGCCGCGTCGTGCCAATAGCATCGCGGTGCAGTTCCGGCAAGCCATATACCGCTTCTCCCAAATACTCGGGTGCTATATGGGAAAATTTGTACCACTCTGGATAAAGGGCGGCATCACGCAGGCGAAAATCCGCAGCGATATCGATGACTTTACAGCCTTGCTCGAGCAAGGCTGGTACCAGGTGCATGGCCTTACCACTGGGCAATGACACAAAAGTAACATCAGAGTCATGACCAATGCGCTCGGCGTCCACCGCAATCATCGTTTGATCAACGAAACCACGCAAGTTGGGATAGAGTTTCGACATGACCTGCCCCTGTTGCGTTTCAGCGGTGACGTGGATCACATCAACGTGTGGGTGTGTGGTGAGCAGCCGGACAGCCTCCGCCCCTCCATAGCCCGAAGCTCCAATAACGCTTGCCTTGATCTTGTTCACGAACTCTCTCCCCAGTGGCATCCTGTGCCGCGTCTTTCTGTAGGGAATAGCCTCAATCACGCATCAATTTCGTCGCCCACGAGCGTGTGGCAAGGGATTATAGCATGTCCATGCGTCACTATCTGCTGTGCCCGACGTGAAAGAGCCCAGGCCGGCGGTTACAATACCTTTCTGCTTAACCACGAGCACCCTGGTCTACAGGGGGTATGCTCTCGCCACAGCCACACACTACGAACCCTACAAACGGGAGGCCTGCCATGCCGACATTACTCGAAACCACAGTGGCCCAGATTCAGCCGCTCGCTCCCCATCTCGCTGTGCAGGCACAGCAACACCTGGACCATCTGACTAAACCTCCTGGTAGCCTAGGACGTCTCGAAGAGCTGGCGCGGCGCTATGTGGCCATCACAGGCATGGTACCACCGCGTATAGCGCGTAAAGCGGTCATCGTCTTTGCCGCGGATCATGGGGTGACGGCCGAAGGGGTAAGCGCCTACCCGCAGGAGGTGACGGCGCAGATGGTACACAATTTTCTGCGGGGCGGGGCAGCCATCAACGCTTTAGCCCGCCAGGCCGGGGCAGAAGTGCACGTCGTGGATGTCGGGGTCGCGGTCGAGTTCCCGCCTCTGCCCGGTTTGCTTGTCCGGAAGGTCCGCCTTGGGACTGCTAACATGACACGTGAGCCAGCCATGAGCCGCGTTGAGGCCCAACAGTGCCTGGAAATTGGCATCGAGATGGCTGATCAATGCGCGCATGATGGGATCTCGCTAGTGGCCACAGGTGACATGGGTATTGGCAATACTACAGCTAGCAGTGCCCTCGTGGCCCTGTTTACTGGGACATCGGTCGAAGAGGTTACGGGCTATGGTACTGGCATCGACCAAACGACTTGGCAGCACAAAGTCGACGTGATCAAACGTGCTGTACAGCTGCACGCCCCATATGTCGACGAGCCACTCGGCTGGCTCGCCGCGGTGGGTGGTCTAGAGATTGGTGGCATTGCCGGTCTCATTCTCGGCTGCGCTCGTCACCGGCTCCCCGTGCTCGTTGATGGGCTTATTGCCACGGCTGGCGCCTTAGTAGCGGCAGCGCTCCAACCGCTCGTCAAAGAGTATATGATTGCCGCGCATGCCTCCGTGGAAGTGGGCCAGCAGGTGGCCTGGCGTTTCCTGGGACAGGTTCCCCTGCTGGATTTGCACCTACGCCTGGGCGAGGGCACCGGAGCTGTGTTGGCCATGCATCTAGTCGAAGCAGCCTTGCGTGTGTACAACGACATGGCCACCTTTGATGAGGCAGGAGTGTCAGAGCATGAGCCCGAACACGGACGCTCCCAGCACTAACTGTGCACCCGCCAAACACGCGGGGAGCCACCCCGCCAAACTGGCGTGATCATGGGCCGTACAGCAGTACTTAGGGCCTGGGCTTACTGGACTCTACCAGCCCCAGAGGGCGTACAAAGGTATACTTCGCTGGGTCTACAATGAGCTTCTGCGCTGCCTTATCCACACTTTTCGTGGGAATACTGAAGGGCAACGTGACCACGAACACTGCCGTCCCCACCACGGTTGCCACGAGACCGCCTGGGCGCAGGAGAAGCCCATCCACGATAATTGTTTCGGCTGATACGTCTTCAGTTCTGGCCGTGTAGGAGCCCTCAGCCGCGTGGACCAGGCTCGTAGCCCAGAGGAAGAGTACTGCCATAAGGAGCGCAACACCTGACTGCATCCGAGACCGGCACATAGATCGCCTCCGTGTCTTATAAGGTAACTTAGGAACACATATATAATAATTTTTGCATTTCTGGTAGCACAGGGCAAGATCATCCTGGACCTCTCAGGCACAAGGTCCCACGGGCGCAGTGGACCTGACTGGCACTTGCAACCGTGTAGATCCAGCACTACAATCGCGTCTAGCGAAGCTTAACGCCAGTGAGAGCCCTGTCAGAAGGAGGAGACCGTGAAGTGGGCTATCAAAACGCAGCGGTTGTTCGATGGCACGGAACGTCCATGGGTACGCGATGCGCTCGTCATCATCGAGAATGAACGTATCGTGGCTGTCGGACCGGCTGCGCAGGTCGCGTTACCAGCCGACATAGCGGTACTGGATGTAGGGGATCGTCTGGTGATGCCCGCGATGATCGATGCCCATGTGCACATTCTCTGGAGCGGCAGTGTGTCGAGCGGTCAAGAGTCACGGGTGGCGACGGATAGTCAGGCGTTACTCATGGGTGTGCGGAATGCCCAGGTAGCGCTGCAGAGTGGCTTGACGACCGTGCGTGATTGCGGCGATCGTCATTACTTGAGCCTGGCGCTGCGCGACTGTATTAATCATGGGGATCTGGCTGGACCCCGCATGCTCTGCTCAGGACCCGTGATTACCAGTACGGCTGGGCAGTTGTGGTGGCAAAGCATCGAATGTGACAGAGTTGACGAATTGCAAAAGGCGGTGCGGACGTTGGTGAAACACGACGTGGATTTTATCAAACTCATGGGTACGGGAGGCAATGCCACCCCCGGGTCCAACCCTGAGGCGTCGCAGTACGATGCCGCAGGGTTTCAGATGGTGGCCGACGATGCGCATCGCATGGGTAAAAAGGTCGCGGTGCATGTACACGGGGTAGAAGGCATGCGTTTTGCCGTAGACGCCGGGATCGACACTCTGGAGCACTGTCCGTTTCGGGCGCATGGCCGCATCGAGTACGATGCACAACTGGTGGCAGACATGGTGGCGCGTGACCTGATTGTGAGTCTCGCCATGCCAGCCACATGGTACCGCTTGCGGGCTGAGGAGATGCGTGAGCCCCGCACGCACCCCGGTCATCTCTGGAAGGACCGCTATGAGACTATCCGCCGCATGCATGACGCTGGTGTGAAACTGGTAGTGAGTAGCGATCAGGGCTCCACAGGGACGCAAATTGACGAGTTACCTCTGCTCATGGAGTTTTTAACAAACCAGGTGCAGATACCGGCTGCCGCGGTATTACGTGGCGTGACTGGGCTGGCCGCGGAGGCCCTGGGGCTGGCAGACCGCGTGGGGACGCTAGAACCGGGGAAACTGGCGGATGTGGTTATCGTGGATGGCGATCCGTTCGCAGACATGACAGCCATACGGCGCGTCCACACGGTGATCAAGGAAGGCGAGACCCTGGTACGCGACGGCGCCATGCTCTGGCCCACTCCGCGCCTCGCGACGCTCGCAAGGGGGTAATATGGCTGATCTGTCAAAGGACGAGGTCAAAAGTTTAGGGCGCGCGGTGGGGCTCGACATTGCCGAGCCCTTGCTCACCGAGGTGACCTATAACCTCAACGCGCTCCGGGAACTGCTGGATAGCGTGAACCCGCCAGAGCTCGACCAGCTTGAACCCCTGCCCATTGTCCCTCCGCATGAAAGGCTAGCGCATGAACAAGGCTGACATCCCTTTCCTGTCGGCGACCGCCTTAGGTGCATTGATCCGTCAACGTGAGGTCCCACCCGTTGAGGCGACAGAGGCGTATCTCGAGCGTATTGACGCCTTTGATGGCACCTTACACAGCTATATCACCGTCTGTCGTCAGGAAGCCCTGCAAGCCGCCCATGCTGCGGAGCAGGAGCTGGCGCGTGGCGAGTATCGTGGGCCGCTCCACGGGGTGCCGTACGCGGTCAAGGACCAGTTCTGGACCAAAGGCCTGCTCACGACGGGCGGCTCGACGATTCTCGGCGATTTTGTCCCCAATGAGGATGCCACGGTGGTGGCCCGCCTGCGTGCAGCGGGTGCCGTCCTGCTGGGCAAGCTCAACATGAGTGAGTTTGCTACCGGCAATAGCGTGCACCATCCCTATGGCACACCGCACAATCCGTGGGATCTGCGACGCAACCCGGGCACCTCCAGCAGTGGATCTGGGGCAGCAACTGCGGCCTTTCTATGTGCCACCTCGCTCGGTGAAGACACCGGGGGGTCTATTCGTAACCCTGCCAATAACTGCGGCCTGGTCGGCATCCGGCCCACCTGGGGGCTGGTGAGTCGCTATGGCATGCTGGGAGCCTGCTGGTCCATGGACATCGGTGGCCCGATTTCGCGCACGGTCGAGGACTGCGCCCTTACCCTGCAGGCCATTGCCGGCTACGACCCACGTGATCCCTATACCGCACAAAGGGCGGTACCGGATTATCGCGCTGGGCTCACGGGCGATATTAAGGGCCGGCGTATCGGCGTGATTAAGGAAGCAGTCGAAGCCGACTTTCTCCAGCCACAGGTCAAGACCGCGGTCATGCAGGCCATTGCTGATTTAGGCACGCTGGGCGCAACGATTGTTGAGGTATCGATCCCCATTTTGCCATCTGCTGCGGCAGTCACCCGTGCCATCTTAGCTGTCGAAAGCGCTACACTGCACCACGACTGGATCAGAACACGGTTGCGCGACTATGATCACAACGTGCAGATCGACTTCCTGACGGGTGCTGTTATGCCAGCGCAACTCTACTATAAAGCGCAACAGTTGCGTGAACTGACGCGCCAACAGGTGTTTGCCGCTTTGCAACAGGCAGACGTGCTGGCCTTGCCTGCTTCCTCAGAACCAGCACCGCTCCTGCCGACAGGGCCTGGCATTCAAAATAAAGAAGATGCCCGTCAGCGTATGGCAGGACGGCGCAGTTTCACTGGTGTATTTAACCTTGCTAATGTCCCGGCATTATGTGTGCCGTGTGGTTTTGTTGGCATGGATGGAAAGGATATACCGATCGGGCTCCAGCTCGCTGGCAAGCCCTTTGCCGACGGACTCCTGTTGCAGGTGGCACACGCCTATGAGCAGAGCACCACGTGGCATACGCGTCGTCCGCCGATTGCGTAAGAGAGTCGGGGAATCATAGACGCTCAGAGACCTCAGATCAGCTCGTTAGAGGGCCCAGCCGGACTCGACAATTAGCCCGGCGACCTGATTCAGGCTAGCATCGACGACGGCTGGCCACTCGTCTGTTGTCTGCCCACGCCAGCCCAAACGTTCTAGAAACTGCTGGCGATAGGGGGCGCTTTCAAACAACCCGTGGACATACACACCATAGACATTGTCCTGGCACCATCCCAGGTCGTCCGGTAAGTATGCCTGCACTCCCTCGCCCGCCTGCGTCTGCCCGTGGTGAATTTCGTAGCCACCCAGGAAGGTCCCTTGCCAGGGCACCTGGCGCTGGCGTGTGGTTTTGTCAGGTACCAGGGTGGTTGTCAGATCGAGCAGGCCCAGCCCTGGACAATCACCGCTCTCGATGCGGTGTGGGTCATGAATCTCACGCCCCAGCAATTGTAGTCCACCACAGATACCGAGTATGGGTACACCACGCTGCACAGCTCGGTTGATTTCGGCAGCGAGTCCACTCTGGCGCAGGTAACGCAGGCTCGCGACGGTGTTTTTACTGCCCGGTAGCAGGATGGCGTGGTAGGCATCGAGGCGTTCACAGCCGCAGATGGGCACCACGGTCACTCCTGGTTCATGGACCAGCGGGTCAAACTCGTCAAGATTGCTGGCGTAAGGGTAGACAACCAGAGCCAGGTTGATCTGCTGCGTCTCAGGATGGGCACGGTGATGTAGGGTGTCTTCTTCAGGCAAGGTATGACGCACCATAGGGAGGAGGGCAACCGTGGGAATACCAGTGCGTTCGTATAGCCATTCCATGGCATTCCCCAGTAACGCTCGATCACCACGAAACTTATTTAATATAAAACCTTTGACGAGGGCTCGCTCCTCGACTTCGAGACAATGCCAGGTGCCCAGCAGATGGGCGAACGCTCCTCCACGGTCGATGTCGGCCACCAGATAGACATCCGCCTGACACTCACGGGCCACGCGCATGTTGACGATATCGCTGGTGCGCAGGTTGATCTCCGCCGGACTGCCCCCGCCTTCGATGACCACCTGCTCATAGTCGCGCATCAGGCTGTAGAGAGCTTCACGCACAATGAGCCACAGGCGGGGCTGTCGCTCTAACCACGGCATGGCGCTGATGGCGTGATCAACCTGGCCCATGACGATCACCTGGCTCTCGGTATCGGCGCTGGGCTTGAGTAGTACCGGGTTCATCCGTGCCTGCGGCGCGATGCGGGCTGCCAGCGCCTGCAGGTATTGTGCCCGTCCGATCTCTGCACCATCTGGCGTGACGGCGGCATTGTTGCTCATGTTCTGCGCCTTGAAGGGCGCTACGTGCACGCCACGATTGGCGAAGTGGCGGCACAGGGCCGTCACGACAAACGACTTACCGGCATCACTGGAGCAGCCCATGATCATGATGGGTCGCGCCATTCGAGATCTCCTAAGGGGTTATTATGGCAGCCCAGAGTTGTTGTAGCCTGGCACATACCTGTGCCCAATCATTGGACGTCAACGTTCCAAGCCTACGCTCTACCAGACGCTTTTCCAGCGTTGCCACTTTATGTACCCACACCACGGATGGAAGCAGCAAGCCTGCTTGTTGCCACTCGACGAGTTCGACATCGAAAACTGTCCGGACTATTTGGCTGGTCACCCGAGCTACGACGATGTCTGCATCCCCTGTATCCAGGAGTACCAGCGCTGGGCGCCGTCTCGCTCCTGTCGCGTCGGCGAAAGGGAACAAGAGAAGGAGCACTTCACCAGACTGGTAGTTTGGCATCGCTCATATCTCGTCGTAGACAGCGTCGGCTTCGCTATAGCCGGCGAAGAATTGCTCCGCGGTGAGGCGAGCCCATGCCTCCTCGTCTTCTCTCTCTGTCGGCTCATTCAGCAGAATGATCACCCGTACCACTTGGTTGGCTGGTAAGAGCTTCGTCAAAGCCTCAGGGAGTTCGAGTCTCCCCTCAGGTGTTACTTTACACGGGAACTCATATGCTTTCATGTTGCACTCCTTATGCCCCGGGCAACTCAGCCAACGCCTTCCGGACCTTATCAGGCTCCCCCAGCGTGCCCAGACGCTCGAATATCCTCAGGGCGCGGGTGAAATACTCCCGAGCCTGGGCAATATTCCCCTGCTGCTGGTACAGCCGGCCGTAGCCGGCATAGGCCAGCGCTAACTCATTCTCGGCGTGGATCTGCCGGAGGATGGCAATGCTCTGCTCGAAGTGGGGTGCTGCCAGCGGTCCCTCGATCTGGGCGAGGTTGGTACATAAGGCGATTTCGCCCAGGAGGCGGTGCGCGGAACCGATGTGAAACTTCATGCCATTACGCTCGGCGATTGCCAGATGCTCTTCGAGGGTCTGCGTCGCGTGATCATAGTCCCCAGCCAACCAATATCCTTCACCGAGTAATAGCGCAAAAATCTCGCCGTATGCCTGGCGTGCAGCGCGTTGCATCGGGACGACTTGGGCTAGAACTTCTACCCCGCGGTGTGGCTCGCCGGCCCGGCACCAGGCCCAAGCCAGGGCGGCCTGAGCCCACGCTTTGTCCGCAGGTGTCGGGGCCTTCTGAACCGCTAGTTCCCCGTATTCGAGTGCCCGTACCAAGTCACCTTTGGAGGTATAGGTCATCGAGAGGACATGGGCTGCAAAGGCGATGACGCTGTTATCGGCAAATTCCTCACCCGTACGCAGCCCCTTGTGCCCCTCTTCCCACGCCTGCTCCCAGCGACCCAACCAAGTATAGGCTATGGAGGCGCCGTCAACCGCCCACATATACCACCGAAAATTAAACTGCTGCTCCATCACGCGCAGGACCTGGTCTTTCAAGGCAAGAGATTGGTCATAGTCGCCCTTAAACAAATGGCTCCATTCCCACATGAGATACGCCTGCCCAGCGTCGTCAGCGTTCTCAGCGGCTTCACAGAGGTCTGCCGCTTTGGTCAAGGTATGGATGGCCTGATCGAAGTGGCCAAAGCACCATACACACCATCCCAAGCGAGCATAGAATGCCCCCAGCAGCCCCGGATGCCCTAACCCGACTACCATGGCTTCGTAGCGGGTCAACAGGTCGTAATACTCAGAGAACTTCCCGAGCAGGACCATCACCATCACCTGGTTCACCAACAGGGTAATACGCCGGCGGCGGTTCACCTCGGTCTCGGGCAGGGTATCCAGTAGCACCATGGCCTCGTCAAAATAGTGCTTGGCCTCCTCCATGGCGTTGGCCTTGGCTGCCTTGCGGTTTGCCAGGTCCAGATACTCCACCGCCTTATCTTTATTGCCACTGCGGACAAAGTGATATGCCAGCATTTCGTAGTATTCTTCGAGGCGGTCTGGGTAGAGTGTTTCAAGGGCCTTGCCAATGCGCTCGTGGTACTCTTCGCGCTTGGGGTGCAGCAGGGTTTGATACACGGCCTCCTGAGTCAGAACATGCTTGAACGAATACTCGCGTTGTGGCGCCAGGGCCGTCACATATACGAACTCTAGGTCTGCCAGTTGCCCCAAAATTGGCTCGATGTCCGTGCCAGGCTCGACCACCTGCTCCAGTAACGGGTAGCTAAATACCCGTCCAACCGCCGATGCCACCTGCAGCACGTATTTCAAATCCTCGTGCAGCCGGTCGATGCGGGTAAGCAGCACGCCCTGCACAGTGGGCGGGATATCCAAGGTCGCCAGCGGTTGGGTGATACGGTAACCTCCGACTGCTTGCACCAGAGCACCGCTCTCCAGGAGCGAGCGGGTAAGTTCTTCAACAAACAACGGGTTGCCATCCGTCTTTGTGGCAATGAACTGCTCCAGTTCCGGAGGCAGGGTGGTGCTTCCCAACAACTCCTGCACCATGGCCATACTCTGCGCTGGTGACAGACGCTCTAAGGCGATGTGCGCCGCATAGGGCTTGGTGAGAATGGCGCGCACCATCTCGACGCTACTGGCGCTGGGCAGGCGGGTGAGGGCCACTTGTGTATGATAGGCTTTATGCGCCCAGGCGTGCAAATACTCGGGGCGATACACCAGAACCAGCAACAAGGGGACAGCGGCCATCGCCTCGACGAGCGCTGCTAACACCTCCTCTGTCGCCTTATCAATCCAGTGTACGTCTTCCAGGATCAGCACCAATGGCTGCTGGCGGGCCGCGGCGAGCACGAGGGCCTTCAGGGCCTCTACAGTGCGCTGCCGGAGGAGTTCTGGGGTGAGACTGGGAAACACCTCATCCTCCACCGACAACGCTAACAGGTTATAGAGGTGAGGGGCTACTGCCGCAGCATCGAGCGCCAGGGGCGCGAGACGAGAGGCGATGCGGTGTTTCATCTCGGCTTCAGCCTCTCTCTCTTCCAGACCAAAGAAGCCCTTCATAATTTCGATAAATGGCAGATAGGAGATACTATTGCCGTAGGCAAAACACGAGCCCTCAACATAGGGGACATCTTCGTGCTCTAGATGCTGTTTGAACTCATGCAGCAAACGGCTCTTACCAATACCCGCTTCCCCGACCACCGATACCACCTGGCCCTCGACGCGCTCTGCTTGCATCAAGGCCGCCAGGAGGCGTTGGAGTTCAGGGTAGCGCCCGACAAACTGTGTGAGCCCCCGCTGTACTACTACCTCGAAGCGGCTGCGCACCTGATGTAGGCCGAGCAAGGCATAAACTGGCAGATCGTCAGCCTTGCCCTTTACTGCCATTGGTCCCAGGACCTGCCACGCAAACGCCTCTCCTGCCGCACGATAGGTTGGCTCTGTGACCCAAATCGCGCCAGCTGGCGCCAGCTGCTGCATGCGTGCCGCCAGGTTCGTGGTGTCTCCCACAGCGGTGTAGTCCATGCGCAGGTTGTCACCAATGCGCCCTACGACTACGAGCCCGGTGTTCATCCCGATGCGGACAGACAGCGCCATCTCATCGTAGAGTCCCACCTCGGTATGTAACTGTTGGATGCCCTTGAATATCCCCAGAGCTGCGAGTGCACCTCGCCTGGCATGATCCTCCACTGCCACAGGAGCCCCGAACAGCGCCATGAAACCGTCCCCGAGAAATTGATTGACGGTGCCTTCATAACTGTGCACCTCAGCCAGGGCGAGTTCGAAGAAACGATTTAAGAGCGTGTGCATGGCCTCGGGGCCTAAGCGTTCAGCCAGGCCCGTGGAATTCACAAGGTCGCAGAAGAGTACAGTGACCTGCTTGCGCTCTCCTTCGAGGGCACTGCGAGAGGTGAGGATCTTCTCAGTGAGATGTCGTGGGGTGTAGGACTGGGGCGCAGCAGTACGCAGGTCGGGCCGGGGAGGAGCGGCGAGTGACGTGCCACAGGCTTTACAGAACCGACTGTCAGGCGTGTTGGGAGTCTGACATACCAGGCAAAGGAGCACCAGTGGCTGGCCACAACTAGTGCAGAATCGAGCATCGACAGGGTTCGCGTGCTGACAGTGGGGACATGTCATAGGGCCTCCTGAGATGCGCGGTGGTAGACGAGGCGATTGTACGTGAATCGGTTACATTTAGCTAGAGGTAGTTGACCCGGCTATGCTGCGATGCTACTCTTCCGCTAATTTCCTTAAGTTTTCGTGCAGCATGGAGCAGACAGATGCGGAGTACCCCGATCAGGCAGCAAGAAGCCAATGCGGTAGGGCCTGCCTGGCCCCCTCCTCAGGGGGAGTGGACGTACGAAGACTGGTGTAAACTCCCCGGTGACGGCTACCGCTATGAGGTCCTCACAGGAGTACTCTCTGTGAGCCCGCCACCTTCGATACGTCATCAGCGGATTCCCATAGCCTTGGTGGGACATCTCCTGGACTTTCTCAAGTTGCAGCCGCTTGGCGAGGTGTTGACAGCGCCCGTGGGTGTACGGTTACCTCACCAGCCGGTGCCTTTGCAAGCCGACATAGTCTTTGTCCGCACAGAACGGTTAGGAATTGTCGGTGAGGTATACGTCGAAGGCGCTCCCGATCTGCTTGTGGAGATCCTGTCGCCCAGCAACTGGTTGTATGATCGGCGTGAGAAGATGCAGGCGTATCAGGAAGCGGGAGTGGTAGAGTATTGGATTGTCGATCCGCGCGCCCTGACTATCGACGTGTATATTCTGGAACAAGGTACATATGTTTTGATGAGTCAGTGCGGCATAGGAGAGGTAGTACGATCGCAGGTACTGCCAGGTTTTGAAGTCTCTGTGGAAACGATCTTTCCACACTGAGGGGGATGAGCAGGGAGCCCCCAGGCTGGGCAAGAAACGTCGCAATGTTCGACAGGACGGGGTTATGCACGGGTTTATCCGAGGCAGTGCCAGCCTCAGGTGTGCCCCACAGCGGGCCGGCCCGATCGACACACCGCGTCGCGAGGACGCATGGCTGCAGGTCCG
>Ga0075418_10007556_pt1 | contig 12232 bp, 12 predicted proteins | sample SoiMetdeltSBSDD2_FD_81776 | JGI IMG/M metagenome (GOLD analysis project Ga0075418, IMG submission 81776) | Bulk soil microbial communities from a Populus tree surrounding site in Tennessee, USA - Soil MetaG P. deltoides SBSDD2 | ecosystem: Environmental > Terrestrial > Soil > Tree plantation...
GGACGCGTGCTTGAGTGGGTCGAGCCGTTCCGATCGATCAACGGCTACGGGCTGTTCCGCGTGATGACGACCGAGCGCCCCGAGCTCGTCATCGAGGTCAGCGAGAACGGACAGGACTTCAAGGAGTGGGAATTCCGCTGGAAGCCGGGCGATCCACGGCGGCGGCCGGCGTTCGTCGAGCCACACATGCCGCGCCTCGACTGGCAGATGTGGTTCGCAGCGCTCGATCCGTTCGGCGCCGAGCGCTGGCTCGAGCCGTTGGCGCGCCGCCTCGTCGACGGCGAGCCCGCCGTCGTCCGGCTTCTGGGGCCGAGCCCGCTTGCCGGCCCCTCGACCCGGCTCGGGGCAGGCCGGCCGCGCAGCGTGCGCATCGGCTATTACGACTACCGGTTCACCACTCGAGCCGAACGCTCGCAGAGTGGCGATTGGTGGGTACGTACACGCAAATGATGAACGCGTCCGGCTGAAGCCGGACACTACGCCAACTGTACGTAGTGTCCGCCTCCGCCAACTGTACGTAGTATCCGACTACGCCAATTGTACGTAGTGTCCGCCTTCAGGCGGACCGTTGGATCGTCGGCCAGGCGGGCGGTCTTACAATACGCGGACGAACACGCTCCTGCTGCTCGTCCCTGTCTCCGTGGCGCTCGCCTACCGCCACGCACCACCGCTGTGGATCTTCGCCGCCGCGACCGCCGCGATCATTCCGCTGGCGCAATGGATTCGCCGCGCGACCGAGCAGATCGCCAATCGAGCGGGGGCTTCGATCGGTGGATTGCTGAATGTCACGTTCGGCAACGCCGCGGAGTTGATCCTTGCGCTGTTCGTCCTGACCGCCGGTAACCCGACCGTCGTCAAGGCGACGATCACCGGGTCGATCATCGGCAACAGCCTGCTCGGGCTGGGGATGTCGATTCTCGCGGGAACGCGGGGCCGGGCGCGGCAGACCTTCGCACGCGAGCACGCAGGACTGCTCGCCAGCCTGCTGATCCTCTCGGTGATCGCCCTGCTTCTGCCGGCGATGTTCGACTACACGGAGCGCGCTATCGGCGCCAACGCGGCGGTGGAAGACGAACGCCTCAGTCTCGGCGTCTCCGTCGTCCTGATTCTGGTCTATGCGGCCAATCTGTTCTATACGCTGGTGACCCACCGCGACGTGTTTGCGAGCGGCGAGCACGAAGCGGCGGCCGTGTGGTCGCTGCCTCGAGCGCTCGGTGTGCTCGCCGCCGCCGTCGCTGTCGTCGCCGTGGAAGCCGAGCTCGTTTCATCCTCGCTCGAAGCCACGGCCTTGCAGGCGGGCCTCTCGGTATTCTTCCTTGGAGTGATCGTGCTGCCGCTCGTCGGGAATGCAGCCGAGTATTTCGCCGCCGTCTACTTCGCCCGGCAGGACCGGATGAATCTGGTGATGACGATCTGTGTGGGATCGAGCATCCAGATCGCGCTCGTCACCGCGCCGGTGCTGGTGCTGGTGTCGTACGCCATCGGCCGTCCGATGAACCTGGTCTTCAGTAATCCGCTGGAGCTGATGGCGATTGGCGGTTCCGCCTTTGCGGTCAATTCCATCGCCCTTGACGGGGAAACGACATGGTTCGAGGGCGTGATGCTGATTGCGGTCTACATCCTCCTCGCCATGGCGTTTCTGTTCGCTGCCCCTCGATAAATCTGAAGGTCAGCCTCTACAGAACGTACAGAAAACCACGACGACACGACGAGCACGACATACTGATTCGTGGCCGTCGTGGCTAAACGCGGCCGAAATCGATGTACCCGCGCGCCGGGTCGGTGCGCAGCAGCTTCACCCGGACGCGGTCGCCGACGTCCAGCCCTTCGCTGTCGCCCTCCAGTCTGCCTTCCACCGGCGGGCGGCGAACCCGGACCCACGTGCCCTTCTCGGACGCACCCGTGACGACGCCGTCGAACCGATCGCCGATCCGTCCCTGGAGCAGCAGCGCGGCCGCAGCCTTTCGGACCAGCCGCTCCACTTTGTTGGCAGCGTCCTCGCGCTCCGTACAGCGCATGGCAATCGACGCGAGCTCGCCGTCCGTGTACGGCTCGGCCTGTTGTGCCAGGGCCGCCTTGACGATGCGCTGGGCGACCAGATCCGGAAAGCGGCGGTTGGGCGCGGTTGAATGCGTGTAGTCCTGCACCGCCAGGCCGAAATGGCCGGTCGCCGGCTCTCCGGCACGCTCGACGACGTATTCCCCGCGCCCGAGCAGCTTCACGACGCTGAGCGAGAGGTCGGGAAAATGCGCGGGATCATCTGCGCGCCTTCCAATCAGCCACTCCTCGAGCGCAACGGCGTCTGGCGTCGCCGGCAGGTGATGGCCGCCTTGCGCGGCGAGATCGACGATGCGAGGCCACTTGACGGGCACGCGCACGATGCGCCGCAGCGATGACTGCCGCTTCGACGCCAGAAAGCGCGCCACCACTCCATTGGCGGCAATCATGAAGTCTTCGATCAGCTCGGTCGCCCGGTTGTGCTGCTGCTCGGCCAGATCGCGCAGCATGTCGTCCTCGAACACGGCTCGCGCTTCGACCGTCGACAGCGTGAGCGCACCCAGCTCGTGACGCCGTTCCTTCAGGGCCTGGGCTGCGTCATCCTGCCATCGCAGGTTTTCTTCGAGGGCTTGCACTCTTCCGATCGCCGGTGGCATCGGACCGGTGCCTTCCAGCCAGGCCCCGACGCTCGGATAGGCGAGTTGCGCGTGATTGCGAACCAGCGCCTGGTAGACGTCCGACCGTCCGATCGAACCATCGCGTTCCACCGCGTACTCGACGACGATCGCCGCGCGATCCTCGCCCGGATTGAGCGAGGTGAGGTCGGTTGACAGGCGCTCCGGCAGCATCGGAAAGATCTGGGCGCCGGTGTAGACCGTCGTCGTGTTATGCGCGGCGTGCGCATCGACGGGGGAGTCCTTCGCCACGAACGCATCGACGTCGGCGACCGCCACCAGAATCGTGACCGCTCCGGAGGCGCGCTGCGCCACCGACAGCTGATCCAGATCGCGCGAGTCGTCGTTGTCGATGGAGCACCACGCGAGATCACGCAGATCGCGCCGGCGGTCGCGAGGAGCCGCGTCGGGGAGCCGGGCGACCTGGGCCCGCGCGGCGGGGGAGAAATCCGGTTCGAAACCGCGGTCGCGCATGGCCTGCTGCGCGATCCGCTGGAGGAACGCACGCGGTGAGGACATCCGACAACTGTAACGGATGTGTGCGTGGGAGGTGGGCGGTGGCCGGGATCGAGACCTTCGTCCCGACCATCGCGTCTCGAGCGTTTCGGTGTTTCCTTACCGGACGAACTCCTTCTGATCGCGGTCATGGATCTGCCCGCGGATCTCTCCGCCGGGCCACTTGTTGGTGTGCACGTTCACATAGCCGTGGCCGGCACGGATCGCCTGGACGAACTCTTCGAACGCCCCGGCTTCGATGCCTCGGTCGGAGACCAGGACGTCAGCGGCACTGATCACGCCCGTGACAGTGCCCTCCGTCGGCGGGCACGGCGGTTTGCCTCCTCCCCCGCAGAGAAACGCAATGACGCCCCCGTTGACGGAGCGCTGAGCGAAATGGATGTGGGACGCGGTGGTGGTGGTTCCCTCGAGCGCCGCGTAACTGAGCTCGTAGGTGATCAGCCGATTCTCGTCATCGATGCTCAACCTGAGGCTCCCTTCGCCGGTCGTCGAGATCGAGTTGACCTCCTGGTATCCGTTCAGGTCGGCTCGGACGTTCCGGGGCCCGCTTACGCCTCCCTGGGCCACGGCGTAGGAGGCTCCAGCCAGGCCGAGTATCACCACGATGATCGCGGCGTATTGCATGCGCTTGTTCACGCTGTCCTCGCTTTCCGGTGTCGAACGTGTGGAAATTGCCGGTGTTTTTCGAAGCCTCGAGGCCCGCGGGGCAAACGGTATGCCCCGCCACTCATTGCACGCCTCGCGGTCTCGCGTCGCCACAACCCGAAGCGCCTGCGGCAGATCGCAGTGCGCGCGCGCGAGCGGCTGAGCGAGGGGGCTTGGACGGCTGGGTTACTGCAGGCGTAACAAGCTACGCGTCAGGTAAGGCGCCGACGAAATCGTCTGTTCGTTTGCTATTTCGTCGTCGGCCGAGGACAGCGACCTGAGCATCCCTAACCACGGCCGTCAGGGCCGTCAGGCACGCGAGTTGATCGTGTGTCCGACATGCGAAATGCCGGCCGCATGGTCGCCTTACTCGCGCTGTTTATGGGTGCAGGCCTTATCGGTGCGGGCGCCTCGTCTCGCAGCGCTGACGAGACGCCGAAACCACCGACCGCGGTCCGCGAGGGTCTCGCCTCGTACTACGCCAGGAGCCTGGACGGCAAACGCACGGCGAGTGGTGTGCCATTCGACAACGACGGGCTCGTCGCGGCTCACCCGACGTATCCGTTCGGAACGCTGGTACGGGTCACCAACCTGCGCAACCGCCGATCGGTGACGGTGCGCGTCGTCGACAGGGGGCCGACGCGCGCCGTGCGAAGGAAGGGCGTCATCATCGACCTGTCGCGAGCTGCGGCAGACGCGCTCGGATTCCTGAAGGCCGGCCGCACTCGCGTACGGCTCGAAGTCGTGGACTGACTACCGGTTGATCTCGGTGTGGATCGTCGCCGGGGGGAGCTCAATGCACCGTTGAGCGTAGATATCGCCATCGACGATGACGTGCCCGCGAATCTTCGTGGTGAACCTGGGCCTCTGAGACGGGTCGGTCCCGTAGCCGATATCAAGAGTGCCTTCGGGATACAACGCGACGTGCGGCACGGGTTTGTCCGGTTTGTACTCGCTGCTGCCATCCGGGCTCCGGCCGGCATGGCCTGTCGCCGTTGAGAGATACAGCATGTTCAGTCTCGGGTCGGCAGCTGCAGCTCCCTGGACGGCCGCTTTCATTGCGCCGTAGCCTCGTCGTCCCCCTTGCCAGCTTTCGAATCCAACCTGACCGATGATCGCGAACGGCGGCAGGAGACTGTCGAAGTCGATCCGATTGGGATAGGCGCCGGGCGCCCGCCCCAGTCGAAGTTCTGAAATGTCATTGACCTCGCGCATGATGCCGGACCTGAACAGGAGTTTGCGCGAAGCAGGATCGTACATGAGATCAGGCGCCACCATGTTGATCCCCTGGGCCGTGCTGCCTTTGTCCCTCGTGTAGTTGAGCAGGAACGAATCGGAGACAGTTGCGTTCTCCCCGATCATCAGGAAGGTACGGTGCGGATCCACAGTCGGGTCCGTTTCCTGCCGATTCAATTGACGCGTGCGGACGAACTCCTCGCCTTGCGCATGGGTCCCGACTTCTCCGGGCACTCCGAACACCCGCAACACTTCCAGCAGGAACGTGAGCAGGAGAAGAGTCCTCCAGAACTGTGTCATGTCAGGCTTGTCGCTCCAGACCATCGTGCAACGCGCTTGCCTTCGGCACGGCGAGCCGTCGCCTGAAATTCCCTGAGGAATCACCCCCTGCGACATGAAAGTCGCCTCCCCAATCGATATTTCTCCGGTGGTCTGGGGCCGGCGGGGATGACACTCCGTCCGTCCTGTGCCACTTCCGCTCACCCTCGCGCGCACGGACATCAGTTTGCGTTGTGATAGAACCGCTCCGCTATGCCGTTTCGGCCTCGTCCTGGAATGCTCATCGTCGGCGTCGTATTGAGTGTCCTTGCGGCAGGCTACGTCGGCGCTGTGGGGTACTTGAAGCTGAACGAGCGTGCGTTCATCTTCTACCCGGCAGAACGGAGCGTCGCGGCGCCAGCATCCCGGTTCGAGCTGCGCGAGAAGCGTGTGACCTATCCGTCAACGGACGGCGTCACATTGTCCGCGTGGATCGTGCCTGCGGCCGCTGCGACCTCGTCAGACACGTGGCTGCTCATTTGCCACGGCAATCTCGGAAGCATCGGTTACGGGGGGCGCCCGGAGTTCTACGCCTCGATGCGCGATCTCGGGATCAATTTGTTTGCTTTTGACTACCGCGGGTTCGGCGAAAGCAGCGGAACGCCAGACGAGCGTGGGCTGTACGACGACGCAACGGCGTCCTACCAGTTTCTGATCCGATCGCTCGGCGTTCCGTCAGAGCGCATCGTTCTCTTCGGCCACTCACTCGGCAGCGGCGTGGCGATTGAACTCGCATCGCGCGTGCCGGCCGCAGGGCTGATCGTGGAAGGGGCGTACACCTCGGTTGTCGATCGCGGGCAGGAGCTCTACCCGTTCTTTCCCATCAGGCTCATCGCCACGCAGCGATTTCAATCGTTCGATCGAATCCGACTGGTCGACATGCCCAAGCTTTTCCTGCACTCCCCGGAAGATATGGTCATTCCGTACGCCCACGGCCGCCGCCTCTTCGAAGCCGCGCGCGGTCCCAAGCGGTTCGTGGACGTCCGTGGGGGACACGACGACGCCTATCGCATCGACAAGGCGGTCTACTACGGTGCGATTGCTGAGTTTCTTCGGGAGATGACACCCCGCCATTAAGGGACAATGTGCGAGTGCCGCAGCCGGCGCCTCGTCACCGTGCGCTGATCGTCGAAGACGATGTCGCGATTCGCGAGCTCCTGCGCCTCCATCTCGATCTCGGCGGCTTTGTGCTGGATGAAACCGGCGACGGCCGCCAGGCGCTCGACATGGCGCGCACTACCCATTTCGATCTGCTAACGGCCGTACAAAAGGTACCCGCGGGCCCGAGCATCTTCGCGAAGCGATGCCATCTGAGCGGTGAATGCCGGCGAGGGCTGCGGGGTGAGCCCGATCATCGCCCGCCGCGCCTCGAGCTCAAATTGCGGTGTGCCGTGTTCCAGCGCTTCGGCGCGGGCCGATTCGAGGATCTTCATTGCGGGTCCAGCATTCGTTGCGCCGTCCACGGTCGCAGCCGCAATGGTCACGGACAGGCGCGCGAGCACATTCTGCGTCCGCTGCGTGAGGGCCAGCGCCTGCCTGGCCTCGCTCCGCGCCTGTTCCACTCGACCTTGGCCCGCAAGAGACAATGCAAGCGTCGCCCGTGCTGTCGCCTCACTATCCCGCGCCCGCTGCCCGGCGAAGACAGTGATCGCCTCGCGAGCGAACCTCTCCGCCTGGTCGAACCGACGCTCTTCGATCGCGAGCCGAGAGAGTGCTGATCGGCTCTCTGCGGCCGTGAGGGTCTCGCCGAGCTTCATTCGAAGGCTGAGCGACTCCTGGTACAGACGACGGGCCGCGTTGAAATCGCCCTCGACGAGCGCCAGGTTTCCCAACTCATGGAGCGAGAAGGCGATCGACGGCTGACGCTGGAGCTTCCGGTCCATCTCGAGTGCCTCCGTGAGGGACCGTCGGGCGCCGGCGAGATCACCTTCGATGAGACGGGTTGTCCCCATGCCGTGTAATGAGGAAGCAACCCCAGCAGCATCTTTAATCTCCTGTCGGATGGTCAGAGCTTCTGCGCCGAGGGTCCTCGCGCGCTCCAGCTGCGCCTGCATCCGGGTCGCTTCGGAAGCGTTGAACAGCGCACGCGCCAGGCCGAGACGGTCGCCGGTTTCACGGCTCATGGCGGCCGACTCGTCATAGTGCTTCGATGCGTCCGCTAGATCACCCATGTCGAGCAACACGTTCCCGATGTTGTTGAGCGAGATAGCAGCATTTACCCGGTCACCGATTTCGCGCCTGATGGCCAGCGACAGCTGGTTCAGCTCCAGCGAACCGGACAGGTTGCCGCCCCGGCGTTCCTGAATCGCCAGGTTGTTGAGGAACCGAGCAACCTGATCTTGATCGCCCACGGATCTGGCGATCGCCAGACCCTGACGGTAGACGGCGACGCTGCGCGCCGGGTCTCTGGCAGCTACCACGCTCGCGAGGTTGTTGAGCGACCGAGCCACTCCGGCACGATCGCCGGAGGCTTCGTACAGCAGCCGTGCTTCCTCGAACAGTCTTCCTGCCGCATCGAGCTCGCCCTGCCTGAACGCAGCGCCTCCTTCCCTGAGCTTGGCAGCCGCCACGAGAAGCCGGGCACCCTGACGGGATGCCGCCGCGGCTGCCGCCCGGGCGGCTTCGCGTGCGCGCCCGAAGTCAGACAGCGTGTCAGCCGCCTCGGCCGTAGCGAGATCCAGCCGTGGATCGCGAACGCTGGGAAACCTGGCGCGAAAACGCTCGACCGTCGCCAGTCCCTCCCGCGGCGAACCCGCCGCGGTTTGGGCTCCTGTCAGCCGGAGCACGTGTTCCACATCGTCGGGGAAGAATGTCGAGAGCGTCTGCCACGTAGCAATCGCCTCTTTCATTTCACGAGCCATCTCGTGATAGGTGCCTTCGACGATGAGACGCTCCTGGCGTGGAAGCCTGGTCGAGAGCTCGAATGCGCGCAGGGCCGAGGCTTCCGCACGGGTGTCGTAACCGAGCGCCGCCCACGCCGAGGCCAGCGCCGAGTGCGCCAGCGGGAACATCGGGTCGAGGCGGACAGCCTCCTCGAAGCGGTCTCGCGCGACTAGTGCATCGAATCGCCTCAGGCTCGCAAGTCCCTCGGCGTAGTGCCGTGCCGCCTCCGGTGACGCGGGTTGCGACGCGCGAAGCATCGCCGCGTCGGCCGGGGCCGACGGGGCTGTCACATCCAGCCGTTCCCGAAGGCGCTGCCCCGCGCGCGACACCAGGTCAAGGAGCTCTCCAGCCGTGCCACGTTCGGTCACCAGCGAAATACCCTCGCTGCTTCGCACGTCCTGGACACGTAGATCAAGGCGGATCGTTGCCGCGTCGCCGGAGCCGACTGTGACGTAGGACCCAAACACAATCAGATCGCTGCTCAGGTTCTCTCCGATGCGCGCAAGAGTCTCGGCGCTGTACGCGTCGACATCCGGGAGGTTCAGCTCGACCTTCATCCTGCCGACGCTCTCACCCGGAATCGTACGGACTGACTCCTCGGCCCCCAGTTCCGTCGTCAGCATCTCGGCAAACGCGGTTGACAGCCATTGAACATCCGCGCGCTCTGTCAGGTTCCTGAATCCCAATACCGCGACAGATGGCCGCGGCATCGGGACAGCGGTGCCGGCAGACGTTATGTTTTCCTGCGGAAGGGAGGCTGAAAAATCGCGGTTCCGTGCCGCATCCTGTTCGGCGGTTCGGCTATGCCACACCCAGATTCCGAGCGCCGCCGCTAGCGCGGCACCAGCTATGGCGGCTGCCGCCACTCGACGGAACCCCGGTCGCGGAACCGGTAATTCCCAGCTCGACCCGAGCGCCTCGGCCACGGACGCCGCGTCGGGGAATCGATCGGCCGGGTGACGCGCCAAACACTGCATGATGACGGAGTTCCACGACGGAGGCAGGTCGCCCGCGATCTCCCGTGGCGGCCGCGGCGGCGACGTCACGCGACGGAGCGCGGCCGCCATCGGCGTATCAGCCGCAAATGGCAGGATGCCGGTGACCATTTCGTACAGCACGATCCCGAGCGCATACACATCCGTCGCAGGGGTGACTGGCCCGCCCTCCACCTGTTCGGGCGCCATATAGTCTGGCGTTCCCGCGATTTCGCCCGTCGTCGACCACATCGTCGTTGCGGCTGTCATGCCTGTATCAGGCGCGACGAGAGACGCGAGCCCAAAGTCGGTGACGACCGCCCGGATTGGCTCGCCCGGGACGCGTGGCGCAAGCAGCATGACGTTTTTGCACTTGAGGTCCCGATGCACGACGCCCGCGGCGTGCGCTGCCGACAGGGCAGCCGCCATCTGAACGATGATCGGAAGCGCCTGCTCGACCGGGAATGGACCGCTGCAGTCCAGTCGCTGGGTCAGCGTTTCTCCGTCGAGCAGTTCCATCGTGAGGAATGTGACTGGTTCGGCAGACGCTGGTGTCGCGGGCTGGTGCTGGAACAGATCGAAAATGCGGCAGATGTTCGGGTGAGTGATTCTTCGAGCGAGTTGCACTTCGCGACGGAACCGCTGATTCGCGCGCTCGTCGGTCGCAATATCGGGGCGGATCGTCTTCAAGGCTATCCGCTCATGAAGTTCCGAGTCCTGAGCCTCGTAGACTTCGCCCATGCCGCCGCGCGCGATGAACCGCGTGATCTGAAACCGATCGCACAGAAGATCGCCAGGCTGGAACGTGGACATGCTCGAGCCTCGCGCGTCGAGCCTCGGGCGTTCAGGTGGAGCCATGGGAGTTTGGAGATGCTCGGTGCGGGGATTATCCCACGAGGCCCCACGGGTCGAGCGGTGGGACTGACGCTGCAGCCCTGGCGCACGTGGGAGACAATGTGCGAGTGCAGCCGGCGCGTCGCCACCGTTCGCTGATCGTCGAAGACGAGGTCGCGATTCGCGAGCTCCTGCGCCTCCATCTCGATCTCGGCGGCTTTGTGCTGGATGAAACCGGCGACGGCCGTCAGGCGCTCGACATGGCGCGCACCACCCATTTCGACCTGATCCTTCTCGATGTGATGCTGCCGGGGCTCGATGGCATCAGCGTCTGTCGTGCACTCGGGCGGGTGGTCCCAACACGGATACCCCGATTCTGATGCGGACGGCCCGGGAAGGGGAGTCCGACAAAGTGCTCGGCCTCGAGAGCGGCGCCGACGACTACCTGACCAAGCCGTTCGGCGTCCGCGAGCTGATGGCTCGCGTCGGTGCGCTCATGCGCCGCCACGGCCGCGCGGCGGCGGCGGCAGCACGACCATGCCGTGCAGTTCCCGCCCGACCTGCACCGGTGCGCTGACAACCGGTCCGGTCGGCAAGTCGCCAGGTGCGGCTTGCGGCGGCGCTCCGGCCAACACCGCCTCGACCTGCCGTCGAATGTCTTCGCGCAGCGGCTGCGCGGAGCTCGCGGCGAAGCGCCCATCCTTCATCACCAGGAACGCTGGCTGCCGCACGTTCGGGTAGCGGCGGTGGAGATAGTCCGTGAGATAGAGATCCGGCTCACGGGCCAGCGCTGCGCCCAGGTCAGCCGCGATAGCGGTGGCCAGGGCATTCGGGTTTCCCGGTGCGAACGCCCCGTTGGATCGCGCCACGAAAGTCACCATGAACCTCTGGCTGATCAGTACGACGACGACGAAGACAACGAAGCTGATGGCGATGCGCCAGTAAAAACTGCCCATGACCTGCCTATCCTGATGATGCCGTGTAGATGTTGCAAGAGTGTGGGCGCCGTGCGGCAGATCTGTGGACGGCCCGGCATGGCACAGTCTTTTCAAGTCCCCGCCACAGTTCCTCAATATCCTTCCCGTCAAATGAGCACATGCAGGGAGGAACAAGGTGACCAACGAACGAGACACCGAAGCCAGAGCAATCACTCGCCGAGCCGCCCTCGGAGCGATCGGCGCCGCCGCGGGGGCGACGCTGGCCTTCGGGTGCGGGAGCGAGACTCCGACGAGCCCGTCCACCATCACATCAGGCACCACGAGTCCGACCACCACGACGAACGCCGCCTGCGCCGTCACGCCGACCGAGACAGTTGGTCCGTACCCGTCTCGCGCGGACTTCTTCCGCAGCGACATCCGCGAGAGCAAGAGCGGAACCGTGCTGACGCTGACCATCAAGGTCGTCAACGTCAATAACGCATGCGCGGCTGTCCCGAACGCCGACGTCGAGATCTGGCACGTCGATGCGGCAGGCGACTACTCGCAGTACGGCTCGCAGACCGCCGCCACGTTCCTGCGCGGCATCCAGACGACCAACGCCGCCGGCGAGGTGACGTTCACCACGATCTATCCCGGGTGGTACCAGGGGCGCGCCACGCACATCCACGCTGAGGTCACGGTGAACGGACGATCGATCAAGGTGACGCAGATCGCGTTTCCCGAAGCGATCAACACTGCCGTGCACACGAGCGGAGTCTACGCATCGCGGGGCGCGAATCCGATGAGCAACCTGTCTGATGGCATCTTTGCCGACAGCCTTTCATCGGAGCTCGTCACACCGGCTGGAAGCCCCGCAAGCGGCTACAACGTGACATTTCAGATCGGCGTGTCGGCGTAACCCGGGCGCGAAGGAGAGCAGTCATGCACAACGACGATCGACCCGTTGGACGTTTCCTGACCCGTCGCGAGCTGATGGCGCTGTTCGGCGCCTCCGCTCCGGTTGCGGCGATGGCCCATCGCGTCACGGCCAACCCGCCTGATGCGGCCTCAGCTCTGGCGGCGCCCGACTGTGTCGCCCAGCCTCGACAGACCGAGGGACCGTATTTCGTGGACGAGCACCTCAAGCGGTCCGACATCCGGTTGGACCCGTCCACGGGGCAGACCACAGCCGGCGCTCCATTCGATTTGCGTCTGGTGGTGTCGCAGGTGACCGCGA
>Ga0075418_10007557_pt1 | contig 12231 bp, 15 predicted proteins | sample SoiMetdeltSBSDD2_FD_81776 | JGI IMG/M metagenome (GOLD analysis project Ga0075418, IMG submission 81776) | Bulk soil microbial communities from a Populus tree surrounding site in Tennessee, USA - Soil MetaG P. deltoides SBSDD2 | ecosystem: Environmental > Terrestrial > Soil > Tree plantation...
AATACATTTACGCCGCGCGGGACCGCATGGACGAGGCCTACGACCGCATTCGCTGCGTGCGGGACGCGCGTTTCAAGTACATCCGCAACTTCCATCCCGAACTGCCGTACGCGCAACGCATCGATTACATGGAGGAGATGCCAACGACGCGCGTGTGGCGCGAACTGAACGCCGCGGGCAAGCTCACCGGCCCGCAGACACTTTGGTTTTCAAAGAACAAACCGCGCGAGGAGTTTTATGATCTCGAAAGCGACCCGCACGAGATCAACAACCTCGCCGACTCAAAATTGCATCGCGCGAAGCTCGATGAGCTTCGCGGCGCCCTGGACCGCTGGATCGCCGAGACGGGTGACATGGGCGCGATCCCTGAAAAGGAGTTGATCGCGCGCGGGCTCGTGGCCGACAAGTTGAGCGAATACGAGGCGCGCGTAAAACCGCTGCCGGAGAACCAGAAATTGTGAGCGAGTCCGCGCAACAACCGAAGCGCAAGTGGCCGTGGTTCGTCCTCGCTGCGGTCATCATTTTCCTGATCTCGAACGCATTCTGGATTTACCGCGAAGTCCGCCGCGTGAAATGGATGAAGTCGTTGCGCGAGACCAACGCGGTCTTCTCTCCCACGCCGGCGCCGCAGCTCGCGGTCACCAATGCGTTTTCGACGAACGGGATGGTCTGGATTGCCGGCGGCACTTTCTGGATGGGTTCCGAGGAAGGGCAGCCGGACGAGAAGCCGTTGCACGAAGTGACCGTCGATGGGTTCTGGATCGACGCCACGGAAGTCACGAACGAGCAGTTCGAGAAGTTCGTGCGCGCGACGGGTTACGTGACGGTCGCGGAGCGCAAGCCGGACGCGAGCCAGTATCCGGGTGTGCCCCCGGAGAAGCTCGTGGCCGGGTCGATCGTGTTCAAGCCGCGGCCGGATATTACTTCGCTGGACGATCATTTTCAGTGGTGGGAATACGTTCCCGGCGCGAACTGGCGTCAGCCGGAAGGGCCGGGCTCGACGATCGTGGGACGTGAGCAGCATCCGGTCGTGCACGTCTGCTGGTACGACGCGAAGGCGTATTGCGAATGGGCGGGGAAACGGCTGCCCACGGAGGCGGAATGGGAGTTCGCTTCGCGCGGGGGACTTGTGCGGCAGCCTTATACGTGGGGCGCCGAGCAGGTTCCGTCCGGTAAATGGCAAGCGAATATCTGGCAGGGGCAGTTCCCGAACGAGAACACGCAGGCGGATCAGTTCCGCGGGACGGCACCGGTGAAAAGCTACGCGGCGAACGGCTATGGGTTGTACGACATGGCCGGCAACGTGTGGGAATGGTGCGGGGATTGGTACATGCCCGATTATTATGGGAATGCGCCGCGGAAGAATCCGGCGGGGCCGAACGAGAGCTTTGATCCGAACGAGCCGGGGGTGATGAAACGCGTCCAGCGCGGGGGCTCGTATCTTTGCAGCGATCTTTATTGCATGGGGTACCGGCCGAGCGCGCGGATGAAGGCGTCGCCGGACACTGGGCTGTCGCATAGCGGGTTTCGGGGAGTGAGGTAGGCTCATTTTAACGCAAAGACGCGAAGGCGCAGGACCAATGACGAATTGCCCAATGCCGAATGACGAATGAAGGTCGAAGACCCAAGCCCCAAAGTGGCAAAGCGTGGGCGAGGATCGGGAAACCGGAATTCCGGAAAATTCCGGTTTTTTCCGGTTTCGAGCGGGACGCGGAGGGATGGCCGCAAGGAACGCAAAGAGGCGCAAAGAAAAGGAGACGGAGAACTGGTTTGTCCCTCACCCTGACCCTCTCCCCGAGGGAGAGGATCCCACGAGAAACGCAAAGGAGCCGCGAATGGGCGCAATGCGGACGCCGGCGGAGCGACATCCCTACCAGACTCCGCGAGAATGACCACCCCGAGTGGTTCCACGGAAAATCGGCGAACGCCGATTTTGGTGTGCGTAAGTACTTGGTACAGCGTGGTCGGATCGGTCGAAAATCGGCGAACTCGCCGATTCCGACGATTCTGTACAGTATATGTAAAGTAAGTTGCCGCGGGGCGCCAGAGCCCCGAATGTACCGGTCTGTCCCTCATCCCAACCTTCTCCCCGAGGGAGAAGGGATGATGGCCGGAGCCGCCAGAAAACGAAGAACCAGTCTGTCCCTCACCCTGCCCCTCTCCCCAAGGGAGAGGGAACCGCTCCGTCGCGGGAAAATGCGACCATTTTTGCGGTTCAAAGTTGTAAGTTGTTGCTAACAAGTTAATTAAGATTTGCGTTTTGAAATTTGGTAGCATTTTGGTCGCATAATGGTCGCATTTTTCGGGAATGGTGTGAAAGCGCCGAGCAGGGGTTGCGGACCGGGACAAAGCAGGGCGGCGGCTCCGGGTGGAGCCTGGAACCTGGCGGGCATGGTCCGTCATTGGGTTACCCTTTCCTCGGCTGGTCACGGGATGTCTGCTGTGGTCAGCTTCGGCTGATTGACTAGTATATGTATAGCATCGATTCGGGGATTGTCAATTTGCGGTTTGGACTTTTTCGGCACGTGGGGCGGGAACTCGCGAGCCGGGAAGCAAGGCAGAAGACTGCTTAATCCCTAGTCCACGGCGCATCAAACTCCCATTTCACTCCTGCATAAGCACGAATGTCAGGGCCACCCCGGTTTGCTTCGCGAAGACTTTTGCCAATGGAGCCGTGAATGGAGAGGTCCTTGAGAATCCGGTGCTTGAAGCCGAGGTTGGCAGCAAAGCGATCGTGTTCGCCTGATGCTTCGCGAGTGACGAAATAAATTTCAGAGAGGAGGCTGGTGTTTTTGGCGACCTGGTATTCCTGAGCGAACGTGAAGAGCCAGACGTTTTCCAGTGTGGCTTCAACGCCGCCGAATTCAGCGTCGGTAAGAAAGGTGTAGCCCGCGTTGCCGATGGCCGTGAACCAACCCCATGTTTTCTGCGCGCGCAGACGAAGGTCATAGTCGAACTCACCTGTGCCAAGGCCCTTTCGTTCGCTGCCGGTGGGAAGTTTGAGTTCGAAGGAACCGGCCATGCCGGGGAGCGTTTGGGTTTCTTTGAGGAATTGATACTTGGTGCCGACAACTGCATCACCGAAGCCGTGCTGGTGGCGTTGGCTCAAGTATGCGATCTCGAAGGTGAGTTCCTGACGGTCTGAGATCCCGTAAACTAGTTCGGTAAATGGGATCTGCCGTCCGGACTCGCCGGACTCGGTTTCCTGATAGCGAAAACCCGAGTAGAGCTCGAAACGCTGTTTATCGGCCGTCGGGACGTCGCCCGTGACGAGCGGCGGCGGGGCGTAAAGATGCCGCACGGAAGCCGCGAGCAGGACACAGACAATAATGGCTCTCATCGTAACATCAGAACAGCGACGGACAATCAATCAGCCGTTTTATAGACACGGAGTTCGGCGGACTTACCGGCTTGCTCCGGAACCGCGAGATAGAATTCGCGCAGCTCTGGAGAGAAGAAAGCGGTGCGCGCACCCCTGGAAGTGGGTATGCGCTCGACGCGGTTATACGAGTCGGGAGATTGCTGTTCGACGATGTCGATGAATCCCTCACCGCATGAGATGTAAATTCGTTTCAACTTTGCGTCGTAGAAGAGATCGTCGGTGTCGCCGGAAATGGCGAGGTCACAGACGATGCGGCCATTGGTGGAATCAAGGATGACCAGCCGTGCGGGCTGGCGGCAACCGATGAAGACACAATGATTGGAATCATCAACTGCCATCGGAAAATTGGCGTGGAACTTTTCCATCGGCCACTCGGCACTGCGTTTGCCTGCTCCCCGATCTACAACCCCAACCTGCCTGGCATCGGGCAAATTGACGAAGATTCGATTGCCTCCGGTCTCCAACTGGAACGATTCGGGATGGGCGAGGAGTTTAATTCTTGAAGTTATTTTCCAAGAGCGCGGGTCAATAACCGCGAGTGCGCCACCGCCGTAACCGACATAGATCAGACCCGTTTTTGTGTCGCGTCGCACATTGTCGGCATCGTCCAGTCCGTCGATCTGCGCGATTGGTCGATACGTCCTGGCGTCGTAGATGCGGAAAGTTCCGTCGTCGCTGTTGGCGACGCCGATCTGATTTTCCGGTGTGAGAAATATCACCCCAGTCGGCTTGTGAAGACCACGGATGGTGTGCAACCGCTTCCCGCCCGCGACATCAACAATCTCGAGGGTGTTATTACCGAGTGCGGCGAGAAACAAATGGCGATTACTTGTGTCGATGGCGAAATGGTCGAAGCGGCCTTTGACATCGGGCAACGGAACCGTTTGCGCAATCGTCAAGGTTCCCGAAGCTCCGGCGGCGAGAACCGGCATCGCGCTGCCGATCAGGAACACGAGATGAGACGAGCGAAGGCTCATTTCCCGCTGTAGGTGAAGTCGTCAAAGAGAATCACGCTGTCGGCTTTGGTCCAAACACCGACCTTCCCCGCGCCAGCGAAAGTGTCATCGCTCCACTCAAGGGCGGTTTTGCCGTTCAAGAGGACCTGGAACCGATTTCCTGAAAACTCGACGCGCAATGTGTGCCACTGGTTCGGTGCGACGTTCATTTTTGCGCGCATCTTCTCGGTCCGCTTGCCTTTGACCGTGTGATAGATCGTCACGTTGTCTTCCAGGGCGTTCGCCCGAGCGACGTAATAATTGTCCGCGTCCTTCGCGCGCCAAATGACACCGCCTGCCTGGTCTTCTTTTCCGGATACCGCTTTGAACTTCACTTCAACAAAACCCTGTTTGAGATTGGTGTCGTCCTTGAGTGCGACAGGATAAGTTGCCTCCCCCGATTGCTTGAGCACGTTCGGTTTGCTTGGCGCTGTGTCATCCTTTTCGACCGTCCACTTCGGCTCCCCTTTGCCGGTTTTGGTGAGCGTCCAACCTTTGGGTGCTGTGCCGGGGCGATCGGCGTCGAAATTCGCGGTTTCTGCATTCAGTGTGAGAGCGCTCATAAACAGGATGAGATGTGGAATCTTCACAACCTTATCGGGATGCAGTTTGTTTCACGGCTTGTTGTGTCTTAACGGTGGCGGCGAGGACTGATGCAAGGTCGGCAGCTTTGCCCTTGCCCCAATAATGCAGAAAGACGTAGCGCGGATTCTCGTGGGTCATGTGGTGATGAATCGCGACGATACTGATTCCGCCCTTGCGCAGCGATTTTAGGACTGGCTGAAGCTCATCTTCGAGCACCGCAAAATCGCCGTCCACAACCGCGTTCGCATCCGTTCCGGCGAAAGCCGCCCAGGTATTAACGCCCATCTCTTTGCCGACCTCACAGCCGCAGGGCATTTTCGCTTTGCGGCCGATGACGGCCTTGAACATGCCGTCCTTGGCCTCTCCCTTCTGATTGAGAATCTGCTGCAAAGGTTCCGCGCTGATGGAGTTCTGAGCGGGGATGTCACCGAGGAATGCCTTCTCCGGCGTCGGGTTTTCCCCGCGAACTTTCTTCGCCGCGTCGAGCGCGGCCTTGACGCCCCGAGCAAGCGTGCCGGTTTTGCCATCGCCGCCGATGTGCATGAAGTAAACCTTTGGATCATCGAAGAAGAAGTGATTGTGCAGCGCCGTTACATTCAGGCCGTTATCAAGAGCGGCACTCATCGCGGCATTCACCTCGTCCTGAAATAAAACCAGGTCGCCCATCACCATCGTGTCTTCCTTCATGCCCAACTTGAACGCGGCCCAGGAAGTCAGCCCCATGAAGGGGGGCATCTGCCATTTGTCCACGGATACTTTTACGTCATTGCGGGGCGAGGTGACTTTGAACACGCCTTCCTCAGCGTTCATTTTTCCTGTCAGGCCGGTGACCTTCTGAATGAGATTTGTATCAAGCTCAGCCGCGGAGACTGTGAGGGCTGATAATACCAGGAGAATGATTACTTCCTTTTTCATAGGCTGGAATATTGCGCTGCGGAGCGGCTCCGGCAATTCTCTTGTTGTGAAATGGATCACACGCGAAAAGGTGAAAGTCGATCGCGTCGCCTGCCCCTGGCTGATAAAGCGATTCATTGATCCCGAAGCAGAGTTTTTCTTTGTCGCTGCAGATCAGGTTGCCCTGAAGGCGAAGGAGTTGGATGCAACGCCATTCGACATTGAAGGATGCGAATTGGGGCATCACGGAGAGGACGTGTCTTTCAATTCCATTCTCAAGCAATACGGGCTGCGCAGCGCCGAACTGATGTTGCTCGGTGAAATCGTTCGCGCTGCCGATTCACATCCAACGAACCCGCACCCGGCGGGTGAAGGCTTGCGCTGGGTCGCACACGGATTTAGCGCGCTGGGGTTGAGCGATCACGAGATTTTGCAAAGGGAGTTCATCGTTTACGACGCGCTTTACGCTGAATGCAAACGGCAGGTCTCGACTCAACCGCCCGTGTGAGCGGATGGCGGCGGCTCGCCGATTTTCTCGCGTTGCGCCGCAACACGTGCGTGCTGCTCGGCGCGCTGATTCTGATGGGCACGGGCGAGAAGTTGTGGATCGGCTTCGTGCCCAAATACCTCGAAGTGCTCGGTGCCGGCATCTTCATCATTGGCCTCTTCGACGCACTGCAGACGCTGCTTGGCGCGGTCTACGCCTATCCGGGGGGATGGCTGACTGACCATTGGGGCCAGCGGCGCTCCCTGATCTTCTTTAACGCGGTTTCGATCGCCGGATACGTTATTGTCCTCGTTTGGCAACACTGGATCGCCATCGTTCTCGGCGCATTTTTGTTCCTCGCGTGGAGCGCTCTGTCACTTCCGGCGACCTTCAGCGTGGTCGCGACCGCCCTGCACAAACAGCAACACACGATGGGCATAGGTGTGCAGTCCATGGTGCGCCGCATCCCGATGATGCCTGGCCCACTCATCGGCGGCTGGCTCGTGACTCAGTTTGGTTGGGAGCGCGGCGTGCAATATGCCTTGCTGGCCTGCATTGTTCTCGGCGTCACAACCGGCATCCTGCAATGGTTCCTTGCGGAGCCGGCCACGGCAAAACCGGCTGAAAGGAAGCAATCGTTCTTTTCCATCGTTCGCTCGTTCTCGCCTGTGCTCCGCGAACTGCTCGTCAGCGACATTCTCATTCGATTCTGCGAACGGATTCCTTACGCGTTCGTCATCCTGTGGGCGATGAACCATGGAAAGCTCAATGCCCAACAATTCGGCTATCTCGTTGCCATCGAAATGATCACCGCCATGCTCTGCTACGTCCCGGTCGCGCATCTGGCAGACAAATACGGGCGGGTTCCTTTTGTGCTCGCGACTTTTGTGTTCTTTACGCTGTTTCCGCTGTCGCTGCTTCGCGCAGATAACTTCTGGTGGCTGGCTGTGGCCTTTGGCATTCGCGGACTCAAGGAATTCGGCGAACCGGCGCGCAAAGCAATCATCATCGGTGAGGCAGCGCCGGAAATTCGTTCACGGACTTACGGAGCCTATTACCTGATTCGCGATTGCATTGTCACGACCGGCTCATTGCTCGGCGCGTGGCTGTGGAGCCTCAGCCCGCAAGCCAACTTCATCGGCGCGGCCCTGTGCGGACTCCTTGGAACCGTCTGGTTCGCGTGGTTCATCTGGCGCAAGCGTCATGTTTGAGTTGGACTGTGAAAAGGCTTCGGCAAGGTTCGGTCCCTGAACTGGTTGAGGACCTTCGCCATTCTTGCCGGAGACGAAGTAAATGCGTAAGCGGCTTGTCATAGGAGCGTCCGCTGCTGCGCCGTCGAAAGTCAGCCCCCTCCTTACGTCGGGGGTTACAGGGTGATGGGCACTGGATTGGAACGGTTGAAACCGTTGGAGGTGTATGGCATTGGTTCATCAACTTCAGTTGGGGTGTTAATGAGGGCGCTCCGTTACGTGGGGTTGGCCCGGTAGGAGACATAGTAAAAGGACTTGCCAGAAGGGAGGTCGTATCGGTCGGCGACGATGCGCGAGAAAGCATGAGCTGAAAGACGGGCGTGCAAGGATACCGGGTCAACGAAGGAAAATGCGGGCTCAAGCCGAGTGAGGCTGGAAAAGGGTGAGGCACTGATCTCCGGGAGCGTCGGGGACGGCAACTGTAAAAGGGCGGCGAAACCACCTCCGGGGGTGAGGAGGGACGGCAAGTAATCGCAAAAGGACTCGACGCAAAGATACTCCAACACCAAGCCGGCGAAAATACACTCGACTGGCGCAATGGCTGGCGGCCCCTGGGATAAGTCGTGCAAGACCGGCTCGAACTCACTGAAGGATGCCGAGTAACGCCGCGAGCAAAGCGCGAGGTAATCAGGATTGAAGTCGAGCGCGACCACGCGACGAACCAGGGCGCGCTCGAGCAACTCTAAACCGTTACCGCCCGCGACGCCAAGAACCGCCAACGAGCGAGGCTGAAACCGGGCCATGGTTCGCTGGAGCGCGGCGCTGAGAAGTTGCGCCTGGCCGACCGATGGCAGCGCCATGTGCGCTTCGTAGTCGGCGATCGGAACCTCAAGCCACGGGTGACTCATGACGTGTGGAGCGGGCCGACGTTTGAGCTGAGGCGATAGTTAGGCCTCGAGTCCGGTATTGAAGCGGAATACTTCTTTGTCATCGCGCGTAAAACCCACAATGTCGTCTTTGTCCCAACGTAACTTCGAGAAACCAATACCACGATAAAAGGGAAAAGCGCACTCTGTGGTTTTGATTCTGTGGCGCTGAATTGGAAACTGATGCGGCCCGCCCGCGTTCGGTCCAGTGATTTTGTCAGGCGTCATTCTCAATTGGTTTTCCGCCAGCGGGGAATCAGTCGTGGAACCCCGCGCTGATACTTCCGATATTCCTCCCCAAAGCGCTCAATGAGTTCCCGCTCCTCCAACACAATCATTAAGTATCCCACCGGCACCAACAAAAGGACGAGGATATAGAGTCCTGCGTAGTTAATGAAAAGGGCGTTGGCAATTACGCTGACGCCGGCGCTAAGGTATCGAGGATGTCGGACCACTCCATAGATCCCCTCCTGCAGCAGCCTGCCCTTTTGCTGCCCACTGGGTGACAACTCTGTGATTCCAACCAGCGTTGCAATGCTCAGGTGCCTCCAGTATTGGAACTCAAGCCAAGTCACCCCACCGTATGATACTAAAGCGACCGCGACCAGGCTCCAGTTCGTTCCGAGATTCGTCCCCAGGAGCGGCTCCCGGAACCGGAAGAGCAATGCGCCAAAAGCGGCCGACACTGGAACCACAACGAAGTAAGTTCGGAGCGGCCCCCACCTTCTCCACCAACGCGCCCAGGGGTGGATGAGAAACCAAAAGAGCAGCCCCGGCGGGAGCACAATCAAGCTGAGGATACCGAAGAAATATCGAACACGATCAATCATATGATTCCCACTTCAGTAATAGACACCCGTGTGCCGCCTAACGAGCGGCGCTCCGCGCCGCGCTTTTAGAAAGAAAAAAATGAAACCCTTTACCTAGTCCTTGCCTTCTGAATCCTCATAGGAGGCCGCGCATTCATGCTAACGCAACATCTCATCAGATTGTATTTGTTTGAGTGCGTCAGTGGCGCGACGCGCTGTGAATTTGTCATTCAACGCCTTGGTTAATTCGGGAATGGCAACCCTTGCGTCACGACCGAAGTGGCCAAGCGCGTTAACGGCATTCTGCCGAACATTCACATTTGTATCGCTCAAGGCATTCCTCAACACGGGTACACATAAATCTGCTCGGCGGCCAATCGCTCCGAGAGCGTACATCACGTTGCCACGCACTGCCTGGTCATCTTGCCGGGCAATCAACGCCGACACGCAATCTTCAGCTTCCGGGCCCACAGCCCTGATCGCGTTCACCGCCAGCGCTCGCACAGTCGCACTCTCATTCGTCAATGCTGCGAGGAAAGCGGGCAATGCGGAGCGGGAATGAGGACCCAGGACGCCCAATGCCCAATGTGCGCGTCCCCATCGCTCGGGTGCGGTCGTGAACCGATGCTCAAGTAATTTCGGATGCTTCTCGAACTCCACCGCCACCTTCTGTTTGATTCCCGAGTCCTGCGCGAAGCACTCCGTCGTAAGATAGGGAACGGCCTGTTTTCCGATTGCGCGCACCGCCAGCACCACGGGCGCATTGGTATCTCCATTCCAATGGTCCACCTCAATCAACCACGAGCTTAATTTTCTGCCGCCATACTCGGGTTCGGACGAACGCAACTGAAGAAACCACACGCCTGCCACCAGAACTGCGAGAAGAACAACAAGGATGACTTTTCGGCGTGTGCTCATCGGGCGGTGCGGCTTAACAGATAGTCTGCTTCATTTGACGTATAGTTCTACGGCTTATGCGGCTGCCACGTACGAATTGCGTCATCGACCTGGTTAGGCGGCACTTTCATTTGAGGACAGCGCCAGCCGGAATCCCACACATTCGTCACGATGCTCGGCCACTATCGCGTAACGTTTGGACACCGTGCAATGGATGGCCCAGTTATGGTGACAACCACCACGAAGGACACGTTCCGGGCTATCTCCCACAAACGGAGTGCCGTCAGTTGGGATGGCGTTGGTGTCGCGCGTAAAACAGTCCTGGCACCACTCCCAGACGTTTCCGGACATGTCGTGAATACCCAACCGGTTGGGCGCCTTCAGCCCAACGTCATGAGTTTCCGTGCCGAGTAGATGATTGGAACGAGGTCTCCGTTCCCAAAAACCCGGCTCACGCGGCCCGCCACTGTTCCTGTCATACCAAGCGACCGCTTCAATGTCGTTGCTGCCGCTGAACTGAAATCCGTCGGCCCAGCGCGGCCCGCCACTAGCGGCATAATCCCATTCGGTTTCTGAAGGCAATCGAAAGCTGACTCCTGCACTGCTGCCGCGCACCTCACGCGCCATTTCCGCAATAATGTCGCTGGCGTTGATTCGACAAAGAAACCCGTCGGGACCTGCGACATCGTGCCACGATACGTTTTCCACGGGCCTGCAGTCGCCGCGAAAGTGCGATGGATTGCTGCCGACTCCCATGACATGAGTCCACAGCGCCTGGGTGACTGGAACGGTTGCCATGAAGAAATCTGAAATCTCGATGGCTCGCTTGTCGTGTCCTTCTCCGAACAAGAATGGGCGACCGTTGGTGCCTTCGACATAGGTCATTACGATCGAATGGTCGGAACCATCCACTCTCCAACAATATTTGAGGTTGCTCATGCGTTGCGCGGCCTAACGACCCAAGCTCAGCGACCCGGCGCACGGGACGCAACAATGGCCACCGCGACGCTCCCGCCGGGTTCGCTGCAGCGCGCCGTGTTAGGCTGCGTTGTCATTTCTTTGCCAACTCCTCTTTGTCACGCTCTGTCAAGGGAAGCGTTCCAATGAATACCGGTCGCTTCCGTTTGAAGTCGCGCAATGACGGGTAGAAATAAATCGTTTCTTTGTTGGTTGGGAACGAAGCCACCGATGTGGGGCGCTGCTGAACGAAGTCGGCTGGAAAAGCCACGACCAACTCGTCCTTCCTCACGTCAATGACCTTGCCGATGCTATACATCGCAATCGGCGACGCCATCTCCTGCATCGAATACACGCCACCGACGACGTAACCGGGATTCGTCTTGCCGCATCCTGCGATAAAGCTCGCGGCAATCGCAAACAGAGTGAAGTGAATGGGTCTCATGACGTGTGGGCGGCCTAACCGATAGTCTGCTTCATATTTGACGTATAGTTCTACGGTTTATGCGGCTGCCACGTACGAATTGCGTCACCGACCTTTCGTGACCCGTGCCGCATTCTAGCCGTAACGCTCTCCGCGTCAATTTCGTGTCCGTAGAACCAAGGCGGATGCGCACAGGCCGATGCCGAACGCAAAGCAAATGATAGCGCCACTGGTGAAGCCGACGACGTGGACCAGACCAATGAGGATGCTGCCAGAGGAAAATAGCGGTATGACTTGAAGGCCGGCGCCGCCACTGGCGTACGTCCATAAAACGACCAGGCAAATCAGGCCTGCGCCGAGCCAGCAACAGCCGCCTAGCAGGAATGTGGCGGCGCGGATGATGTTCGTCACCTTGGCGGAATACTATGGCGTCGCGACTGGAAGGGAAATGCAAATTGAAAAATGAAAATTTTAAAATGCAAATTGAGCGAACGGCCCAGGCTACGCGGAAAGGATTTGGTGATGAATGCGGAACTCGGACGCGGCTTTTTGCGATGAGAGCGATCGGTAGTTCGAAAGCGCCAGAGCACTGGCGCACTCCACGACGCTTCGCGCAGTTCGCGAGTCAGAGACCGCGTACGCGGAGGCAAGGTTAGGCTGTGCGCCTGGTTGTGACGAGAAGTGC
>Ga0075418_10007558_pt1 | contig 12230 bp, 10 predicted proteins | sample SoiMetdeltSBSDD2_FD_81776 | JGI IMG/M metagenome (GOLD analysis project Ga0075418, IMG submission 81776) | Bulk soil microbial communities from a Populus tree surrounding site in Tennessee, USA - Soil MetaG P. deltoides SBSDD2 | ecosystem: Environmental > Terrestrial > Soil > Tree plantation...
ACAGCTCAGTGTTCCGCAAGAATACGTCCATACGGGGGACCGCGCTGATTCGTGCTTCCGACTCGTCGGCGCCTATCTACCGGTTTGACCCGACATCCGGGCGCCGTCGGTGCACTGCTCTCTTGCTCCTTCCATGGGGCGGCGGGAGCCGGACCGTGATGCCCGGTCGCGCAATTGCCCGGTGCCGTCGCACCGATGCTTGCCGCGGCCTGTGTGGCCTCTCCGGCGTTACTGTTGCCGCCGAGTAGTCCGGGGAATAGTCCATTGCCACGAGGTGGAAGATAGTCCACACCAGGTGCACTCCCTTGAACGCAGCCTCGGTGTAGTTATATGCGAGAATCGCGACCAAAAACGCGAGGCGCAATTGAGCAAAGTCCCTCTGAGAATCGCTCGATAGCTGCTGCTTGATCTTGCGAAATGCCGAAACTAATACCCCGACCAGAAGGACAAGTCCAATGACGCCGAGGTTTAGGTAGATCTCAATATATCCATTATGAGCCTGACTTGGATGCCACCACCACTTCGCCCACATGTGCTCAAGACGAGCTCCGAGCCAGAAACTCTCGAATCCCGCACCAATTGCCACGTTGGGCTGCAATGCGATGACGTCAGTCCACACCGCCGTGCGATCCGTCAGGTTGGGATCGCGGCCGAGTAATTCGATTGTCCCAGCATATATGTCGAACCCAACCTCCAAAATAGTGATCAGCACCACGCCAACGATGAAATATGTTCCCAGGCGTCGATAGTTGACAAGCCCGCTCCGCAGCACAATCAGCATTGCCAAACCCAACACTAGAGTTACAAGCGACGTGGCACTGTTGGCGGATTTCAGCAACCACGCCACCATTGCAAGGAACCCAGCTGACAGAGCCATCTCCCAGTTTCGCGAGCCCTTGTCTGGGATCGTGCTTGCTGACAAAAGGTTCCATGAGAAGAACAAACCCATGATCATGCAAACGTAACCGAGGTCGTTCTTGGTCAGACCAATGCCACGGTTGTAAGCGGCCCCATCCCACGCATCAAATCCTCGGCCGTACTCGGGGAAGTACCTAATGAACAGAACGGACATCGGCAGGAAAAAATACCCGCAGCGTCGCAGCACTGTCCGCAATGCCCTGCTTGGGTCCGGATCGGTCAGTACCAGCAGCGCCATAACCGGGTGCCCGAGCGTCTTGATCCACCGCTTAAGTGCAATGAATGGAAAGTCGGACCAAAGAATCGACACGAATGCGTAGACGGCAAATGCGACCAGCCAAGCATTCTTGCGCAAGACCTCAGCGACCCTGACTCGGCGGCGGACGAGCACGATCAGCCCGACCATGATCAACACCAAGAAATACATCGCGTCCAACGGACTGCCTTCGCTGACGCTCGCACTAAAACCCTTGTTGCCGAGGTTGATCCACTGAGAAACGAAACGAGAGCCTGTGACCACCATCCAGAACACTGGTATCCACAGGGCTCCGTCGACAGGCTCGCGTCGCACCGCATCGCGGACCACCAGGGCAGCGATGAACCCAAGCGTCAAAACGAGTGCGAGTGACGGAGGCATCTAGGTTCTTGTGCTTTCAGGGCGTGCCTTTGGACACTTCGGCATACGTCCGCATCGTTGCCGTAGCTGTCTTGGCCCAGGAGTACTTTTCGTTTGCGAAGTTTTGGATCGCCATGCGCTGCGTCGCGCGACATCGATACGACTCGCCTGCAAAGTAGCAGGTGACTGCCCGCGCAAGGTCGTGGGGATCGCGCGGGCGGCAAATCAGTCCTGTTGTTCCCTCGACGATGTCCTCGCGCAGTGACCCTACATCGGTGGCAATCACCGGTACGCCGAAACTGTAAGCCAGAAACGGAACGCCGCTCTGAAATATCGCGGTATAGGGAACGATGAGAACATCCGCGGCCTTGAAATAGACCTCTACCTCCGAATCCTGGATATGCTCGATCCTAGTAAGCACTCTATCCCGGTGCTCCATCGCTTCCAGCCTGCGCGAATTATCCGCCCAATAACCCTCATGACCCTTCTTTACCTTTCCGGCGACAATCAAGCGGAAATCCCCGTCCGAGACGACGATTTCCCGCATGGCTGCCAGCAGGTACTCGAGCCCTTTGTAAGGCGCGATCTGTCCAAAGAACAGCCCGACCTTCGCCGTCGACGCAAGCCCCAATCGGTTCCTCGCTTGTTCCTGCGTCAACGCTGTCCGGGCATTGGTATTGTTGATCCCAAACGAAATGACTGTGATCTTTTCAGCGGAGACGCCGAACTTTTCTGAGAGTTCATCGGCCATCTTTTGTGTATGAACAAACAGGTGAGCCGCCATCCGGTACTGCAGACGCAATGTCCACCGATTGAACGCACTGTCCGAGGCATCCCGGCTGGCAGCATTGACATTGTGCACGGTCAGGACGATCTGTCGGCCGAACAGCTTGTAATAGAGCGTCAGTAGCGTCCGGTCGAACCACTCGACTTTGTTGTTCCACAAGATATGAAAGATGGGCGCGCGGGCCAATGCGCCCAACCTCAGAAGGCGCACGTAATATCTGAACAATCTGCTGACCTTCTGCCAGAACGGTACATCCTCGCTCTGGGACCCTCTCAGGTTGAGAAATTCGATATAAGGCGACTCATGAAGCTCAGGCGCGTCGGTGTCATTGCTTCCAATATAGGTAACGTGGACACCGAGCTTGGTGAGTGCCAAGGTCAGTCCAACGGCGTACGAGCGATCGTGTCCGCCCGTCAGTAGCACTACTCTCACCGACGTGCTCAGTGTCACTTGTTCAAGAGCTGGGGAGCCGCAATGCACCCAACGACTGCCTTGAACACTTCGTCAAAGGCTACGGCTGTGGTTGCCCGTGCATCATTCCCGCGCATATAGAAGTACTGGCCAAGCAGCGGCGATACGATCTTGGTCTGACGACCGTAATCGTAGATCTCCCACGGACTCGTGCAGTTAAAAATCGTAACGCACCGTAATCCTTGGCCAAGTGCAATGTGCATGGGCAAACTATCTCCGCCTACCAGGCAGCGATGGCCGCGAATGTCGCCGATGTGCTCGAGCAGCGAGACGCGAATTGGCAAGAAATTGACTTGACAGCCCGCCGTCCGCAGGTCAGCTGCCAACCTGTCGTAGTGAACCCAGTTCTTCATGGGCCAGACTGGACCCACCGCCGCAGCTATGGCCACATCGCCTGTAAGACCAGTCTCGACGCCGTTCGGCAGCAAATACTCCTCTCCTTCAAATCGCAAACCCAGGCCCTCGAAGAGCAGCTCCTGATACGAACGTCTATTGCGATACTTGAGTTGGTCCGCCTGCGCACGGCCGTATGCACTGATCAGGCTCATGTCAAACCAGCCGCGCGCATCCGGCGTATACGTCATCCCGCCGTCTGAACCCAAATGGGCGCCAAACAGCCGTGCGTGGTGCACGTCCCGAACGAAATGCGCGACTTCCGCCTCGTCCTCGAGATTCAAGACCAGATCGTACGAGGACTCCAGCACCGACGCGCGATCTTCCCATGTCACGCAGCGCAGCCCGGCGCGCAAGCCGTCGAGCAGTATGCAATTCCTAGCGGCGGTGAGCCAGGTTACAGTTCCATCCAGCCGGTGCAGGAGCGGGGTTGTGCGTACCACATCACCCGTTGCGTTCAGCTTGACTATCAGCGTATTCACAACGTCAAGGCCGTTGCTGTACTGTGCGGTATGTGTGGCCACGGACGTGCAACGAGCGTTCGGCGAATCGACGACAAGGTCAGCACTCTATCGATCTCCTGTAGAAAGTTTTGCTTGCCGGTCGCGTGTCGCGTCGCTATTGCAGCCAGCGTGCCTTTGGACCAATACGGCAACTGTTGCGCGCTTCCGAGCTCGTCGGCGACGACCTCAGCGAGGTCGTCGCGGAACCAGATTCTATACGGCAGATACTTGTGCTGACCGAGCACACCGGCCCGTGACAGAGGTGCAGCTAATGCCTCCATGGGTGAAAGCGCCCCACGCAGACCCTCGTAGTACAAATAGTCCAGTTTGAAGGTCGCTGACGCGTAGAGTCGTCGGCAGGCGCTCGTGAGCGCGCCTCGTGAACCAGCCAGACCGCGGTCCGTAGGGATGCTCGCCAGCCGCGGATCACGCCCGCGAATCAACCTCACCGTAGGATCAGCCGACCCGCGCAGTTCCGCCGGTTGCAGGTACGCGAGCTCCACAATGTCGTTGTCCAGATAGGGCGTACGAAATCCACCCTGCGATCGTCCGGCCGCCATCGCTCCGAACAGAAACCACGGTATCTCCCTGAACGCCGCATATGTCACCGGATGGATGGCGGCCGCCTCTTCCGCCTGTTGCCTAGACAGTCGCTCCAAGTCCGGCGATAGCAGGCGTATGGTTTTGGGTGACCCCTTGAACGTCGACACGCTGCGCAGAACTTCGCTGCCGAAGTTTCCAGTCAGCCGGATTGGAGCGAGCTCTGCCGCTTGGTGCGTCAAGTCAATCTCATGCGCCTTGGTTGCACCTGCGCATCCGTCAGTCAAGTAAACGGTCCGATCGAGGTGCGCTCGGTAGTTGCCGAGAAAGTCGCTATCAAGTCTCAACACCCGATGTTTCAGACCGCATGCCTCTGCCACCTGAGCCCCGATCCGTGCATCAAGAGTCGTTCCGGAGGATCCTACGAACGTATAGGTTATTGCTGGCGGTGCGGCTCTTGGCCGGCACGCCATTAGCAGTCTCGTGTCTAGGCCACCGGTTACCGAGACTCCGATCGCCCCAGTCGCCTGGAAGTACCTCGGTATGACGTCCTCGGACACCTTCTCGAATCTTGACTCGAACTCGCATGCCGGAAGTGTGCCCTGCAACTCCCAATGTTCCGGCTGAAAGTATGTTCGCTTGGAGATCCTGCCTGTCATGAGGCAAATCTCCCAGAACGAGGCGCCCGGAAGCACACCGATGCCTCGGAACAAGCTGCGTGGCCCTATGGTGCAGCCGTAGCGAAGCAGCTGCGCGACGCCCTCATCGTCGAAGTACCTTGTTTCCGGCAGCACCCTTAGCAGCGCCTTAGCCTCGCTCGCAAAATACGTGTGTTCCCCCCGGCTCGCCCAGTAGATCCGCTCGGCTCCATAGCGATCGTTGAAGAGAAGCGCCCGTTGCTGAGTCTTGTCGATCAACAGTCCCGCAAAAAGACCGTTCAATTCCCTGACTGACAGCTCGTCCGCGAAGCGGTCGAATCGGGCGCCGTGATCTTCATCGGTGTGGCTCCGGACGTGCCGGTCAGTCAACCCTGCGAAGCACTCGCCGGACAACGCCAGATGCCGACGGCCCGTCGCGTCCGAACCCGACTCGCGCGCCGCAAACGATCCACCATGCGCGACCCATGCCGCATAGACGCCCGCTTCAGTCGCCGCGCAACTGCCGTGCACGTAGCTGGGATCGTGCAGCATCGTCTGCAGCATCGCATGCAAGGTGTGCACGCAATCTGCGCGCGGCGACCTGCTCACTAAGCCCACGATCCCTGGCATTGCTATCCGCCAACCTGTGTCACTGAAACCGAGCCGTCTGTCACTGAGCTGACCACCTTGCACTCATTGATTCACCCCGGGGCCACCACTCGCGCGCCCGATGACCCGGGTCATCAGCAGATTCTTGAGGCGCTGCAACTGCTCCGCTCGATGAAAACGCATTAACTCAGCCGAAATTGGTCGTTCTTCCCTTCGTATCCAGCACCACAGGTATCCAAGCAAGAGGCAGATCCCGCCGACGACGTAGGGTTTCTTGGTCAACTGAAAGGTGCTACGAAAGACCTGCCACAGCGGGTGCCCCCCGAGAAAATAGTCCTTCTTGCCATAGTGAAATCGTGCGCCAAGAATCCCGGTTCCGGCGGTACCCATCGGTCGAAGATGTTTGAATTCGCGCTCCGAAAACGAGTAGGTGCGCCATCCCTTCATCCGCGCAGTGGTCACAGCCACCCAGTCAATACCACCACCCCTGATTGGCACGTAACCACCGATGTCGTCGAAGCAAGTTCTTCGGAACAGCTGACATTGACCGTTTACGTGCTCCGAGTTGATGTAGCTGTCGCCGAAGGAGTGAAATTCATTCTCGGTGTAGTGGGTGCCCGCTACACCGAGATCAGGCATGGTCTCAAACCGACCCAAGAGAAATTCGAAGTAGTCGTTGCCGAATGAGACGTCTCCATCGAGATTGCCAATGACGTCGAAATTGCAGGGCCTCACTCGGTCGTATCCGATTCGAAAAGCGTGAACTTTCGCAGCGAAGTGCCGTCCCACGCGCGGGGGAAGACAGATCAGTTCCAGCCAAGGCCGACCTTGTTGATACCTGCGGACGATTTCATCTGTCCCGTCAGTTGACCCATCGCTGACGATGATCCAGCGCTTCGGCAGTCTCGTTTGCGACACTACCGACCTAACCGTTTGCTCGATGAACTCGGCTTCGTTGCGGGCCGGCGTGATCAGGACGTATTCGTACGACATCGCCTTTGCACATGGCCGGCGCGCAGCCATTCTTCGAAGATAGTAAGGCTGAATAGAATCTTGTGATTGTCCTGCCTTCCAGCGCGATGCTCTTCGAGCAGGCGGCGGACGGCTACTGGTTCGAGGTAGTCGAACAGAAGCGAGCTGTCATCGAGAAGGGCCGCGCCGAGATGTCCACCAATAGACTCATGAAACCAATTATCGACGACATTGACTCCGAAACCGCGTTTCTTGCGATTGAGGATCTCTGGCGGAAGGAACTTCTCGCACACGCGCCGATGCAGCCATTTGCGCTGCCCGAACCGAATTTTTAATCGTTCCGGCAAACGGGACGCAAAGTCGACGATCTCGCGATCGAGGTACGGGACGCGCACTTCTAGGCCATGCGCCATGGAGAGCTTGTCCGCATACATGAGGAGTTCATCGGGCAGGGTGGATCGAACTTCCAGAATCTGAAACCCACCAAGCTCGTCACTGTTGTCTATATCCGGTCGTAAGCTTCCCCAGGAATCCCATACGGCATCCCCCGCAGCAGGTGACAGGGCGCCTGGCCTGAAGAGCCCATCCACCACATCCCCTGACATGATTGACAGCACCTGCTGATACCTTTTCTCACGGTCGGGTATGCTCAGCGCGTGCGCACCGCGCTTTAGCGTCTCATTCCGCGGCAAACGGGCGATCCCCGCCTTGGCGCAGCCACGAAGCCAGCCCGGTGTTCGGCGCCAGTGGCTACCGTAGCGGATGCCGAGGTGCCGCTTATACCCCCCGAAGAGCTCGTCGGGACCCTGACCGACCAGTGCGACCTTGACATCCCTTCGAGCACGCTGACAAACAAAGTACATGGGTACAATCGACGAGGCCGCTATCGGCTCTTCCAGCACCGTCGTGATCAGCGGCAGAGCGGCTTGGAACTCGGCTTTGCTGAGGAGGACCGCGTCGTTGGAAGCCGAGTAGAGGCGCGCGGTCCGAGCGGCGTCCGAGAGCTCGTCGTCACTGTATACCGCCTGCCCATAGCCCACGGAGTAGGTCGGCCATTTCTCGCCGTAATGGCTCATCAGTGCCAAGAGCAGTCCCGAATCGACTCCTCCACTCAGGAGCAGTCCGACCGGCACATCGCTGATCAGGTGTCGTTTGAGCGCTCGCTTGTAGATATCCAAGAGCTCCTCAACGGCCTCGTCCTCTTTGACCGGCGAGCGCGTTTGTCCGCCCGAAACGTCGTGCCAGCGTTCGACACGCCATCCCTTCCTATCGAAGCTGGCCATGGTTCCAGGCGCGAGCTTGCGGATACCCTCGTGGAGGGTCAATGGAGACGGTGTGTAGCGGTACCTGAGGAATTGGTTAAGCGCTACAAGGTTGAGGCCGGGCGGCGATGACACTGCCGTCAAAATCGGCCTGATTTCAGAACCGAACAGAACAGAGTCCGAATCGACACGATAGTACACAAGCTTTATCCCGGCAGAATCCCTGGCGAGAATCAGCCTTTGGGCGCTCGTATCCCAGATTGCCAGACCGAACATCCCGTTCAGTCGATTGAATATGCCCTGCCCCCATTGCCTATAACCGTGAAGGATGACTTCAGTATCCGATCGGGTTCGAAACGTGTGCCCGAAACCCTCGAGCTCGCGACGAAGTTCCCGGAAATTGTATATCTCGCCATTGAAGATCACCCAGACGGTTTCATCGGCATCGGACATCGGCTGGTGTCCACCTTCGAGGTCTATGATCGACAGACGCCGGAAACCCAATCCCAGCGAACCATCAAAATGGTAACCCTCGTCGTCGGGGCCTCGGTGCGCTAACGATCGTGTCATTGCGCGAATCGTCGCGTGCTCGACGGGCCGCCCGCTTCCAAAGTTGTATTGCCCAGCGATACCGCACACGGTCAGGCGTGACCCGTGCTGGCCGCCCAGTACGCAGCTAGCGCCCGGAAAGCCTGAGATTGAGCCCAGCGGTGCATAGGCACGTTGTCCCAGCCCAAGACCAATCGCCTAGCGCGCAGCGAACCGTCCGGCTTCTGCCAGTGTCGAAGCAGGTCGACAAGTGTCGCGTCGACCTTCGTGTCCAACTGCGGGAATCGTCCCAACAGCAGGCTACCGAGATTGATGCACTCAGCGTAGTCGTAGAGCTCCTGCCGGTAGACCGTCAGACGTGGCGCGCGTGCGAACGATCGCGGTAACAAATTGGCATCGAAGAGGTTGTTGACGTAGTAGTTGATCCCAGCCTCGATGGCCCGCGTACAAGAAGGGTCCCCCGTCAACTTCTCGATCTTCGCCAGCGCCTTGAGCACAAAGCAGGTATGAAAATGGTCGATAAAGTGTCTCACGCCGTCCATCGCATAGAACCATGAGCCGTCGGGTTGCTGGCTACGGAGAACAAAGTTAAGGTTGCGTTTGGCCGTTTCCGAAAAATCCTCGCGTGCAAAGCGCTTCGCTGCCTCGGTCAAAAGGAAGGCACGATACGCACTTGCATTAACGACACAGCCGGCTGTGTCGTGAGGGTTATAACCCACCGCCGCCTCGTCCTCGGCGATAGACCGGTCAGGATAATCGTGGAAGACATGCTCGGCTGTCGCGCGCATCGCCGCAAGCCACCGGTCTTTTGCATCAATTGCGTGTACGGCTGCAAACGCCTCGTACACGTAAGGCGTTGTGGTAATGAGCGGCGTGCCAGCTCGCATGACTCCAGTGCGCGTTACCCAGTCGAATGGATATCCCCACCCATATCCATGAACTGCCTCGCAGCGAGCTGCCTCGAGTACCTCGAGAAAATGAACGGCCCGCGTATAGCACTCCTCACGTTGAGCAAGATGCGACAGAAGTGCAAACCCCATTGCGTAGTGAGCGTCGGCAATTGGAAATCGCTGGGCCCGATGAAACATCCGGCGCGCACCCGGGAGCGCTGCTTCGCAGGCAACCATTGGAAGCACTGCTATGACACCGAGCGTCGGCCAACGGTAATACAGTACCTTCGCCCGCCCCCCGATCGACCCGGCATAGAAGCTTTGATGGTCCCACGAGACCTCGCCAAACGCATCAAGCCAGCGACAGAATCTCTCGAGCGCGACCGACACCTTCTCGATCAGTTGTTGGACCTGCCGATGGTTACCGACCGACGATCGCGTTGCATCGTCCTCGAACTGCGATATACCCATTAAACGAACGCTCACATTATCTCAACCAATCCCGCTGGCCACGCCTCTCGCCGGGGCGAGGGACCGTTGGAGCCGGCGTGTTGCTACGTCCTCTTGCCCGCCGGTGTTGAAAAAGCGCCCGAATGGCGCGCAGTCTCAATCTTATACATCGCTCTGTCCCACGCCACAGCGATCTTCGTCTTCATCCTTGGCAACACAATCTGCGCGCGGCGACCGGTGCTCCAGCCAAACACGCTTACCAGCCAGTCGTACTTCCAGGACAGCGTCGGGTCTATCTGACCGCCACCAAGAATCTCCGCCGTCTTCTGCAATTTGTTGCCGAGATCCGGCCGGTAGGGAAAAAACTCATGCAGCCACGTTCGAATGTAACTCACGCACACCGATCGGACACGCGAGCTCTCCTCCAGGCTACGGAGATACCCGATATGCAAATTCATCGACAGAAACAGCGACTCCAGTTTTTTGGCTGAGCCCTCGATCCGGCTAACAGAGTCCTGTCCTGCCGCTCGATAGTACGATCGAGCTTCGCGCACGAAAGCGACACCGTCGCTGGCAAGCAACACCCGACAAAAGTACTCTCCGTCATTATCGCGCCAAAGGCGCTCGTCCCACGGGCCTGCAGCATCCGAAAGCTCGCGACTAACGAGCCAGTTGTCGGTCTGCATATGTAAATTGAGGCCCATCTTTCTAAGCAGCCACTCCACGGGAGCCAAATCCTCGCAAAGCGCGGTGTGGATGAACCGAGCTTTCCGAATCCGATATGCGAAGTTGGCCCAAGCGCCGGACAGTAGCTTTCGTGGTCCGAACTTACGGGCATGCAGTACCTGAAGCTCGATCTTCCACGGATCGAGAACATCGTCCGCGTCAAGCCACTGGACATAGTCTCCCTGGCAGATTGAATACGCGGTATTCCGGGCCGCTGCGGCTCCTTGATTCACCTGAGACACAACCTTCACGGTCGGCGAATCGAATTGTCTGGCGACGTCGAGCGTGCGGTCGGACGATCCATCGTCAATGATGATGATCTCTTTTCGGTGCCACGTTTGATTCAATGCGGAACGGATCGTATCCGCCATCCACCGCTCCGCGTTATAGGCGGGAATCAGTATCGACACCAGCGGTTCGCCGATGGCCACGTAACTACCTCAATGGTCAGTCCAGTTAGCGACATTTGGTTCATCATGATCCGATCCATCGCCAACCTTGTCGAACCAGATCTCCCGCCAATGCATCCTGACCTGGCGCGGACAGAACATTCGTTCTGCGCCGTACCCCGCCCGACCATTGCAGCGCCTGACCACGTGAACCGAATTCGCAATCCGAATGGGAAACACCGTGCCGCAGGTCTTGTGAGCACGTTCATCAAGTATGAATTGTTGCCCACAGTACGGCAGCATCTCCGGCATGAGTGGCATTCCATCAAGCTGGCCACCTTCATCTAGAGTCGCAAGTATCTCGTCTTCGGAACAGACTTCGACCCGATCTCCCGCACGCGACTTCATGCTCGCTTCTCCGCGCCAGAGTTGACACCATCAAGCACGCTAACACCTACGCGAACCTGAACCACGGCATCCTCGCAAAACGTCGCCGCATGGCGCGGGTTCCCGATCAGCCTCGCGCACAGCTCCCAACTGGTTGCATGGAAGACCTGCGTGAGGTCTAGACCCTCATGATACTTACTGACCTCATCTGAATGGTGCGACAGTCGGAAGGGGTGTTGGGTCCGCTCCGTCTTTCCAAATGCATCGTTGACGCCTTTGATCTTGTAGTCATAGGCGCAGAAACTCCCCTGTTCGCAGACCGCTGCGATGAGGCGCAGAAATGCCGTGAAGCTCTCCGCATTGATGTAAGGACTCACCCCCTCCATTACGACGAGAGTCTTGCCTCCCTGCTTCAGCCACTTCGCCACGTCCGGCCAGCCGCTCAAGTTCAGGTCGATCGGCATGTAGTCGACAGAAATCAGCCCCCGCCAGCGCTTGGCGATCTTGCGCTTCCGCTCAACCGCAGCTGGTTGGTCGCACTCCAGAATTCGGACGCCGGCGTCCCGAATCACCTCACCCAATCTGTAGGGACGAGTATCTGCGCCACATCCGATGTTTGCGATCTGTACGACGCCCGCAGTGACGGCCTCCCGGTAGACGGCGTCGTAATACTTCGTTCGAGCCAGCAGGTAGTAGTAGAAGGGGTCCTCACGCAGGCGAGTCAGTTCCTCCCTTCCGAGAATTTTGGCGTTCCAGCGATCACGCAGCGAAAGAAAGTGCCCGACCAACGTATCCGGATTTCGGAGATTCGCGGCCTCGTGCAGAGCCTGGATGTATCGAAGTCGCGCCACATACCCAGCGTTGCTAAGGTCCAATATGGGCATGTTCTGTCTTTGCCTCACTTGCTGCCGGCCGGCGATTCGCGAGCTTTGCCGGAGCTCTACTTCTCAGTGCTGTTAGGGGCAGGTCCGAGCTCCTGCGACGCAGACCGGGTTTCGGAGGCGCTGCTACCCACACAAGCAGCGCACCATGCCATCGCCTCGCTAGGCTGTCTCTGACGGCAACGGCTTCATCACCCTCCGTCACAGAGATTCTCTTGCTACGTATTTCGTCCAGGAAGCGTGGCGCAA
>Ga0075418_10007560_pt1 | contig 12227 bp, 8 predicted proteins | sample SoiMetdeltSBSDD2_FD_81776 | JGI IMG/M metagenome (GOLD analysis project Ga0075418, IMG submission 81776) | Bulk soil microbial communities from a Populus tree surrounding site in Tennessee, USA - Soil MetaG P. deltoides SBSDD2 | ecosystem: Environmental > Terrestrial > Soil > Tree plantation...
ATGACCGCCTCGAAGACGCGATCGTCTACGTCAATGCGCGCCCGCGTCCGCTGGCGCTCTATTACTTTGATTCCGACCGCAGCCGCATCCGCCAGCTGCTGCAGACCACGGTGTCGGGCGGCGCCACCGTCAACGACACGGTCTACCACTTTGCCCAGGAAGAACTGCCGTTTGGGGGCATTGGAGCGAGCGGCATGGGCAGCTATCACGGCCGGGACGGCTTTAACACCTTTAGCCATGCCAAAGGCGTATTCCTGCAGAGCCGCCTCACACCCACCGGCCTGATGACCCCACCCTACGACGCCTGGTTCCAGCGCATCATCCGTTGGCTGATCCGCAGCCACGGCGGGCGAAGTTGACAGCCGGCCCGCATCGACTGTTACTGGTGGCAACGACACCACGGGAGGCAGCGGCATGGCGATGCAACGGCTTGGCATCATCATGAATGGCGTGACTGGGCGCATGGGCACCAACCAGCACCTGGTTCGTTCCGTCGTCGCCATTCGCAAACAAGGCGGCGTGACGCTCAGGAACGGCGACCGCGTCATGCCAGACCCGATCCTGGTCGGTCGCAATGCCGGCAAGCTCTCGGCACTCGCCGAAGCGCACGGCCTCAAGCGCAACAGCACCGATCTCGACGCCGCGCTGGCCGACCCCGACGACACCATCTTCTTTGATGCCGCCACCACACAGGCGCGGCCGACCCTGCTCGGCAAGGCCATCGATGCCGGCAAGCACATCTATTGCGAGAAGCCGGTCGCCACCAACTTGGAGGCAGCGGTCGCCATCGTGCGCAAGGCCAAGGCTGCGGGTATCAAGCACGGCGTCGTGCAAGACAAGCTGTTCCTGGCCGGTCTGCGCAAGCTCAAGTTGCTGATCGACTCCGGCTTCTTTGGGCGCATTCTGTCGGTGCGCGGCGAGTTCGGCTACTGGGTGTTTGAGGGCGATCTGCAGCCAATTCAGCGGCCATCCTGGAACTACCGGACCGAGGAGGGCGGCGGCATCATCCTCGACATGCTGTGCCATTGGCGCTACGTGCTCGACAACACATTCGGCAACGTGAAATCCGTGTCCTGCCTCGGTGCCACGCATATCCCCGAGCGGATCGACGAGGACGGCCAGCGCTACAAGGCCACGGCCGACGATGCCGCCTATGCCACGTTCCAGCTCGAGGGCAACATCATCGCCCACATGAACAGTTCCTGGTGCACGCGCGTGCGCCGCGACGACCTCTTGACGTTGCACGTCGACGGCACGCATGGCTCGGCCGTGGCGGGCCTGCAGGATGTCGTTATCCAGCAGCGTATGGCGACGCCGAAGCCGGTCTGGAATCCCGACGTCAAGCAGACCATCGACTTCTATGGCGGCTGGCAGCCGGTGCCGGACACACAAGCCTTCGACAACGGCTTCAAGCTCCAGTGGGAAGCCTTCATCCGCCATGTGGTAGAGGACGCCCCCTACAAGTGGGACCTGCTTGAGGGTGCCAAGGGCGTGCAGCTGGTGGAATGCGCGCTGCGGAGCTGGAAGGAGCGCCGCTGGATCGACGTGCCGGAACTGAAGGCTTGAGCACCCGTGCAAGCGGCAATGCTCGAACTACGCAACCTCGCAGCGTTGCCAAGCTCTGCCACCCGCGATGCAGCGAGGTCGAAGGCAAGCCAAGAACTGTTCGATGAGATTGAGACACCTGGGTCCAACGACGATGCCCGGGCACTGGTCAAATTTTTGGGGCCTGACATTGCTTCGGCGCGGTATGCATCTTGGTGCAGCGGATCGAAACCGCTCCAAACGGGCCGCTCGAGATTGTCTGATCGGGGCGGACAACGCAGGATATTGCCGCAAGCCGCGACTGGCCAATGGCCCAAAGACCTGATCTCACCATCAATACGGACATAGCCATGAACGCACCAATCCTTTCCTCGCTCAAGATCAACTTGCCCACCAACTCCGGCAAGCTCGAGCCGTTCGTGCTGTCGGAGCCCCGCGCCTATCCCGACAGGGCCAAGGCTGCCTTCAATCGGATCGCGTTCTCCGCCGCGCACGTCGTCGCTGATGCACGCGCCGCCAACGATCCCTGGATCGATTGCTCGGTCGATTGGGACAAGACCATGGCGTATCGCGCCTACCTGTGGGACCTTGGCATGGGCGTCGCCGAAGCGATGGACACGGCCCAGCGAGGCATGGGCCTCGACTGGCCGACGTCGCTCGAGCTGATCGGCCGCGCCGTGCAAGCCGGCAAGGCTTGGGAGGCTGGCAATGGCCGCCCGGCGCTGATCTCCTGCGGCTGCGGTACCGACCATCTGGATCCTGCAAGCGTGCGCTCCATCGACCAGGTGATCCGCGGCTACGAGGAGCAGATGGCCGCCATCGAAAAGGCCGGCGGCCGCCTCATCGTCATGGCCAGCCGCGCGCTGGCGCGCATCGCCAAATCTCCGGCCGACTATGAGCGTGTGTACGATCGCGTGCTCGGCCAAGCCAGGGAGCCGGTCATCATCCACTGGCTGGGCGAGATGTTTGATCCGGCGCTGGCCGGCTACTGGGGCAATGCCGACCACATGCAGGCCATGCAGACCGCCGTCGGCATCATCAATGCGCACGCGGCAAAGGTCGACGGTGTCAAGATCTCCCTGCTCGACAAGGACAAGGAGATCGTCATGCGCCGCCAGCTCGCCAAGGGCGTGCGCATGTATACGGGGGACGACTTCAATTATGCCGAGCTGATCGCCGGCGACGACAAGGGCTACAGCGACGCCCTGCTCGGTATCTTCGATGCCATTGCGCCCGCGGCATCAGCTGCGCTCGCCGCGCTTTCCGCCGGCGAGCGCAAGACGTTCGACGCCATCCTGGAGCCAACCGTTCCGCTGTCGCGCCACATCTTCAAATCTCCCACGCGCTTCTACAAGACCGGGGTGGTGTTCATGGCCTATCTCAACGGCCTGCAGGACCATTTCGTCATGGTCGGGGGCCAGCAGAGCGCGCGCTCTGTTGTGCACCTGGCCGAGCTGTTCCGGCTCGCGGACCGTGCCGGCCTGCTGCGCAAGCCCGACCTCGCCCGCAGTCGCATGCAGGCAGTGCTGGCGGTATATGGCATCATCTAGATTGAGCTTGTCATGCTGGAATTCGTGCAGCGAATATCCCTGATCCCGAGCCATCGCCTTGCGCCTTGGCGCAGGGGCGCGGCGGTGTGCCGGGCTCGGGCCGGGCTGACAACGACGAACGGGCATTGACGCACATGAGCACCTCTACGGATCCCACCCTTTGGTCCGCGGCAGAATTACTGGTGGCGTATCGCGACAGGAAGCTGTCGCCGGTCGAGGTGACCAAGGCGACACTAGCGCGCATCGAAAAGTTCAATCCGATCGTCAATGCCTACATTCACGTGGACATGGATGGCGCGCTGGCCGAGGCGAAGGCCTCTGAGGCACGCTGGATGACGGGTGCGCCCAAAGGGCTCGTCGACGGCGTGCCGGTCGGCGTGAAGGACAACTTTCTCGTTGCGGACATGCCGGCGCGCTTCGGCTCCCAGCTGACCTCGGATGCCACCCAAACAACAGATTCGCCCTCGGTGGCACGCCTGCGCGAGCACGGCGCCGTTTTCCTCGGCAAGACCACCATGCCCGAGTACGGCTGGAAGGCCACCAGCGACAGCCCTCTGACGGGCCTCACGCGCAACCCCTGGGATACGCGTATGACGACCGGCGGCTCGTCGAGCGGAGCCGTAGCGTCGGCCGTGCTCGGCATGGGACCGTTGCAGCTCGGTACGGACGGCGGCGGCTCGATCCGCATTCCGGCTGCTTTCACTGGCTGCTTCGGCATCAAGCCAACGCGCGCGCGTGTGCCGATCTACCCGGCAGCGCCGCTTGGCACGATTGCCCACCACGGCCCGCTGACGCGGACGGTCACAGACGCGGCCATCATGATGTCCGTGATCTCGCAGCCCGATGCGCGCGATGTCTATGCCTGGATCGCGCCGGCGACCTACTACACCAACAATCTAGACGACGGCGTGCGCGGCCTGCGCATCGCCTACTCGCCCAGGCTCGGCTATGCGCCGCGCGTCGATCCCGAGATCGAGGCGGCGGTCGCCAAAGCCGTGCGCACGTTCGAGAGCCTCGGCGCCAAGGTCGAGCAGGTCGACCCCGAACTGGGCGGCGACCCGATCCCGGCCTGGAACACCATCTGGTGGTCGAGCATGGCGCTGGCCCTGCAGGCGTTCGGCGATCGCGCGGCGCAGCTGGCTGATCCCGGGCTGCTGGCCGGTGCCGGACAGGGCGCAGGCACGCTTGCCACCGACTACATGCGCGCACAGTTGAAACGCGCCGAGCTGCACAACGTCTTCGTGCGCTTTCATCAGACCTACGATCTGCTGCTGACGCCCTCACTGCCGCTCCCAGCCTTCGAGGTTGGCCATCTCGTGCCGCCGTCCGGCGAATGGGGCACGGCATGGTGCGATTGGGCACCCTTCTCCTACCCATTCAACCTCACCCAGCAGCCGGCCAGTTCCGTGCCATGCGGGTTCACCAGCCAGGGTCTACCCATCGGGTTGCAGATCGTAGGACCGATCGGTGCCGATGACCGGGTTCTGCGTGCCAGCCGCGCCTTCGAGACGACGGCACCGTTCGCTATGCTGGACGAGCCGCGCCAGCACTGACGTGCTGCGACATATGTGCCTGATTTTTGAGCGGAATCACTCAATTGTGAGTGCGTGTGACTTGTGGCCCCTGGGCGCCACTCGCAAGATTGTCGCAAGCCTATCGAATACCTACCTCATGCCGCACGCGTCCTAGGAAAGGCCAACGATGCGCCGCATGCGCAGCGCACCGCTTCTTGTGTTTGTCCTGCTGTCCATTCTTGGCTGGCAGCAGCCCGCGCGCGCGGCGGCACCTGCAAGTGATCTGGTCAAGGCTGAGCTGCTGGCGGAGCCTGGCGCAATCACCCGCGGCCAAACGTTCTGGGTCGGCGTGCGGCTGCGTATGAAGGAGCATTGGCACACCTACTGGCGCAATCCGGGTGACTCGGGCGAGGCAACCAGCATCACCTGGGAGTTGCCGCAGGGCTTTTCGGCCGGCCCAATCCAGTGGCCGACGCCCACGCGCATTCCGGTTGGCCCGCTTGCCAACTATGGCTACGACGGCGAGACCACGCTTCTCAGCCAGATCACCGCGCCGGCTGATCTGGCACCGTCGAGCGAGGTAGCCATCAACGCTCACGTCACTTGGCTGGTGTGCGAGAAGGAATGCATTCCCGGCGAGGCGAAGCTGTCGCTGACGCTGCCCGCTGCAGCTGCTGCGAGCGCGGCCGGAAGCAACGATGGCCCGGGCGCGGCGTTCGAGGCTGCACGCTCGAGGCTGCCGCAGATGTCACCATGGCCGGCGCGTATGGACGTGACGCCGGACACGCTGACCCTGCAGGCGGCCGCCAAAGGCCTGCAGCGCGATGCGATCCGCTCCGCGCAGTTCTTCCCATTCTCCGAGACGCTGATCCGGCATGCTGACCCGCAGACGTTGGCGGTGACCGCCGATGGGCTCAGCCTCGAGTTGCCGCGCAGTGCTCTCACCATCGGAACGCCGAACGATGCACGCGGCGTGCTCGTCATCGACGAGGCGATCGGCGCCAGCACGGTTCGCCATGCCTTTGCGCTTGGTGACGTTGCCATCGTCATTGCCGCGCCGATCGGGTCGCTCGGGACGATCCTGCAAGCCGCCCTGTTGGCTTTGCTGGGCGGCCTGATCCTGAACCTGATGCCGTGCGTATTTCCCGTGCTGTCCATCAAGGTGCTGAGCCTCATCAACCATGCCGGCCAGTCGGCAAGGCAACTCAGACTGCACGGCCTTATCTATACGGCGGGTGTGCTCGTCACCTTCGTGGGACTTGCCGGCGTGCTGCTGGCATTGCGGGCCGGCGGTGCCGAGATCGGCTGGGGCTTCCAGTTGCAGTCACCGATCGCCGTGGCTGTGCTGGCCTACGTGTTGTTCAGCATGGGGCTCAGCCTGTCGGGCGTTTTCCACTTCGGCTATTCGCTGCAGGCCGTGGGCGGCAACCTCGCGCACCGCACCGGGTTGTCGGGCGCATTCTTCGCGGGTGCGCTTGCAGTGGTGGTGGCAACGCCCTGCACGGCCCCCTTCATGGGCACGGCGCTCGGCTTTGCCATGACGCAGCCTGCTGCCGTGAGCCTCGTCGTGTTCCTGGCCCTTGGCCTGGGCCTTGCTTTGCCCTTCCTGCTGCTGACGCTGGCGCCGCAGCTGGTCGGGAGACTGCCGCGCCCGGGTGCCTGGATGGAGACGGTCAAGCAGGCGCTCGCCTTCCCGATCTACGCCACCGTCGCTTGGCTCATGTGGGTGCTCGCTCAGCAGGTCGGCGCGTCCCAGCTGTTCGCTGCGATGATCGGCCTGGTGCTGGTCGCTCTTGCTGCCTGGTCGTTCAGCATCTGGCAAACGTCCGGCACCTGGGGTGGCCGCGCGGCCGCGGCCGTGGCGGTCGCTTGCATGATTACGACGGCGGTTGCGGTTGCCGGTTTGCAGCGCGACCAAATCGAAGCGTCGCCGGCCGCACAAACCACGGCCGCTGCCGGCATCGAACCTTTCTCGCAGCGGCGCCTTGATGAATTGCGCGCCGAGAACCGTCCGGTATTCGTCAACATGACGGCCGCCTGGTGCATCACCTGCCTCGTCAACGAACGGGTGGCGCTGTCCACGGACGCAGTGAAGTCAGCCTTCGCCGCCGGCAACATCGCCTATCTGAAAGGCGACTGGACCAACCGCAATCCCGAGATCACCCGCATCCTGGAACGGCATGGCAGAAGCGGCGTTCCGCTCTATCTGCTCTATGCCGGAGGCGACGAGCCCGTGATCTTGCCGCAAATTCTCACTGCTGCCACAGTGCTGCAGGAGATCGATCGCATTCGTGATCGCAATTCGCAACGCAGAGCCGATTTGCCGACTTCAGCCAAGGAGTGAACTCATGATGATTCCGCGACGCACGTTGCTCGGTGTGGCCCTGCTCGGGGGCGCGGCCGCGCTCTCGGTCGGCCTCGTCTGCACGCCGAGCACGGCCAACCCCGGCGCGCAAGCCCGCATCGGCGGCGCGGCACCTGCCTTCACGGTGGTCGACACCAACGGCAAACAGGTGTCGCTTGCCGATTTCAAGGGCAAGACGGTGGTGCTCGAATGGACCAATCATGACTGCCCGTACGTGCGCAAGCATTACAATGGCCAGGCCATGCAGGGCCTGCAGAAGAAATGGACCGACAAGGGCGTGGTCTGGCTCTCGGTCATCTCGTCGGCTCGCGGCGAGCAGGGCTTCGTGACGCCTGAGCAGGCCAACAAGCTGACCACCGACCGTGGCGCCCACCCGACTGCCGTGGTGTTCGACACCAAGGGCGATGTCGGCCGCAGCTACGGCGCGACGGTTACCCCGCACATGTACATCATCAAGGCCGACGGCACGCTGGCTTATATGGGCGGCATCGACGACAAGGCCACGACGCGGCTCGATGACCTGAAGACGGCGAAGAATTTCGTCGATACGGCGCTGGACGAGATCGCCCAGGGCAAGCCGGTATCGACCACCACCTCCCGGCCCTACGGCTGCACCGTGAAGTATCAATCGTAGGAGTTGCGGCACGGGCGGCGGCTGCTGCCTGCACCGTCAGTCCTGAGGTGTGACCACACCCGCAAGGGTGTGGTCATTTCGTTTGCACGCAGCCCCCGCCGCACACTTTTTTTGCCGCGCCGGCAGGCGATCCCCATGTGCCCGACAAATGCACGGTTTTTTGCCGTTGCCGAGGCCGGGCAAAGGTCCCTACAAGGCCCTAGTCCCCTGCCACCCGTTCGGACTTGATTGATGCTGCACGACGTGACCCTGACCCAGATCGCCCTGTTTCTGGCTGCTGCCGTGGTGGCTGCTCCGCTGGCCAAGCTGCTGCGCATCGGCACGGTGCTGGGCTACCTGCTGGTCGGCGTGCTAATCGGCCCCTTCGGGCTTGGCTTCGTGTACACCGTCTATGAGGTCGATTCCGTTCTGCACTTCGCCGAATTCGGCGTCGTGCTGCTGCTGTTCCTGATCGGCCTCGAACTGCGACCGAAGCGATTGTGGACCTTGCGTGCCAATCTGTTCGGCGTCGGCGGCTCCCAGGTTGCGATCACCGGCTTCGTTTTGGCAGCCATCGGCATCTATTTTGGTCTGGCGTGGCAGACCGCCTTGTATGCGGGCCTGGCGCTGTCGCTGTCCTCAACCGCATTTGCGCTGCAGGTTCTAGAGGAAAACGAGGAACTGGCGCTGCGTCACGGCCGCATGGCCTTCGCCGTGCTGCTATTCCAGGATCTGGTTGCCATCCCCCTGCTCGCACTGCCGCCATTGTTCTCCGTCGATGCCGCGGACAGCGCGCCGCGCATGAATGCCTTGGCCGCCTTGCAGTCGATCGGCATCATCTTGGCGGTGATCGTGGTCGGCCGCGTCCTGCTCGGCCCGGTCTACCGGCTCATTGCGCGCACGCGCGTGAAGGAAGCGATGACCGCAAGTGCTCTGCTGACCGTGGTCGGCGTGACGCTGGTCATGAACTGGGCGGGCCTGTCGGCTGCGCTCGGGGCCTTCATCGCCGGCGTCCTGTTGGCCGACTCAGAGTACCGGCACGAGATCAGCGCCGACATTGCCCCCTTCGAAGGGCTGCTGCTCGGCCTGTTCTTCACCGCCATTGGCATGTCTTTGAACCTCGGCCTGATCGCCCAAAAGCCGGCACTGGTGCTGGCGGTGGTCGGCGGGCTGCTGGCGGTGAAGATCGCGGTCCTGTACGTGCTCGGCCGCCGCGCCGGTCTGGAGCCGGGGCCCTCGCGGCGCTTTGCCCTGGCCATCGCCCAGGGCGGCGAGTTCGCGTTCGTGCTGTTTACCGCCGGCGTCTCGGCCAACGTGATGGAGCCGCCGCTTGCCGAGCTGCTCACCGTCGCCGTCACGCTGTCGATGGCGGCAACGCCACTACTGCTGCTGCTGGACGAGATGCTGACGCCGAAGGCCGTCGAGATGCGCGCCTTCGACACGCTGCCGGAGGGTGACGGCCACGTGGTGATTGCCGGCTTCGGACGCGTCGGCCAGATCGTGGCACGCGTGCTGCGCGCCAAGCACATTCCATTCACGGCACTCGACGTTAACGCCGAGCAGGTCGACTTTGTGCGCAAATTCGGCGCCGAGATCTACTACGGCGACGCCAGCCGCCCTGAGATCCTGGAAGCCGCAAAAACAGGCAAGGCGCGCGCGCTGGTGCTCGCCATAGACAACGTCGACGTCTCCATTCGCACCGCCCAGCTGGTGCGCCAGAATTACCCGCACGTGCCGATCTACGCACGCTCACGCCATCGCCAGCACACACATCGGCTGATGGATGTCGGCGTGGAGGTGATCCGGCGCGAGACGTTCCTGTCCTCGCTCGACCTGACGCGCGAGGTGCTGCGTGGGCTGGGGTTCACCGAGCGCGACGTGCGCTTCGCGGTCGAGACCTTCAAGGAGCAGGACCGGCGCCGCCTGTACGAGGACTACAAGCACTATACCGACATCGAGAAGCTGCAGGACCGCGCCAAGACCTATGCGCAGGAGCTGGAGGAGCTGTTCGAGAAGGACGCCGCCGAACAGGCCAAGCTCGCCAAGCAGGCCGAGGAAAATGGCGAGGAGAAAAGTCCTGCCGACGGACAGGCGACGCCGGTGTCGTAGCTTGTTGCCCCTCGCATCGCGTGTGTGTGACCCACAGGGACCGAACGCGGCCTACGGGACGATGCGCTCCTCACGGAAGCGAGTGAGAAGGCGCACGAACATCTCCTCGGTGTCGACCACCTCGTGGAAGCCAAAGCGGTGCACCTTGGTGACGTCCGTCATGACGTCCCAGTCGCAGCCGAACACGTAGTCGGCAAACGACCAGCCGACCAGATCGGCGTAGGGTATCGACTTCAGGCGGTATTTCTCGGTCATGCTGCGCCACAGGTCGGCCTTGTCCGGCATGTGCTGCGCCAGGCTGATGGTCTGTATGTCGCCGACGGGCATAGCGAAGGCGGCGGCAATCCTCGGCCACAGGTTTTTCCAGCGGAAGTAGTCGCCGTTGGTGATGTTGAAGGCCTCCAGCGCGCAGCGCGGCTCAGTGGCCGCCCATAGCGCCGCATTGGCCATGTGTGTGGATTCTGTGACCTGGTAGATCGAGGCGAATGCGCCGGGCTTGCCAGGGAAGCGGAGCGGCAGGCCAAACTCCTTGCTGATCGAGGCATACACGGCGATGGCCGGCAGAATGCTCATTGGCGTGCCGGGCGCAAACCCGCACAGGGTCTGCGGCCGCAGCTCCACCCAGTCCCACGACTTGTGCTTCTGGTAGGCGCTCAGCCAGTCGATCTGATCAAAATAGTAGTCGGGCGGCATGTGGCGCGCATCGCTTTCGCGCGCCGGCGTCTTGAAGGGGCCGAGATGCGAGCCGTAGTACTTGGTGCCGGTGATCAGCACGACACGCGACAGCGAACGCGAGGCAGCGTCGATGGCGCTCACCGAGTTGACGAGCATGTCGCGGTTCGGGGCGATGTTGGAGGCATAGCCAGCAGCCGCCCCTGTCGCCGCCTGGAAGGCGGCGTAGAAGATGTGCGTGGTCTCCTTCAGTTCGGCGAGCTTGGCGTTGGTATCGCGCGAATTGAGGAGGTCGACGGCGATGTGCTGATAACGCGGACCGCACGGCGCGGCGCGGCGCGATAGGCCGACCACCGTCCAATCGCCTGCTGCCAGCAGCCGCTCGACGATGTAGCGTCCGATGACGCCCAGCGCCCCTACCACGACAGCCCTCTTCATCACCACGCTCCGGTCCGACAGTGGAGGATGTCATGGTCTGCAGAAACGAGCTTGATGGCAAGCACAGCCGATCGCCAGCTCGTCGGCCCATGCACGCCATTTGTCCTTCGACAGGCTCGGGGCAGCGGTTGCGATGCGGTGTAGGCTTATTGCGGCGTCATATACTTGATGGCCGCGCCGGAGACGGCGCCGCCGATCACGCAGGGAATGCCAACTTGAAACTGGCCAAGCGCGCTGGCGACGATGCAACCCAGCGCCAGGGCGGTCTGACCAGCCTGGCCCCACCACTGCACATTGCGCGCACTCGCCGGCCCCTTGACCTTCAGCTGATCGATCGAGGCCATCGCATCCTTGCGCACTTTGCCGAACTCGAACGTCTCGGCGGCGTCGATCACCTCCTGCAGCACGGCGCGGGTATCTTTGGTCTCGACGGCCATTGAGGCCTTCAGCATGTCGAGCAACTCCTTGTCACGCGCCGCATTGGTGGCAAGCGAGAGCTTGGTCATGCTGCCGATGGTCAGCCGCTCAACATTGTTGGCATCCTTAGCCCACGCCAGGATCGACACCATGCGCAAGACCGGCTCATAGCTGCCGGTGGCGAAATACAGGCCCCACAGCATGTCGAGTGGACCGGGCCCCGTGTCCAACTCGAGCTGCCGCAGCGTTGGCATCTTGCCGTACACGAAGCGGTCGATCAGCGTTTTGCGCGCCGGCATGCGCTCGGCGAACTTCAGCATCAACTCTTTCCAGTTGGGCAGGTCCGAGTGGGCGATGGCCCGCACGATCGCGATCTGATCCTCCGGCGGAATTGGGAACATGCGGGCCACCAGCTTCTCCGCCTTGGCCGGATTGGTCTGCAGCACGCCGGCCATAAAGCCGATGTAGACGCCCGCCGTCTCCAGGTCACGGAACAATCCGAGCCGGCTCATGGCCTGCACGGCCTCGGGCACTTTGTCGACCTTGCCGTGCGTACGGTAGCCGTTGATCCAGCGCAGCAGGCTTTCGGGCGAGTTGAACTCGACCCCGCGCTTGGGTACCGCGGCCAACACCGATGGCGTCGCAAGCAGCGCCAAGGCCAGCACCATGGCGGTAACGGCACGCATGACATCCCCCAAACGCGCGACGAGCAGGACCCGCTTGGGAGCCAAGGCCAGCTCGTCTAAGCCGCTGTCAGGGCAGAAGAAGAACCGTGCATGGCGGATTTGTGGCGTAGCAGCACCAATCGCAACCTGAGGTGGACGCAGGCTCGGATCGAGGCAGCCTTTTCTGGCCGCTTCCAGGCGATGATTGTGGGCGGGGCTTGCTATCAGCCCGTGTCCTTGACGACCGAGATGTCGGGCGCGTCCTCGTTCTTCATGCCCTGGACATGGTAGCCGGCGTCGACGTGGTGCACCTCGCCGGTCACCCCCCGGGACAGGTCG
>Ga0075418_10007561_pt1 | contig 12226 bp, 8 predicted proteins | sample SoiMetdeltSBSDD2_FD_81776 | JGI IMG/M metagenome (GOLD analysis project Ga0075418, IMG submission 81776) | Bulk soil microbial communities from a Populus tree surrounding site in Tennessee, USA - Soil MetaG P. deltoides SBSDD2 | ecosystem: Environmental > Terrestrial > Soil > Tree plantation...
CGCGGCGCCGGCCCGCGTGAGATACGGCATGAGCGGCGTCACCTGGAACGGCATCTTCTCCCGGGCGGAGACCAGCGCGACCCGGGCCGACGGCATGAGCTCGACGCTCGCGTCCCAGGGATCCACGCGGACGCGGCTCCCCAGCGGGAGCGCCGCGACCTGCTTCAGCGATGCCGGGTCGAGCGCCGGCGCGGCGCTCACGATCGCGGCCATCCGGTAGAGCTGCTGCGACCCGAAGTGCGGCCGCACGAGCGAGCGCAGCGCCTCCGCGCGGCCGTTGAGCTCCTTGAGGAAGAGCCCGGCTCCCGCGAGCTTGTCCTTGTAGGGGGACTTCTGGAGCAGCGCGAAGGCGCGGTCGTCGGCCGCCGCCTCCTCGGCGGGGTCGCGCTCGAACTGCATCTGCTGCACGGCGTCGCGATCGGGGATCAGGACGCGGTCGGTGAACGCGTACCGCGTGTCGAGCGTGTGCCCGCTGAGGACGTGACCCAGCTCGTGCGCGACGACCATCGCGAGGCTCGCCTCGTCCGGCAGCACGTCGATCAGGCCGCGGGAGAGGACGATCGTCCGCCCCACCGTGAACGACTCGAGGGGCGTGGTCAGGAGGACGCGGCAGCGGACGGGCGGATCGATCTCCAGCTCGTTGGTGACCTCGAGGTTGTTGACGACGGTCTCGAGCACGGCGTCGAGCTTCCCGCGCGGGGCGAGCAGCCCCGCCCGCTCGAGGCGCCGGATGACGTTGTCCTCCGCCTCGGCCTCCCACGCCCGCGCGCTCGCCACCGGCGAGATCGCGCCGGGGACCTCGCTCTCGTCGCGGGTGCGCGGCGCGTCCACCACGACCTTCGTGAACTCGTCCTCCATGTCGGGGCGGTCGAGCTGGTATCCCCAGACGCGGATCTGGCCGCGGTGCGTGAGGTGGAGCTGCCGCGAGGTCCGGTCGGCCTCCTCGGTGTAGACGTACGCCGGGAGCCAGAGCCCGCCCTTGAGGTTCATCCGCCAGCTGTCGAAGTGGAAGTTCGCCGCGAGCTGCGAAGCGTAGATCCCGTTGTACCGCACGATGTTGAAGCCGCGGTCCTCGACCCACATCCGGCCGACGAACCGGCCGGGACGGTACTTGTTGAGCGGCTTCGTGGTCTTCGGCGTCACGTCGAAGACCAGCGTCCGCACGTCACCGAGGAACTCCGCGCGGAGGAAATCGAAATCGTACGTCGCCCGGTCGAAGGACCCCCGGTCCAGGATCAGCATCCGGGCGAAATCCTCCGGCTTGAAGATCTGCGAGTGGAAGTCCTCGAGCAGGCTGAGCGTCCGACGCTTCCCGTTCTTCACCGGCTTCGCGTCGTCCGCCGAGTCGATGTCCAGGCGTCCGAAGAAGTAGCTGTCGCGCGCCGGGACGACTCCGACCGCGGGATCGGGGCGCACGGTCTGGATGTAGGCCTCGACCATCGGGCGGTACTGCGCGAGCGCGGAGGCGAGCTTGCGCTCGTTCGCGATCGCGGCGTCGAGCACCTGGTCGGCGCGCGGGCCGGCGGCTGCGGCCGGGCGGAGCGCGAGGCTCCCCGCCAGGATCAGCGCGGCTCGAAGAATCGTCGTGGCTCTCACGGTGTCCCTCCCTCGTGGATCAGGCGAGCCGGAAGACGACGCGCAGGCTCGCGGTATGGTCGACCGGCCGGCCGTCGCGTCGTGCGGGGTTGAATCGGATCTTCTTCGCGGCGTCGATCGCCGCCTCGTCGAGACCGTGCCCGAGCCCCTGGACGATGCGGAGCACGGTCGCGGTCCCGGCGGCGCCAAAGACGACCTCGAGCACGACGTCCCCCTCGATTCGCAGCCGGCGCGCCTCGTCCGTGTACGCGGGCTTCGGCTTGGAGAGGATCTCGACGTCGGTGTCGAGGGTGGGCGCGGATACGGCCGCGGCCTTGGGACGCGACGCCGGGGCCGCCGCCTGGGTCTCGAACCCGGCGGACGCGACCGGCGCCGCCGCCTTCGCGCGGGGCGCGGAGCGAGGCGCGACGGCGCCGTCGCCGAACCCGGTGCTCGCGACCGTCCGGCGCTCCCGCGAAATGCCTCCGTCGCCGGAGGCGATCCCCTCGAAGCCTGAAACCCCCGTGACGACCGGAGGGCCGCTCCGGGTCTTCGCCGCCGGCCCGGCCGCGGCGCCGTCCAGGAGACCGGTGCGGACGGCGGGCTTCGGGGGCGGAGGCGCGGCGGGAGGCGGGGGCGGCTCGACCTTCGCGATCGGAGGAGGCGGCGGCTCCTCGGGGACCTCGACCGGGGGCGGCGGCTCGACCTTCGGCTGGGGCCGCGCCTGGGGCCGGGGGGGCTCCGGCTTGGGCTCGGGCTTCGGGAGCGGCGGCGGGGGCGGAAGCGTCTCGCGGATCTCGGGCATCGGCGCGGCGAAGACGATCTCGAGCTGGACGGGGGGATCGGCGACGGCCACGGTGCGCGTGGCGGCCGGGAACACGACGAGCATCACGAGAAGGAGCACGTGCGCGATCAGGCTCAGCGCCAGGACCAGCCTCCGCGTGCGGGGGGCGATCACCGGCGTGTCGTCGAGGAGCGGCTGGAAGCGGACGACCGGCGCCCGCCTCGGCCTGAAGGCCCGGTCGTCGAGGAGCGTCGGCACCGGGCCCCCTACTTCGCGCCGCCGTCGATCCAGCTCGCGATGAGCTGGATGTCGCCGTCGCCGAGGGGGCCGCCGATGCGCGGCATCTGGTCCCCCTGGATGCCCGGATCGCCGGTGATCTTCATGTAGAGGTAGGAGCCCGCGGGGTCGTGAGCGGCCACGCGGAGGATCGAGGGGATCTCGGCGCTGGGCACGCCGACGAGGTTCGCCGCGGAGGAGCTGACGCTCCCGAGGTCGAGGTTGAAAGGCGCGCTCGGGCCGATGTGGCAGCCCGTGACCGCGCAGCGCGGGGTGAAGACCTGCGCCTGGACGTCCTGGAGGGTCACCGCCGCGGGGGGGACGAGGAACGAATCGCTCCCTCCGCCGCAGCCCGCGGTCGCGAGCGCGAGGACGGCCGCCGCGAGGAGACCTCTCACCAGGACACCGCCGCGGAGAAGACCAGGCGGTCGAGCTGGACGCTGCGGCGCGAGCCCGAGGGGACGCCGATCGGCACCGGGACGACCGCCGCCTCCTCGCCGGCGAGCCAGGCGAGGTCGAGCGTGACGTTGGCGAGCACGCCTTCCAGCCCGATCGCGTACTGGGCGTCGGAGTGGCTCGCGCGATCGCTGTCCGAGCCGGTGTCGAACGTCGTCTCGGTCTTCGCGCTCGACAGGTCGCCGCGGCCGCTGACGACGATCCGGAGCCTGTCGCGCAGGATCGGCTGGCGGATCCCCAGCACGAGCGTGAGCCGCGCCTCGGAGTCGTCGATCGCCTCCGAGACGAGCGTTCCCGCGGCGTCCACCTGGGTCGCGCCGTCCACGATCCGGTAGCCGAGCCGCGCGCCGGCGAACATCTCGGTCTCCCCCGCCTGGAACACGGTCCGCGCGGAGCCGAACAGCTCCTTGGTCGTGATCGGGTCCTGGCCGACGAGGGTCGTGTCCGGCGTCGTGACGCCTCCGGACTGCGTGTAGGCGAGGTCGGAATTGCCCAGCTCGCGCCGCGTGAACAGGAGACCGCCCCGGTACTCCGTCTCGCCGGGACGCTCCTTGCGCAGGCGGTTGTAGCCGCCGGTGACGCCGGCCGTGAGGTCGTCGATCTGCAGGTTCGCGCTGACGAACCGATCGGTCACGACCCCGGTGTCGTCGATCGTGTCGCTCCGCGACTCCGAGTCGTCGCTCGTGAGCCCCGCGATGACCTGGATGTCCCAGCTCGCGTCCTCGGCGAGGAAGGTCCGGAGCCCGACGTCCCCGGACAACGAGAGCTGCTCGAAGGTGTCGGACCCGAAGAAGCCGCCCACCCCGGGCTCGAAGCTCCTCTCGGTGATCGAGCGGTCGGCGAAGATCGCCTGGACCCCGGTTCCGAGCACCCGGCTCTCCCCGAGCTGGAACGCCGCGCCGCCGCGGAGGTCGAGGCCGGTCAGGTCGTTCTCGTCCGAGAAGGTGACCGTTCCGTTCGCGTCGTCGCTGGTGGTCGATCCGGTGAGGAACGCCGCGGAGAGCCCCCACGCGACGCTCCCGCTCTCACGGCGGATCATCGAGCCGCCGATCGCGTCGGCGTCGTTGTCGATGTTCGCCGCGGCGTTGTTGCCGATCAGCGCGTCCACGTAGCGGGCGTACCCGCCTTCCTGCCCGGGCCAGGGGGTGAGGTTCGCGCGTCGCGCGATCCCGGAGAACAGGAGGTTGTAGGGGCGGGTCTGCAGCTCGTCGAAGGGGGTCCGGTAGGTCTCATACGTGAGCTGGTTGAGGACCGACTGGCCGAAGGTCAGCCGGAAGCGCGGGACCTCGGCCAGCTCGCGGGTCGTGGCGCGGGCGGCGCTCGGCGCGAGCGCGGCACAGAGGACAGCGGCCGCGAGCAGGGTCGCCTTCGACGACATCGTGGATCCCCCCTAGGAGCCTTGAGTGAGCGAGACGTCCCGCACGAACCCGATCGAGCGGGAGGACGGCGAGCCGGACCGGAATCGCCCGATGTTCGGGAGCACGAGCGGGAGGTCGGCCTCGGGGACGCCGAACCACAGCGCGAGATCGGCGAAGTACTCGTCCACCGAGGTGGTGGGGATCAGCCGGCCGCGGCCGGTGTCGAGCGAATTCCCGAGGTACAGGTCCGGGTAGGAGCCGTAGATGTCCCCCCCGGCGACCGCGCCCCCCATCACCATGTGGTTCCCGCCCCACGCGTGATCGGAGCCCCGCCCGTTGGAGCTGAGCGTGCGGCCGAAGTCCGACGCGGTGAACGTGGTGACCTGATCGACGACGTCCAGCTCGACGAGCGCCGCCTGGAACTCGGCGAGCGCCCGGCTGATGACGGGGAGCATGGCGGCCTGATTGAGGATCACCTCGTCGTGGTGGTCCCATCCGCCGACCTCGACGAAGAAGGTCTGGCGCTTCATGCACAGCGCCTGCCGCGCGGCGATCGTCAGCGCGATCATCCGGAACTTCCGGGACAGCCCGGTGTTCGAGAAGACGGTCGCGAGCGGCGGGACCCCCGCGATCGCGCTCGAGAAGTCGAGGTGGGCGTCGATCGCGCCGCGCATCCTGGCGGCGAAGGTCTTCTCGAACAGGTGCTGGTAGTGGAGGCCGAGCAGCCCGTCCACGGCCTGCGTCCGGATGACGGCCCCGGGCGAGAGCTCGCCGTAGTCCCAGAGCCCCTCGCTGCCGTTCTCCGTGATCGTATAGTGGTTGGTGACGCGGCCGGTCTGCCAGATGTTCATCCCGGAGAGCGAGATGTTCATCGAGATGTTCGGATTGCAGTTGCCGGTCTCGAGGATGTCGGCGATCCGCCCCGCCCACCCGATCGGCGATCGCCGGTCCGGGATCGACGACTGCCAGTGCATCTGCTGGTCGGAGTGCGAGAACAGCCCGAGCGGAAGCGCGACGCTCCCGTTCCGGAACTGCGCGAGGGTGGTCGGCTCGACGAGCGTGCCGACATTCGCGACCAGCGCGAGGCGCTGCTGGCCGAAGAGCTGCTGCAGCTCCACGACGCCGGGGTGAAGGCCGTACGCCCGGCCGTCGGAGGTCGCAGGCAGGATCGGGAGGAGCGACGCCTGCGGCAGCGCGAGGTCGCCGCGCACGGTCGCGTACTCCTGGTATTGAGGGTCGCTCGTCGGGACGAGCAGGTTGAACGAGTCGATCCCGCCGGAGAGGAAGAGGCAGACCAGCGCGCGGTAGTCCTCCCCGGGAGCGGCGAGGGCGTTGAACATCTTCAGGTCGAGCACCGTGTTGAACAGCGCGGTCGTCCCGACCGCCGCGCAGCTCGCCTGCCCCAGGAATCGCCTTCGGCTGATTCGCTCCATCCCGCGTCTCCTGCGGCTACTTGACGACCGCGTATTCGGGCGCGATGGCGATCAGCTCGATCGCGGTGCGGACCCGCTCGTCCGGATCGTCGATCGAGGTGAGCGCGCGCAGCAGGACCTCGCGCATCGGCTCGCTCATCGTCCCGGCCATGAGGATCAGGTCGAGCCGGTTGAGGAGCGCGTTGGGGTTCGAGGCGATCGCGATCTCGTCCGTGAGGTCGAGCCGCACCTCGAGGGCGTTCGCGGGGTCGTAGTTCATCGCGCCGCGGATCTGGCCGGAGAGGGCGTTGGCGCTCGAGATCGCGGTGACGGCGGTGATGATCTGGAACTCGGGGGCGAACAGGCCGGCATCACCGATCGGGCCGTTGGGCTGGTGGTCGGGCAGGAAGAAGTTGAACACCGTCGGCGAGCTCACGGGGCGCTGACCGAACGTCTCCGGGGCGCCGCCGTCGTCGATGGGCGTGGTCCCCGCCAGGCTCGCCGCGTCGAACGCCCGCGCCAGGTGGACCCGCCGGAGGAACGACTCGCGCAGCATCCCGCGTCCGATCTCGCTCCCCACCGGGCGGCGCCGCGCCTCGGGGTCCACGAGGATCGCGCGCACGACCGCCTTGAGATCCCCCCGCACGCCCCGGCCGTTGTTCGCGAACTTCGCCGCGACGCGCGCGACGTACCCGGGGGAGGGGTTGGAGGTCACGAGCCGCTGGATCAGCCGGCGCGCGATGAACGGTCCGACGTTGGGGTGGCGGAAGAGGCAATCGACCGCGGCCTCGACGTCGCGCATGCCGCTCTGACCCGCGGGGACGATCCTGCCCCGGAGCAGGCGCTTGACGCCGGGCTCGTGGAACTCCTCGTACATCCGCATCGGCCGCGTCCACTCCGCCTCCCCCTGATGGAAGTTGCGGTCGGCGCCGTCGAACGCGAGGCCGGTGAAGATCTTCGCGAACTGGGTGATGTCGTCGTTGTCGTAGGTGGGGATCGGCTGGCCGGCGCCGTTCCGGACGAAGGTCCCGTCCTGCTTGAGCTGGAACAGGCCGATCGAGAACAGCTGCATGATCTCGCGCGCGTAGTTCTCGTCCGGGAAGCGCCCGATCGCGGGATAGGACTTCTCGTTCCTCAGGTGGCTGAGGTAGGCCCCCATGATCGGGTGGAGCGTCACGTCCCGGAGGAGGTCGCGGTAGTTCCCGAACGCGTTCCGCAGGAGCATGTCGTAGTAGTTCGCGAGCCCCTGCGGACTCTGGGAGACGGTGTCGTTGGCGTCCGAGACGACGAAGATCTCGCTGAGCGCGAGGGCGACGCGCTGGCGGAGCGGATCGGGGCCCTCGAGGACCTGCTCCCACCAGGCCCAGCGCCTGTGCTCGGGCGTCACCTCCAGCCCCATGCGAAGGCGCCGGTCGATCAGCGGCTGCTGGTAGCCGATCGGCCTCGCGAACTGCTCCCGCAGCCAGGCGTCGAAGCCGATCCGCGACGTCCGCTGGATCTCCTCCCAGTCGGCGCCGAGCGTCGCCTGGGAGAGGAACCGGGACGCCTCAGCGGGGGAGGTGGCCGCCCGGGCCGTCCCCGCCATGGCCAGGGCGACGAGAAGGCTCGCGCAGACGCGACGGGAAGCGTGGACGGGGGACATCGCGGAGGTGATGGGCAAGCCCCATACCACCGCGCCGAATCGCCATCCCCGGCGCGCAATTTCGGGGAGGCCGCGCGAAACGCGTAAGCGCCGAGTTCAGGAGCGTCATCCGGCGGCCCGCCGCTTGACGGGACGCGTCGAGCGGCGTACGAACTTCCCCGCCCATGACCGACACCACGATCTCCGCCGCGATCCCGGCTCGGCGCGCGGTCGCAACGCCCTACATCGTCGGGCCGATCTACGACGGGCTGTTCTTCATCTTCTCTCCCCTGCTCGCACTGGGGCTCGGCGTCCTGATCTTCGCCTTCGACCTCTCGTCGAGGAAGATCTCGATCTTCGGCCACGAGGGCTCGCCGCCGGCGATCCTCATCGGCACGTTCATCATGGCCCACCTGTTCGCGGTGTTCTTCCGCAGCAACGGGAACCCGAAGATCTTCGCCCTCTACCCGTACCGGTTCACGGTGGTCCCGATCGCGCTCTTCTGCGCGATGTGCATCTCCCCCTTCGTCGCGATCGCCGTGGGCGTGCTGGCCACCTGGTGGGACGTCTACCACTCGAGCCTCCAGACGTTCGGGCTCGGGCGGATCTACGACCGCAAGGCGGGGAACGATCCGACGCTGGGGAGATGGCTCGACTACTTCCTGAACCTCCTCCTGTACGCGGGACCGATCCTGGCCGGGGCCTCGCTGATGCTCCACACGAAGGACTTCCGGGCCTTCAAGCAGGTCCAGGCGCCGTTCTTCGCGAGCCTCGGGGACCGCATGGACGCCGGGCAGCCGATGGTGACGCGGGTCATCCTCGCGATCGGCGTCCCGTTCCTCCTCTATTACCTGGCGTCGTACTACAAGCTCTGGCGGCAGGGGTACAACGTCTCGATGCAGAAGGTGCTGCTGCTGACGGCGACCGGCTTCTGCTCGATCTACACCTGGGGGTTCAACTCGTTCGGCGAGGCGTTCTTCATCATGAACTTCTTCCACGCGTTCCAGTACTTCGGGCTGGTCTGGTGGAGCGAGCAGAAGAACATGCGATCGCTCTTCCGGCTCGAGCGGATCGGCGGGGGGAAGGCGCTGTCGCTCATCCTGTTCCTCGGGATCACCTTCGGCTACGGCTTCTGGGCCGAGGTCTTCGACACCGAGACGGTCGGCCGCCAGGTGGACGTGGCCTGGAACATAGCGATCGTGGTCGCGATCATGCACTTCTGGTACGACGGCTTCATCTGGTCGGTGCAGAAGAAACAGATCTAGCGCGGCGGACCCCCTCCGACGACGAGCGCGACGTCGATCGGTCGCCCACGCTGGAAGAGCTGCAGCGCAAGCTCCCGTCCGACGGCTTCCCGCGTCACGACCGCATCCACGCCCTCGCTCGAGGCGTCCGCGCCTCCGATGCGCACCAGCCGGTCGCCCTCGGTGATGCCGGCGCGCGCGGCGGGGCCGTCGGCCCGAACGCAGGTGACCTCGACGCCGGGGCCGAAGGAGAACGACGAGGAGATCTCCCGGTTCTCGAGCGCCACCCGGAACCCCACCGTCACGCTCTCCAGCATCGCCCGCGCCCGATCGCCCGCCCAGGAGTCGGGCGCGCCCTCCGCGATCGCCCGTCGAAAGTGGCCGACGGCCCCCGCCCGGTCCCCCGCCGCGAGATCGCGGACGCCCTCGGTCCAGGCGAGCACGACGCCCTCTTCACCCCGCGCCGGCGCGGCGCCGCGCGTGACGCGTGTGGCGGCGTCCACCCACGAGGCGAGCCGGAAGCGATCGAGGGGACGCTTGCGAATGAGCTCCCGAAGCTCGGACTCGGCCCCCGTGCGATCCCCCGCGAGGAGCCGCGTCGCCCAGACGAGCATCGGGACGTAGTGCATCGCGTCGTCGTCGTGACGGAGCGCGCACGCCCGGCGGTACGCCTCGAGCGCGTCGTCCGGGCGGCCGCGATCGAACGCGAGGTCTCCGGTCGCGACCACGGCGCGGCCGAAGCCGGGGTCGGCTTCGACGGCATGCCGGAAGCTCGCGAGCGCCTGGTCCTCGCGTCCTGCCCGTAGCCACGCGAGCCCGCGGAGGTAGTGCGCGCGCACCGCGGTCGGGGCTACTTTCAGCGCCGCGTCGGCGTCGGTCAGCGCCGCGTACGGCCTCCCGGCGCGAAGCCAGGTCATCCCCCGCGCGATGTGGGCGTCGAACCGCTCGGGCTCGAGCTCGAGCGCGTGGTCGAGGTTCCGGATGGCGCTGTCGAGTCGTCCCTCGCGGCTGTCGGCGACGCCGCGGTTGTAGTAGCCGCGCGCCCCGGTCGGAAGCCTCGCGAAGTAGGTCGCCACCGTCCCGGCGACGCCGACGGCGACGATCACGAGGAACGACCAGGTCCGTCGGGGCAGAGCGGGCGGGGCCGACATAGGCGCCGTCATTCTTACTCCGATTTCCGGCCTACGATTTCCGACTCAGCGCGCGCACGACCGACGCCGCCTCGGCGTTCGACGGGTCGCGCCGCAACACCTCACGGGCCTCGCGCAGGGCCTCGTCGGGGCGGCCGGAGCGGGCCAGCGCCTCGACGAGGTTCATCCGCGCCTCCACGTACCCGGGCTCGATCCGAAGCGCGTCCTGGTACAGACGCACCGCCTCGTCGACGCGGCCCCGCTCCTGCGCGATGTTCCCCAGGTTGTTACGCGTCAAGGGGGAGGACGGGTCGAGGCGCAGTGCCTCCCGGAAGTGCCGCTCGGCGTCGGCGAAGTTGCCGCTCCGGGCGAGCAGGACGCCGAGATTGTCGTGGGCGGCCGCGAAGCCGGGGTCGAGCCTCAAGACCGTGACCAGCTCGTTCGCCGCCTGCTCCTCCTGCCCGAGCTGGTCGAGGGCGACCGCCAGATTGTAGTGAGCGTCCGGCTCGGACGGGTAGAGGTCGATCGACTTCCGGAACAACACGATCGCCTCGTCGAGACGCCCTTCCTCGGCGAAGCCGATCCCGAGGTTGGCATAGGACAGCGCGCGCGTCCCCGCCATCGACAGGATCGGCCAGCAGGAGACGACGAGCGCGAGCGCCGCGGCGATCGCGGCCGGCCGCAGCCGACGAAGATCGCGAGCGGCGAGGAGACCCCACCCGCGCACGAGCGCATGGCCGGCGAAGAGCGCGAGGATCGGCACGAGAGGATACCGGTAGCGCGCGAACACGTAGAACGCCGCGACCGCCGCGGCGTACCCGAACAGCATCAGGTAGAGGAGGTCCGGACGCGGCTCGACGCGCCACGCGAGGACCATCCCCGCGGCACCGAGGGCGACCAGGATCCCGAAACCGAGCACCGCGGCCAGGGCGCGGAGCACGACCGAGGCGTCGCGGTAGACCTCGAAGCTCTCCGTGTCCGGCAGCTCGACCCGGTTCCACACGAGCATCCACTTCCGACCCATCAGCCGGAGCCAAGCGCCCGGGTTCTCCCGAATCCAGGAGAGCGACCGCGACCACCAGTACGACGACACCTCGCCCGGCGTCAGCGGATGTCCGATGGCGGCCTGGGCCACCTGGGTCGCGTCGGTGCGCTCGAACTCCGGCATCTCCCGGCCCGGACGGATGGGGACGTACGCACCGTTCGCCGAGGGGCCGTTGCCGATGTAGAAGTTCGAGCCGGCCTGCGACGTGGTGATCAAGAGCTCGCCGCCGACGACGCGGTTCCGGATCGCCACCGGCGCGAGCACGAGCGCCGTGCCGGCGGCGAGGAGCGCGACCGGCGCGAGCCCGAGACGGCGCCACGCCAGCCACGCCGCGATGATCGCGAAGAACACGAGCGCGTTCTCGCGGCTGAGCGCGAAGAGCCCGAGCACGGCGCCGGCGGCGAGCATCAACCGTCGATCCCGCCGCAGGACGAACGCGCCGAGCACCGCGAGCAGCGCGCACATCAGAACGTTGTCCAGCGCCGCCTTCTGCACGATGCCGTCGAAGTAGATCGCGGGCGGGTAGACCGCCAGGATCGCTCCGGCCGCGAGCCCGTCGCGCTCGCCGAGCCACGCGCGACCGGCCCAAGCGAGCAGCACGCAGGCCGCGGCCCCGGCGAGCGCCTGCGCCCATCGCACGCCCATCGGGTCGGTGCCCGCGATCCGGTAGTAGGCGCCGAGGAGGTAGGGATAGAGCGGCGCCTGGTAGAACGTGGCCGTCCCCAGCCAGTCGCCGCCCGCGATCGTCTTCGCCCAGCGGTCGTAGGAGCGGGCATCGCCGATGAGCAAGCGCGCGAACGGGGCCTCGCCGATCGCGGCCACGTGCGCGAAGCGCAACGCCGCCGCCAGCAAGAAGATCGCGACCAGGCGACCCACCCTCATGCGCGGGACAAGGTACCGCGAATCCGTGACAGCCAACCCTTCGCTGTAGAATCACTTGGGCGGTTAGCTCAGCTGGTAGAGCACCTGCTTTACACGCAGGACGTCATCGGTTCGAGTCCGGTACCGCCCACCATTCCCCTTCCGTCATCGCCGTCCGACTGAGCTAGGATGCGCGCAGGTTTTCGCAACGCTCCTGTGGGGGGACCCGATGAACAAGCCGTCGCTCCGGCTCCGCGTCGCCATGCTCGCGCTCCTCGCGCTCCTCGCCTGCTCCTGCAACCAGTGCCCGAGTCAGGCGCCGGCCGGCGGTGCCGGCGGCGGGACGGGAGGCGGCGCGCCGGGGGGAACCGGCGGCGGCACCCCGCCTCCGCCTCCGACCGTGCAGCTCTTCGTGACCAACCTCGGCGGCAACAGCGTCGTCTCGTTCGGGATCAACGCCGACG
>Ga0075418_10007562_pt1 | contig 12226 bp, 10 predicted proteins | sample SoiMetdeltSBSDD2_FD_81776 | JGI IMG/M metagenome (GOLD analysis project Ga0075418, IMG submission 81776) | Bulk soil microbial communities from a Populus tree surrounding site in Tennessee, USA - Soil MetaG P. deltoides SBSDD2 | ecosystem: Environmental > Terrestrial > Soil > Tree plantation...
CGGCGTGTTCATGTCGTTTGAAGAAACGGGGAAAGAACTGTCCGAAAATGTCGCCTCGCTGGGGTTCGATCTAAAGGATCTTGTTGCCAGGAAGAAACTGGTCATCGATCACGTACAGGTGGAACGTAGCCAGATCGAGGAAACAGGGGAGTACGATCTCGAAGCGCTGTTTATTCGTTTAGGCTACGCGATCGACTCGATAGGCGCGAAACGCGTTGTTCTGGATACCCTTGAATCACTCTTCGCTGCCCTTCCAAATGAAGCCATCCTCCGCTCCGAGCTTCGACGGTTGTTTGGATGGCTCAAGACGAAGGGTGTGACCGCGATAATAACCGCCGAACGTGGATCGGGAACGCTGACCAGACACGGCCTGGAAGAATACGTATCAGACTGCGTTATCCTCCTAGATCATCGGGTAACGGACCTGGTTTCCACCAGGCGGTTGCGAGTAGTCAAATATCGCGGATCCACGCACGGCACAAACGAATATCCCTTTTTGATTGATGAGCAGGGCATATCGATCTTGCCGATCACCTCGCTTGGACTGAATCATTCGGTGTCAAATGAACGAATATCCACGGGCATTCCGCGACTCGACACCATGCTCGGCGGCAAAGGCTTTTACCGGGGCAGCAGCATTCTAGTCACGGGCACTCCAGGCACAGGCAAGTCGTCGATGTCGGCAACCTTCGCCGATGCGTCCTGCCGCGCCGGCGAGCGTGTACTCTATTTCGCATTCGAGGAATCGGAACAACAAATAGTTCGCAATATGCGGTCGATAGGGATCGATCTCGAGCGGTGGATAAAGCGAGGGCTCTTGAGATTCCACGCTTCGCGACCGACTGAACACGGGCTGGAAATGCACCTGGTGAGTGTGAACAGGCACATACGCGAGTTCCGCCCGTCAATTGTCATTGTGGATCCAGTGACCAACCTGATCTCGGCGGGAACCGAACGAGAAGTTGAATCGACCTTGACCAGGCTGATTGATTCCTTGAAGACGCACCAGCTCACGTTGTTCTTCACCAGCCTCAATCATGGCGGCGCCAATCTCGAACGCAGCCAGGCCGGGGTTTCCTCGTTGATGGATACCTGGATTCTGCTCAGGGACATTGAGAGTAACGGCGAGCGAAATCGGGGGATCTACGTGCTCAAATCTCGCGGGATGGCCCACTCAAATCAGATTCGGGAATTCTCGCTCACCGACAACGGAGTGCGTTTGAACGATGTTTATCTCGGGCCTGCCGGAGTGCTGACAGGTTCCGCGCGGGCCGCACAGGAGGCGAAAGAAGCGAGTGAGGCAACTACCCGGCGTCAGGAAATCAAACGGAGAGAAAGAGCACTGGAGCGGAAACGCAAGGCGCTGAAGTCACGGATCTCTGCGCTTCGCGACGAATTCGAAGCCGAGGAACAGGAGATCAGAGCTATTCTTGTCGAGGAAAAAGATCTCGACATCTTCATGAGTGAGCAAAAACGCGAAATGGCGCGGGTCCGCAAGGCCGATGCCGGCACGAAGAAATCCAGAACCGATGGCAACCGAGGTACAAGGAATACAAGATGAAAGCAAAGCCCAACACCAAGCGACAACCGAAAGGCCCTGACGATGAATTTTGGGAACTTCGTCTATATGTCGCGGGTCAGACTCCGAAATCAATCAAAGCATTCTCGAATCTCACTAAGATCTGTGAGGAGAAACTGGCGGGCAGATACAAGATAGAGGTCATCGATCTGCTGGAGAACCCTCAACTCGCCATGGGACATCAAATCTTTGCGATTCCAACACTGGTGAGAACTTTGCCGACGCCCATCAAAAAGATTATTGGCGATCTTTCCGATACTGAGCGAACACTCGTGGGACTGGACATCCGCGCCGCCAACTGACCCCGCCGCAACGGGGAACTCGAATCCGGGGCGACGCTCAGCTAATTCAGTTAAGGAGTACGATCCATGGCTCAATCCGACACAGCGGAAGAAACAGTGTTCTTGAAAATTGACGAACTGAATCTGTCGATCTCCGAGGCTGAAAACATATTGCGGGCGCTTCGCGGAGGTGAAGTCGATGGAGTGATAGTGACCCGTCAGGGCGACAAGCGAGTCTTGACCCTCTCCGGCGCGGAGTATCCGTACCGCGTCGTAATAGAGAATATGAGCGAAGGGGCAGTGACGCTTACCGGTCAGGGTCAGATCACCTACTGCAACAGCAAGTTCGCCGAGATGGTGGGCGTCCGGTCGAAACTATTGATCGGCTCGTCGATAGCCAAGCTTGTTGTCAATGTTTCACAACTGGAGACGCTTCTTCACGAAAGCGCAGCCGCAGCAAAGAAAGATGAAATTAACCTGAAGACAGCCGACGATAGAATCGTTCCAACCCTGTTCTCGGTGAGCCCGCTTAAGTTGGATGATACTTTCGGGTTTTGCATAGTCGTCACCGATCTGACCGATCAAAAGCTCAGTCAGGAACTGGAAATCGCAACAAAGATTGAACGTACAATGCGAGAGCAGGCCGAGGAGGCGAGACGAAACATATCAAACATTCTCGAGAGCATCACCGACTCATATATGGCCCTCGACGATCGTTGGATAATTACAGACTTGAATGAACGCGCAGCGGCAATAACGGGCAGATCGAGAGATGAGCTTATCGGGCAAAACGTCTGGGAACTGTTCCCCGCGCGCGTGCACACCGATGTCTATCATACATTTCATCAGGCGGTCGCAGATCAGAAACCGGCTCATTTTGAAACCGCCTCGGTGGTCGCAGAGGGAAAATGGTTTGAGGTACACGCGTACCCGTCGCCCGAGGGCCTTTCGGTCTACCTCCGAGACATCACCGAAAGAAAGTGCGCCGAGGCAGAACGCGAACGCCTGTTGACGAAACTGGAAGAGGCAAATCGACGAAAAGACGAGTTTCTGGCGATGCTCTCCCACGAACTGCGCAATCCACTCGCGCCGATCTCCAACGCACTCGAAGTAATGCGGAGGTCCGGTACGGATGAACGCGAGCGGCGCGCATCGCGAGAGGTGATCGGCCGGCAGGTGGATGATCTCGCGCGGTTGATCGACGATCTGCTTGATGCATCGCGTATCACCAGCGGCAAAGTGAGACTCGAATTGCAAACGATGGAGCTTTCCGGGGTCGTCAGCCGCTCGATCGAAACGACGCGGCCGATGACCGATGCTCGGAAACATCGCTTGACGGTTTCGCTCCCCGCTGAACCCGTGTGGCTAGAAGCGGATCCAACAAGACTAGCGCAGGTATTCAGCAACCTTTTGAATAATGCGGCGAAATACACCCAGGAAGGCGGAGACATCTCAATAAAAGCTGAAGTAGAAGGAACCGAGCTGGTGGTTGCCGTTCGAGACTCCGGAATTGGAATACCAGCCGATGTCTTGCCTCAAGTTTTTGATATGTTCACTCAGGCGGATCGCTCGCTGGACAGAGCTCAAGGCGGTCTCGGAATCGGTCTGACGCTGGCTCGCAGCATTGTGCAAATGCACGGAGGCACCGTGCAGGCTTTCAGCGATGGGCCAAACAAAGGGAGCGAGTTTGTGGTTCGGCTGCCTGTTGTAACTCAAATGGCAGAACTGATGGATGAAATCAGGGCTGTGGATCACCCACCCGCCGCAAGTCGTCGCCGCGTTCTGGTGGTCGACGACAATCCCGACGCAACGGAAACGATGTCAATCCTTCTAAAACTGTCCGGGCACGAAATCGAGATCGCTCATGATGGCGATTCCGCATTGGAGGCGGCCGAGAGGTTCAAACCGCAGGTCATACTGCTCGATGTCGGGCTTCCCGGTATGCACGGTTATGAGGTAGCCGAGCGACTGCGGAGCCTTCCCGAGAACGAGAACGTAGTCCTGGTGGCGCTGACCGGCTACGGGCAGGAACGAGACCGTGTTCGAGCGATGGAAGCCGGGTTTGATTACCACTTCGTCAAACCCGTAGACTTCGAGAAACTTGAGGCCGTGGTCAACAATCCGTCTCGCAACACCCCGACCCCAGCCGTCCCAGATAAATCCTAGGAACTTAGACCTGAAGGCCGGGCCGCGAGCTCCGCCAGCGACTTTCGCAGCGTGCGAAGAGTCCCTTTTCCGGGACTCGAGTTCCAGACGACGCTCGCTTTAATCAATCTGCATGCGCGTCCTCTTCATTCGCGCCGGGCTTGCCGCTGATCGCGGTTAAGCGCCGCAGCTCTCTCAACCAGGCTGATAAACTCGGCGCGATAGCCATCTGAGTCATTGCCGGTTGATTCTCGCGCCAATGCAAGACAGTTCTCGAACGTCGAGCGGCCTTTCAGTTTCGAATCGCGAAGCAACATCCCAAACTCGGCCACCGCCGCCGCAAACCTGGTATTCTCCGATGCTGACACGCCGCGGGTATCGTCATCCATCAGCGACCTGGCTAACATAGCGCTTTCAGTTCCCTGAGGGGTTTTGTATCTGAACTTGACGGTCATCAGCTCGTTGCCGGCGAACGCCTCCGCGCTTGGTTTCCGGGACTGGTATCTCAAAGGATCGACGTGGGCCAGCTTAGTCCCGACGCCCACCGGAATCACTTCATACAACGCGGTGACTGAGTGACCCGAGCCCAACTCGCCCGCATCCTTCTTATCGTCATTGAACTCTTCGGCGCGCATCAATCGATTCTCGTATCCGAGCAACCGATAAGCCTGCACTCTCGCCGGGTTGAACTCGACCTGAATCTTGACGTCTTTGGCGATCGCGGTAAGCGTTCCGCCAAGCCCGGTGACCAACGCCTTTCGCGCTTCGTGGATTGTATCGATGTAAGCGTAGTTTCCGTTCCCCTTGTCGGCGAGTAGTTCCATCTTCGAGTCTTTAATGTTACCGGTGCCAAATCCAAGCACGGTAAGGAAGACGCCCGACTCTCGCTCGCTCTCGATCAAGCGAAGCAGCTCGCCGTCACTTGAGACTCCGACGTTGAAATCACCATCAGTGGCAAGGATCACTCGATTGTTCGCAGCAGCGAGGAAGTTCCTTTTTGCGATCTGATAGGCAAGCTGAATTCCCTGGCCGCCTGCCGTCGAGCCGCCCGCCTCGAGCTTGTCGATCGCCGACAGGATCGTTTCCTTGTTGCTGCCGGAGGTCGATGGCAAAACAAGCCCGGCTGAGCCGGCGTACGCAACGATGGCGACTCGATCCTGTTCTCGCAATTGATCGATCAACAGCTTGAATGCCGATTTCAGCAGCGGGAGCTTGTCAGGCGAATTCATCGAACCGGAACTATCGATCAGGAATACGAGATTATTGGCTGGAGCGTTGGCGGTCGCCATCCGCTTGCCCTGCAACCCCACGTGGACGAGCTTGTGAGCGGGTCGCCACGGACACGCGGCCAGTTCCGTCGAGATTGAGAACGGCTGGTCGCCTTCGGGCTCCGGATAGTCGTACTTGAAATAGTTGATGAGTTCTTCGATTCGAACGGCGTCGGCGGGCGGAAGCTGACCCTCGTTTATAAAGCGGCGAACGTTGCTGTAAGAAGCCGTATCGACATCAATAGAAAAGGTGGACAGCGGGTGATTCCCGGTTGCGAGAAACTCGTTCTCGGTGAAGCGACCGTACTCCTCGGTGTTGAAATCGCCCTGTGATTGCGCGAACGAATGGAGTCCTCTCGTGTCTCCTCTCTGTGATTCTGCAACCGTAGAGCTTGCAGAATCATTTGCAGCCTTTCGGCTACTGCAAGAAGTCATCCCAATCAAAAGTACAGCTATGAGTAACAGCGCGGAAAAGGCCTTTATCGCACGCATGATTTTCTCCAATTTCGGAAGACTTTGTACTAAGGCACGGGGGCAAAGCGAAGATCGAAGACGTCTAAATCGGAACCTCGCCAACGCGGGGAACCGTCTTATGAAACGCGTCAATCGAATTGCGGTTCGGAATTCCGCATTCGATCGTAGGACGGTTTGCCGGCGCGCTGGAATGCGTCCTGACGTATTTATCCTAGCGTTCAGCAACACTCGTAATAACGAAAAACGAGACAGCGCGGTTACAAGCCCAGGGCTCAGATTGGACATTGCCCCTCCGAGGCCACTGGAGTTTGGACATTGCTTGTCTAGACCAACTCCGGAGGATAACCTTTGATGCGGAGTTACGTCGGTACGAACTACTTAATCAAAAGCTTGTCGGGATTCTCGGGGATTCCTATAAACGGAAGGTTACGATACATTTCGCCCACGTCCAATCCACAACCGACCACAAAATGGTTCGGTATCGTGAAGCCGATGTACTGAGCATCGATTTGAATCTCGTGCCGGTCGGGTTTGTCCAATAGAGCCGCAATCGCAAGCGAGCTTACCTCGCGCGAGCGAAAGATGTTCGCCATGTAGTTTAAGGTCAGCCCGGTGTCGATGATGTCCTCAACTATCAGCACATCCTTATTCGCCAGGCTTACATCAAGGTCCTTGGTTATCCTCACCTCGCCCGATGACTTGGTCGACGCGCCGTAGCTTGATATACCGATGAAATCCAGGGAAAGCGGAAGATCTATTGAGCGCATCAAGTCCGACAGAAACACGCACGCGCCTTTGAGCACGCCAACGAGATGCAGGTTTTTGCCGGCGTAATCGCTGGTGATCTGCTGACCAATCTCTCGCACTCTGGCTTGCAATCGATCGGCGTCGATCAGCACCTTGAGGTTCGGATCGCGCATAAAAGATGCTGGTTCTGTTGCGCTCATCTGGGGCTCCTAAGACCGGATTTTGCTTTGTTGTGCGTGCAATATACGAAAGCCTGAATCCAGTGTCAAACGCAACGCCAGCTGGATTCGATTCGACAATCTGAAATCCAAAATCTAGAATCCAAATTCAAATGAGCACTATCGATGAGCGAGGCAAGCACGTAATCACCGAGAACGAAATTCGCACGGCCGCTACCGGCGACATACTGCGAATCGACGAGGATGCGATGCTAACACCTCTCGCCCAGGATTTGGTTCGCGAACGCGGAATCCAGATCGACAGGGTGCGCCGCCGAAGCGCGGTTAACAGGAAAAAGATCGCGCTTGGCGCTGACCACGGCGGCTTCGAGATGAAGGAACAGGTCAAGAGCCTGCTTGCCGATCTCGGCCATGAGTATCAGGACTTTGGGACCCATTCGACTGCGGCTGTCGATTATCCCGACTATGCCCACGTGGTGGCGCGCGCGGTAGCCGGCGGGACCTGCGATCTGGGAATCGTGATTGATGGTGCGGGTATCGGGTCGTGCATGGCAGCCAACAAAGTTCCTGGCGTGCGAGCGGCTATGTGCTACGACGAGGCGTCAGCTCGAAACAGCCGCGAGCACAACGGCGCAAACGTATTGACGTTGGGCGGCAAAATGATCTCCGCCGAACGCATGCGTGAGATCGTTCGAGCGTGGCTGGGGACCGAGCTGACCGAAGACCGCCATCGCCGCCGCGTCGAGAAAATTGACGCAATCGCGCGGGAATACTCAAAGCCAAACTGCAATTAATATCGGTCCTATATTCCGAACCACGCCGCCTCCCCCGCGTTTTAGTATCTCGTTGTAGAAACTTCTCAACGCTTTCCCTGAAGCCTCAGTAGATCTTAATAGGAGCGAGGATGACAACGGATGCCGAGTGAGGTTGCTGACATAGCCCTGATGACCGACACCCTGGGGTTGCGTAATAGCTCTTCGAAGCCCGCCGCGTTGTCATCATCCTCGCTCGTGGAACGGGCGATGGCCGGCGATCCGGCGGCGTTCGAAGAACTGATCGACTGCCATCAGCGCAAGGTTCTTTCAACTGCGTGGCGAATGTTGGGTAATCGCGAGGACGCACACGACGCCGCTCAGGAAGTCTTTCTTCGAGTACACAAGTATCTTGGCGGGTTTCGGTCGCACGAGGACTTCGCGGCGTGGTTGTACCGCATCATCGTCAACGTGTGCCGCGACCACGCCCGCAAGCGAGGCCCCCGTCATCAATTTGCGTCGTTTGAAAGCGAGCGGGAGGACGGAACATTCGAGACCCTCGCGAGCGGCGAAGACGTCGAGGCCAACGCAATCAAGGCGCAACAACGAGCGTTGATCGAGCAAGCCCTGGACACGCTTACGACCAAAGAACGAGCGGCTATTGTGCTGCGCGATCTCGAGGGACTTTCGACCGAGGAAGTAGCTCGCGCGCTCGGCTCGAGCCAAACCACCGTGCGAACCCAGATTAGCTCGGCCCGCGCGAAGATCAAACAGTATCGAGACCGCGTGTTGAAAAGAACGCGGCGAGGATAACGATATGAAGTGCAGGCGCGTCGAAAAGCTCATACCGCTTTACGTCGAACGTGATCTCGAATCCGGAATCGCTGATCGGATCTCGTCACATCTCGACTGGTGCGGCCGGTGCAATTGGTTGGCTGACGAATACCGGGAAAGTCAGAGCTGGCTGCGTTCATCGGCGGCCCCCGAATTCGACGCAGCCGCTTTGAACGCATTCAAGGCGGGAGTTCTTAGTCGAATTGCAGAGACCAGCGCTAAGCCTTCGCTGATTGCAAACCTGTTGCAGCATTTGAACCGCAGACAGGTGTTAGCCTTGTCCACGGCGGTGTTGGTTGTCCTGGGTATGGTGGTCCTCTATGTCTACCAGATGAGAGCAAAGCTCGGCGGCCCTACACCTCAGATCGTAGAGTCTAGCCCGGGCATCGAGTCCGGACCGGCCGGTATCGACGAGAAGCCGATACAAGCAAATTCGGACAAACGCCGCGATTCACCAAAGAGACGTGTATATCGCGGGATAAGAAATTCACGCACCGCACTGGCGCGACGCCGGGCGGCACAGACTGATGGCAGGGACCGCGCGACGGTTGCGCGAGCGAGCTTACCGACGTTGAATTCAAACGGTTTCAGCGCAACACCGGCAATGTTGAGAATCGAGATTCAAACCAGTGATCCGAATATTCGAATAATCTGGTTCGCTCCGAAGGAAACGGATTCACATCAAATAAAACCAGCTACAGACTAGGAGGTCTTATGTATTCGTTAAGAGCAAGAACAGGAATGGTGATCCTAGCGGTGTTTTCGATGATACCCTGGGCGTTCGCTCAGCAAGCCACAACTCCAGCGCCTCAGGCAACGGCCGCGCGGACCCCCGACTATGTCGATTTCAGCGGATTCAAAGGCAAGGTCTTCGAAGTAAAGCATCGCGACCCTCGATCGCTCGTCGACGCGCTTCGTGTGCTCGGAAGCGGGTTTAAGGGCGCGACTATTTCGGTCAGCGATGAATTCAAGACTCTTACCGTGCGTGATTTTCCCGAGAACCTCGCAGCCATCGAAGAGGCTCTGAAACGGCTTGATACGCCGCAGCCACCTCAACCCGATATCGAGCTGCGCATGAACGTGTTGTTGGCCTCGAACATCGACGGCGTTGCCAATCAGTATCCAACCGATCTGGGTGATGTAATAAAACAGCTGCAGGCGATGCTCAATTACAAAAGCTATTCAAACGTCGCAACCGCCGTTCAGCGAGTGAGGCCCGGTTCGCGCGGTATTGGACTCAACGGCTCCGCTGAAGTGGCCGCACAGATCATCCAAATGGAGAGATCGCAAATGGCCAACTACGATTTTCGAGCACGCGCGCTGAACGTTGGGACAGATTCGTCGGGTGGCTATACCGCTCAGCTGAGCGAAGCGCAATTCAAATTTTTTGTGCCGGGTCCGGGCGGGCAAGCCGAGATACGAACCGACCTGAACCTGCGCAACGGCGAGAAGGTTGTCGTCGGAACGGCCACGCTGGGCAATAAAGGCCTCATCCTGGTGCTTTCGGCGAGAGTCATCAAATAGTACTAATCTCTCGGCGAGAGTCACCAAGTAGTTTCTCCTCCACCTCTTTTCCACTGTGGGCGGCTCTTGTGGCCGCCCTTTTTCTGATCCTCCCACACGAGCGATCGTCTGGGCGACGCGCTTCACATCCATTCATCTTTCAATTATCATTGGCTCGCAATTCACAACCGTTATCTTTCACAGTCAGTTTCCGCCTCAAGCTCATTATGAGTCAGAATCCACACTACGCAGTTGAGATGCGAGGCATCACCAAGCGTTTCGGTGACGTCCTGGCGAACGATCAGATCAGACTGGCCATTCCGGACAAATCGATCCATGCGATTGTGGGAGAAAACGGCGCAGGCAAATCAACGATCATGAACATCCTTTACGGCTTCTACACGGCCGATGAGGGTGAGATTCTGATCGACGGCGAGAAACGCACAATCGCCGGACCGGGCGACGCCATAAAACTCGGGTTGGGTATGGTTCATCAGCATTTCATGCTTGTAGAACCGCTCACCGTAACTGAAAACATCATTCTTGGAGCGGAGCCAACTGCCGGCCTGGCTATTGACTATCGCAAGGCACGTGCTCGGGTGCGTGAGATCTCCGAACAGTACGGCTTGAAGATTGATCCTGATGCTCACATCTCAGATCTTTCGGTTGGACAACAACAGCGCGTCGAAATACTGAAGACGTTGTATCGCGGCGCCCGAATACTGATACTCGACGAGCCCACCGCCGTTCTGACTCCACAAGAAGTCAACGAGATGTTTGCCATACTCCGCGGTCTGCGCGAGCAAGGCAAAACAATCATCATCATCACCCACAAGCTCGCTGAAGTGCTGTCCCTCTCGGATAACATCACGGTCATGCGCGATGGCAAGGTTGTTGGTAACCTGCCGACAAGCGAGGCTACCGCCGAGGGTCTGGCGCGTATGATGGTCGGGCGCGAGGTCTTGCTGCGAGTCAAAAAAGACGAGGCAAAACCACGAGACGCGATATTGTCGGTGCGAGGGCTCACGCTTCGCGGGGCACAAGCGAATCTAATTCTCGATAACCTCACGTTTGAAGTGCGCGGCGGTGAAACCCTCGGGATTGCCGGTGTCGAAGGCAACGGGCAAACGGAACTGATCGAGATCCTGGCTGGTCTTCGCAAAGCTACCGGCGGCGAGGTGCTGCTTGAGGGGGCCTCGATCGATGATCTTGACCCGAGGGGGCGCAAACGCCGGGGCATCGCTCACATTCCTGAGGACCGACATCGCCGAGGGTTGCTGCTCACATTCGATCTCGCAGGCAACAGCATTTTGGGTGTACACCGCGAATCCCCGATCTCCGGGAGGGTTCTACTAAACAACGATGTGATTGTCGAAAGAGCCGAACGACTGGTGCGAGAGTACGACGTGCGGCCGCCAAACATTTCACTCCCCGCGCGTGTGCTTTCGGGAGGCAATCAACAAAAACTGATCGTTGCTCGCGAATTCGATATCAATCCTCGTTTGGTGCTGGTTGCGCAGCCGACTCGCGGGGTGGATATCGGGGCAACCGAGTTTATTCACCGAAAAGTGATCGAGCTTCGAGACGCCGGCGCCGCGATTTTACTGGTCTCAGCTGAATTGGACGAAGTGTTAAGCCTGAGCGATCGAGTATTGGTGATCTACGAAGGACGAATTGTCGGCGAAGTAGATCCGAAAACGGTCAGCGAAGAAGAAATTGGATTGATGATGACTGGCGCCAAAGCATAGTATTTTTGCGCCCTTTCTTCTTTGCGTCTTGGCGGTCCTTTGCGTCTTTGCGCTACAGTTTTTTCGTTTAGTCCTGGGTAAATCAAACACAGGAGCTTACCCATGACTGAAAACGAAATCTCAACAATCATCGTCGACGCGGCTTTCCATATCCATCGCGATCTAGGCCCAGGTCTGTTTGAAAGAGTTTACGAAAAGATTCTGGAAGCCGAATTGACGACCCGCGGTTTGAGTGTCAGGCACCAGAGGCCAATTCCCATCGTCTATCACGGAGTACATTTTGACCAGGGATTTAAATGTGACCTGCTCGTAGAGAACAAGGTCATTATCGAAGTGAAATCGATTGAAGCGCTGCATCCAGTTCATAAGAAGCAGGTGTTAACTTACCTTCGTTTTGCGGATAAGAGGCTGGGATTGCTGATCAACTTCAATGTCGCGCTGATCAAAGACGGGATAGTCAGGCTTGTGAACGGGCTAAAGGCGTAAGACAAAGAGTTAGCGCAGAGACGCAAAGGACCGCCAAGACGCAAAGAAGATCTCGCAAGACAGTATTCGTGTGCCGTTCAAATGTTGAGTTCAGGAGGTGTGCCCAATGAAACGAAGATTGCTTGCCCTTCTAGCGTTGATACTCTTCGGATACGGCGCCGCTTACGGTCAGGGCATCATCATCCCCGATGACTGCCGTCGCTGCCCTCCGCCGCCCAGACCAATTCCCC
>Ga0075418_10007565_pt1 | contig 12224 bp, 13 predicted proteins | sample SoiMetdeltSBSDD2_FD_81776 | JGI IMG/M metagenome (GOLD analysis project Ga0075418, IMG submission 81776) | Bulk soil microbial communities from a Populus tree surrounding site in Tennessee, USA - Soil MetaG P. deltoides SBSDD2 | ecosystem: Environmental > Terrestrial > Soil > Tree plantation...
CGCTTGGTCGTAACCTCGTTCGCGCACTCGATTTGTCGCCGTCGGGACATGGGACAGTACGACGTTGGGCGGCAGAACAATAGCCTTTGCGAGCATATCGGCAATTGCAGCCGCACCAGCCTTAGCCCGCTCAAACTTTAGTTTATGGACAAGTTCTTTGGCCACTCCTTCATACAATGTAAATGGCTGGACGCTAAACAACGGGGACTGTTTGCGGCAAGCTTGGCAGGTTATAAACGACGAAGTACTTTTAAAACACCGGTAACATCGCGCTGGCACATTTGGCAGGCAGGCAACACATACACTACACAGTAATGACCCCTCTTGGTCGCATCCCACACAGTTGTGCGGGGCAATGGTACTTAAAATGTGTTCAATGACTCTCATGTTGTGTTTAATATGTTGTAAATAAAGCTTATCTTTGTTGCAAGGTGTTGCTTACCTAAGCTATACTGCTAATAAGACAAAAACGCAAGTGAACTTTTACAAAATCAATTGTGCGCCTTCGCTCAAAAATACAAAACTGGGTGTGACGAGCGGGGTAATAAGGACGTGGAGGGTAACAACGTATGGCGCGACGCAATCAGAGCGACGACGACCTTTTAATGGAAGAAGACGAGCTAACTGCGGCATTCTTGGGTGATGATGATTCGGCAGTCCCACAAAGTCAGGCAGCTCCAGGCCAACCGGCCGCTGCAACAAACGATGAATGGGACGAAAACGACGATCTTCCTGGCCAGCTAGCTGTCGATGTATACGAAACTAGGGAAAAACTGGTTGTTAAGGCCCGCACTGCAGGCGTAAACAAGAATGATCTCGACGTTAGTATTTCTGACAACACTTTGAGTATTCGTGGCACGCTTTCAGCAGGCAACGAAGATGATGTAGAGAATTACTTTGTACAAGAATGTTACTGGGGGGAATTTTCACGCAGTATCGCCTTACCGGTTCCGGTAAAAGAAGAGGAAATTGAGGCTGTCTTAAAAGACGGCGTACTTACCATAAGCTTCGCTAAGGTTAAACAGGACACCATCAAGAAGATTCAAGTCCAATAAGCTGCTATAACAAAAAATACCACCGACTCCGGTGGTATTTTTTGTGGGCAAAATAAAAAAGAGCGGGGTACGCTCTCTTTTATTTTTTGAGTCCTTATTTTTTGGTTATTGGCTTGCTTTGTCGAGCACAAACTGCACCAGGAACTGTGCTAAGGCCACGATTACTAAACCTATAACAGCATAAATAATCGTTTGCTTGGCGCTGGTGACATTGCCCGAATCGCCGCCAGATGTAATGTACTTAAAGCCACCGACAATGATCATAATTACAGCAACGATACCAACGATGATAGAGAAGATGTTGATTGCTTGGGTAATGATCTTGTTGATGCGGCTCGTACCACCCGATAACTGTGACTTACAGTTCTTGGTGGCGTTTGGGACTTCTAGGTCAACCGTACCACACGCTAGGTTACCCTCGATATCGGCAGCATAGACGGCTACAGGGGCGGCTACAGGGGTAGCAAGCATAAAAAGACTAGCCCCTAAAACCAGTAATCTTTTGCGTAATGATGTCAACATGAATATCTATCCTTTCTTAAACCTAGTGCTTTGCTTATGTTATAGCACACGGAACCCTACAATTTCAACGGGCAACTGAGTGGCTTAGGTAGTAGTGGTGGTAGTTGTAGTTGCCTTCGGAGGTTGGGTTTTTTGTAGCACAAACTGGACAAGGAACTGCGCCATAGCAACGACGATAATTCCAATCAACGCATAAATAATGGTGTGTTTAGCACTAGTGACTTTGCTGCTATCACCACCGGCCGTGATATATTTAAACCCGCCGACCATGATCATTACCACTGCCACAATGCCGATGACTACCGAAAAAATATTAAGAAACACAGAGATTATTCTGTTTATATCGCTTGTCCCATCCGCACATGAGCCGCCAGCTACCGTGGTAACCCCTTTACAAACTTCAGTTTTAGAATCTGCAAAAACGCTTGTAGCCGGAAAAGCAAGCACTACACCGGCAAAAAGGGCAGTTGCCATAAGGGATACAAAGAAACGTTTCATTACCTGTATTATACCCTGCTTATAACAAATAAAATAATAGCCCGCGCAGAAACAATGACCACTAAGCCGATAACACTCCAGGTTATGGTCTTTTTTGCTTCTTCGACTTTACTACTATCGCCGGATGACGTTACAAACTTAAACCCGCCGACCATGATCATTACCACTGCCACAATGCCGGCCACAACCGACACAACATCGGTTATATCACTGACTAAACCGCCTTTGCCCCCGATTGGGTCTGACTGTTCCTTGCAGAATTCTGAATTTCGCACTTCGGGGGGGGCGTCAAGGGGGCAGAGTTCATTTGCCGCAAATACGCTGGCTTGTAAACCAAAGCATAAACTCCCCGTAATCCCTAAAATCAGTAGTACCTTTTTTGTGAGGCCGCGCATGCTTTTATGTCACCCTAAATATCACAAAGTTAACAATCGACAGGGCAAACATGATGACCAGCAAACCGATAAGCGCATATATAATGCCATTCCTGGCTTTAGAAGTTTCGGTGGGGTTACCCTGGGAGGTAACGAGCCGGAAACCAGAAATTACCACGATAAGCACAGCAATAGCCCCCATGATGGCGAGCACTAAATTTAAAATGGTTTTAATTGTATCGCTATTAGCCGAGGCTTTGGGCAAATTAGTAATGTCCAGACCGGCGGCTACAAACTGCATTACATGACCTAAGGTATCCATCATATTAAGCTCGTTCCTACAAAAGCTACTAATACCGTTGCAAACAAGGAGATAACCAAACCAATAAGTGCATTAATTATGGTCTGGCGCCCACGTTTAATGCCTTCTGGATCACCCTGGCTAGTGACAAGCTGAATACCACCGTACACCACAAAACCCACAGCCACAATGCCGGCTAAACGTAGGGCAATATCTAAGAGGCTAAGCAAAATGAGTGACAGGTCGGCAACACTCATACTTGCTACCGGTACACAGCGACCGGATGCGTCAATTTCCATACGGCCGGCCTGGTCTAGCCACTTATACCATGTAGGGAAGTCGAAAAAGCTATATTTCTCGGTGCAGGCCGCGGCAAAGGACGAAAGTGCTTCAGTTAGTACCATACGCTATTTCCTATCATACCAGGCCGCCTGGGACAATGTAATTCAAGAAAGCAAACAAGAAGAAGTAGGCAACTAAACCGATGATGGTCTGGAAAATTCGACTTTTAGCTTTTTGCACCTTAGCAGGGTCATCACCGGCCGAAGCATACTGTATGCCAGCTACTACGACCGATATAGTCGCTATAATTCCTATCGAAATAGTCAGTAACCGGACAAACGGGTAAATGTAATTATCAATAAATGTGTCGCAGGCATCACCGTCTTTACAAGCCTGGACCTCGCAATTCGCTCCAGGATCACACGGCGCAGCGACCACTGTATCTGTTGGCATAAAGGCTGCGGCAACAAAACCAGTCATCAAAACCGCAACGGCTAAAACAAGGGAGCGTTTGGCAAGACTCATATGAGTACGATTATATCGAACAGTAGGTAAATTTCAATCGGTCGGCGCGTAACCGTAACCATTACCGATTCTGTGTAATTTTTGGTATTATTTATGCAGAATGAATCGGGTTGCTACTAATCCTGAGCAAGGTAGAGTGCTTGGCAAAGCGCTAGTTATTATTGTGATACTTTTTGTGTTGCTAGGAGGCTGGTTTTTGTTTACTCAACGTAGTGCCGAAGCAACTGCTCGCAACGAAACCGATAGATTTGCCAAACTACTAGTCGCCAAAGACGCTAATGCTTCATACGACATGCTAGGCGACACCATTAAAGAACAAACGAGCAAGGAGAGTTGGCAGGCTTGGCTGGATTTTGCCTTCGAGAATGCAGAGGAACAGCCCGTTTTTGTAGAAGAATTGGTCATACATGAGCCTGCAGCAACATATGGGGAAGGAACTCCTGTGGCGCGCTTCGTCTATTCGTTTAAGGTGAGCGGCAAGGATTACAAGGCACCGTTTGTGATTGTCAAAAAGGACGGGGTATGGAAAATCTCCGAGATAGGCGCGTTTGAATAATGAGACGACTCGCTGATTTTCTAACACGCGCTAAATACCTCTTTTTGTTTTTCCTTGTTATTGGCAGCGTCGTTATTACTTTAATCCCCAAGACTGCACACGCCGCTGGCGAAGTATATCTTTGGCTGAGCAACACGTCTGTCGATGTTAGTGGCGGAGATTTAAAATCCAGCACCAGATTAACCGCGAACGCAGCGAACGCTACCAGTTTTTTTGGAACATTCACCCATAAGACGGATTGCCAGTTTAAGGTTGAGCTTTTGGCTTTTGCCAGCGGTGCACGGCTACGCATTCCGACATCCCTTGGCGGGAGCGGGCCAAACATCACCAATCCCTGCAATGTCAGCATAACCAATACCTATGATAATCAGGCGGTCACAATCCAGGGCAATCGTCCCGGAGCAGGGGACGCCCCTGAAACAGCGCCACAAAAACATGTCAGCGTTACCTTGTATTCCCCAAGCCCAGCATCTCAATCGCCTAGCAGCGTTACCTTTATTTTTAAAAACGCCGCCGGCGAAACAATGGGCATACCAACCTCCACCCAACAAACCGCAGATCAAAACCCCAATCCGGGCGACCGTGCCGTCTACTATGCGGCAGGAATTGATCTAGAGCCCGGCAACTACAGTGTTTGTCCTAGCGCCATAGTTACTACCTGTCAAAATTTTACTAAGGTCAAATACCAGGGGCTTACACTCAATTACGGCGAAAGTTTTTCCTCGCGGAGTGTCGAAGTCAAGGTGCTACTCACAGTTAATAAAACCCCTGGCGAAGACATCAACGGCGGCCCCTTAGCGTTGAGCCTGCAAAAAACCGACGGTACTGGCGTACCTGTAACAATCCAAACCAACAGCGCTACCTTACCCTCCGACTCAAGTAGTTCTATCCTCACCTTAGTAGGAACGTTTGGTAACATTGATGCCGGCACCTACAAGGTCTGTATTACTGCCCCCGATATCTGTCAAGAAGTAGTTAAATCGGCGGGCTCCAACGCTACCGTAAGTTTTTCGGTAACAGGAGATGTTGCACAAAATCTTTTAGCCGGTAAGGCCTCAACCAGTCAAGATTGGTGTAAATCTAACGGTGGCGACTCGGCCTGGTGGATGTGCGGACCGGTTAATCTGGCGGTTAATGCTATACAACTTTTGGACTGCCAAATTTTGGACCTAGTAAAAATTAATACCGTGGCGATATTTCATACGGGTGGGGCCGAAGTAACCACATTGCCCAACTGTCCGGCCCGCTTATTTGCCGAAGCACCGCCAGATTCTAAAAGCGCCGAAACCAGCAACGCCTACCGCACGGCGTGGGGGGCTTTCCGTAATATCGCCTACATCATTTTGGTTATTCTTGGTCTTATAATGATCGCTTCGCAAATTATGGGGTTGGATATTTTTGACGCCTACACCATCCGCAAAATGTTACCCAAGCTCATTATTGCTGTAATCTTTTTGACGCTATCGTGGAATATTATGCAGTTCTTGTTTACCGGGGCCAACGCTGCGGCCGATGCGGTTATGGCCATTATCGAATACCCGTTTAGAAACATAAATGCCGCCAACGGAGCCAGTATAACTAATGCGACATTTGCCTGGATTATTCCCGCCTTGTTATTGGCCGGTGGTGGTATTGGCATCACTGCTGCGGTTGGGTTACTTGGTTTTGTCGGTGTATTGTCGCTAGTGGCAAGTGCCTTGCTGGCAGTCTTCTCGGTTTGGCTGATCTTGGTAGCCAGGGATGTTGTAGCTACCTTGCTTATTATGGCTTCGCCGCTTGCCATAATTTGTGCGGCCTATGAACCTTTTGATGGATTATTTAAATTCTGGCGCGGGCTCCTAATTGGTATACTAATATCAATACCGGCTGTTGGTGCAATATTAGCAATAACTCATGCTGCAGCATTCATAAGTTTGATAGGACGGTGAAACGATGAACGTAGTTTTTGCAATGCTCATTATCGTCGCGGGATACGGTGCGATTCTAGCTTTTATGAAGCAGCTCGACAAAATCAGCCAGTTTGCTGGTAACGTTGGTGGGCAAATGTTTGGCAGGGCACAGAAGGCTTTATCTGATTACCGTTCTAACACTATGAAGCAACGGCGCCAAGAGGCGATTGAAGACCGACGAAAAATTCCTTTTGGCCGGACAATGCGTCGTATGCATCTTGCCGGACAGGCTGGTAACGGTGGCTTTATTGGTCGTCAAAATCGTCAAAAGTTAGCCGCCGCCGAACAAGGATTCCTACAAAAATCTGCCCAAAAACGACTTGAGGAAGAAGGTGGCGCTATGAGCGGCGACGACGACGCAATGGCATTGGCCATGGACGAAAAAATCAAGAGCAGAGGCCAGTTCATAAAAGAATACGAGGCCAGGACTGGCCGCGATGGCGAAGAGGCCGCAGCCCAACTGGAATCCAGGTTTGGTGCCGAAATAGGAACTGGTTCTATGGTTGTTGCAGCCGCAAGGGCACGGTGGGCTTCTGTTTCTGCCTATAACGACTTTAACCTTGATACACAAGAGGGCGTAAATGCCATGTACCAGCAAATGATGGAAGATGCCGCCAAGATGGTGGTCAGTGGCCGCATGTCGGTTACTGATGTCGTGTCTGCCATGAAGAAAAACACACAGCGAGCCGACATATCTGCCCACAGCTTCCCGCAAATGATGGCCCAAGTTGCCTCCTCGGCGGAACGGCTAAAACAAGTTCAGGGAGGCGCTATTTCAGTCCGTGGCCGGGTTATGAACGAACAAACTGGTGTGGTCGAAAAAGATGCGGCGGGCGAGGATATTACTGTTGATACCGGCCAAAGTGTTCGGGTCAACAAATACAATAAAGAAGTCGGGCGTGGCGTTAACCTTATTTCAAACAGCGAAATCGATGCTTGGCAACGCGGGGCGCTGGAATATGCCGGGCCGGGTGCGTTAGTTGCCGGCCGGACCGAAACCGTCCGGGTCCTTGGCCAACACATGAAACGCCGGCTTGACCGCGCTGTAGCCGCCCAAAAGCAAGCAGAAGTCAAGGCTGCTGCCAACCCGAATAACGGTGATGCTCAAGCCGCATTGCTGCGTTCCGAGCGTGAGCTTAAGCGTCAATTGGCTGCAGTGGCTGGCCGCTACGATGTAATGGCCCAAATTAGCCCCGAAAACGCCCGCTACATGGCACAAACTGTACTCGAACAAGATATTGATATGGGGGCTGCGCAAGTTATTGATCAACAGGTAAAATTTATTACTGGGCCTGATGGCAAAAGAATTTTGGACAACAAGGGTAAACCTATCCCGGTTCTCGACGCCAACGGCAACATAGTATACACTCCGGGTACTATTATCCCGAGGAAAAATATCCAACAACTTATCGAAGATTTCCGCAACGACGACGAATTCCGACAATTCCGCCGCGAATACGGTTACAGCGCAAGTGCTCAGGCCCAACAAATGCAAGCCCAACAAGCCCGAAACCTGGCGCAGGGCGGACAGCCGGGCACTATGCCTCCCCTCATACCTCAAGGCTAATTTATTGCCTAACTTTCCGCCTGGTCAGGTATACTAAGCTATAGAACTTATGGCCACATATAAAGTTATTCAGGATGTTGAGGCAGAGGACAAAATCCTTGGGCCATTGACGCTGCGCCAGTTTGTTTACGCGGGTATCGCCGTTATCCTGTTATACCTGTGTTACTTAGTGTTTACAAAAGGCCTTGGCTTTATGATTGTCTTCTTTTTGCCCGTGGCTATAGTATTTGGCTTTTTTGCATTCCCATGGGGGCGCGACCAGCCCACAGAAATCTGGGCCTTAGCCAAAATTCGATTTTTGTTTAAGCCGCGCAAACGGATTTGGGACCAAAGTGGCGTAAAAGAGCTAGTAACCGTGACCGCGCCGAAGCAGGTCGAAGAAATCATTGCCGGGCATTTGTCGCAGACCGAGGTAAAAAGCCGCCTGCGTGCACTGGCTGATACTATCGATAGCCGGGGTTGGGCCATCAAGAATGTCGGCGTGGGTACATTCGCGTCGCCATTTGCTATGCAACAATCCACCTCGTCTGATCGTCTGCTAGACGTAAGCACTGGTGCGACACCTCGAACCATCGCCACGGATGTAAAGGCAGCAGACGATATGCTGGATGAAACCGCCAACCCTAATGCGCAGCGGATGAACTCTATGATCTCTGCTTCGGCCCAAGCGCATCGGCAAAAAATCATACAAGAAATGCAAACACCAAGCGCTCCAACGCCACCGCCCCAACAACAACAACAACAACAACAACCGGCCGCTGATTATTGGTTTTTGAACCAAACCTCCCCACCCGTTTCTGCGCCGAGGGGCAGTGTGACATTTAGTACACCCCAGGTGGTAGCGCCGCATGCACAAAACGACGAAGGCTCGATGACAAACCCAACCGCAAATGAAGCAGACGAAGCTGCTCTCGTCCAAGAACTTGAAGCGCACAAAGAGCAAGGCCCGACCAGCTCGTACTACGGCCATTTACATACCATTCAGCCAATATCCGTGCAAAAAGAAGAGGCCGCCAGGCGTGCCCGCGAACAGCGCGAACGTGCCGCTTTGGCACCTCCGCCGCCTCCGCCTCCACCCCCTCCTGCACCGGTGACACCAAGCCAGCAGGCTGCTATACTACAACTAGCAAGCAACAATGACCTTAACGTGGCAACTCTTGCCCGCGAAGCCAAGCGTACCGGTCCCGATAACGAAGTGGTCATAAAGCTGCACTGATAGCAAAAAATAAGGAAAACTGGGGATAGGTCATGGATCCGCGTTTGCAGAATCAACAGCCAGGATACGCATCGGCGATGCCTGGTGTTCCGCAACCACCAATGCCAATGGGCGGTTCGGCTCAACCTGTCAAACCTGTTTCTAGCAACCCTAACAGCACTCAAAATACCTTACAAATTGCCGAAATTCGCGACGGTATTGTCATTATGAATGACGGTAGTTTTCGTTCGGTAGTGATGGTAAAATCAATCAATTTCGACTTAATGAGTCCGCAAGAACAAGAGTCGGTTGAATTTACCTACCAAGGTTTTTTAAATTCTCTGTACTTCCCAGTTCAAATTTTTGTGCACTCGCAAAAAATCGACCTCGAACCCTATATCGCTAAGCTAACCAAAATTCGGTCCCAACACGACAATATGCTGCTGGCTGTATTAATGGAGGATTACATCGACTACATAAGCCAGCTAAGCCAGCAGGCTAATATTATGGATAAAAAGTTCTATGTCGTTGTACCGTTCTTCCCACATGTCGATGTCCAAAAGGCTATTACCCAAAGCAAAAATTTCCTAACCGGCTTTTTGGGACTATTTAACAGCAAAGAGCAACACGTTGTCGTAAACGAAGATGACTTGGTTAAGGCCAAAACCGAGCTGCGTAACCGCGTGCAAGCCGTATTGCAGGGCCTAATGCAGTGTGGCGTCCAAGGATTGCCGCTTGATACTCAAGAACTTATCGAGCTGTATTACGATACCTACAACCCAGACACCGCCACCCGCCAGCAGCTAAAAAACTTTAACCAACTAACGGCCGACATAGTAACAAAGGGCATGGGTAACGCCCCGCAGACGCATTTACAGCAGGAGTTAACGAATGGCTAAAAAACTAGATCCGGTAGCAATTGCCCAGGCTCAGCAGCTTCGCGAACAACAAGAGGTTAGTGCGGCCTTCCAAAAAGGCATTACCGCGCTACGCGACTTTATTGCCCCTAGTTCTATCGAACTCAATCCTGCTTATTTTCGTCTTGGCACACGACTAGCGCGCACATACTACGTCTACGGTTACCCGCGGCAACTGTATACCGGTTGGATGGCGCCACTCATCAACCTCGACGAAGTGATGGATATCTCGATCTTTATTTATCCAGTCGAGAGTCAGGTTGTACTTGATAACCTGCGCAAAAAAGTCACACAGCTAGAAGCCGGGCTCCAGCTTAACGCAGAAAAAGGCCGGGTGCGTGACCCGGGTATGCAAGCTGCAATCCAAGACGCCGAAGAAATGCGCGACAAGTTACAAGTGGGCGAGGAGCGCTTTTTCCGCTTTGGGTTTTACTTCACCATCTACGCGGGCAGCATGGAAGAATTGGAGTTTGTTAGCCACAAGGTTGAATCTATGCTTGGTCAGCAACTCATTTATTCCAAGCCGGCCAGTAGCCAACAAGAGCAGGGGCTTAACAGCACCGTCCCCCAATTTATGGACCAACTGCAAATTCGCCGCAATATGTCGACTGGGGCTATATCGACCAGCTTCCCATTTACCAGTGCTGACCTGACGCAAGAAAACGGTATTTTGTATGGCATTAACATGCATAATTCCGGTTTAGTTATTTTTGACCGGTTTAGTTTAGAGAATGGCAATTCGGTAGTCTTTGCCAAATCTGGTGCTGGTAAATCGTTTACGGTAAAACTTGAAGCCTTGCGCAGTCTGATGATGGGCACCGAGGTTTTGATTATCGACCCAGAGAACGAATACGAACGAATGTGCGATGCCGTTGGCGGCGCCTATGTCCGCCTCAGCCTTAATTCGGCGACACGTATTAACCCATTTGATTTGCCGCGAGCTACCGATGCCGAAGAAGCGGACAATGCCTTGCGTTCTAACCTCATCACCTTGCATGGATTGTTACGTTTGATGATGGGCGGCGCACAAGCCCAGTTGCAAGGCGGCCAGCAGGTTATAGCCCCAGCGCTCAGCCCAGTGGAAGAATCCGATCTCGATGCCGCGCTTATCGAGACCTACGGCAAAGCCGGTATTACTAACGACCCGCTGACCCACCAAGCTCCGCCGCCGACTATCGCCGACTTGTACGACACGCTACTACATATGGCCGGTACTGGCCCGCAACTCGCACAACGCTTGCGCAAGTATACCAGCGGCACCTTCGCCGGCATATTTAGCCAACAAAGCAACATCGACATCAACAACCCTATGGTTGTCTTTAACATTCGTGACCTCGAAGACGAGTTGCGCCCCGTCGCCATGTACATCGTCCTTAATTACATCTGGAACAAAACCAAGACCGACAAAAAACGCCGTATGTTAATTGTCGACGAAGCCTGGCAGCTCATGAAGTACGAAGATTCGGCCAACTTTATGTTTAGCATGGCCAAACGCGCCCGTAAGTACAACCTGGGCATTACTACCATTACCCAGGATGTCGAGGACTTTATGGGCAGCCGCATGGGTCGGGCCATTGTCGCCAATGCCAGCATGCAGTTTTTGCTTAAACAATCATCATCGGCAGTTGACGTTCTGGCTGATGTTTTTAAACTGACTGTCGAAGAGAAAAAACGCTTAAGCCAATTCCCGGTGGGGCAAGGACTATTTTTTGCCGGACAAAACCACGTACATATTCAAGTTGTTGCCAGCCCAACCGAAACGTCGCTTATTACCACTAATCCGCAGCCGGTGGCGCCAGGGCAACAACCTCAACAAGGCGAGATTAACCAACCGCAAGGCATAATTGACTTAAATAATCAGGCTTATACAGGGGCTTAACATAACAGGTTATGGCCAACCAAATCTACGACCCCGAAAATGATGAGAAGCGCCGACAGGGCAATGATGGTGCCCTGGATGAATTAGCCCACAATACAGACGAAGACAACTTACAGGCGCAAATGAGTCCGCGTGACCAGCAAAGCTTTAAGCGCAAGTTGGCAGAAGAAGGTATGCGCGAGGCCTTGCGTGCAGCAGAATCTGGCCTTTTTGGCGAAAGGGTTCAACCTATGGCCAAAAAGGCAAGGGAGGGGTTTGAAAAACTCACTCCAGAGCAGCTGCAAAATATTGAGAATCAAGTCCTTCACAATCCAAACCTTCGTAAGCCCGGTTGGTATATAAACCAAGCAAAGTCGGGGGTCAAAAATACCGCAAAAGACGCAGGCAAAAGCTTCCTGCGGCGGAACAGTTTTGCGATTGGCATTACCCTTCTGGTTAACCTTTTTGTTGGGGGACTGTTGCTTTTCCTGTTTCTTCTCGCACCCTTTAAGGACGCCCACTTCCAAACAATCCTACGGTCGGCAAACTTTGCACGTTTCCAGCTTTTGGTAAGGCAACAATTTTCCCGCGTTATTTTTGAGTCATCAGTCCTGACCCAAGACAG
>Ga0075418_10007566_pt1 | contig 12221 bp, 10 predicted proteins | sample SoiMetdeltSBSDD2_FD_81776 | JGI IMG/M metagenome (GOLD analysis project Ga0075418, IMG submission 81776) | Bulk soil microbial communities from a Populus tree surrounding site in Tennessee, USA - Soil MetaG P. deltoides SBSDD2 | ecosystem: Environmental > Terrestrial > Soil > Tree plantation...
CGGCTTGCCGGTGAACGAGCGGGAGCGCACGGTGTCGTGGCTGTTGGCCTCGATGTAGGTCTGCATCTGCGCCGGAGGCACGTCGGCCTCCTCGACGGTCAGCCACAGCGAGCCGGTCCACGCACCTTGGGCTCCCATCGCCATGGCGGCGGCGATCTGACGCCCGTCGCCGATCCCGCCCGCCGCCAGCACCGGCAGGTCGCCGACGGCGTCGATGACCTGGGGCCACAGCACCAGGGACGCGATCTCCCCGCAGTGGCCGCCGCCCTCGGTGCCTTGGCAGACCACGAAGTCCAGCCCGGCCTCCTTGTGCTTGAGGGCGTGGCGCACGGACCCGCACAGGGCGCCCAGCAGGCGGCCGGTGGACTGGATCTCCTCGATGAACTCGGGCGGAGGCGTCCCGAGGGCGTTGGCGACCAGCTTGGCCTTGTCGTGCTGAAGGATGACCTTGACCTGCGGCGACGCGGTCGTTGCCGTCCACCCGAGCAGCTCACGGTGGTGGTCGACCGGCGGCATCTCCGGCACGCCGTGGTCGGCCAGGATCTTGGCCGCGAAGGTCCGGTGCTGCTCGGGCACGTACTTGCGGAGCTCCGCCTCGAGCTGCTGGGGAGTGAGGTCGTCGACCCCCATGCCCTCGTACTTGGACGGGATGACGATGTCGACCCCGTAGGGCCGGTCGCCGACGTTGTCGTCCAGCCAGGCCAGCTCGACCTCCAGCTGCTCGGGCTCGAAGCCCACCGCGCCGAGGACGCCGAGACCACCGGCGTTGCTGACGGCCGCGACCACGTCGCGGCAGTGGCTGAAGGCGAAGATCGGGAACTCGATCCCCAGCCGGTCACAGATGGGTGTGCGCATCACCCCCGAGACTAGAACGTGTTCCAGTTTCGTACCACCCCACCTCGCAACTCGCCGCCGCCGTCTTGCCGCACGAGCGACAACCGGCGATTAAATGAGTGCCCGTGACCCAGCCCGCCGTAGAAGTCGAGAACCTGGCCAAGCGCTTCGGCGACTTCGCGGCCGTCGACGGCATCAGCTTCGAGGTGCCGCCCGGCGAGCTCTTCGGCTTCCTGGGCCCCAACGGCGCCGGCAAGACGACGACGATCTCCATCCTCTGCACGCTGCTCTCGCTGACCGAGGGCCGAGCGTCCGTCGCCGGCTGGGACGTCACGACCCAGGCGACCCAGGTCCGGAGCAACATCGGACTGGTCTTCCAGGAGGTCACCCTCGACGACTACCTGACCGCCGAGGAGAACCTGCGCTTCCACGCCGTCATGTACGGGGTCCCGGGCGCCGAGGTCCGGCCCCGCATCGATCCCCTCCTCGACATGGTCGGGCTGAGCGACCGCCGTGGCCAGCAGGTCCGCTTCTTCTCCGGCGGGATGAAGCGCCGGCTCGAGATCGCCCGGGGCCTGGTCCACGCGCCCCGGGTCCTGTTCCTGGACGAGCCCACCATCGGCCTGGACCCCCAGACCCGCAGCCACATCTGGCAGTACGTCGACGAGCTGCGCCGGCGCGAGGAAACGACCATGTTCCTGACCACGCACTACATGGACGAGGCCGAGCGCTGCGACCGGATCGCGATCATCGACCAGGGCAGGATCGTGGCCATCGACACCCCGGATGCGCTCAAGGCCTCGATCGGTGCCGATGTGGTCACGTTGACCACCGCCGACAACCAGCGGGTGGCCGAGGAGCTGACCACGACGTTCGGCGTCGAGACCGCCCAACGCAACGGCACGCTGGAGGTGCGGGTGCCCGACGGTGAGGAGTTCGTGCCCAAGGTGTTCGGCGCCGTGTCGGTCGGGGTCCAGAGCGTCAGCGTGCGGCGGCCGAGCCTGGACGACGTGTTCATCAACTACACCGGCCGGGCCATCCGGGACGCGGAGGCCGGGGCGATGGACCGGCTCAAGATGAGCCCGATGGTGCGGGGGTTCCGGCGGGGATGATCGTCACACCCGCGCCCACCCCGACGCCCACCAAGGGCGTCGTCGTCCGCAATGCCAGCACCATCGCCATGGTCTGGCAGCGGGAGCTCATCCGGCTGCGGCGCACGCCGACGCGGATCCTGACCGGCCTCGCCCAACCGATCATCTTCCTGTTCATCCTGGGCAACGGCCTGGGCCAGCTGATCTCCACCGGCCCCGCCGGCTTCGACTACCAGGAGTTCCTGTTCCCCGGCATCATGGCGATGTCGATCATCACCTCGTCGCTGTTCTCGGCCATCTCGGTGGTCTGGGACCGGGAGTTCGGGTTCATGCGCGAGATGCTGGTGGCGCCGGTGTCCCGCGCGGCGATCGTGTTCGGCAAGGCACTCGGCGGTGGGTCGGTCAGCGTGGCCCAGGGGCTGATCCTCATCCTGGCCGCGCCGATCATCGGCGTCTCGCTCACGCCGCTCCGGGTCGTCGGGCTGGTGGTCGCGCTGCTGCTGCTGGCGTTCGCGCTGACCTCGTTCGGGATGGTGCTCGCGACCCGGATGCAGCGGATGGAGAGCTTCCAGATGGTCATGACGCTGGTGCTCCAGCCGATGATCTTCCTGTCGGGCGCGGTCTTCCCCCTGGGTGACCTGCCGGGCTGGCTGGCCTTCCTGACCCGGATCAACCCTGCGACCTACGGCGTCGACCTCGTACGGCGGGTGACGCTGGAGGACGCTCCCGCGCTGACCGTCGCCGGCCACGTCGTGCCGATGTGGGCCGATGCGCTGGTGGTCCTGAGCCTCGGCAGCCTGCTCATGGCGCTGGCGGTGCGCCTCTTCCAGCAGACCGACTGACACTCCGACGGAAGCGCGGCGGGTCAGCCGAACTGGACGAGCTCGTACTGGCCGCCGCTGTACTCGAGGGCGTAGATCCAGCCGACGCGCGGCGAGCTCGACGCGTTGCCCGAGTCGCGATAGGCGTGGAACACGGCGTAGACCCGACCGTCCGGGCCGGTCACGAAGGACATCCCGCCAGCGCCGTCGAAGTGGGCATTGGTGACGACGGACGGGGACGACGAGCTCTGCAACCACGGATGGTCCCGGCTGACCCGATCGCAGGGCCCGAGCGGCCCCTGGCAGATGGCGAGACCGGTGGCGTAGTCGCGGCTCTCCCACCGGTTGGCCGACCAGGTGAGCAGCCACTGCCCGGTCTCCGGATCGTGGACCATGGCCGGGTTCTCGATCGGCCCGATGCCGGTGGGGCTGACCAGGGCTCCCTCCGGCAGCTGGCGATCGGTCGCCGCGGCCGAGGGCTGGGCCGGCCGCGATCCCTCGGGGTAGCCCTCCTCCCAGGCGAACTGACCGGTCAGGATGGTCCGCTTCGCAGCGCCGCCGAAGCCCAGCCCGTCCGGGCGCAGCTGCGCGCCGACGATCTTCCCCGTGACGTTGGCCGGGTCGTCCTCCCGCCACAGCAGGTACCAGCCCCGCCCGTCGGTGACCACGTAGGGGTCGACGTTCCAGAAGCCGTAGGTGCATTGCAGCGGATCGGGCAGGGGTCCGAAGGGGCCGGCCGGCGTCGCCGAGACGGCGACCCCGATGCACTTCATCCCGGTGTAGGGCGCCCGGGCCGACGTCGCGGCGAAGTACATGACGTAGTTGCTGCCGATCCGGGCCACGGACGGCGCCCAGATCGACCGGTGGTCGGGCGCGACCCAGGCCGGGAGCGCCGGCATCGCGTCGCCCTGGATGCTGCCCGGCTCGTCGAGCGCACCGCTGACGAAGTGGGGCACCCAGTAGGTGGGACAGTCACCCGGGAAGCACTGCGCGGCCGAGGTCGTGTAGACGTCCACCTCGTGGTCGGTGTAGACGGCCGCCGGGTCGGCGAAGGCCCGGTCGAGCTTCCAGAACCGGTCGCGGGACCAGCTCTCCCACGGATGGCGGGACGCGACGACCCACGCGATGAAGCCGACCACGAGCACCGCGACGACGAGGCTCTGGCGGTTCGACGACTGCCCCGACGCCTTCGCTGGCGCCCTCGACCGAGCCCTCGTCCGCGCCCGCGTCCTCGATTGGGCCCTCACCATGCACCGCAGTTGTACCGCGATCCCGCCGCCCGGTAGCCGATGGTCCCGTGACGTGCGCAGTGCGGCGGGGTCAGGTCACGGCGAGACCGAACGTCAGGTTTGACTTACGTAAGTGGATGCTTAAACTCGGACCGGTGCAAGCAGTGCTGGACGCCGTCGCCGAGCCACGCCGGCGGGAGATCCTGCGGCTGGTCCGAGACGTCGAGCTATCGGCCGGTGCCATCGCGGCCCGGTTCGAGGACGTGTCCCGCCCAGCCATCTCGCAGCACCTGCGGGTCCTCCGCGAGGCCGGGCTGCTGGCCGAGCGGCGGGACGGCACCCGTCGGCTCTACCGGGCCCGCGCCGCCGGGTTCGGCGAGCTGCGGGACTACCTGGAGGGGTTCTGGGATAGCCGTCTAGAGGCGCTGCGGCACGAGGCCGAACACGAGCAGAGGAGCAAGGACCGTGGTCGACGCAACCCAAGCTGAGCCGATCGTCCGGGAGATCCACATCGCGGCGACACCCGAGACGGTGTTCGAGTTCTTCACCGATCCGCGCAAGCTCACCCGGTGGCTGGCGGTCGACGCCACACTCGACCCCCGACCGGGCGGTGCCTGCCACCAGACCCACGACGCGGGCACCGACCAGGAGCCCCTCCTCTTCCACATGCGCGGCGAGTTCGTGGAGGTCAGCCCACCGACCCGGGTCGTCTTCACCTGGGGCTTCACCAACCCCGGCGCCGGCGTTGCGCCCGGCACGAGCACCGTCGAGGTGACCCTGGCGCAGGAGGACGGCGGGACCCGCCTCCGCCTGGTCCACCGGGACCTACCGCCAGCGGCCATCCGCGATCACAGCGACGGCTGGACCCGCATGCTCGAGCGGCTGGCCGACGCCGTCGCCGCACTGGCGGTCCAGCAGCGATGAGCGCCGACGCCGCCCCGTCCTGGCTGCAGCTCAAGAGCATCGCCCTCCACGAGGAGGGCGAGCACCCTCGCCTCTGGCCGAGCGACGCCAGCGAGGAGTACACCACGGCACGCCTGGCGCTCGTCGAGGCCGAGGCCGCGCTGCGCGACCAGGTCGAGGCCGTTGCCCGGATGCGGCGGGAGCTGCCTGCGGGTGCCGTGCTGCCCGCCTACACGCTGGTGGAAGGGCCGGCGGACCTGGCCGAGGACGAGCCGACGCGGGAGGTGTCCTTGCGCGATCTGTTCGGTGACCACCCGTCACTGGTCGTCTACCACGTCATGTTCCACCCCGACGACGACCAGGCCTGCGCGATGTGCTCCATGTGGATCGACGGACTGCACGGGGTCTCGCACCACCTCGGCCGGCGCACGGCCTTCGCCGTCGTCGGCAAGGCACCCCTCGCGAAGCTGCGGCAATGGGGCCGCCACCGGGGTTGGGACCGCCTCCGCCTCCTGTCCAGCTACGACTCGCCGTTCAACAGCGATCTCGGGGTCGAGGGCCGGCGCGGGGGCCAGTGGCCCGCGGTGAGCGTCTTCGCCCAGGACGGCGACCAGGTCCGCCACGTCCTGACCACCAGCGCCGAGCTCCCCGACGGCAGCGGCCGGGGCATCGACCTCCTGACGCCGGTCTGGCAGGTCTTCGACCTGCTGCCCGAGGGCCGCGACGAGTGGTTGCCCGACAACGACTACCCGGGCCGCGCCCGCGGCTGGCCGCCTGATCAGCCCGCGGAGAGGACCGAGCGCTCGTAGTCCACGACGGCTTCGATCTCCTCGTCGCTGAGGGTGCCCTCCCAGCCGGGCATGCGGCCCCGCCCGTTGGTCACGACGGCGATGTGCTCCTCCCGGCTCATGCGGTTGTCGACCCCCTCCAGTGACGGACCGCTGCCGCCCTCGCCGGAACCACCGTGGCAGGCGGCGCAGGACTGGGTGAAGATCTCCTCGCCCAGGCCGGCGGAGGATTCGTCGGACGCCCCGCCGGACTCGTCGGGTGCTGCGGCTTCGCCGTCCACGCGGAAGGCGATGAGCCCACCCTGGGGCTGCTCCGGCGGTGCGGCCAGCCACCATCCCCAGCCGGCGTAGACCGTGCCGTCGACCACGGCGATCCCGCCGGCGGCCGGCGCAGCGACCTCGTGGGACCACAGCCGCTCGCCGTCATCGGCGTCGTACCCCGCCACGCGGCCGGTGTCGTCGCTCACGAACACCACCCCGTTGGCCCAGGTCACCGGCCCGGTCACGTGACCGCCGACGTCGACCCGCCACACCTCGTCTCCCGAGCTCTGGTCCAACGCCACCAGGTCGGCGTCGAGGCTGGCCCGGTTGGAGGCCACGTAGATCCGGCCCCCCTCGACGGCGGCGGACGCCATCACCCCGCCCTGGAGGCCGCCCACGGTGAGCTGGTGCGACCAGATCTCCTCGCCGGTGTCCCGGTTCAGGGCGTGGTAGGCGCCGCCCTTGTCGCCCACGCCGATGGCGTCGGTCCCGTCGACCTCGAACAGGTTCGGCGGCGCACCGACGTCAGCATCCGGCCCGTCGGGGCCGCCGAGCATCCAGACGTCGTTCGGCGTGAACTGGCGGACCCACAGCTCGTCACCGGTCTCCAGGTCGAGGGCCACGAGCGCGTTGCTGCGCGGCGACGCCGGCGGCGCGTAGGCCTGGCCCGTGCCGACGTAGACCTGGCCGCGGTCGACATCCACCGCCGGTGAGGACCACACGGACACGCCGGGACCCTCGGTCTCGTCGCCGGCGGTCAGGTAGTGCCGCCAGACCTCCTCGCCGGTCGCCGCGTCCAGGGCGTCGACGTGGCCCCGGAAGGTGGGCGCATCGCTCCCGAACTCCTCGTAGCTCGCGACACCGATGATGACCAGGTCGTCCACCACGACCGGCGAGCCGAACACCGCCGATTGGGGGTCGTCCTCGCCCACCGGCGACTCCCACACCGGCTCGCCGGTCTCGCGGTCGAGCGCGACCAGGCGGGCGTCGAAGGTGCCGACGAAGACCCGGGCGTCATCGACGGCCACCGCGCCGCCGATGTAGTTGGTGGAGAGGTCCCGGTCCCACCGCTGCTCGCCGGTGGCGGCGTCGAGGGCCCGGACGTGCCCGGTCCAGTCGCCGATGAACACATCCCCGTCGGCCACGATCGGCGTGCCCGAGACGCCGTTCACGTCGGCCAGCTCCCAGCTCGGCCGGAGATCGGCGACGTTGTCGGGGCCGACCGCGGTCTCGTCGACCGCGGCACGCGAGTTGGCCAGGTCCCGCCCGAGAAGGACCCACTCGGCCGGGGCGGACGCCGCGTCGCCGGAAGCGGTGCCTGATTCGCTCGAGTCGCCGGAGTCGCTGCACGAGGCGGCGAGGATCGCGGCGACGGCGATGGTGAAGAGGGTGGAGCCGAAGGAAGCCCGAGAGCGCACGGCCGGGAAAGGTAATCCGGCGTCTATCCATCGGCGGCGCGAGTGAGTTACTGTGCGTATAGTCGGTTTGCATACCTAGTGCAGAGAGGTAATGCAAGAGGGCACAGGCCGACGAGCACTCGTTCGACACTCGGGCGCCAGTGTCCACGCATGGGGTCGGGGACCCTGAGGGGGAGGTCAGCACGGTGTCCACAACGCTCGAGAGGCCCATCGAGGATCGCAGCGAGCAGGTCGCGACCCGCGTCCCCGCCGGTCAGCGCCCCACCATCCCGCTCCAGGACGTCGCCCGCCTGACCGCCGCGCTGGCCACCGCCGCGGCGGGGGTCATCCACTTCGCCTTCGCACCCGCGCACCTCGACGAGTCCTTGAGCCACGGCATCTTCTTCCTCGCTGCCGGATGGCTGCAGCTGGGCCTGGCCCTGGCCCTGGTGCTGCGGGCCCGCCCCGAGCGGCTCTGGCTGAGCCTGACCGGCCTGGTCAGCGTGGGCATCATCGCCACCTGGGTCATCTCCCGCACGACGGGGGTGCCGGGCTCCGACCCCGAGGCGGTCGGCTTCGCCGACGTGCTCGCCACGGTCCTGGAGATCATCGCCGTCCTGGCCGTGGTCGCCGTCCTGCTCGATCGCCTGCCTCGGCGGTCGGTGCCGAGAGGGCCGCTGTTCGGCGTCGGTGGCGTGGCGGTCGTCGCCTCGGTGGCGCTGGTGTCGATGGCGGTGTCGCCGTCGTTCTCCGGCCACGGCCACGACGAAGGAAGCGCGGCCGGGCACGGCCACGGCGACGCTGCGGCTGCGCCCGACGACTGGCAGCAGCAGCGCCTGGAGGCGCTCACCGGCTCCGCCACTCCCGAGCAGGTCGAGGAGTTCAAGCAGGTCGAGGGCGAGTACCTGGCGGCCCAGATCCGCGAGCGCTCCGAGCTGCTGGCCGGGCTGCCGGAGGCCGAAGCGCAGCAGCGCATCGACACCTACGTCGACTGGGCGGTCAACAACACCATCGCCCTGCTCGAAGGCGCGCAGGCCAGCGGGACGACGATGCACACCCACGGACCGGTCGAGTGGCAGACCATTGACGACCCGGCCGATCAGCAGGCGCTCCAGGATCAGCTCGTGGCCTCGGCCCGGGTGATCGAGGAGTTCCCGACGGTGGCCGACGCCGAGGCTGGTGGCTATCGGCAGGTGTCGCCCTTCGTCCCGGGCATCGGCGCGCACTGGATCAACTTCGACCTCGACCGCAACTTCGATCCGGGCCGACCCGAGATGCTGCTGTACAACGGCACCAACCCGACGTCGCGGATCGTCGGGCTGAGCTACGCCTCCATCGGCGACGCGCCGCCCGAGGGCTTCGTCGGTCCCAACGACGTGTGGCACGTCCACCCCGGCCTCTGCATGCTCGGCGGACTGGTGGTCGGCATCGACGGCACGCCCGAGGACCTGTGCACCTCGATCGGCGGCAACATCAACACGCAGCTCGGCGACATGTGGATGATGCACCTCTGGCAGGTTCCGAGCTTCGAGTCCGGCTGGGGGCTGTTCAGCGCGGAGAACGACAAGATCAACGTGGCGACGTCCGACATCGGTCGTCAGATCATCGCCGGCGACGGCTGACGCGGCCCGCCGATCCGCTCCACGACAGCATCAGGAGACCACTCGATGGACGACCCGGGTCTTCCCATCAAGCTCAACCCGTGCTCGAACGGTGAGTTCGCTCCGCAGCCGCCGTCGGAGGTGGTGCGCGAAGCCGTGCGCCGGGCCCGACGGGCCTGCGACGAGAACGCCCGCCGCATCGGCATGGACCGCCGCCAGTTCCTCCTCTCCTCGATGGGCGCGGCGACCACGCTGATCGCGCTGGCGGCGTGCTCGTCGGAGTCCGACGACTCGTCGGGCAACGGCAGCGGCGGCTCGTTCGACGTCCCCGACGAAGCCACCGTCGATCCCGACGCCGCCCTGGAGACCCTGGGCAGCGACCAGCCGGTCATCGATGTGCAGACCCACCTGCTGGAGTACCCGGAGGGCCACTCCGGCGGCATCGGGTCGCTGTTCCCCTTCGCCGACGAGTGCGGCGAGGAGAACCCCGACGACTGCTTCACCACCGCGCACTGGATCGAGGAGGTCTTCGGCCGGAGCGACACCACGGTCGCGGTCATCTCCGCGCTGCCGGCCCTCGGCGACCCCGACCCGCTGTCGGCCGAGGTCATGGCCCAGGCCAAGGACCAGCTGGTCGAGCTGTGCGGCGACGGCCGGGTGCTGGTCCAGGGCCATGCCTGGCCCAACGTCGGCGACCTCCAGGCGGCGCTCGATGCCATGGAGGCCGAGTCCGAGCGCTTCCCCGTGGTGGCCTGGAAGACCTACACCCACGTCGGGCCGGGTTACACCCTGGACGACCACGACGGCGTGCAGGTCGGAGAGGCGTTCCTCAACAAGGTCGAGGAGCTGGGCCCGCCGATCGTCTGCGTGCACAAGGGCCTGGCCATCATCGGGGGCGGGCAGCCGCAGTTCGCGTCGCCGGTCGACATCGGCCCGGCGGCCTCGAACCACCCCGACCTCACGTTCTGCATCTACCACTCGGGCTTCGAGGCCGGCGCCGTCGAGGGGCCCTACGACCCCGACGCACCGAACGAGAGCGTCGACCGGCTGGTCAAGACCCTGGAGGACAACGGCATCGAGCCGGGCGGCAACGTCTACGCCGAGCTGGGCTCGACCTGGCGGTTCATCATGGGCGACCCCAACGGGGCGGCCCACCTGCTCGGCAAGCTGCTGAAGGCGGTCGGCGAGGACCGGATCCTGTGGGGCACCGACTCCATCTGGTACGGCTCACCGCAGGACCAGATCCAGGCCTTCCGGGCCTTCGAGATCAGCGAGCAGTTCCAGGAGCAGTACGGCTACCCGGCCCTCAGCGACGAGATCAAGCACAAGATCCTCTGGCGCAACGCGGCTCGGCTGCACGACATCGACGTCGCCCGGGTGCCGTGCGAGCTGGATCCGGCGACGGCCGAGGAGGCCCGGCAGTCCTCCCGCCTCCCGAACCGGACCTACGGCCCGACGACCGCCGCCGGGGCTCGGCGCCTGTTCGCCGCCGAGCATCCCTGGGCCTTCCGCACCTGACCTCACCCTGTTCGGTCGTCCCAGTCTCTTCGACGATGGCCGGAAGCCAGGCTCAGGGACGCTCCTTCCGGCCCTCCTCCAGGAAACGGATCATCTCGGCGATGCGGATCGGGCGCTGCTCGGGATGGCGCTTCGTCGCGTCGACCCAGCGGAGGTAGGCGCGGCGGTAGAACTGGGCCAGCGAGTCGAAGAACGCCGCCGCCTCGGGCGCGGCATCCAGGGCCGCGGCGACGTCGGCTGCGAGGTCGCCGCGCTGGGGCCCCTCGGGCTCCAGGAAGACCTCGGCCTCGCTCCCGTCGACCGGGCCGCATCCCCGCCCCCAGGAAGGCCCCAGCACCAGGACGTACCGGTCGTCCTCCCGGTCGACGACGGCCCGCAGGCCGTAGCCGTTCAGGGCCCCGGCGACGTGGTGTCGGGGCTTCGGGCCCCAGGTCTCGTCGGGGTCGAACGGGACGGGGATGTGGGTGCGCCCTTGGGCATCGACGACGACCGTGGTCGTGTACCACCTCGCCCGGCCCCCGGTGTCCTGCGCGGACCGGCCGCCGTGGGCCCGTAGCCACGTGGCCACGTGGTCGGCGCCCTCCCGGACGGCGGTGTCGAGGGGCGTGTGGCCGTCCCAGGTCGCGATCCAGTTGCGGTGCGCCCCACGCTCCAGCAGGTACGCCGCCGCCTCCTGCTGGCCGCCGTGGCACGCGCACCAGAAGGCGACGGTCAGCTCGTCGGGCGAGGGTGTCGGACCGCCCACCCCCCACGGGTGGGGCGAGGCTGGAGGCTGGCCGCCCGCCAGGTCGGCTTCGATCCGGTCCATGAGGCCGAGGGCCGCCGCGTGCCTGAGGGCGGTCCGCGCCCCGTGCTCGACCAGCCGGCGCGCGGCCTGCCACTGCCCGAACGCGACGGCGTCGTCCAACGGGGTACCTCCGGCGATAACCGCTCCGGGTGCGTCGATGTCGGCGCCGCTCTCGATCAGGGCGTCGATGGCCTCGACGTCGTCGCTGCTGGCCGCCCAGTGCAGCGGTGTCTCGGTGCCCGGGTGGCTCTGGTCGTCGATCGGCGCGCCCGCCTCGGCCAGCAGCCTGATCGTCCTGGCGACGCCGGGGAAGTGGCCGGGCCAATCGGTGGCGATGTGCGCCAGCGTCCGGATCGAGCCGTCGTCGTCCCGGATCCGGGCGGTGGCCAGGCCGGCGTCGTCCGCCAGCAGCTGCCCGAGGCGCTCGACATCGCCGGTGCGGATCGCCTCGACCACGCTGACGGCCAGGGGCGAACGGCTGGGAAGGGTCTGAGCTGTCATGCCATCTCCTCACCTGCGCCCTCCCGGTCCGCAGCTGGAGGCGCAGAGAAGATGACACCTGCCAACAGTTGTGCTCACTGAGGAGGACTCAGTCCTTCCCGCGGACCCGGGCACGCCCTCAACGCGCTGGCGACCACCCTAATCCGGCGCTCGCGCGCCGGGCTGGGGTACGAGCCGCACGCAGCAGACCGGCTCCTCCGCTCCGGCGGTTCCGTCCGGGCCGACGGCGCCGTTGGCTCCCGTGGCCTCCGGTCCGCTGGGATCGAGCAGGGCGGCGAACCCGGTCTCGCCGACGCCCTCGATCGCGGCCTCGAGCAGGCCAAGGTTCATGCCGCAGATCAGCTCCCGATGCTCCCGCGCGAGCTGGTGGAACGGGCAGTTGCGCAGGACGATCGTCCCGTCGTCGCCAACGGCCGGTTCGAAGCCGTGCTCGTCGAGCGCCCGGAGCACCGCCTGGCGGCGCGCGGCCGGCCGCTCTCCCGCCTCGCCA
>Ga0075418_10007571_pt1 | contig 12218 bp, 8 predicted proteins | sample SoiMetdeltSBSDD2_FD_81776 | JGI IMG/M metagenome (GOLD analysis project Ga0075418, IMG submission 81776) | Bulk soil microbial communities from a Populus tree surrounding site in Tennessee, USA - Soil MetaG P. deltoides SBSDD2 | ecosystem: Environmental > Terrestrial > Soil > Tree plantation...
CCACCGTACTTTTCGTACCAGGGATGGGCGCCCTTTAGAATGCTATTGAGTGCCGTGATGTTTTGGACACCACGATCGTTCAACCAATCTTCGAAGGCTTTCAACCCCTGCTTGGCGTAAATCGGGATGCCATCTTTCCAGGTTGCCCGACCGCAAAGAACTCCTGCAAAGTTTGTGCCGGCCTCGATTGCCAGTTCCAGCGTTTCACGAAACACGGCATCGCTAACGCCGGCGCTCAGATAAATAAAAGGGAGGCTGGCCAACTCAGCGGCTCGGCGGAAATGATCCATGGCTTCCTTTTTCGTGTAGGCTACTTTGCCGGACTTGTTAGCGCGGCTGCCTTCCACGTACTCCATATTCACCGGCACTTCGACCTTCAGCACATCGACGTTGTATTCAGACTTGGAAAATTCTTTCATGCTGCCCGAAACGATGGCCGGCTTTTGTTTCGCAAACTCCAGTCCCTTCTCGTCGCCTCCAGCCGGATCGTAACCGACAAACTCAAGGAAGAAGGGCACCTCGTAGTGGGCACATTCGGCGCCAATCCGGGCCACAAAGGCGTGCTTGATGTCTTTCACTGGCTCGGATTCAAACGGGCTGTAGTAAAGCAGCACTTTCAGACAGTTGCCGCCAGATTCAATACACTTCTTAACAGTCCAGTTCGGAATCAAGGTTGGAATCCGCCCCTCCTGCGTTTGGTCGTAACCTGTCTGCTCATAAGCGAGCAGCACCCCAGCGTGCGACGCCTTGGCCTTCACCGCCTCCAGTCCGAACTCCGGGTCGAGCAGGATTGCACTTGCGTGAGGAGTCAAGATCCGCGAAACCGCCACCTTGAACTCGGACATCATCTCTGGTGTTACGGATTTGGAATCGATGCCTTTTTCCTTCGCGATTGATTTCTGAAGCGAACCGCGTTGGTCCATGGCCGCTGCTGAGATCACTCCGTTCTTGTCGGCAACAGCATTCAGTCGTTTCAGTTTTCCTTGCGTCATCTTCAAAGCGAATTCCTCCAAAGGTAGTATCAGTTCCTGGGCCAGGGCTTGGCGAACTCGATCCAGGAAAACAGAAATTGGATCTTAACACAAACAGGCAGTGGGACTTTGAACTCAGATATTGGCTGCCGTTAACGGCCCATTTCGTGTCGCATTTCCTCTTCTACGAATCCACTGAGTCCCGGGTAGCCTGAGCGGAACTCCTCAAGATCCGAGACAAAGGGCTCGCAAAAGGTACCGGTCATCGTGGCATAGTGATGCAGATTGAACTTGAACACATTGGCATCCGCCTCCGAAAAGAACACGAGATGAAACGTTCGGCGCCGTTTTTGAACCAGGCTCGTCGCGATGTAACGGAGTTGGTCCAACGCGCTCTTCAGAACAGACGCGGTTTTTGGGGAGAACTGCGATAGCAGCCGGACACCCACAAACCACAGCTTCAGGGTCCGGCAATCCTGTTTCCAGTCGAGTCCTGGAAAGTGAGTCTGAAGCGTGGACAGCGCATCCCGGGGGCTGGCGCAAAGGTTCCAAGGCAGGTCGGGTTGGGCTCGCATCACAACGACCGACCGGGCCTGAGTTTCTTCGTGAAACGAAAACGGCGGCACCAGCCGGGCCAGCTCTCGCGAGAGCAGGTAACCGGAATGGCGATCAGACGTTTCAGAGGGCAAGCCCGGGAATTGCTTGCACAGTTCATGAGTCAATTCGCTACGGCTTGATTCCTGGTATTTGGATCGAACATCGTCCCAGGGTTTTGCCGATCTCGAAAGGAAGTGATGGATTGCGAGGCCATTCGAGTCGCAATGCCTCAAGTACTCGCCGAGTTCGCGTGGCAGATCCGGATACTCACGAGGATCAAGCACCATGCCCAGGACGTCGTTCAGCCCGGAAACGAGATAGGAAACGTCGCGTTCCAGTGCGTGGGGGACGTGCGCTTCAAAGTCAGCGAACGTGATCTTTGCCAGCTTCTGGCGGAGACGTGGCACGCAGTGAAATGAGTTGATACTCTCAAACAAAAGCAACGTCAGTTCCTGATTGTCGCGGCCTTTGAGGCTTTCGAAACGGCCTTCCTGTTCCATATCTCCAGAAAGTAGCACCCCCCGGAAGTCAGCGCAAGACTTGGCTGGGAGCAGCTTGGGATTGGCTTCGTGAAATACTGGAATCGATGGGCGACGGGTGGTGTTGAATTCGGGACAGGCAAGCGAGGGTACTTCTATGAGTCAATGTTGGTGTGAGGTGAGGTCCAACACTCCGACGAGGAGCGAAATCCGCCTGACTGTTGTAAGGCAAAGGATATGAGCCAGCCGCAAACTCCTCCAAAAACAGCTCCAGTGACCGAACGAGAGAAGAATGTATTATCCCGGATCCCGGCCAGATCGAGGCCAACGTCGAGGGCGATGAGGCACAAAGACACGACCAGAAGCCGTTTGATGTGGCGGCCTTGACGCCAACGCAAGCCGAGTGCTGGATAGATTGCGATGCCCGCCAACCCACCGAGATAGAATGCCAGGCAGCGGGCGCACACAGGCAATGTGGTCCCGGATAAAACGAAAGACCGGGCTGGGTCCTGGTGGCAAAGCTGAGAAAAGAACAGTGCGATTCCAGTGCCCAGGACCGGCAGGTTTGGCACGAGCCAGGGGAATGCCAGGAGTAGTGCGGAACCTGTGCCCGCAAGTAGCAGCAAAGGGAGGTGTCGGCGCCAGCGCATGTCGAATAACCCGATCTTGAGTGCGGACCTTTGTGGCCCTAAGTAAACTTGCGCGAAAGAAGTATTTCACAATTCACAAAACATTTGACATGTTCATCGTTCTCAGCGAGTGCAATATCAACGGGCTATTAGAACTCCTGGTGGATTGGTCCTAAGGAGATTCCATGAAGAGAACATTGGTGACGAAGCGTCTCATGCTGTTATCTGTTTTTGCTTCCTTGCTGGTTTATGCTGACCATGCCAGTCGTCAACCCTTTCCAGGAAACGCGCGGGTTAAGATCCTGATTCGCACCGAAACCGGCAAGCCTACCGGTCTGCGTCTTCGCGTCACGAATGCAGCAGGCGAGTATTTTGCACCTCTTGGTCATCTACCTGTAGCCAGGCCCGCAAGCCGATCTGCTGGAGACCTGATCCTGGGTGACGGCGAGAAGAGCCCTTTCGAGTTGCACGCCCTGGTTTACGATGGTGCAGAAATTGACCTTCCTCCCGGCGACTATACATTCCATGCAACAAAGGGATTCGAATACGAAAGTATTCGCACCCAGGCCCGCGTCACTCTTAGCAAAGAGCAGACAGTCACGCTACCGTTGCGAAAGTTTGCTGACTTTGAAGCGAGGGGCTGGTACCCGGGCGATACCCACATGCATTTCCCAGACCCGCAAGGAGTGCGCTATGAAATGGAGTGTGAGGGCTTACGCGTCTGCAGCCTCTTACTGTACAAAAATGGGTTGCCGGACCCACCGCGACCCGGGGATGGCAGTTTTTCGAATGTGGAACATTTTACGGGAAAACTTTCACCGGTTTCAGATTCTGAACACTTCGTCAAAGTCGGGGAAGAATTCCGTCACGGGCAGTTGGCTCACCTGATCTTTCAAAATCTAAAGTCGATTGTCTGGCCAGTCTCCACAGGCGGCTTGAGAGAATCAGGAGTAGGAGGCTATGACTGGCCGTTGATGTTTCACGCAACTGGCGATGCGCATGCGCAAGGCGCTGTGGTGACATGGGCTCACTGGCCCTACCCGTCGCTGGAGGCCCCGCTCGATATCGCGCTGGGACAAATTGACTCGGTGGACATACTAACGACGGGAAATCCTTTTGAGCACCATTCCGAACTGGTCGGGATCTACAAAATGCAGGGTCCACTGGTGTATTCGAAACCACCCATCGAAGTTTACTATCATTACTTGAACTGCGGCTTTAGGATTGCCGCCTCCTCCGGTTCCGACAAGATGGCGTTGAATCCGCCGATGGGCAGCGCTCGCGCCTATGTCAAGACAGAGGGTCCGCTGTCGTATGACTCGTGGGTTGAAGGCGTCCGCAAAGGTCGAACCTTCATCAGCAACTACCCGTTGATTGAGTTTTCAGTGAATGGGAAGGAACCCGGCGATACCTTGAGCGTTGAGTCGGGCAAGGTTCAGCTCGTGGTAAAGGCGCGGGCTGTGTCTCTTGAGCCCTATGAGGTACTGGAAATCATCCACAATGGAGAGATCGTTCGGAAAGTGAAACCCTCCGGAAAGAACTACGCTGCCGTTCTACAGGAAAATATTGAAGTCGAACGCGGTGGTTGGATTGCGGCCCGTGTCCATGGCCCCAAGATGTTAGAGTATGGCCGAACCTGGTGGAAGATGCCCGTCTTTGCCCATACCTCGCCCATCTATATAAACATGCCCGGGCGTCCGGCACCGGCAGCCGAATCTGCGCGCCTGTTTTTAGACCAACTTTCCTACCTACAACGCTGGGCCGAATCGGAAGCCCACTTTCCCACGGCTGACAATAGGAAAGAGGCACTGTCCCTGATTGCACGGGCACAAGCGATTTATCGAGAACTGAGGGAAAGACAATGAGAGTCAGATTGTCGGATTCACTTTGATGCGCTTCAGAATCGCACCTTCGTATCCGGACGGCTTGACATGTGAACCGAATCAACAAAACGTACCTGCCGTTTTGCCAGACTCAGTAGAAGTGAATGGGTCCGCACACCGTCTCCGAAAAAGCGAACGCCCTTGAGCAGAGAGCCATCGGTGACTCCCGTGGCGGCAAAAACAAGATTCTTGCCGGGTGCCAGTTCCTCCGTCTTGTAAATCCTTCGCAGATCCTTGATACCCATCGACTGCATTCGCTCGGCTTGCTGCTCATCTTTGATTACCAACCGGGCCAGGATCTCTCCATTCAAGCAGCGTAGCGCTGCTGCGGTAATGACGCCTTCCGGTGCGCCGCCGATTCCCATAACCGCGTGAACGCCGGTTCCACGGAGCGCCGCGGTGATGGCTGCGGAGAGGTCGCCGTCCGAGATCAGGCGGATACGGGCACCAGTCGCTCTGATTTCGGAAATCAGTTTCTCGTGCCGGGGACGGTCCAGGACGATGACGACCAGGTTTTCAACATCGCGGTCGAGGCGCTTCGCAATAGCGCGCAGATTGTCTTTGACTGGCGCATCCAAGTCCACGGCCCCGCGCGAGGACGGACCGACGACGACTTTCTCCATGTAGCAATCTGGAGCGTGAAGGAGACCGCCCTTCTCAGCACTAGCCAGCACGGTGATGGCACCCGGGGAGCCAGTGGCGCAAAGGTTGGTGCCTTCCAACGGATCGACGGCAATATCCACTTCGGGCAGGCTTGAAGCTGCTCCGTTGCTGGTACCGACCTTTTCTCCGATGTAGAGCATCGGCGCCTCGTCGCGCTCACCCTCCCCAATGACGATGGTTCCATTCATAGGGACCAACTCCATCTCACGTCGCATGGACTCAACGGCGACATGGTCAGCGAGTTCTCGTTCACCCTTGCCCATAGTTCGTGCCGAGGCGATGGCGGCTTCTTCGACGACCCTGAGAAACTCCTGCGAGAGATCGTGAGACATCGAAAGCTCCTTGCCTATTATTGATCAGCGATTACCCGCGTTGACTAGCATTGCGCTGCCCTTTGCGAAGTGCGCATCCGCAATCCCGACTAGCCTACTGTGGGTGGTTGGTGCTCTTGTGTTGTGCTGAGGGTTCGATTAGGCTGCCGACAATTACGAACCTATTCTGCGTCCTGTGATGACACGAAATCCAGAAGAATCCTGTTTGCCGATTTGCCCGGCGTCACATAGGAGACGTCACCCTTCATCACACCTTGCCGGAGAAACGTCATGTTCAAAATTGCTCTTGTTGTTGCACTGATTTTTCATGCCACGGTGTTGGATGGCCTGGCTCAAGCCAAGACTCGTGCGAGAGATTTGGGAATTCCCTTCGAAGGGAATCCGGGACCTCTGAATGCCATCACGGATGTGAAGGGCGTGGCGGTCGGTCACACAACTTTGATCACGGGTGATGGGAAACTGGTGGTCGGTAAGGGGCCCGTCAGAACGGGGGTTACCGCAATTTTGCCGCAGGGCAAAGAGTTTCGCGGTCGGGTATTCGGAGCGTGGTACAGCATGAACGGCAACGGGGAGATGACCGGAACGGCCTGGCTCGAAGAGTCTGGCTGCTTGGGCACTCCGGTTTTGATTACGAACACCCACAGCGTAGGAGTAGTGCGAGACGCTGTAATTGAATGGAACATCAAGCGAGGACTTGGCGAAGGCTATACCGGAGATGCGAGTCTGCCATTGGTGGCCGAGACCTACGACGGATTTCTCAACGACATTAATGGCTTTCACGTCAAGAAAGAGCATGTTTTTCAGGCGCTGGAATCGGCAAGTTCCGGGCCGGTCGCCGAAGGCAATGTGGGTGGGGGCACAGGGATGCGGGCGCACGGCTTCAAGGCGGGCATCGGAACCTCTTCGCGAGTCCTGGATTCGAAAGATGGCGGCTACACCGTGGGTGTTCTGGTGCAAGCCAACTACGGCGCCCGGGACTTGCTGCATATTGCTGGAGTCCCGGTCGGCAAAGAAATCACCGATCTCGCGCCGGCACGTGGCGAACAGAAGGATGGCCAAGGCTCGATTATTGTAGTGGTGGCAACAGACGCGCCTCTGCTGCCGCATCAACTGAAACGGCTTGTCAGGCGTGTGTCACTTGGCATCGGGATCGTCGGGGGAAGGGGAGAGAATTCGTCCGGTGACTTGTTCGTTGCTTTTTCTACCGCAAATGCCGAAGTGAGCAAGACAGCTGGAACCGCGCAATTGCAGATGCTTCCGAACGAGGGAATTAATCCTCTGTTTCGTGATACCGTCAGTGCTACGGAGGAAGCCATCGTGAACGCTCTGGTTGCTGCCAAGACTATGGTTGGCGTCAACGGAAACACAGCTTATGCGATTCCACACGATCGACTGAAAGCAGTGATGAGCAAGTATCAGAGGCTGGAGAAGTAGTTCTCGCGTGGCCTCACAACGAAGGACGCTAGTTTTATAAATAGCTGTTTGTAAAGACTTTGGCGATGTTTCTGCCAGCGAGTCCGGTAGCCTCAAATCGGTTTAATCCTCCTAGGTAATTGTTCCGAAAAGTGCTAGACTCCCGCGTGGTTTGCGAATTCAAGTCTTCGGAGGAATGGATTTTTGCAAACTTTGGACACTGTAGGCCGAAGGACTTTTCTCAAGACTGCCAGCTCGTTTGGCTTTCCGTTACTCTCCCCCGACTTCCAGACCCCGCGTTTTCTCACGAACCGTGAGATTGAAGTGACTCGACACACCGTCACCCTGCGGAACTTGCCGCCAGCATTTGACGGATTTCGCGTGGTTCACCTCACGGATATCCACCACAGCAAGTATGTTTCATTCAACGCGGTTTACCGAATGGTTGCGTTGGCTAACCGCCAGCGCCCCGACTTGGTGTTTTTGACGGGCGACTATGTTACTTGGTCAAAGAAATACATCACCCCAATGGCAGATGCGTTGGGAGATCTCCGGGCGAGGTATGGTGTTTTTGGTGTTCTTGGGAATCATGACATCCGAGTGGATGCAGAGGCAGTAACACGGGCGCTGCAGGGAGTTGGAATCCAGGTGTTGAGGAACGCTTCTGCGCGCGTCAATCGGCGCGGCGAGAGCTTATGGTTGTCAGGCATCGACGAGTACAGCTATGGACAAAGCGATCTCGCAAGAGCCTTTGAGGGGCTTCCTGCGACGGCTCCCAAGATCCTTTTGGCACATAATCCAGAGATCATTACTAAAGCTACTGAACATCAGGTGGATTTTGTTGCCGCTGGCCACACGCACGGCGGACAGGTGAAGTTGCCAGGACTCAAATCGCTCAATACCCTCACTCAACCCACGCAAGAATTCCTCGAAGGATTTGTGAGTTCTGGACGTACTCAGATGTACATCAGTCGTGGCTTGGGAAAGGTAGTTGTACCCCTCAGAATCAAGTGTCCAGCTGAGATTCCAGTCTATACCTTCAGGTCTACCCCAAACAGGACGGAGATCTGACCTGCCGTTGGATTGAATCATTCACGATTGAGTCATTGGTTCATTTCTGCATTCGTCAATGCATGCGTCCGTTGGAGCCGGCCCGCTTGGCTGATTCTTGTCTGTCAGACAGCCGAGGAATCAGTGCAGAAAGGTGTTCTGCCAGCTCTTCAAGCCGTTGGTCTTCGGATCTGGCTTCCAGGATGCGCTGTCGGACGTCATTTTGAAGGTGAAGGGAAGAGGCCAACTTGAAGGCCAGTCCTTGAAGGGATGATTCAGGGCTGAATTCCTCGGGATTGTCCTCACCCATCATTCTGGATGCTTGGGCGTAGAGGTCCAATGCCTGGCGAACCAGGCTTTCGGAAGGCTCTTGTGCACCCACTGAGTTGGGTAGCAGGTCGACACTGGCACGCAAGTAGGTTTTTTCAGAGTCGAAAAAGCTGACTTGGAATCGCTTCCGTCCCACCGCAACGAGGTCAAGTCGGCCGTCTGAGTATTGCTTGAGTACCTGGCTGATTTCAGCGGTACAGCCAATCATTGCAACTTTGTTGTCGTGTGCGTAGAGGACGCCAAAGGGCGAGTTTTCGTGTAGGCACTCCGCGATCATCTCCTTATAGCGTTGTTCGAAAATGTGTAGAGGCAGCACCATTTCCGGAAACAGAACAACATTGAGAGGGAATAGTGGCAGGTATTCGGACATCGTGGATCGGCACCCTATTATCTTGAATTGGCAGCATTCTGACACGGAGCCGCTACGGGCGACGAGACAAAAAGGCGGCTTTGCCTTAGATTCAGAGGCACTTGTGGGTCAAAGTGCGGGCCGTTCAACCCCTATTTGGGGCAACTCACTGAATTCTTGTTTAATTGATGGAAAATGTTAATTACATTACGCGAGCCTTAAACAGTGTGGCAGCAAACCGGTTTCGAGCCGGAGCAGACCCATAAATTATTGACTTAGATGACTTTGAACAGATGCGCTGCGAGACTAGAGAGCTTGGGCTGGTCGAACTTGGAGTCCTTATTAGAGATCGATTCTACGGATGTTGGAATCGTTCTACATGAACTGAGTTCTGAAGTGACGCGAGTAGGGTAGTGGCCCCTCAGCAAACCAACCACTCCAATTCAGATACCGGCCCTGTTCCGGAACAGTGACACATAGAGGAGAACTTTAAGCCATGCCAAGAAAGAAAGGCCACCGCTTGATGAAGTATGTTGACAGCGCCATTTGCAAGACAGCGGGCGCTGCCTTCGATTCCATCCAATTTTTCAACAAGTACCGCCCGAATCCCTCCTTCACGCCAAAGTGGTCGGACAAGCCACTGTTGAAATCCTGGGAGAAATCGAAGCCGACTCTCGGATTTCCACGCACGACAGATTCACTGTGCCCCACCTGTGTTCGGGACGCCCGCGAGAAGATCATCAATGGCGAGGAAGATTACCGAACACTGATGACCGATAAGGTGGGCGAGATCAAGGCCCAGATCATCGAGCGCGATGGCGAAGTCTGGATGACCAAAGAATGTCCGAAGCATGGCAAGTTCGAAGACATGATGGCCAAGGACGTGAAGTTTCTGGAATGGATCGAAGGGAACTTTCCGGGCCGAGACATTCGTGCGCACAACGACGAACGGCTGCACCGTCACGGGAGCAGCACAGTGAAATACGGGCGTGGCTCCGTGTTAACGGTTGACCTCACCAACCGCTGCAACATGATGTGCGACCCCTGTTTCATGGATGCCAACCAGGTGGGCTACGTACATGAATTGAGCTGGGAAGATATCCAGGAAATCATGCGCAATGCCCTGGAGATCAAGCCACGTCGTCAGATGTCGATTCAGTTTTCCGGCGGCGAGCCCACGATGTCACCCTATTTTTTGAAAGCGGTGCGTTACGCCCGTGAGTTGGGTTACAACAGCGTCCAAGCGGCCACAAACGGCATTGAGTTCGCCAAGAGCAAGGAATTCGCGAGACAGGCCGCCGAAGCCGGATTGCGCTATGCCTATCTGCAATTCGATGGCATCGGCAACGACGCTAACAGCCACCGTCAGATTGGCAACCTGTTCGACGTGAAGCTGCGGGCCATTAACAACATGCACGAAGCCGGAATCGAAATCGTGCTGGTGACGACTCTGGTCAACGGCGTGAACAACGATCAGGTGGGTCCCATCGTCAAGTTTGCTCAGGAAAACCCCAAGAAGATTGCCTTCATTTCCTTTCAGCCCGTGTCCTTCACGGGTCGCGACGAAGAGATCAGTGCTGAGCGGCGTCATCGCCAGCGCTACACCCTGTCGCACATGGCCAGCGACGTGAAAGCACAAGCGGGCATCACCGAGCCGACACGCGATTGGTTCCCGATTTCATTGATGGGCGCCTTCGCAGACTTTGCCGACCTCGTTCATGGACCCGAGAAGGACTGGGGATCGTTCAGTTGCGGCTGCCACCCCAATTGCGGCGTGGGCACGGCCATCATGATCCACAAGGAAACCAAGGAAATGGCTCCGGTGCCCCAGTTCATCAACGTGCCGGGACTTGTAAAGGATCTGCAGAAAGTGACGGACGCCGCGCGCAACCGCACTTTCTCCGGTGCGATGATGGGCCTGGCATTGCTGAAAAACTTCCAGCCATTCAATGCCCCAAGCAAGCTGACTCTGCTGGATATTCTGAAAAAGTTCGACAAGACCTGGGGCGTCAGCGGAAAGAACTACGGAAAGTCAACGCCGGATCGGACGATGGAAGACATCCAGAAGCGACGCGAGGATCCGTGGAATTTCCTCTTCATCGCCGGCATGTGGTTCCAGGATCTATTCAACTACGATTTCCGTCGCACCGAAATGTGCATCATCCCCTACGCCACACAGGAAGGCGAGATTTCGTTCTGCGCCTACAACACGGGCGTGGGTTGGCGGCAGATTATTGAGAACATGTACAAGAACGCGACCGTGGCAGAGTGGTACAAGAAGCACGGGAAGCATGAGGTCTTTGCCAAGGGAAAGAATGTGAACCTCGAGAGCTACGAACATTCACTCAAGATCGACCCCGCTGATGCGGCGCGTGTGCGCGCGCGCGGAGAAGAACCTTTGACGGCAGCTGAAGAGGAGCGCTTGCGGAAGAAAGCGTTGCGCGAAGCCGCGGAAGTTCGCGCGATTTACGAGGAGATGGTGTTAAAGAAGAAGCAACCGGAGCTTGTGCAGATTGGGCAGCCGGTAAAGTAATCCATGATTTCACCAACTGAGTAATGACTATCTGGGCCGTCGATTAAGGCGGCCCATTTTTGTTTGGAGCGGATTCCCGCAGAGGGTCGCAGACGACTTTGCTCCTGACAATTGCTGGTTTCGCGAATACGATCACAAAAGAGGTCCTGACGGGCACAGCCCCGTTGGACCGTTCACCAAAAGGGGAGTTGCAATGATTGCAGTGGAGCAAAATGTTTTTCATAGTTTTCTGGTTAAGCATGATGAGAGGCAGTGGGCTGAAGTTATGGGCCGGTTGATGTCGTCGATTCACCCGGTTGACCAGATTGCGACAAAGATCTGGTTCTCATTCTGGTCGTTGAAGCTGGCGCGCGAACTGCAAGAATCCACGGATCTGGCGCAAACCACCAAGCGGTTGCAGTTGGATGGCAACTTTCGGCTGGAAGAGCAGGTGGATGCTTCCGTCGAGTACTTCCTAGGATCACGCTTCTGGGGTGGGGTGAAGAAGGCAATTCTCCAGCACGGTGAATCCATGACCCGTTCTACCGGCGCAGGTTTGGAGGAACAGATTCGCGGTATTGCCGACAAAGCTGCGCAGGACAAGAGCATTGAGTTGCGTTTCGTTTTGGGTATTACCGCAGTAGGAGTCATGATCTTCCAACAGATCGGCATCGCGGCGTTTGCGGCGGCGGCCCAGCGTTCCTACGAGATCAAAAACCACCAGTCGCCGGAGCAGTTGATCAGGTTGCGCCAAGGGAGGGAAGGCGGCTGGCGGGCTCTGTTTGGCGCGAAGAGGCACAAGGTAACATTCGATGAGAGCCATCAGGATGGCTCCTTCCAGGCGCTGGAAGGCCAGGACCTGTCGATGGCGTCAAGCTGTGACAAACGCGACTTCCGAAGCCAGGACCATCGTCGCGTCGCAGGACCTGTGCCTGCCGAATGTCGCAGTGGCGCCTGTGGCTATTGTTGGATCGGCGTCCTCGGTGGGCACGAGAATCTCTCGGACGTGA